>Ga0209157_1002735_pt1 | contig 13870 bp, 8 predicted proteins | sample GraSoiAngelo_135_FD_185892 | JGI IMG/M metagenome (GOLD analysis project Ga0209157, IMG submission 185892) | Grasslands soil microbial communities from the Angelo Coastal Reserve, California, USA - 14_0929_05_40cm (SPAdes) (version 2) | ecosystem: Environmental > Terrestrial > Soil > Grasslands ... | reverse complement strand
GGCGATGGCGGCTCACCGAGCGGACCGGCTTCCAGACGACCTTCCCGCTTGACGAGAGACTTGGGACCTCGAGACGGGTACCGTCGGGCAGGTCGCACCATTCCGTGTCGCCTTCGCGGACCACGGTATTGAGGGCCATGAGCTGATCCACCAGTTCACCGATCGGGAGGACGCGCACCCAGCCCTCATTGCGGACGAGAATTCGCTCGTCGGAGGGGAGGCTCATCTGCGTGCCCGGCTCACCGATCGACTGCGCGGACACGATCCCGGCCGATTCGTTCGCATCGATCACATGGAGGTCAAACTTTTGGCAGATCTTCTCGAGGACCTCCTGAAGGCGTTTCTTGCTCAGCTTGAGGCCGTGGATTTTCTTCGCGACTTCCGTCTCGACGAACCGCGGAAGCCACCGGCCGATCTCCTTGAGTCCATCCGCGATTTCCTGCTCGCCCGAGGTGAGCGGGGGCGCTTTCACCGGAATCGTCAGGGGGGTCTCCGGTTCCGCCTCCGCCCCTTTCGCGGCAGGCTTCTTCGCGCGGACCGACGGCCGCGCCTTCTCGAGGCGTGGGGCGGGCTTCGCTTCGGCGGGGGCCGCCCCGAGCTTCTTGAGGACTTTCTCGGCCTCCTTCTTTGCAATGAATTTTGCGAGGCGCTCCACCTTGGAGGCGGACAGCTTTTCGAGTGTGAACCCCGCGTCCGTCAGGATTTCGGCGGTCTTCTTGGAAATCCCGCGGTTCCGCAGCGCCTGGATCGTCGTCGCTCGGGCCATCGTCACTCCTCCGACGGAGGCTCCTCCTCCTCGACCTCGACCTCTTCCTCGGAGATCTCCACGTACATGTCCTTCTCCGTGAGGCCGTACGACGCCATCTCCTGCTCGCGGAGCCGCTCCTTCCAGGAGGGCTCCTCGCCGAGGACCTCTTGCAAGATGTCGTCGATGTCAACCGCGCGGCCCTGGACGCTGCGGGACGGATCCACGCCGTCCTCGCCGAACTTGAACTGGATGATCGTGTCCGCCGTGTTCCGGACCGTCCCGTCTTCTTTGACCTTGAGGTCTTCGAGGGCGTTGATCAGGCGGCGCTGCATGTACCCCGAGCGGGACGTCCGGACGGCCGTGTCGACCAACCCTTCCCGACCTCCCATCGCGTGGAAGAAGTACTCGGTCGGGTGGAGGCCGCTTTTGTACGACGACTTGACGAATCCTTTCGCCTCCGCGCCGAGGTCGCCCTTCTTGAAGTGCGGCAGCGTGCGGTTCCAGTAGCCGCGGCTCAGCCGCTCGCCGCGGACCGCCTGCTGTCCAATCGACCCGGCCATCTGGGAGAGGTTCAGCATGGAGCCGCGGGCCCCGGACCGCGCCATGATCACCGCGCTGTTCTCGATCCCGAGATGTTTGCCGGCGATCTGGCCGGCTTGATCCCGCGCGCGGCCGAGGATCTTCATCGCTTCGACCTCGAGGGTCTCCTCGAGAGACCGTCCGGGCATCTGCTCGAGTTCGCCCCGCTTGTACGACTCCACGAGGCCCTCGACTTTCTCGATCGCGGCCTTGAGGACGTCCGCGATCTGTTTCTTCGCTTCTTCCGGGATGTCTTCGTCGTCGATGCCGGTCGTGAAGCCCCGGATCATGATCGCGCCGATCGCCATCTTCGTGGCCTTGTCGATGAACTCCCGCGCGGCGTCCGGGCCGTAGTCCCGCGCGAGCTTGTCCACGATCTTGCCCTTGAACGCGCCGACCGCATTCTCGTCGATCGTCCCCGAGGCGACGACCCCGTCCTTGATCACGACGAGGGAGTCTTCCTCCTTCAGCTCCTTCAAGCCGATGTCCCCTTTCGGCGCGATCGACGATTTGAACGTCATGCTCAGGTCCTTCGGGAGGATCGCGGAGAACAACGCTTTCCCGGACCAGAACTCCTTGCCGCCCTTCTTGACGTCCGGCGGCGGGAGGTCGCGAATGTCGATCTTGCTCAAGATGTACGTGACCTCCTCCCGCGTGAACTTGCTCTCCTTGTGCGTTAGCAGGAACGACCCGGTGATGTGGTCATGGATGCCGCCAATCACGGGCCCGCCGAACCGGGGAGAGAGGATGTGTTCTTGGACGCGCATCAGCACGCGGGCCTCCGCGCGGGCCTCCTCGCTCTGCAGGACGTGTAAGTTCATCTCGTCCCCGTCGAAGTCCGCGTTGTATGGAGGACAGACGGCCAGATTGAACCGGAACGTCTTGTGCGGCATCACGCGGACCTCGTGGGCCATCATCGACATCCGATGAAGAGACGGCTGCCGGTTGAACAGGACGATATCGCCGTCGACGAGTTGCCGCTCGACCGTGTATCCGATCTCAACGGCCTCGGCGACAACCTCCGCGTTTTTCTCCGTGACCCGAATCCGCCGGCCGTCCGGGCGGATGACGTAGTTCACCCCAGGAGCGTACTCGCCGAACGCCCCGAGCGGCGTCGGACCCCGTTTCACCCACGTCTTCACGAGCTCCTGATTGTACGACTGGACGTGGACCGGGACCGTCAGTTCGCGGGCCGCCTCGACGGGGACGCCGACCTCGTTAATCGACAAGATCGGGTCCGGGGAGATGACCGTTCGGGCACTGAAGTTCACCCGCTTGCCGGAGAGGTTCGAACGGAAACGGCCTTCCTTGCCCTTGAGTCGCTGGACAAGTGTCTTCAGCGGACGTCCGGACCGGTGCCTCGCGGGGGGAATGCCGGATGTCTGATTGTCAAAGTACGTCGTCACGTGATACTGGAGCAGTTCCCACAGGTCCTCGACGATCAGCTGGGGCGCCCCGGCGTCCCGATTCTCCCGCAACCGCTGGTTGATCCGCAAGACATCAACCAGCTTGTGCGTGAGGTCGTCCTCGGACCGGTCGCCGCTCTCCAGCGTGATCGATGGTCTGACCGTCACAGGCGGGACGAGCAGGGCGGTGAGGACCATCCATTCCGGTCGCGCGACCTCCGGGTTCATCCCCAGCACGCGGAGGTCCTCGTTCGGGATCCGCTCGAGGCGTTCCCGGACCTCCTTCGGCGTGAGCTTGTGACCGTCCTCGCGGAACGTCGTCGGCTTGTCGAGCGTGATCTTGCCCTGTTCCTCGCCGCAATGAGGGCACCGCTGGCGCTTCTGCGCTTCCCGGGCGGTCTCCTTCGTGACGTAGCCGACTTCGGTGACGTCGCCGCCGAGCTCTTCGACCTGTTCCATCTCCGCAATGTATTCCATCGCCTGCTGGCGGGTCAATAGAAGACGGCCGCACTTCCGGCACGTCGCCTGGAGGAGCTTCTTGATGTCCTTCACATATCCAACGTGGATCACGGGCATCGCGAGATCGATGTGGCCGAAATGGCCCGGGCAGTCGTCGACCTTGCCGCCACACGTCTTGCAGCGCAGGCCCGGCTCGATGACTCCGAGGTGGGAGTCCATGAGGCCCATGTCGATCGGGAAGCCGTCGTCGTCGTAGGTGTCCGCGGTGATGATCTTCGTCGCGGACATCCGACGGATCTCGTCCGGGCTCAGGAGGGCGAACTTGATCGACGCGATCCGCTTCGTGACCCCCCTCATCGAAGACATCATCGCATGTCCTCCAGCTGAAGCCGCATGACGACGCCCAACGACAGGAGCTCGTCAAGCAGGAGTTTGAACGCGTACGACGTCTGGACGGGATAGATCTTCGATGTGTTGTCGTCGACGGGACACCGCAGATTCCCCTTGCGGTCCTTGATCGCGAAGTGCCCACAGTCCGGGTTGCCGCAGACGTACTGAATCGTCCCGTCGGACTCGTCCAGGAGGCGGTCTTTGATTACCATCGCGGCGCCGTGGCCGATCAGGCAATCGCGTTCCATCTCGCCGAACCGGAGGCCGCCCTGGCGGGACCGGCCTTCCGTCGGTTGGCGTGTCAGGATCTGGACGGGGCCGCGGGAGCGGACGTGGAGCTTCCCGGAGACCATGTGGTGGAGCTTCTGGTAGTAAATCACGCCGACGAAGATTTCCGCGGGGATCATGCGGCCCGTGCGGCCGTCGTAGAGGATCTCCTTCCCGTTCGACCGGAACCCGTTCTCCTCGAGGGCTTTCCGGAGCGCCTCTTCGCGTTCTCCGCTGAAGGGCGTGCCGTCGATGAACCGGCCTTCGAGGGAACCGACTTTGCCGCCGATCTGCTCGAGGACGTGGGCGACCGTCATCCGCGACGGGATCGCGTGCGGGTTGATGATCAGGTCCGGGATGATCCCTTGTGCGGTAAAGGGCATGTCCTCCTGGGGCGCGATGAGTCCGATCACCCCTTTCTGCCCGTGGCGAGACGCGAATTTGTCGCCGAGCTCCGGGATGCGGAGGTCGCGCACCTTGACCTTCGCGAGCTTCGAGCCGTTCTCGCTCTCCGTCAACATGACGGAGTCCACCCAGCCGCTCTCCCCGTGGCGCACCGTGACGGACGTCTCCCGTCGCTTCTGCGGGGTCAGGAAGTCCGTCTCCTCTTCGAGGAACCGCGGCGGGCTCGTCTTCCCGATCAGGACCTCCCCGCCCTGGACGAGGACCTCGGGCGAGATCAGGCCGTCATCCGGCGTCAGGTTCGCGTACGACAGGTCGGCTCGGGCCCCGCGCACATCCGGCGACGGGATCTCGAAGTGGTCCTCTTGGCCGCCCGGATACCGCCGCTCTTCCGCGCGGTACGTCCGCATGAACGACGAGCGTCCGAGGCCCCGGTCGATCGAGGCTTTGTTCATTACGAGCGCGTCTTCCATGTTGTAGCCGTGGTGGGACATGACGGCAACGACGAAGTTCTGGCCCGCCGGGCGCTCGTCGAACGAGACGTACTTCATGGAGTCCGTCTGGACGAGCGGCTGTTCCGGATAGTGGAGGAGGTGGCTCCGCGTGTCCGGCCGCAGGCGATAGTTGCTCGAGCCGAGGCCCAGGGACTGCTTCGCCATCCCCGCGCCCATCGTGACGCGCGGGGACGAGTTGTGCTCCGGGTACGGGACCACGCCGGAGGCGACGCCGAGGATGACTTCCGGGTCGACCTCGATATGAGTGTGTTCCTTCGTAATCGCGGACTTCACCGCGAACGTCTTGTGGCAGTGGGCGCACTCGAGCTCCGCGTCCTCATCCCGGCTCCCCATGTTCACCCAGGTGACGTCGTTCCGACTCAACGGGTGTTTGCACTCCTTGCAGCGGCTGGGGACATCGTACGGATAGAGGGCGATGAACGTGTCTTCTTCCTCTTCGGCATCGATCCACTCGACGACGCCGTTCCGGACCAGGTCGGAAAACCGGAGGCGGCCCATCTTCAGCTCCTCCACGTGTTTTCGCGAGAAGACGATGTGGCCGTCCTTGACGACCAAAAGCGGACGACGGATCCGCCCCTCGTCGCAGTTGATGATGATCTCGCCCATGTTCTCGTCGTACCGGACATTGACCTCGTGGCTCAGGAGCCCGGACCGCCGTCGTTCGCGGATCTCGGCGACGAGCATCTTCGGGTCCTCGTGGAGCCCGACCAAGTCGCCGTTCACGTAGACGCGGGTGAGCTGGGTCTGCTGGCCCTTCACCTGTTTCGTCCCGAGGTCCGCGAGGAGCAACTTGACCTCTTCCTCCGGGAAGCCCTCGGAGACGTCGATCACCAAGGCGAGATTCTTGACGAGACCGCAATTCTGGCCTTCCGGCGTCTCGTTCGGACAAAGCCGACCCCACTGGGTCGGATGGAGGTCGCGGGCCTCGAAGTGGGGCTGCGAGCGCGTCAGCGGCGACGTCACGCGCCGGAGGTGGCTAAGCGCGCTCATGTTCGAGGTGCGGTCGAGGAGCTGACTCACGCCCGCGCGGCCGCCCACCCAGTTCCCCGTCGCGAGGGCATGGAGCAGGCGCTGCGTGAGCAAGTCCGGGCGGATGGCCGAGGAGATCTTCAGTTCCCGCCGTCGGGCGTACGACCGCTCGAGCTGGTATTTCAGATCCTTCACGAGGTTCGCGAACGCGACCCGGAACAGGTCTTCCATCAGGTCGCCCGCGAGCTTCAGTCGCTTGTTCGCGTAGTGGTCTTTGTCGTCTTCCCGGCGCATGCCGAGGGAAAGCTCGAGGACCGTCCGCGCGACGCGGCCGAGGAAAATCGCTTTCTTGATCCGATCCTCCCGGGTATCGCCGAGGTGCGGAAGGAGGGACCGGTCCAAGATCGACTCGACTTTCTTGATCCGGTACTCTTTCGCCTGGCCCGTGGCGAATTTCTTCTCCAGATAGTTGATCGCATCGTCTTTGGTGAAAATGCCGTTTGGCGGGTAGTTCTTCTTGTTCTGGCATTCTTCGATGTTCGCGTAGACGATGTTCGCCATCTCCGGCGTCGACACGACCGCGTTGTAGATGTCCTCGTCTTTCTCCATGCCCAGCGCTTTCATGAGGATGATCAGAGGAATCTGGCCCGAAGCGGTCGGGACGCTGACGATCAGCTGCCCGTCCTTCTTCTTCTCCATCAGCGTGAGCGCACGGTACCCTTCCTTTTGGGAGAAAACCTTCGCGACCTCGACCTTGCGTCCGTACCGCTCGTTGAACTCGACGAGCACGCGATTCGGCGCGAGATCTTCCAGCGAAATGAGGGCGCGCTCCGTCCCCCCGATGATGAAGTAGCCGCCGGGATCGAACGGATCCTCGTGGAACTCCCGCACGAGCTGCTGACGGTACTCGTCGAGGCCCAGCTCCCCCTCCGTCTCCATGTTCTCCTTGTAGAGGAGGCAGCGCTTCGACTTGACCATGACCGGGAAGTTCCCGATGTGCACCCGTTCCGGCTCCCGTTCGATGCCGTTCTCGACGACCGTGAAGTCGAGGTAGATCGGCGCCGTGTAGTTCAGGTTCCGCAGCCGGGCTTCCATTGGGTTCAGCGGGTGGGTCGCACCGTTCGCCTCTTTGACGACCGGCAGGCCCAACGTGATCGTCGGCTTCGCCTCGAGGTCAATCCGACCGCGCTCGTCCCGCTTCCGGCCAATCCGGATCTCGATCACGTCGCCCTCGGTCCGGTCTTCATCGAGCTTGATGATCCCGCGGCGCTCGTCTTCCGGGGACGACCGGAGGTTGTCCACGATCCGCTGCATCCGCGAATTCGGGTTGTCGATCGTGGGCAGGAAATCGTTGAACGACGCGATGTGATGGTTTACGATGGAGCGTTCTCGGAAGAACGCATCGATGAGTTCGCGCACGCTCTACCTCCCGATGACGAGCCGATATGCCTCCGACACGCCCGCGGTCCCGCTCACCCGCGTGACGCGGACGATCCGGCCTTCCTCGATGGGCCCCTCGATTTTCTCGAGGACCTGGATCACGGGATCGCTCTTCCGGATCTTCGGGAGCTGATCCCGGGTGATCTTCATTGCCTTCAAAACGCGCTCGGCCTCTTCTTCGGCGACGAGGCGATGCTCTGGGACCAGCTGATGCTCCAACACGTTAAACCTCAAGGGGAGGTCCTCCCTGGGCGACCCTTTTCCACCTGGCATGTCACGCGCGCGCGAGCCGTACGGGCCCGCGGGGACTTTCGGGGCCTCCGCGCGGTCCGCAGGGCCCGTTCGAACCCCGGACCACCCGGTTTCTTTCCGCTCTCCGATCAGGGGGAGCGGCTAAAAGCCGGATGCTCTTTCTAGGGACGGTTCGTTCGCCATCCTACCTAGCTGAGCTACGGGCCCTCCGGCTAGCGGCGGCGACATGCGACCGTTTGCCAAATCGGGCGCTTGTAATAAAGTTTGCGGTGCAGCGCGGCCCTCTGGGATGGACCGGCCCGGAAGCCGATAATTATTGACTGAAAGCGATACAAGTCGCGTCGGAGCGCAATGCTTAATACGCGGGGCCCATCCCACATGTCGTGATTCGATCCGAGAGCCGATGCACCTCGTGCGGGGCCGTCCTGTCCGGGAAAGGCACGACTCTCTTTTCGTGTCCCAGCTGCGGCAAGTCGATGATTGGGCGTTGTGCACGTTGTCGGGACCAGTCGGTCGCGTATCGTTGCCCGGTCTGTTCATTCGGCGGCCCATGAGGTGCCACGATGGGATCCGTGGCCATCACATTCCGCGTCATGCCCGACGATCCGGAGACGGATCTCGAGCGGCTCAAGACCCGCATCCGCGAACGTCTCACGGGCTCCCTCCGCGACCTCCGGGAACAGCCCGTCGCGTTCGGCCTCACGGCGATCCTCGCTGTCGCATTGGTGAGCGATGCCGAGGGAGGTTCCGATCGGTTGGAAGAGACGCTCGCCGCGATTCCCGGGGTTGGGAGCGTCGAGACCGTTGATGTCACCCTCGTCTAGCCTTCGATCCTCGTCGCATCCTTCTTTTCCTCGTCCTTATCAGGCACTCCACAATTGAGGACCGTGAGGGCGAGGGAGGACTAAAATCGTGGCCGAGCCGCACGCCCCCGGGATTTCGCGGAGCGATCTCGTGGCCGGGATTGCCGCACTCCCGATCGGCGTCGTCGCGGGCGTCACGGGGGTCGGAGGCGGCGAGTACCGGGCTCCGGTCCTCTTGGCGCTGCTCCGGAATGTCCGCTGGACGATCGCGGGCAATCTCCTGGCGGGGGCGATGATCGGACTTTCGACCGCTATCCTTCGGGGAGCGTTTTCGCAGCCGCTCGACGCCCTCGTCCTCGCGGCCGTGATGGTCATCGCCTCGATGCCAGGTGCCTATTGCGGAGCGCTCGTCGCGCGGCGCACCCCGTCGAAATGGCTCAAACTTCTCCTCGCGGGGATCCTCGTGGCGACCTCCTTGCGGCTCCTCGTATTCGAGTCCCCCGTCCCCGGGCCGTTCTCATTCGGGCCCGCGCAGGTCGCGCTCGGACTCCTGATCGGATTCGGCCTCGGCACCATTTCAGGGCTCCTGGGGGTCGCAGGGGGCGAATACCGCATCCCCGCACTAATCCTGATCTTCGGCCTGCCCACCATCGCCGCGGGAACGATCAGCTCGCTCGTTTCGTTGCCGCAGCAGGTCGTCGGATTCCTGAAGCATCGACAGTTGGGACAGGCAACTCGGAAGACGCTTCGGCTCGCAATCATCATGGGCGGGGTGGGAATCGCGGGCGTCGGGCTCGGCGTCGCTCTCTTACGTCAGATGACGGACGCGACCGTCACGCGGGTCCTCGCGTTCCTCATGCTTCTCGCGGCCGGGCGAATCGCCTGGGAAGCCCGCACCCCAGACGTGACCGAGGGATCGAGGGAGCCGACCGCGGCCCGTTCCAACGATCCCGGTCGCTAGCCACCCTTCCGAAGAATCAGGACCGGACATTTCGCGAGCTTGACGATTCGGTCTTCCACCGGGCCCAGTGCAAATTTCCGGAACCCGCCGGGCGAGCTCGCGCGGATCATCAGCAGGGACGCCTCCGCGCTCTCGCGGAGCGCCTCCGACTCCCATTGCGTCGAGTAGATGATCTTGGGCTCCACGGCGACTCGACGCTCGTGGGCCCGGCCCTCGAACCGAGAGCTCTCCTGCTTCAGTCGTTCCGCTTCGGCGGGGTCGCTCGCGAGGCTCACGACTTCGATGACCGGGTGGTCGGTCGAGGCCAAGATCAGTGCAAGATCGTCGATCCCTTCGAGTCCCCAGATGGGGCTCGTCAGGATGACGATGCGACGGAGAGGTTTCCGGAAGCCCTGCGTCTTGAACACGATGACATCGCACGGCGCGTTCTCGATGAGGTAATCGATGTTGCTCCCGAGGACCCTGCGATCCCCTTCGACCCGCTGGCCCCGCCACCCCATGACGAGCAGATTCACCGCCTCCTCGCGGATTGTGTCCAAGATGATCTCGTACACCTTGTGTCCGATCTTGACGACGGGGCGCGTGTCGACGCCGAGATGCTCGCCAATCCGTGTGAGTCGCTGGAGACCGCGAATCCGGTCGTCGACATACCGGAAGCGGATGGCCTTTGGCGGGAGGTTGCGCGGAATCTCGACGACATGCAGGAGGCTCAACTCGGCGTTACGGGCTTTCGCGATCCGCGCCCCTAGTTCCACGAGCGCCTCGTCCGTGAACTCCCGGAGCGGGAGGAAGACGCGGTACCGCTCGAGCTCCACGCGGTCTTCCGCGGTCGCCAAGATGTCACGGACCTCGGAGCCGGAGGCGGCACGGGCCGGACGGACCGCGCCGCGGCGGCTTCGGAATACGTGGTATGCGAGACCGATCGCAATCCAGGCCGCGCCGAGGAACGTCGCGAGGACCCCCGGTGGGATCGGCGAATCGCGTCGGGCAGGGAAGTTCCAGAGGACCGCCCCGAGGGCGAGGTTCAGGGCGATCGCGACCATGGGGACTGCGGGGACGAGCGGCACGCGGAAACCGGGGCCGCTGCGCCGCTCCCGTCGTCGAAGCGCGATCACGGACGCGTGCACGAACGCGAAGAGCCCGAGAAACGCGAGGCTCGCGATGATCGCAATCGTCTCAATCGTGAGGAAGACGAGGACGCCCGCAACCACGAGCGTAACGGCGACGGCCGCGGGGGGCACCTCCCGTCCCCCGATCCGCGCGAACATTCCGGGAAGGAGGCCGTCCCGGGCCATGCTGAACGAGGTCTTGATCGCCGCGGTGAGGTTCGAATTCAACGCTCCGTACATCGAGACGATCCCGATCGTCAGGACGGCACCCCGCACGTATGGCTGGTACGGCTGGCCCAGGAAGTACCGGATGCCCAGGAGGACCATGTGCTCGGACCCGCCGACGCACGCGGTGCAATTCGGCCAACTCGTGAGCGCGTCCGTCGGCACGTTCCCGAGGATCGCGATGAAGAATCCGGCGTAGACCAGGAAGGCGAGCGCGAGCGCGGCGAACACGCCCCGCGGGATGCTGCTCTCCGGATGCTTCACCTGGTCCGACAGCTGGGCGACGACCTCGAAACCCTGGAACGCGATAAAGAGCACGCCGGTCCCTAGCATGAGTTCGAGGGATGAGACCGGGTCTCCGACGGCGAAGCCCCGCGGCGGACCCGGCTGGAACAGCGATGCGATCCCGAGACCGGCGACGAGGACGATGAGGAGGACCTTCCCCAACGTCAGTCGGCCGAGGGCGCGGACCGGCAAGTGGATTCGCGCGAAGTGCGCGACCGCCGAGAGCGCGAGGACCGCCAGCGCGACGAGGCCAACCTCGAGAGGGTTCGGGCCAAAGATCGATGCGAGGTCGGAAGGGCGGACGAATTCGACGAGGAACACGCCGAGACCGAGGGCGCTCAAACCGGACGCGGCCATGTGGCCGCCCCACGACAGCCATCCGCTCAGGAAACCGCTCGGCGAGGGCAACGCGCTCCGCACCCAGATATACGCGCCTCCCGAGGCGTCGGGCCGACCTGACGCCAGCTCCGCATACGCCATGCCGGCAAGCGCCGCGATGAAGGCCGCGACTCCCAAACTCGCGAGGACGAGGGGACCCGAGACCGTATAGGCGGCGCCGACGAGCAGGAAAATCGCGGCGCCGACCATCGCCCCGACGGCGGCCATCGTGACGTCGAACAGGCCGAGGTCCCGCGTGACCCGCACGCGGACGGATCCCGCTGGGAGGCCTGGGCCCGACACGCGGGGGCGCAGCATAGCCCGGCTACTTGAGACTATGGCGACGCCTGACCGGGAGAAGGCGTCCACTCGACCGATGCAAAGAGAGGTCCGTTCACGTCACGAGGCGGACTTCGAGGCGGTCTTCGCAATCGTCTCGCCGAGCGTGCGGAAGACGCGCTCCACGTTGTCGCCCGTCTTCGCGGAGCTGAAGAAGTACGGCGCATCGAACGCTTCCGTCGCCTGCTTCACCTGTTCTTCGCCGAACGCCGCCTGATCTTTGAGGTCCATCTTGTTGATTGCGAAGGTGACGGGAATCTCCCCGACGGTCCGGAAAACGGACTCGACCCACGAATCGAGGTCTTCGAGGGTGTCGTACCGCGTGACGTCCGCGACCGCGAGAATCCCCTGGGCCCCGTGAAAGTACGCTTCGCGCAAGAGCTCACGGAATCCCTTGGAACCCATGATGTCCCATATCGTCATGTCCATCTGCACGGCGTCCGAGCCTTTCGGGGTCAAGGCGAGTTCCTTCTTCGAAACCTTCGCGCCGAGCGTCACGATGTATCGGTCGTCATATTCGTTCAAGACGTACCGCTTGATGAGGGACGTCTTGCCCACGGCGTGCTCTCCGACGAGGCAGACTTTCACCTTCATGCGACGGGGTTCCATCATGGCGGACCGACCGGAGAGAGCGGAGAAAACCTCCGACGATTTGCGGCTATTCGTTAGGGTCTATTTAGTCGTTGCCGCAAGACTTGCAGTTTGTGCGACGCGGTTTCATCGCACACAACCCTTGAAATAACGACGCAAGGATGCAGCGACGTGGACGCGTTCGCGGCGACGCGACTCGCGGCCGGCGTCGGATTCCTCGTCATCGCGGCAACGTCGGACCTCCGTTCGCGGCGCGTCCGAGACCCGTTGTGGATTTCACTCGGAACCGCTGGGCTGATGATCCTCGCGGCGCAAATCGCATTCCGGGGATTGGCTTGGCCGGCCTGGCTACTCCTCCTGTCAGCAGCGACTTTCTTCTACGCCGTCTTCTTCGGCGACCCTCTGTTTGGCGAGGACGGTTTCCACGCACGGCCCATCCGAATCGTGTTGTTGCTCGCGGCCGGCGCTTTGTTCCTGGTTTCGGCCGGGTCGATACCAAGTGGAGCCGGATACGAGGTCCTCCCTCAACTGGCCTCGATGCCCATCATGGTCCTTGTCTACCAGGGATTCTACCGACTTCGCCTCCTCCACGGCGGTGCAGACGCGAAGGGGCTCATCGCCCTCACCCTGCTGATCCCCGCGTATCCCGACGCACTTCCGTTCCCCGTGTTGCAGGCCGATGCGAGGGTCGATGCCTTGCTTCGCGTTGTGTTTCCGTTCTCCCTGGTGATCTGGGTCGACGCCGCAATCCTCTCGCTGGCCGTTCCCGTCGCACTGCTCATTTACAACGTGGCGCGCGGAGACCTCGCCCTCCCGCAAGCGCTCCTGGGGTATCGGGCTCCTCTCGATCCGTTCCCGGCGCACGCTTGGCTCATGGAGAAAATCACGGCTCGCGGGGAACATGTCCTCGTCCTCTTCCCGAGGCGAGGCGCGGATCCGACGGGCGAAATCGCACGACTTCGCGCCGCGGGGGTCGAACGCGCTTGGGTCACACCACAGACGCCATTCATGGTGCCGCTTCTGCTCGGGTTCATGCTCGCCTTCTTCGCCGGAAACCTCCTGGTCGCCGTCCTGGGCCTCGCCCGCTAGGTCGCTCAAAGCGGGTCGATGAGCATCTGAAAAATCGCGGCTGAGAAGCAACTACCGGAGAATTTCGCCGACGTTTGGCAAGGGGGATTGGCCGTCGGGCCGGTGCCTAGTTTTGGCCGGGCTTCCGAGCCTTGCGAGGCGAGCTTGGCGAAGCACGGACGGTGCGGGGGGCCTTGTCCGCAGGCCGGTAGATCAACTTGACGACCCCTGTATCGAAGGCCGCTGATTCAGCCAGTTTCAGATTCGCGGCGCTGCCCTCGTCGAAGAGACGCTTTCCGCTCCCCAGAACGAGCGGGTAGACGAGCAGCCGATATTCGTCGATCAGGTCATGGGGCAAGAGAGACCGAATCAAGCCGGGACTTCCGTGGATCACGATATCCTGGCCGGGCTGCTGCTTCAGCTTGGCCACTTCGCGGACAACGTCGTCGCGGATCAGATGCGAGTTGTTCCAATCCAGCTTCGTCAGCGTCGACGAGACGACGTACTTCGGAATGCTGTTGAACCGATCCGCGAAACCGTCGGGGTCCTTCCTCCCGGGCCAGGCGGCCGCGAACCCTTCGTAGGTCACGCGCCCCAGGAGGAGCGCGTCCGTCGCGAACGTTTCGTCTCGCTTGAATTTCTGGATCTCGTCGTTCCAGAATGGGAAGGACCACTTCTCCGGCG
>Ga0209157_1002733_pt1 | contig 13877 bp, 14 predicted proteins | sample GraSoiAngelo_135_FD_185892 | JGI IMG/M metagenome (GOLD analysis project Ga0209157, IMG submission 185892) | Grasslands soil microbial communities from the Angelo Coastal Reserve, California, USA - 14_0929_05_40cm (SPAdes) (version 2) | ecosystem: Environmental > Terrestrial > Soil > Grasslands ... | reverse complement strand
CCGCTACCCTCGCCAGGCGATACCACGTGGTCGTGTCGGACTTGCGGGGCTACGGCGATAGTGTCGGTCCCGCGGAGGGCGGCCCGGACCACATCAATTATTCCTTCCGCACGATGGCTCAAGACCAGCTGGACGTGATGACCACGCTCGGCTATGACCGGTTTTTTCTGGCCGGCCACGACCGGGGAGCGCGCACAGCTCATCGATTGGCGCTGGACCATCCGGATCGCGTGCGTAAAGTCGCGCTTCTAGACATATTGCCGACGCGCTACGTGTGGGGCCACGCTTCCCGTGAATGGGCGCTGAATTCCTGGCACTGGTCGTTCATGGCGCAGCCGGACGGGATGTTCGAGCGCATGATCGCCGCCATTCCCGCTCGCGAGTTCGTCTTGCGCCACCTTGGCCGCTCCGGCAAGCCCGCGTTCTTTGACGATCGGGCTGTCGCCGAATACGTCCGCTGCTTCACCCCAAAGACGATTCACGGTTCTTGCGAGGACTATCGCGCGGCTGCGGGAATCGATCTCAGGCATGACGAGGCGGATCATCAGGCGGGGCGCAAAATCTCCGCACCCGTGCTGGTCATGTGGGGGAGCCGAAGCCACACCGGAATGTTTTACGAGGACAACGCCCTTTCCATCTGGCGCGAAGCCGCGACCGACGTGACCGGCGGGCCCCTCAATACCGGACACTACCTGGCGGAGGAAGCACCTCAAGGCGTGATCGAAGACTTTGAACGGTTCTTTGTCTGACGCATTCCCCTCCTCGCAGAGGAGGGGAATGTTCACTTCCCCAGGTGGGTGCGATCCCTCTCGTTCTCGTTGCAGACGTATTCAAACATGTCGCTGTCCGGCATCAGCCTCAATGCAAGATTGAGGGTGAAGGGCCGCGTGTAGTACTTCGGATCATTGAACGTGATCTCCAGGTCCATGTGGCCGAAGTCGCGGCGGCGATAGCGTTCGGTGATATGCATGGATTCGCTGCGAGGGTGGCCGACTGCGTCGAGCCAGGCCCGGTCGTTCAGGCCGGCCGTTTCGACTACAAGCGTATCGCCCTCCCAACGACCAACCGAATATCCCATCCAGGTCGGATCCGGATCCTTGGGCAGCGGGCGGCCGTCGGTGTGAATCTGGCGGGGAGGGTCTGCGGTCTCAGATAACTGCACAATCTCCTGAGGCGTTTGAATCATCTTGAAAGTGAAAACCAGCAGTGCGAGCGGTATGCCTCCCGGAAGACATTGCGTGTGAGGATATTCCCGCGAGTTTTGCATCCGGTGCTTGACGAGTGCGGCTGCTTCCGGCCGAAGCGGCTCCTCTTCGGGCTTCATGCCCCAAAAGACGTTGATCACATTTGGAGTGATGTCGTGAGTGTCGGGCTGTATATCGGTGAAACCGGCGATGATACGGTTGTATTCGCTCGCGGGACGCCGTTCCGCCTGCCACAGTCCAGAGACATCCGGCTTGCCGTTCAGGCGTGGTGCGGGAGCAGACAGGTTCGGCTTGCCGTCTTTCGTGCGGGGGATCCGCGCGTCGGGATAGTTCAACCACTGCGCCTGCACGCACATGAATGCCCCGGCAAGCATAACTCCGATGACCGTGCTTATCGTTTTTTGATTGCGCATAAGCGGCTATCTTATCTCGCGCCGCTCGGAGAAGCCATGATGAAGAAAGGCCGCGACGTCAGACAACGGAGGACATCAGAAGTGCCGGCAGTCCGATTGCAACCAATCGGCGTCGGCCGGTAAGTTGGCTTGGGTGACGACTCAATCGGGCAAACAATTTAAATCGGCTGCACTGGGCCATAATTCCACTTCTACAAACGGTTCCCACGAGATACAGCCCTTATTCCTCCATCAAGCGCAGCTTGTCTTCATTGTGTGCGACCTGGGAGGTCGTATTTGCTTCTGGAACAAAGGTGCTGAGTGCCTCTATGGCTGGCGGGCTGACGAGGCGACCGGCGAGAACGTTTATGATTTGCTTTTTCCGCGGGAATTACAGGGCATAGAAGAAAAAGAGCGGGTTCTTGCTGAAACCGGAGAATGGGCCGGCGAGCTGCTTCAAGTTACCAAAACACAAACAACCATAGTCGTTGAGAGCCGGTGGAAGCTGTGGCGAAACGAGTCCGGCAACCCCAAATCCTTTCTGATAATAAATAAGGACATCACGCAGAGACGGAAGCTCGAAGGAGAATTGTTGCGCGCGCAGCGCATCGAGACCGCCGGCAGATTGGCCACCAGCATCGCACATGACCTGAATAATGTGTTGTCGGCACTGCTGATCTCGATGCGCGCACTTTCTCAAGAGCAGATCGATCCTGCTCGCAGGGACGCCTTAGGGGTGTCAGAGCTCTGCGTAGTGCAGGCCGCGCAGCTCATCACGCAGCTCCTTACACTTAGTAAAGAGTTCGATCAAGAAACACAATCCATAGATCCGAGCCATGTGATCTGGAAAGCCGCAAAGATCCTCAGAAGCGCTTTCCCTCAATCCATCACGATCGATGTTGCGGTCCGGCCACACCTATACTCTATCGCAGGTAACACAACCCAGTTATGTCAGCTACTGCTGAACTTAGGCATGAACGCTCGTGACGCGATGCCTGGCGGAGGCACATTGATGATTGAGGCCAGCAATGTGGTTCTCGATAAGAGTGCGACTTGCAGCTCACTCGAGGTCGTGCCGGGCGAATACGTACTCCTTAGCATTGCGGATACCGGCGATGGGATACCTGCCGACATCGCGCCCAGAATCTTTGAGCCATTTTTGACAACGAAGAACGAGAGCGGAAATACCGGCCTTGGATTATTTGCTGTTGCAGAGATTGTTAAAAACCATAAGGGGTTCATTAATCTCTCCACGGAGCCTAAACGCGGTACACGTTTTTTAGTCTATTTGCCCGCCGAGAAGCGGAGTGATTGAAGTCGCATTCCCATCCTCGCAGAGGGGATCAATTTACTTGACTCAGGAGGTTACCTGAAATAAGTATATTATTGCCCTCGCAGAGGAGGGGTGGCGCGAAGCGCCGGGCTGATCAGATCGGCGAAGCGTGCCGGCCGGTTTTCTATTGAGGCTTCGTTCTATCGCGCTCGCGCTTTACTCCACCCCGTCTGCAGGGGAGGGTAATTCGGTCTGAAGGCACTGATGGATAGTTCAGGTATTCGTATTCTACTGGTCGATGATCACGAGATCTTCCTTGCTGGGCTACGGCTCCTGTTGAAGAATGAGCCAGATCTGAACGTCATCGGCGAGGCGCGTAATAAGGCTGAAGCTTTCCAGGCCGTTCGCAACCGTCCCGACGTTATCTTGCTCGATCTGGATTTAGGCGCAGAAATGGCCACGGACTTTCTCCCCGACTTAGTTAAAGCCGGAGAACCGGCTCGCGTGCTGGTGCTCACGGGTGTTCCCGATCCGGAACTTCACTTTCACGCCATTTGTCTCGGCGCAGTCGGCGTCGTGAATAAGCTCGAAATGCCGCGGCTTCTTCTGAAGGCCGTCCGAAAAGTCCATGAGGGTGAAGTCTGGATGAATTCCGCCATGGTTGCCAGGGCGATGTCGCGTGTTCAAATGCAGGGGCGCTTGAAGAACGATCCCGATGCTACGAAAATTTCCAATCTCACAGCACGCGAGCTGGAAGTCATCACTTTGATCGGCGAAGGCCTGAGAAACAAGGCCATCGCAGAGCGGCTGTGTATCTCGGAGAAGACCGCGCGACACTACCTGACATCAATCTTCGCCAAGCTCGAAGTCACCGACAGGCTCGAACTGATGATCTTTGCCTACCAACACGAACTTGCGAGGCTGCCGTGCCGCGCACGTACCCGTAAAGCGAGTCAAAACCTCAAAGCGTACCTGTAGCGGCGGTCTAGCCGCCGGCGATCTCGCAAATTATTGGACTGTCGGCGGTCACAGACCGCCGCCACAGTTGCAACCCCGACAAAATGTCCCGAACAGCCCCGGTAAAATGCCCATGCTTGTTGAGAAGATTGCCTAATGAAATCCACCCGTAAAAACAAAGGTTGTCCCTAAAAAAAGATCGTTTGCGCCGATAGCGCGCTGCGGCCCGTCAGCGTATGACCGCGCCGAATACCCAGCATTCAGGAATCGCGGGATAACCACCCGCAATGGGACGGCAGCTACTGTGTCGCTGTAGAGTCCCTGCGGAAGCGTTCATACGCGTATCGATTTCGACTTGAAAAGCGCCGCGGGTATCCAGAAGTACAAATCTTTTATTCATGAAGCTGCCCACCTGGTCGTCGGCCATGGGGGGATCGCTTTCCGGCGAGCACGGTGACGGGCAATCCCGGGCGGAACTGTTACCGATCATGTTTGGTCCCCAGGTGATGCAGGCATTTCGCGAATTCAAAAACATCTGGGATCCGGACAATCGGATGAATCCCGGAAAGCTCATCATCCCGCGACAGCGATGGCGATGCCCACGACCGCCGCAGAAACAGATTTCCTGCCGCTAGAGGGAAACGACAATCCAAACGAAACCCGCTGATAGCTTCACATCAAACACGCCTGGTTTGCCTGCCTCCTTTCCTCCCGTCTTCCCTTTCAACGAAATCGTTGTGGGGTTTGTGACGATCAACTCCGCTTCGTTGTCGATTCTCTCTACGTCATCCGCGATCGTTGACGAATGCGAAGCATGTGTTTTTACTCTGTCAGCGATCACGGCCATCAACGAGTCGATCCTCTCCGCCATGGAAACGATGGCTTCCGCACCAGCGGTGATCGCTTCAAGTGCGCCAATAATCGTTTCCGATATGCAAACAATCGTTTCCAGAGCGGAAACGATTAATTCCGGCGACCCTCAAGACTCAGCGAATGATCGAGTTGCGGACGGCTCTGCCGAAATAATTATTTCCGCATTGGAAACGACCGTTTCCAGAGTCGAAGCGGTTGTTTCCGTTTTGCAAATAACGCTGTCGGAGGCGATGACGGTTATTGCTGAACGCGTCTTCCTTATAGATGGGTCGTACACGGTCGTGGCCGGACCGCAATCGGTCATTGATATATACAAAGCAGCGCTGTCCGTTGTGGAGACAATCGTTTCCTCGACGCAAATCGCCGTCTCCGCGGCGGACACGGTCGTTTCCGCCTTGCCCACAGGTTTCTTCGCGGCCGAATTAATCATTTCTGCCGCAGAGAAAACCGCCGGCGCAGTGCCGGCGGGTGTGTCCCTAAACCATCAACCCACCAGGAGGTACGTATGAGTCCACACGTTCGACCTTTGAGCGGCTTCAAAAACCTGGCCGACCAACAACTGGTAACTACCGCCCGCCATCCTGTACGACGCCCGGTTCGGTTGTCGTTCCAACCGCGCTGCACCTGGCATGCGCCGGGGCTTTTAAGACCTTCGGAGATTTTGTCACCGCTGTGCTTGCGGGCTACGAAACGTTGATCCGCATTGGATACGCCATCGATGGTCCGCATATTCTGGCGAGCAACGTCTGGCCAACGCTCTTCGCGGCGGGTCCAGGCGCTGCAGCTGTGGCGTGCCGCGCGTGGAAGCTGAATGTCTCACAAACCGCCGGGGCGTTGTCCACCGCTCTGGCGGCTTCGACAGGAATTGCGCCTCCGGCAGCCATGGAAAATTCTTCACGTTGGGTTTCTTTGGGCCGTGCGGCCGAGCATGGAGTGGCGGCCGCGATGGCCGCAAGAGAAGGTGTTCTCGGCGACCCGCAGCTTCTCGAGCGCTATAGAGGACGGCTGGCCGGCGTTCGGATTTCCCCGCGCCGATTGCTTCAAGGTGCGCGCCGGGTTTTCCTCTTCGATGAAATCGGGCTGAAGCCTTATCCAATCGCGCGGCAGGCACTCGCAGCCGTTGAAGCATGCCGGCAGTTGGCAGGCTCCGGCGCGAAAGGCATCTCGGCAGTCACGGTGAGTGTGCCGTCTGCGCAGAGCAGGATCATCGATCGACCGGCACCGCCGTCGCACCGCCTGCAGTCGATCACAAGCGTCCAGTATCAGATCGCGCTGGCGCTTTTATCGCCAGAGCGGCTTATGGTGTCGACGCGCATGGGAAACTGAGCCCGTCTTCACGATGCCAGCCGACGGGCGTGCCGGCCGCCGCGACGGTTCCACTTCCGTGGAAGATCATCCAGACGCCTCAGGTCATTCTTATCCTTTACGAGGAGAACAACATTTTCCGGCAGACCTTTCTGGATGGCCGTCCTCTCCCAAGGATCCGGACCCGAGATGGATGGGCTATTCGATCGGACGGTGGGAAAGCGACGCGCTGGTCGTCGACAGCAGCGGATTCAGGGAAGGCGGTTGGCTCGATCGTATGGGCCATCCGCACAGCGCCGATCTGCATTTGATCGAGCGTTTTCGGCGCCTCGATGTCGGCCACCTCGAGATCGACGTGAACGATCGACGATCCCCAGGGCCTGCGGCAAGCGATTCACATACACGCTGCGGCAAACTCTGATTCCTGACCAGGACCTGTACGAATACTTCTGCACCGAAAACGAGAAGGACGTCCAGCACTTCAAAATGCCTTCACCATATCGCCGCTAACGTCCTGCGGCTGTCGCGGCCCGGACCGGCTCGATTCTCAGCAGAGCTCCGGCATCCTCATCCGTGAGCAGATACAAGAGCCCGTCAGGTCCTTGCCTGACCTCGCGGATTCGCTGTTTGAGTTCAACGAGTAGAGAATCGCGGCGGATAGGCAGTCCTTTGGCGTTCAAGACGACGCGTTGAAGTTGTTCGCCGACGAGCCCGCCCACGAAGATGCTGCCTTTCCATTCAGGGAATTGGTCTCCCGTATAGAACACCATGCCGGAAAGCCCGATAGAGGGTGACCAGAAGAGCCAGGGCGGCTCCATGCCTGGGGCGGTGAACTGATCGAGCACGGGACCCGACTCACCGGTGAGATCGCCTGTATAGGAGCGGCCGAAGGAAATGGTAGGCCAGCCGTAGTTGTGGCCCGCTCTAATAATGTTGATCTCATCGCCGCCTTGTGGACCATTCTCGTTTTCCCAGATTTCGCCGGTCTCCGGGTGAACAATGATCGCCATCGCGTTCCGGATGCCAAGCGCATACAGTTCGGGTTTGTACCCGGCGCGCCCGATGAACGGATTATCGGACTGGACGCTCCCGTCGTCGTTGAGACGCAGGATCTTGCCGAAATCGCTGGCTGGATCCTGTGCATCCGACATGGTCGCCAAACCTGCTCGCCCGCTGTACGGAAGCGGGACACCGATGGCCAGATAAATCTTGCCGTCGCGTCCGAACACGAAGCGCGCGGCGGACGCTCCGGCGACCATCGTGTCGGTGACGAAGATGTCACGTATCTCCGTCATCGCCTGGCCGTCGAGGCGGCCGCGGGCCAGGACGGCCGCCGCGGCGTCCTTATCGCCGGCTTTTTCTCTGTAATAGGTGAAGTAAACCCACTTGTTCTCCGCAAAGCGAGGATGAAGGGCAATGTCATTCAGGCCCTGCAAATTCCGGTTTGGAATCGCTGGCAAACCGGCAATTGGGACCGGGTCGAGCACTCCGTTCCGCACGATCCGGATCCGCCCGGGGCGTTCCGTGATCAGCATGTTGCCGTCAGGGAGAAATGCGAGCGCGTACGGATGCGAGAGGCCCTTCATCGGCACCATGCGGAATTGCGGCCCAGGAATTGGTCTTCCACTCGGTCCTCGCCTGGAGCTGTCGAAGATCCTTGGCCCGTCCGGCAGTGTGTCTCGAGCGGGCATCGGAGCCTGCTGTGCGATGATGAGAGCCGCAAAAAGCACGCATGTCACCGCAAGGGCGGCAAAACCCATCGTCGTAGAACGCATGAAGTAACCTCCGGGGGCGCAGTAGGGATTTCTTTTATAACGTTGAACGGGAAAAGACAAGATCCGCATGAAGGTCGTATGAATTTCTTACTTCGACTCAGGGACCATATACGTATAATGAAGTTCATCGTCTGTATGGATATACCATTATGAAATCCGCGCTCAAACGAAAGAACTACTACCTGGACGAAAGAAAAATCCGGCGCGCGCGCGCAATATTGGGTGCGAGAACCGAGACGGAAGCCGTCGATGCTGCATTGGATCTCGTAGTTTTTAGAAGGCAAATTCTCAAGTCGCTGGAGAAAGTCGCGGGCAAAGGCGGAATAGAAAAAATCTTTTAGTGGCCAAGCACTTAATTGACACCGACCTGTACATTGATCTTATCCAAACCGGAATAACCCTTCCCCTTCTTCATGAGCTATACGACAAGGAGGCCCCAGGCATCTTCTTCAGCTCTGTCGTCGCCCAAGAATTGTTGGCCGGCGCTCGAACACCTGGCGGAAGAAAGCGCGTGGAAGTATTGTTAGGTCCGTTCGAAAAGGCTGGTCGAGTCTTAACTCCAACCCACCGCCACTGGAAAGACGCAGGAACCATGTTGGCAAAACTCATGAGCACCCGGCCGGATCTCAAAGCAAAATTGCCGGCCCTGCTGAATGACTGCTTGTTGGCGTTGAGCGCGCGGTCGCTCGGCGCGACCTTATATACCAGAAATCGAGATGATTTCATTTTGCTGAGGACCATCCGGTCTTTTTCTCTTGTGGTGATTCGTTGAGATCCGTCGGGATCAGAACACTTTTCGAAACGTAAGGTTGATTCGAACTTTGCCGGTGAGCGGATGCTGCCCGTCCCTGAGCGGAGCGACACCGTGATAGACAAAACGGGCGGGGCCGCCCCACACCGCGACATCGCCGTTTTCAACCAGCAGGCGGCGCACGGGATCCTTGCGGCGCTTGCCGCCCCACAGAAATACGGCAGGCAGGCCGAGCGAAACCGAAACGATCGGGGCATACGCGTCGTTCTCGTCGCGATCCTGATGGAGGCTCAGTTTGGCGCCGGCGACATAACGATTGATCAGGCAAGCGTCCGGATCATAGCAGTCGAATCCGGCCTCTCGAGCTGCTCGCAAAGCGATATTGAGGAATAGCCCCGGCATTGGGGGCCAGGGGAGGCCGGTGCCGGGATCCAGAACATCGTAGCGATACCCGGTGCGGTCCGAAACCCAACCGACACGGCCGCAGTTCGTCATTGCGACAGACATTCCGTAACCACCAGGCGTGACTAGGTGGCGGAACGCCGCAATCTGCGTGATCCGCTCCACTTCTTCAAGCAGCGCCGGCGTTTCGGTTACAGCAAAGCCGCGTAGTAATACAGCGCCTTCTTCGAGCCTCTCACGCGAGGGTGGCACCGCATCATTATCGAATAGAGAAGTCATGGGCTTCTAGATTAGGATTTTAGTACTGAATTTTGCCACTTATGTTGGTCCAATGAGTTAAGCTGCGAATTTGTGAGACATCCTCTGGCTATCCTGATCCGGGTGCTGTTCTTCTGCCTGGCAGCGGTTCCGCTGTTGGCGCAGAACACTGCCGAGCTGCGGGGAACGGTCATCGACTCCACAGGAGGCGTCCTGCCGGGTGTCTCCCTGACGCTTATAAATAAAGGTAGCGGTCAGGAACGCGCCCAGTTGACGGACTCGGCCGGCAGCTATGTCTTTGCCACTTTGCCGAACGGCGAATACATGCTCAGGGCGGAATTGTCCGGATTCAAGACACAGATCCGCGACGGCGTGGTACTGCAAGCCGGCCAGCATCTCAATCTAGATCTTTCGTTGTCGGTGGGGGCAATCAACGAAGAAGTTACCGTCACTGAGGCGCCGCCTCTCATGCGGACAGCCAATGCCGAGATCAGTGAGGTCATCGACAATCAGCGTCTGGTCGATTTGCCGCTGAACGGCCGGCAATTCGTTCAGCTGACGTTGCTTAGCGATAACGTGTTTCTCACGCCCGTAGGCACTCGCGGCGCCGCGCTTGCCCAAACTGGAAGACAGGTTGTTATCGGAGGTCAGCGGGTGGGCCATAATTTTTATACCCTGGATGGCGTATCGATCACCGATCAGTACTTCAATAATCTTGTGATCTCGCCGTCCATCGATGCGCTGCAGGAATTCAAGATCGAAAAATCCATTTATTCGGCGGAGTTCGGCGGGAAGGCCTCAGCGAACGTCAATGCAGTAACTAAATCCGGAACGAACAAATTACATGGAAGCGCGTTGGAGTTCGTCAGGAATGATATTTTCGATACGCGCAACTATTTCGATCCGCCCGACCAACCCAAACCGCCTCTTCGCCTGAACCAGTTCGGCGGATCCCTCGGCGGACCGATTGCAAAAAACCGGCTGTTCTTTTTCACCAACTACGAAGGCTCGATCGAGCGCCGTGGGTTGACCCGGACGTTCTCGCTGCCGTCGCTGAACGTTCGGAACGGAGATTTTTCGGGACTGCCTCCCATATACGATCCTGCGACATTCAGTCCGGCGACCGGCAGGAGGCTGGCGTTTGCGGGGAATAAGATTCCTCACGACCGATTGGATCCGGTCGCGCTTGCTTTTCTCGAGAAAGTTCCGCTTCCGAATTCAGCCGGCGAGGTTCAGAATTTTGTCGCGTCACCTCCCATCAAGAATGACGCTCACCAGTTCACCACGCGTCTGGATTACTCCGTCGGTCCTCATGACACGGTGTTTGTCCGCTTCACGGGCGCGAACATGGTGACATTCCAGCCATACGGCAACAGTAATTTGAACGAAACGCTCGTCCCGGGATTCGGCTACCAGATCGTGACTCATAGCCGCAATCTGGCGCTCAGCCACACGCACGTATTTGCCCCGAATCTGATCAATGAATTTCGAACCGGATATCTTCGTGTAACCGGCGGCCAGCAGGGTGAGAACCGCGGCGTGGACTTCGGACTGATTTCCGGCCTCCAGGGTGTGACTCACGATCCAAGCAAGGCGGGATACCCGGCAATCAATCTTGCTGATGCCTACAGCTCGATGGGCGATCCGGCAACCCTGACGCTGCGAAAGAACAACAGTTTCGATTTCTTCGACAGTGTTTCCTGGACTGCGGGCGCGCACAGTTTCAAATTCGGGACGTACATTTACCGGCTGCGGTTCAATCCGCTCAGCTCGCCCAATGCGCGCGGTAGTTTGAACTTCACTCCGCGGTATACATCGTCTGCGCCCGGTCTGGCGGATGGGAACGCCTTTGCGGATTTTCTGCTGGGTTATCCATCGAGCGCTCAGGCCGGGATTGGACGAGGCGAGACGGACGCTCGAACCCTGTGGACGCACTTCTATGCTCAAGATGACTGGCGGCCCTCGGCGCGCCTCACGCTGAATCTGGGAGTCCGATATGAGATCAACGGACAAATGGTGGAAACCGGAAATCGATTTTCGAATCCGGAACTCAACCGGTTCGTCATCGCAAGCGATGACCGGAGCAAAATCAATCCCGACGCGAGTGCGTTGCTGCCTCTGATACCGGTTCCTTACGTCACATCCAAGGAGGCAGGCTACGATCCATCGCTGCAGAAGCCCAGCTACAACCGGATCGCTCCGCGCATCGGCCTTGCGTGGACGCCTTTGGGTTCCGACCGGTTGGTCGTGCGCTCCGGCTTTGGACTGTTTTACAACCAGGCGGGGTACAGCATCAGCGAAAACCTCGCGCAGAATTTGCCGTTCTATTTCAATAAGTCCATCACGCTGCCGGCAGACCAGGCAGTACCCGTCTACACAACAAACAATATCCTGCTGGCCCCCAACACCGGATCGATTGGCGGATCGGGTTTGAATTTTAACTACAGACCGGAATATGCCGAATCGTGGACGCTGAGTCTTCAGCGATCTCTAGGCAACAACTGGGCAGTAATGGCGACGTATTTGGGATCCCGAGTAGTGGGCGCAGACAACTCGACGTATCTCAACATTCCGGAACCCGGACCTGGACCGATTGATCCACGCCGTCCGAACCCGGCGCTGAATGCGATTCGCGCCATCCGCTGGGATGGATGGTCGAAATACGACTCACTGACGATGAAGCTCGAAAAGCGGCTATCCGACAGACTGGCTTTCGACGCCAATTATACATGGTCGAAATCGATGGACGACGCTTCCGATCCCGGTCCGACGTTTCACGAATACAACGTTCCTCAAGACGTCCGGAACTTGCGCGCGGAGAAAGGGCTGTCGAGCTTTCATCATGCGTACCGGTTCGTGTTCACCGGCACGTGGGAATTTCGAAAAGGATGGTCGGTCAACACGATCGGTACATTTCAAACCGGCGCTCCGATCACGATCAATCTGCCCAGCGATAATGCCAATATCGGGGCCGGCCCGGCGCAGCGCCCCAACTTGCTTCGCAATCCGAACCTGAAGAACGGCGGAACGGCCGAACGCTGGTTCGACACGGATGCGTTTGCTATGCCCGCTCCATTCAGTTTCGGCAATGCAGGACGCAACATTGTTTATGAAGACGGCGAGCGGAATATCGATATGTCGCTGGCGAAACAATTCCGAATCAAGGAAGGGACGGCCCTCGAATTTCGCGCGGAGGTCTTCAACGTTTTTAACCTTCTCAACTTCGTCGGCGCACCCGGCCGCATCGCGTTCACGCCGAACTTCGGACGCTTGTTCAATGCGGGTCCATCCCGGCAGGTCCAGCTTGGCCTGAAACTGGCGTTCTAGGCAACCGTAGGGGCGCTCCGCGAAGCGCAAGCGCGACAGCGCGCAGCATCAGCGAAATGTCGAATAGCCCATAACAGCATGCGGTACAGCCTTTTCGGCATTTCATGTGTTGCGTCCAGATCCATGGCGGACAGTATTTCACATTAACCCGAATTAATGTTCAGCTAATCTCCCCTTAATAGCTTCCGTGGTCCAATAACTCGACTGTTGCATTAGTTTGCAACAGCAACGAAATATACTAGGGAGAGAACACAATGAAGAGATTTACAACGTTGGTCTTCGCAGCCCTGATTGCGTTGACGCTTTCGATGCCGGTTTTAGCCCAAGGCACTACGGGCACCAAAAATGCGAAAGCCGCAGCCCAGAAGCAAACCAAAGAGGAGAAAAAGCAAGCTGCGAAGGCGAAGCAGCAAGCCAAAAAGGCGAAGAAAGACTCCAACAAACAAGCCAAAAAGACACCTAGCAAGTAATTCCTTTGATGATCGGAGTGCGAGAAGATTCAGCCTCGCACTCCGATCATCCCCACGCCTCCTGACCTCGAATAAATTCAGAAGCGGTAGCCCTCCTGGTTACCATGAGCAAGATTCGACGTCACAATTCAAATAGTGCTGCCGTGGCCTCTGTAGGTGGCGCACCCGGGCGCGAAGCGCGAGCGCTCTACCCGTTAATCAAAGATCTCCGGCCACGAGAACGTCAGCAGGACATTCCATGCCCCGCTGGCAATGATCAGTTCTTTATGAACGGGGTCGACAGCGACTCCTGAGGGCGCTACGCCTGTAATCTGGCGAACCGGGATTTTCCAGCGCGGAGGAGCATCGCCGGTGTCGTGAATACTCCAGGCGCCGATACCTCCACCCAAGGCTCCAGCAATAATCCAGCCTTTCGGAGGGTACGTCTGGATCTGGCCGACGCCGCCGAAGGCTGTGTTCGGTCCTTGGATCACCGCCTTCGGTTTCGTATTCCCGCTGGCGGTGCGTTCGAAGATAAGCAGAGCCCCGCGGCCGCGCGCACCTTCGCTGTCTGAATCGCGGCCTCCTCCTTCGCCGCCGGTGCTCCCGACAATCAGGAGGTCATTCACGGGATCGACGCCAACGAGCGGATGTCCCCGGCGGGAGCCGCGGATTTGAGTGTCGGGACCGGCCAGAACTCGAATCGGAGCAGCATCTCCGTTCGATTCCCGCGAAAAGACCAGGACTTTCGGCCCGGCGACCGGGATGATGATCTCGCCATGCACCTCGTCAAAGGTCATCTTGTCGTTGCCGTCGTAATCCGTGCCCTGGATTTGCGTGTGAGGTCCCTGAATAAAACGCGCAGGCGGTTCTTCTCCATTGGCACCGCCGCGGAACATCAGGATCGCTT
>Ga0209157_1002731_pt1 | contig 13878 bp, 16 predicted proteins | sample GraSoiAngelo_135_FD_185892 | JGI IMG/M metagenome (GOLD analysis project Ga0209157, IMG submission 185892) | Grasslands soil microbial communities from the Angelo Coastal Reserve, California, USA - 14_0929_05_40cm (SPAdes) (version 2) | ecosystem: Environmental > Terrestrial > Soil > Grasslands ... | reverse complement strand
TGGTCAGCTCAACTATCCTGACGCTCCTCGTCATTCCGGTGCTGTACTTCATCTGGAGGGGCGGAGTGGTGAGTCCATTCGAACAAAACGCTGTCGAAGAGACGACGCCCAATGAGGTAAACTGACCGAACGAGGAGCCCTTGCGCCACACAATGGCTACGAATTGAATGACGGCGGACACAGCGCGTGAAATCTGGGACGCACTGAGTAAGCGAGCGTCCGGGACCGCAGCGGGTCCCTCCATCGGGCTCGTTGTCCAGGGAGGCGGGATGAGAGGGGTGTACTCCTTGGGCGTCCTCGCCGCGCTGGAAGAGATGGGGTTCGGCAGTAGTTTTGACCATGTCGCCGGTTCATCTTCTGGCGCGCACAATGGTGCCCACTTCATCACCGGTCAGGCCAGGTATGGGGTTGAAACCTACACCGACTATCTAAGCAACAGAAACTTCATTGACCTCATGCGTGCCCGAAAGCAGGTGGATATGGACTATCTCATTGACTACTTCGTGAGACAGGTTCGCCCGTTTCACATGCCTGCCTTGATTCGGGCCTCTACCGTCCTGCACATCGCCTTGACTGACGTGCAGGATGCCACGACCCATTATGTGACCACCCGAACGCCGGGGATCGATTTATGGGAAACCTTTCGAGCCACAGCCGCCATGCCGATCCTTTACAACCAGTTCGTCAGAGTCGGCGATCGGCTTTATCTGGATGGCAGCCTCAGTGATTGCCTGCCGCTGCAGCGAGTCGTGGACTGTGGATGTCGCTACATCGTTGTCGTGCTGACTAAGCCGTTGTCCTTTCGAAGCAAGCGGATCAGCGCGCCTCTCAGAGCGCTTGCCTGGCTGGCAACGCGCCATTACAGCAAAGCCCTCAAGCAAGCTCTGTTCGACGAGGACAGGAAGTTTAACAATACGATATCTGCGCTTGAAGGAAACAACGGGCTGATCGCCACTGAGTCCACAAAGATGCTTGTGATTGCGCCGAACGTTGGGGCCAACCTGGTGACCTGCATTACCACTGATGCGAAACGCCTGAGACAATGTGCGCTGCAAGCTCGAGTGGATGCATGGCGTGCCTTTGGCCAATCTCCACCTCCCAAGGACAATCCGTTTAGAACCGATGGCGTATAGCGGGATTGCACTTCTCGTTGCTCACATGGGTCAGACGCGAATCTGACCATGGATCACTCACCGAAGCTGTATCAGATCTTTGCCGACCTCGTTGTGATTCTCCACCTGGCTTTTGTGGCCTTTGCGCTCTTCGGCGGTCTCTTAGCGCTTTGGCGAAGGCGCGTCGTGTGGGTCCACCTCCCGGCCGTTCTCTGGGCTGCTGCTGTCGAATTTGGCGGCTGGATCTGCCCGCTCACCCCGCTCGAAATCTGGCTTCGCATGCAAGGAGGAGAAAGCAGCTATAGCTCGGACTTCATCGTGCATTATGTCCTTCCCCTGTTGTACCCCGCAGGCCTCACGCGGGAGGTTCAGGTCATCCTCGGGGCGATCGTACTGGCGATTAATCTTGCCATCTATGGATGGGTGTGGCGTCGTGTGCTCGTGACGACGTTACAGAGCCGTTCGTAGCCGACACTTGTTTTCTGTAAGGAGGGCTCGACTCCCATGACTCATTAAGACTGAGACGCAGCAGGGCTCTCTTGTCCACCAACTTAGCCGACAGTGAGTATGAGAAAGACGCTTGACGCGGGAATGTCCAACTTGATACATGGAGGCGTTGCCATTCTTCATTTGATCGCAAGGTGCTAATGTCCTACGACGGGATTACGCAAAGGGTCAGTGATCGCTATGCCAGAGCCGCAGCGACCGGCGAGCAGATATGCTGCCCCACGGGCTACAATTTTGATGATCTTAAGACCTTCATTCCCGAACAAGTGCTGAAAATCTCCTACGGGTGCGGCACGCCAGCCGGACTGGAGACAGTTCGATCAGGCGAAACCGTGCTGGACATTGGCTCCGGCGGGGGAATTGATTGCTTTGAGGCCTCCAGGCAGGTGGGCCAGACCGGCTTGGTGATTGGCATTGACATGACCGACACGATGCTCGATATTGCGCGACGCCATGCACCGGTTGTCGCGCGCAATCTCGGCTACCCCTCCTCCAACGTGGAGTTCCGCAAGGGGATGGCGGAGGCCATGCCGGTCGAAGACAGTAGCGTTGACCTGATCATCTCCAACTGCGTGATCAACCTTGCCCCAGACAAGTGTAAGGTGTTCCGGGAGATGTACCGAGTGCTGCGACCAGGAGGGAGATTCACGATCTCAGACATTGTGTCGGATCAGCCGGTCCCTCAGTACCTTGTCCATGACACGGAAAAATGGGGCAACTGTCTGTCCGGTGCGCTGCAGGTCAGTGAGTACATGGGGGGTATGGTGGTAGCGGGGTTCCTTGGTATCCACCAAGTGAAGTTCACCCCCTGGCAGGTGATTGACGGCCTCCACTTTCTCTCAGTCACCTTAACAGGCTACAAGCTCTCAGAGACGGCGGAAGTGGACCGTGTGCGGTTTGCCACCTTGCTGGGGCCCTTCAGTCGCGTCATGGATGAACTGGGGCAGATCTACCAGCGGGGAAAGTCCAGGCCGGTGAATGCCCACGCAGCCCCATTGCTCAACGCGTCACCGTTCCAAAGCCTGTTTCTCCTGACCGACTCTCCAGTCTCTCTGGAAGCTTCCGATTCGCGCTTGTGCGCGATTCTTCCGGAACAAGTTCCCTGTGTCTGGAAAGGAGACTATGCGATCTTCACAGGTCCGTTTGCCGAGGCGGAGGACGACGACCATCACATTTTCCGGCGGGGCATTCCGCTGGAGATCTGCTCGAAGACACTGAAGGTCCTGGAGTCAGACCCCTACCGACCACACTTCGCCATGATCAACCGGGCCACGGGAGAGGGCTCCAGCACGCAGGTGGCCTGCAGTCCCAGTGGAGGCTGTTGCTGATGGGACTGAGCCTGTTGGCCCGCAACAGCCCACTTGCCTCAACCGCCGAGCAGTTGAGCATTCTCGCCAGCACTGAGGCCTGCTCCCCATTCGAGGACAGAATGGGTCACGCGAGCCTGAACCCGCTCTATGCCACCGGCATCACGGTTTTTCAGATCAACGTCGGCAAGCTCTGCAATCAGACCTGCCGGCACTGTCACGTGGACGCAGGCCCGGATCGCCTCGAGATCATGTCGCGCGAGACGGCTGAGCTCTGTATTCAAACTTTGGCAAAGACCGACATCCCGACCGTGGACATCACCGGAGGAGCTCCGGAGTTAAACCCGAATTTCCGCTGGCTGGTCGAACAAGCGCGAGGCCTCGGCCGTCACGTGATGGATCGGTGTAACCTGAGCGTTCTCCTGCTTCCCTCGCAAAGCGATCTGGCCGAGTTTTTGGTCGACCATCGGACCGAGGTGGTTGCCTCTCTCCCCTATTTTCGTCCGTCCCAGACCGACGCCCAGCGCGGGGACGGAGTTTTTGAAAAGTCTATCCGCGCCCTGCAGCTCTTGAACCGACTGGGGTATGGAGTGGAGGGGAGCGGCTTAATCCTCAATCTGGTCCACAACCCGGTCGGCGCCTTTCTCCCGCCGAAGCAAGAGGCCATCGAAGCCCAGTTTCGGCGGGAGCTCGCCCGCCACCACGGCGTGGTCTTCAACCACCTCTACACGATCACCAACATGCCGATCAGCCGCTTCCTGGAGTTCCTTGTCGAGAGCGGCAACTATGAGGGCTACATGGAACGGCTCGCGAATGCCTTCAACCCGGCTGCGGCTGCCGGCGTTATGTGCCGCTATACGATTTCAATCGGCTGGGACGGGACGCTCTACGACTGCGACTTCAATCAGATGCTGGACCTGTCGGTGAGCCATGGCGCGCCTCGGCATATTCGCGATTTCGATCCGGCTCAACTCCACACCCGCCGGATTGTCACCGGCAACCATTGTTACGGGTGTACCGCCGGGGCCGGTTCCTCCTGCGGCGGCACTGTTACGTAACCAAGCACATCCTTTCCTTTCTCCTTCTCTGCCATGTCCCTTGTAATCCCTTCAGGTTCACGCTAGGCTAAACTTGTGCATAGCAAGTTCCGCCATGAGGTGTATGCGTCCAATCCACCGCGAGGTGCTCGATGACGTCGCCGCGCCAACTCGATGATCTGCTCAGAACCTATATCGCAGATTTCGTTGCACGGAACCGGGCAGCTCAAGCGCTCAAGAAGGGGTTGGATGAAGTCGGGGTCGGCTTTTCTCCGAGCGCCGACCATCTCACGTTCCGGACCTCTGACATCGATCGGCGCGCAGACGAATTTCTGCGGCTGGGATACGCCTTTTCCGAACGGCTGGAGTACGAGGACTGGTTCGCCAAGGTTTATCGCAAGTTGGGCTTCCCGGCCCTCTTCATTGACCAGGCCTACGCCGGTGAGAGAGGCAAGACCAGCATCATCCCCGGCTGGGTGGCTCGGTTCGGTGACCGTACCCTCCACCACATTGCGGTGCGGGTGGAAGACATTGAAGTGGCAATGGACCGCTTGCAGAAAGCAGGCGTCCGGTTCGCCGGTTCGATCGTAGGCGCGCGGGGCGGCCCCCTCCGGCAGGTCTTCACGGTCCCGGAGGAGGTGGAGGGCGCGGCCTTTTCTGTGGTGGAGCTGACGGAACGGCATGAGGGCTACCAAGGCTTCTCCCCACCGCAAGCCGACAGCCTCATGAAATCCACGGTGAAGAAAAGTGGGACGTGACAATTCGCTTGTTGCCCCTCACCCGTAGAGTCTGCTATGGTGATGCCCCCATTGCATAGCTGATGCCCTTCACCTGTCTGGCGCGGTGAAAAGTCCTCATGGTTTGGGACCCGAAAGATCCCTGGAGTAAAAAGACTGATCCGATTGACGACGTGCTTCGGCAAGCTCAGTCGCAACTCCGCCAGATGATACCGTTGCGCGGCCTCCGCCCGCTGCTTTTCATCTTCGCGGCAGTGGTTCTGATCTGGCAAGGCACGTTCATCGTGGCGCCGGACGAAGAAGGCGTGGTGAAACGATTTGGCGACGTAGTCCGCAGCGCCAGCCCAGGCCCACACCTGAAAATTCCCTTCATCGAGACAGTGGAACGGCCCAAAGTCGAAAAACTCCATCGCATCGAGGTCGGCTTCCGCACGGACCGGCAGGGCCGCCAGCAAATGCTGCCCAAGGAAGCCTTGATGCTGACGGGAGATGAGAACATTCTGGGGATTGAGTTCATCGTCCAATATAAAATTAAAAACGCGAAGGATTACCTGTTTCGGGTGGATGAAATCGAGGAGACGATTGGGAAGTCGGCGGAAGCCTCCATGCGCGAGGTGATCGGCAAGAGCAAGATCGATGAAGCCCTCACCACCGGCAAGGCGCAGATTCAACAGGACACCCAAACGCTCCTGCAGGGCATCCTCGACCAGTACCAGGCCGGCGTGCAGGTGGCAGCAGTCCAATTGCAAGACGTGGACCCGCCGGAAGCAGTCGTGGCGGCGTTCAAGGACGTGGCCAGCGCGAAAGAAGACCGAGAAAAGCTGATCAACCAGTCGCAGGGCTACCGCAACGATATCATTCCCAAGGCCAAGGGAGAGGCCGCGCAGATCGTGAATCAGGCCAAGGGGAATGCGCAGGCGCGAGTGGCACGGGCCGAGGGGGAGGCCACTCGTTTCTTGAAGACCCTCAAGGAGTATGAGCAGGCCAAGGAGATCATCAGCAAGCGCATCTACATTGAAACGATGGAAGAGGTCATGACCGGTATCGAGAAGGTGATCATCGACGGCAAGGCAGCCGACCGATTGCTCCCCTATCTTCCGCTTGATCGCCTGCACAAGCCACCGAAAGCCGCCGCGGCCGCCGATGACAAGAGGCTCTCCCCATGACCCACCAGAACATCGCGATCGCGCTGGTGGCCGTCGTCGTGCTGTTGTTCGTGCTGGGCGCTTCGCCGTTCTTCGTCGTAGACATTACCCAGACGGCGATCGTGGTCCAGCTCGGAAAGCCGGTGCGCAATATCACCGAGCCTGGCCTCAAGTTCAAGGTGCCCTTCATCCAGGAGGTCACCTATTTTGACAAGCGCCTGCTGGATTACGACTCCTCGGCGCAGGACGTGATTACCCAGGACAAGAAGACGATTCTGATCGACAACTTCGCCAAATGGCGCATCACCGATCCCCTGAAGGTGTATCAAGCCTTCCAGACCCAGCGCGGGGCCCTCCGTCGGCTGGATGATATTATCTATTCGGAGCTACGAGTCGAGCTGGGACGGCACGACCTTTCCGAAATCGTTTCAAAAACTCGCTCCGAAATCATGGCCATCGTGACCCAGCGAGCAAACGAGAAGGCAAGGGCTTACGGCATCGAGGTTCAGGACGTACGCATCAAACGGGCGGATTTGCCCGAGCAGAATGAGAAGGCGGTGTTTGCCCGCATGCAGGCGGAGCGTGAACGCCAGGCAAAACAGTACCGTGCGGAAGGGGCCGAAGAAGCGCAGAAGATCCGCTCGGAGGCCGAGAAAGACCGCGAGATCATCCTGGCCGAAGCTTACAAGACCTCGGAGGAGCTGCGGGGCGAAGGCGACGCCAAGGCCTTCAAGATTTACGCAGCGGCCTACCGACAAGATCCGAAATTTTTCGAGTTCACGCGCTCGATGGAAGCGTACAAGAAGACCTTCAGCGGCAACAACAGCACCGTGGTGATGAGCCCGGACTCGGAGTTCTTCAAATACCTCAAGCAGCGCTAGTCCTAGTTGTGAGTTGTGAGTTGTGAGTTTTCAGTTTCGAACTCATCACTCAACACTCATCACTCATAACTGTTTTACGACAATCCGATAATCTGACCTGTCCCCGGATCCAGGTCAATCCGCTCCCCTGCCGGACGTTTCGGGAGCCCCGGCATGAGCTGGATTCCGGAGCAGATCGCCGTCAAGAAACCGGCTCCAGCCATAATCCGAAGCTCTTTGATCGGCACAGTGAAACCAGTGGGACGCCCTTTGAGCGTGGCCTCGTGGGAGAGTGAAAATGGGGTCTTGGCCATGCAGATGGGAAAGTGGCCGAACCCCAGTTTCGCAGCGGCCTCGATTTGGGTTTCCGCCTGTTCTTCGTACCGCACGCCCGCCGCGCCATACATTCGCCGAGCGATCGTTTCGATCTTCTGCTTGATCGGCGCCGATTCAGCATAGAGCGGCGCGTACTCGGATGGTTTTACGCAAGCCGCTACAACCACCCGAGCTAATTCCTCCGCTCCGTACCCACCATCAGCCCAATGGGTAGAGACGGCTGCAGCCACCGCCCCGACAGTGAGGGCTTGCTCTCGAGCATACTGCAATTCATCCTCAGGATCAGTCGGAAACGCATTGATCGCCACGACGGCAGGCACTCCAAATGCCTTCACGTTCGCGATGTGTTGCTCCAGATTGGCAACGCCTCTCACCAACGCTTCTCGATTCGGACCAGTCAGCCCTGGTGGGAGCGGCTTGCCCGCCTTGACCGCCCCTCCGCCTCCATGCAGCTTGAGAGCCCGGAGCGTGATCACGACCACGGCTGCATCAGGATTGCATCCCGACACACGGCACTTGATGTTGAAGAACTTCTCCGCTCCAAGTTCGCTGCCGAATCCGGCCTCGGTGACGACATAGTCCGCGCACCTCAGGGCAATCGCGTCAGCCAGGATCGAGCAGTTGCCATGGGCGATGTTCCCGAACGGTCCCGTATGGACGAAAGCCGGCGTCCCCTCCAAGGTCTGCAGCAGGTTAGGGCAGATCGCGTCTTTGAGAAGGGCCGTCATGGCGCCTGCGCACTTGAGATCCTCCGCTGTGACCGGCTGCCCGTCTCGAGTCAGGCCTACCAGAATGCGACCGAGGCGTTGGCGAAGGTCAGTCGGATTCGACGCGAGGGCCAGGATCGCCATGACTTCTGAAGCCTCCGTGATCACGAACTGCGCGTGCCGGCCGGAAACTCCCTCTGTATGTTCGATCCGCACCTGCCGCAGCGCCCGGTCGCTGACGCTCATTGCTCTGGGCCAGGTGATCCGGTCTGGATCAAGATTGAGGGGATTCCCATGGAAGAGATGATTGTCCACGAACGAGGAGAGCAAATTGTGGCTGGCCGCCACCGCGTGGGCATCCCCCGTCAAGTGCAGGTTGACATCCTCCTGCGGGATGATCTGGGTCCTCCCCCCACCTGCTCCTCCGCCCTTGATGCCAAAGACGGGCCCGAGCGATGGCTGGCGGAGGGTGACGACTGCGCGGTGGCCAATCCGGCAGAGCCCCATGGCCAGCCCGATCGATGTGGTGGTTTTCCCCTCGCCCAGCGGCGTCGGATTGATGGCTGTCACCAGCACATAGCTGGCCCGTGGCCGGTTCGACAGCCGATCAAGGCAGGTCAAGGACACCTTCGCTTTCCACCGTCCATAGGGAATCAGTTCGTCAGGTCGAAGGCCAAGCCCCTCGCCGACCTCGATGATGGGACGAGGCGTCACCGATCGGGCGAGGTCGAAATCGCTCACCTGTTTCTCTTCACGAAGAATTTACTTCAAGGTTACGGAAAGGCGCCGCAGTATAGCACACGTTCTCGACTCGATCAGAGAGCAGACGCCTGATACCGTAAGCAAGGAATGTTCTGAGGAGAGGAGTGAACGACGGCGCGGATCAGGGAGGGAAGCGCAGCAGAGAAGAGTTAGTCCAGGATATATTGCTGAGGATTGACCGCCTGACTATTGACCTTCACCATGTAGTGGAGATGTGGCCCTGTAGAAAGACCCGAACTCCCAACGAGCCCGATCATTTCTCCGCGTTTGACTCTCTGTCCACTCTTCACCACTGTCTTGGACAGATGCCCATACTGAGTCTGAATTCCGTATCCATGATCCAGGTTCACCAAATTCCCCATCTTGGGGTCGAACCCGACGGTCGTTACCCTTCCTGCTGCAGGGGCGAGGACCGGCGTGTTGGGTGCAGTACCGATATCAATCCCATCATGCATCGCAGGTTTGTCGGTAAATGGTGAGATTCTCGGTCCGAAGCCTGAGGTCACCCACCCCTTGACCGGCCAGACAGAAGGGGTTGCAGCCCAACGATTTGACCGTTTCTCAGCCGCTGCCGTCAACGCTTCAAGGGTCTGCTCCTGGATCGCAGCTTCATTGTGCAACCAGGCCAGCTCCTGCTTGACACGAACCGCCAGGCCCGTCTCTTGTGACACCTCGGCTGGGACGTTTGACGTCTGAGTGGTTTGGTCTGACTTTTGTTCAATTTCTAGTTTCTTCTCAACTTCTATTTTCTTCTCCACTTCTGTCACGCCGATTCCCTTGCCATCCTCTATCGGCCTCTCGTCTCCCCCCCGTCCATTGAGTAAATCCGGGGGCTTGACCTCCTGAATCCCCAGCATCACTCGCAACCGTTGATTGACCTCCTTCATCGTCAGCAGCCGACGCTTGAGGTCATCAACCGCTGTCGAAAAGGCAGCCGTTTGCTCTCTCGCGCTGAGCATTTCCCCACGAAGAGCTTGTAACTCCCACACCTCTCCGGTTCGAATCACATAGTGGGAGAGAAGAGCCAGGTCGGCCAGAAGCAAGAAGACCCCCAGAATGAGAGCCCGTACCACAATGGACCGCGGGAAACTAAACCGCAGGGGTTTGGCCGTGGACCCTCGAAAGATGACTATCGTATAGGAATCAGTTGGTTTATTGGACTCGTTCATGCTCGTCACTCCCCGGAAGGAATACCCACTCCCTCGAATTAATCCTGTTGTGGAACAAGTTTACCACTTGCCTTACCCACGTAAGGAGCACCAGTCTACTCAGTCCGACGATCTGGGTCAAGAAATTCGTTAAATCAATAATCATTTCAACTCCTTAGATGTCACATCTCTGATCCAGTTCAGGTACTCATTAGAGCCTTGAACGATCGGTATCGCGATAATCTCGGGGACGCTGTAGCTATGCATCTTCTTAATGGCCTTCTCCAATTGCTTCATCAGACCGGATCGCGTCTTCAGTACGATGAGCGATTCCTGCTCCTCCGTGACCTTCCCTTCCCATCGGAAGATCGAGCGAACTTTGGGGAGCACATTCGCGCAAGCAACGAGCCCTGCTTCAACGAGGCTCCGGCTGATTCTGGTCGCCTCTTCTTCCGAGGGCGTGGTGACGAACACCACGATCTCAGCGACGGGCTTTGCCACCAGCGTTTCTCCTGGCTATGTGAGCAACTTTCATGCCTTGCGTAAATGTGATATCATATGATGCCTCAAAAAAATTAACAATGGATTGTTCAATGTATGGCACACGGTACAAATTGCGTTCAAATCGTGCCAGAGTACGTCCAATTCACGTCTCGGTACCTACTCATAACCCCCACCTTTTCAATGCGATAGATTCACCGAGCACTTTGGGCCTTTCCTCTGAATGAAAACTGTATGGTCGTGGTGATACTGAGAACCCTATGGAGGCTCCCACAAGTGTCCGTTGACAGACTGCAAATACGGGGCTTATCATGCCCCCACTTCAGGGAGGGGCCCTATGAGCTTTACCATTACACCCCGTGAGTTAAAGGACCGTTTGGATAAAGGAGACAAGCTTTTTATCCTGGATGTGAGGGAACCTTGGGAATACTCAATGGCGAAGATCGAAGGGTCCGTCCTGATCCCATTGGGTTCGCTTCCGCAGTCTCTCGACAAACTGGACCGTGACGCCGAGATTGTTGCCCACTGCCACCATGGAATGCGGAGCGCCGATGCGGTGGGGTTTCTGCACCAGCAGGGGTTCAAGAACGTGAAAAACCTGGTTGGAGGGATCGACGCCTGGTCGATCCAGGTCGATCCGACTATTCCACGATATCGGTAAGGTTCGATGCCAGAATCGCCTGAAACGGACAACCGTCACGTCCCCCGCCCGCGGAAGAATTCAACCGTCCGTCTGAGCCCCTCTTGAAGAGAAACTCGAGGTTCCCACCCCAGTTCCTGCCGAAGCTTGGCCGCGTCGACGACGCTACGGATCTGTTCTCCCTGCTTCGCCGGGCCGTGGACTTCTTTGCATCCGGAATTCGTCAGGTCCTTGAGAATGGCAAATAATTCGTTGACCGAGGTTTCTTGGGACGTCCCCACATTGTAGGTGCCCTGCACTTCCTTCCCCATCACCGCGAGGTTCGCCTCCACGACGTCGTCTACAAACACAAAGTCTCTGGTCTGACGGCCATTTCCGTTGATGATCGGTTGTTCCCCATTCAATATCTTCTGGATAAAGATCGCCACCACTCCTGCTTCTCCCTCCGGGTCCTGTCGTGGCCCATATACATTTGCATATCGAAGACTCACGAATTGAATCCCGCTGACTCGCTGGTAGTAGGACAGGTAATGCTCTCCGCTCAACTTGCCGATGCCGTAGGGTGAGAGCGGCCGGGTCGCATGAGATTCAGGAGCAGGAAAATGTTCCTGCTCTCCGTAGATGGCTCCTCCTGAGGACGAAAAGACGACCTTCCTGGTCCCGTGTCTCATGGCCTGTTCCAGAAGGTTCAACGTCCCCAGGATATTCACCTGCGCATCAAAGACCGGATCCTCCACCGAACGACGAACGTCCACCTGTGCCGCGAGATGCATGACGAGAGAAGGCCGCTCGTTTCTAAACACCCTGGCCAGACGAGCACTTTGAATGTCTAGTTTGTAAAACTGCGCCGCTCGGTTGAGATTTCTCCGTTTGCCGGTGCAGAGATTATCTACCACGATCACCTCGTGCCCCTCCTGAACGAGTCGATCGACAAGATGGGACCCGATGAATCCGGCACCTCCCGTCACCAACACTTTCATGCAACCCCCCTGCTCACCCCCTCAATCATTTCCACTAGCTTTCAGGGTATCCCCCGAATGCTGTCTAGTCAACTCGACAAGCGTTTCGCCGTCCGCTGGAGTCCGACCAACACTTCACGGTTCCCCTTTTGCCCAAGCACCGGCGAGTCCAACACACCGACTCGGCGCAGGCCTAACTGATCCGCGCAAGCGAGGACCTTGTCGGTCACGGCGCGGCGCTGCTGATCATTGCGCACGATTCCACCTCGTCCCACCTGCCCTCGTCCCACTTCGAACTGAGGCTTGACCAGGGCAATCACCCAAGCTTCTTGCGCGAGAAACCGGATAACGCATGGTAGGACGATCGTGAGCGAGATGAAGGAGACATCGATCACTGCCAGATCGATTGGATCGGGAACCAGCGACCGCTTGAGGTATCGAATGTTCTGGCGTTCCAGCACCACCACCCGTTCGTCCTGGCGAAGCCGCCAGTCCAGTTGACCGTACCCCACATCCACTGCATACACCCGACGGGCCCCCCGCTGGAGAAGGCAGTCGGTGAACCCTCCCGTGGAGACGCCGACATCCAGCGCAACCAGCTCCCTGGGATCCACGCTGAACGCCTCAAGCGCCGCGGCCAGTTTTCCTCCGCCACGGCTGACGAACGGAGCCTCCTTCAGCGATCTTTGCGCCAGCCGACACAAGTCTGGCCTGCTTGTCGGCAAGCATGCCGTCCACTTTGACCGCTCCAGCCAGGATCAGCCGACTGGCCTGTTCCCGACTCTCGGCCAACCCACGGGTGACCAGTACGCGATCCAACCGTTCCCGAACCGAAGCAGTCCTATGGATCATGTGGTAGGCCGATGAGGGAATAGCGCTCACATGCGGCGAAGGTTTAGACGGAAGGTGAAGGCTCATCGGCTTCTCCTTCGTCTGGACTGTAGGCACGAAGCCGCTTCTTCCCGTCCTTGTCCTGAATCAGAATCTCGACTTTCCGCTCGGCGTCATCAAGCATCTTGAGACAGGTTTTGGACAGTTTGATGCCTTCCTCGAAAATCTTTAGCGACTCGTCGAGGGGAAGGTCCCCCTTCTCGAGTTCCGAGACGATCGTTTCGAGCCGGGCCATGGCGTCCTCAAATTTCAACGTCGCCACCGGAAGCTCCTCCTCGTCACAATTGCCAACTGCCCACCCGGCCGAGACCTCTCGAACCCGCAGAGAATGCAGTCTGGCGGTTATATACCCCGTTTTCTACGAGGTCAAGCGGCTATGAATCAGGCAAGATGTGGTGAACCGAGGCTAGCAGTTGGCCCTCCGCAAGTCTTGCGCGGAGTTCGTCGCCCACTGAAACATCCCTTGCCCTTCTGACAACGAGACCGGCTGGCACTGTTTGTACTATGCTGTAGCCACGGCCCAGGATAGCCAGCGGGCTCAGATCGTCCAGTACGGCCGCGAACGACCGCACTGCCTGTCGCCTGAAGGCAAGCACAGCCAGCATCCGCTGTTCCGCTCGCTTGAGAAGCTGAGGCACCAGGACCAGTGCGTTTCTGACGCGGGAGAGGGGACTGGAGGTTTGCAACTCGTGTCGACTGGCCACTCCCTGCCGTCGAAGCCTCGAGATCATGTCCCCCAACGACACCTTCAGCCGCTCAGTGAAGTCATCCAGGCGTTGCGCATCACGCTGTGACAGCAACTTCAGGAACGGTGCCGATCTGTCAAAGTCCTGCAGTTCCTGACGGACGACGGAGAGCTGTCTGCTCATTGCCTGCGCTAACCGGCCCTTTAGGCTGAGAATGGCTTCGACCAAATCATCCAGGACAGGGACGACCGCCTCGGCGGCTGCTGAGGGTGTCGGGGCCCGATAATCCGCCGCAAGATCAGCCAGGGTATAATCGATCTCGTGGCCGACGGCAGACACCACTGGTACTTCGGACCCGGCGATGGCGCGCACCACGACCTCTTCATTGAAGCACCAGAGATCCTCCAGAGACCCACCTCCACGCCCCACGATCATGACATCGACCTTGCCGGACGCGCTGAGTGCCCGGATGGCGCCAGCGATCAGCGGTGCCGCGGTTTCCCCCTGGACAGGCACCGGCGCGATCAACAGGCCCATAGATGG
>Ga0209157_1002728_pt1 | contig 13889 bp, 10 predicted proteins | sample GraSoiAngelo_135_FD_185892 | JGI IMG/M metagenome (GOLD analysis project Ga0209157, IMG submission 185892) | Grasslands soil microbial communities from the Angelo Coastal Reserve, California, USA - 14_0929_05_40cm (SPAdes) (version 2) | ecosystem: Environmental > Terrestrial > Soil > Grasslands ... | reverse complement strand
CTGACCTTATTCAACTCCTCGAGAAGCAAAGAATACATTTGGGCGATTCCGAATTTCAGAGCGGCAAAATACACCTCGCGTTTGGATTCGTAATAGAGGTATACGGTACCTTTCGCAACGCCCGCGGCCTCGGCAATATCGTCCACTGTTGCCTCATGGAATCCTTTCTCCGCGAAAACTTTACGAGCGGCCTCGAGAATTCCTGAGGTTCGAAACTCTGTTACGACGCCCTTCTTCGTTTTGATCGCACTGCTCATCAAAGCCCCCGGTGACTGACTATCGAGTCAGTGTACTATACTCTAAGGTCAAGGTTAAAGTTTTGGTCACGAAGAGCAGTTTCGCTGCTGCTCGAAGCGGGCTTCCTGTGGAGGTTTACGCTGTTTGAGGGAATTTCCTGTAGACTTACCCATGGCTTCCCAGGAGGTCGCGATGAACATCAAAGTTTTGGGTGTTGCATGCCTTGCCGTGTTGTTGTTCGTGCTGCCGGCGCTCGCCCATCATTCTTTCGCAATGTTCGACCAGAGCAAGGTTGTTTATTTGAGCGGCAAGGTGAAGCAGCTCGAGTGGGTTAATCCACACGCCTGGCTTCATCTCACGGTCACAAGTGCAAACGGCAGCGAAGCGACGTGGTCTTTTGAAGGAGGTTCCGTCGCGCAATTGGCGTCGCTCGGCTGGAAACCGGACAGCTTCCCCGCTGGTGTCGAAGTCAAAATCGGCTTTCGCCCGATGAAGGACGGCTCGCGCGGCGGTCAGCTTATGAATGTCACGCTTCCCAATGGTCAAAAGCTTTGTTCCAACCGCGGCTGCGGCGATGGGAGCGGCTCGGTCCTTGATCCCTTCTGATTGTCGTGCCGCGCTTGTGCTGAAAGCGGTCTAGTCTAGCGGGGTTTATCGGGGAAGCGTCCGTCGGGCGGAAAACGGATCGTCTGGTCAAACCGCGAGGGAACCGTCATGTCCTTGTCGCCCCTTGCGGGCAAGACGATGGCGTCGGCCCGGTAAATCCGGCCCTTACTGAAAAATAGCGAGCTACGCATCCGGCTTCCGTCGGGGCGGTCCACCACCATCGTGGTCCCAAAAATCGAGCGCTCGTCCTGGTAGATGCGGGGAATATCGTTGAACACGACACTGCCCTCTCGCATCAGAGAATAATTGGCTTCGTTCAAAAGATTCGCTGCCGTATCGATGTGGCCAGCAACATCAACAATGGTCAGCTGGTAGACGACGTTATCGTCCTGCGCTGTATAGATCGTGGACATAAGCCCCTTGACCAGCGCTGATGCATAGGGCACCGTCGAGGCTTCGGGCTTTGCCGGAAATTGAATGGCGACACCCCGATCCAGATAAATGTATTCCTCCCACACCCCTGCCGGGCTTAGGCCCCGCAGCAATATCAACATCACTAAAGCGACAATCGACATTGGCTTCCCCCCCGGCCGGTGGAATAGCTGCTCAAGGATAGCACGCAAACAGCACTCACGCAGTGCCGGTCAAGCCAGTGCAGCGGCGGGTTTCTCGGCGGCAGAGAAAATCATGTGCGGTGCACGGAAACTCGTACCAGCGCCAGGAGCAGCATCCCGGAAAGTTTTCGGTAGCAGGATCCTTGCCCACACGGTCAGGAACAAGGTGGGGCGCTTCCCTCAGATTCTGTCGGTATGAATTCACTCTGAGTAACACGTGCCCCATGCTGCGTGCTCGCAGTGGAACCGGCCCGCGGCGCCTGGCAAGGAAGGGCACACGGTAATAGGTTACGCAAGTGGTCGAAGACGTCCGGTCTTATCCAAGAATTCTTCTGGGACCGATATTGGGACTGGACGTGACATTTGGCCGTAACCCAGAAGACAGAAGGGGGAAGCGGAGAGGGGGGGATTCGTTCCGTCTCCCGGATAATGAGGTCTACAAGTTACAGATTCATCATTGCCAATGTTCCCAAGATTGCCACACTTGCCACGGCACATTGCCCTAAAAGACCCTGGACCTTGACGGCAGTTCCGCTTGTTTAGTCCGCATTTTCGGTTTCTGCTTTCCTGCCCACAATCCTTTTTACCTCGGCCCGGTTTCGCTTGTGTGCGACAGTCTTGCTCAGTGATTTAGATAGCGCCTACGCGAGCATGGATTTTCGCTCTCCCGCTCCGGCGGCACTTCGGCTTGTATGTCTGGCTTTCCTCCGTTGTTTCACACAAAAGGAAAAGAATCGGTTCGGCCATTCGCGCTGGTCCGTCAGATCGGATGGTGGAATATTCTTGCGAGCGCTGGGTCCGGGCAAAGCTCGGGCAATGGTTGCGAACAATCCGGTCATCTCGCGAATGTCCCGCCCGAATCGCCCTAGATGGCCGCTATCTCATCGTTCGTCACGGCACTCCTATTCTGAGAGCTATCGTCGAACTCCATTGACTATGTGTATACAATAGCATACAAGTATACATGCGCTTTGAATGGGACGAATCCAAGAACCGGACCAACTATCGCAAACATGCGGTCTGGTTTGAAGAAGCGCAGACCGTTTGGGCGGACTCTCGCTCTATAGAATTCTTCGACCCGGAGCATAGCGAAGAGGAGGATCGATTTCTCCGAATCGGATATTCAACTGGAGAGCGATTGCTGTTGATCGTTTTCTGCGAGCGAGAATCTGGCGGAGTCATTCGCCTGATTTCTGCCCGAAAGGCGACAGCCAAGGAAGCAAAAACATATGAAGAAGGAATATGATTTGAAGAAACTCAAACGCCGGCCGGGCACTCCGAAATCGGATCCAGAGGCAGCCAAGATCCCCATTAGCATTCGCCTGGATGGATCAGTACTATCGGCCCTCAAGACGGAGGCCGAACGTCTTGGAATTCCTTATCAGACTTACATCGGCAGTGTGCTCCACCGCTTTGCCCAAGGTGAATTGATCGATCGTAAGACGGTTGACCTTCTGAAGCAGCTAAAGGTGTCCTGACCTCGTTCTGTGCAAAAACTCGATTGCTGCGCCGCCGGTTGTCTGCTGCGGCGGTGCGTTGACGAAACACGTCAACACCCATTAATAGCCTCCGATGCATAGAACAGGTGTAATAGGCGAATTCGCGAAAATCACGCGGCGATGGGTGTCTGAAAGAGTCCACGACAGTGTTGTTGCCACCGATAGGAAGCGAAGTTTAGCGGCACCTTCGCTTTACCAGGTTCCGGCAGCCGTCCACCCAAGCCCGAATGCACACGTTGCCCGTATGGTCCAAAAACCTGACCGAAGGATTTAGTGGGCCGGACGTCCCTTCGATTAAAGCGGTTCGTCGTCCAGATCAAAAACCATCGAGTGCAGATGGCATTCAAACCATTCTTGAAATAGGGTGATGCCTCGATCCGGAGGCCAAGATTCCTCGTCGGTCCACCACCCGCCGAGAGCCTCTGCAAAGATCATGTCGCAATAATCCTCCAGCCATTCCATGAATTCGTCTTGCGTTTCAAACGGCGGTACTAGGTAGACCGTTGGTTCGCGATTGATGTCGGATAAGCGGATGTCTTTGCTGGTCGCATCCACCGTATGTAACCAATCGACAAACGGTTGCTTAGCCGTGACTATCAGTGCGGATCGGTTTATCTGATAAGGCTCCAGTTCATTGTCCATGGCGAAGCGAATCGTCGGCCCCGAATCATGCCGCCTCGCGGAAATAATAATTGAGCATTCCGCCAAGTCGTTCGCGTTTTCGCACCGGTCCGATCGCTTCATCCCTTGTCGATTTTGGAATGATCAGACGATTATCGAGGCCCTGGTGATTTCGTTCTGAATGATAATGGGCAATGAATTCCGTAACCCACGCCGCAGAGCATCTTCGCCAAACCAAATCATCCGATCAAGGCAAGATTCCTTAATCGTTCTGACGAAGCGTTCCGCGTAAGCGTTCAAGTTCGGTGACCGCCTCGGCAGCTTGACCGATTGAACCCCGGCGTCGCCAAGCATGTTCAGAAACTCATTCGTATATAACGGGTCTCGGTCATGAATCAGATAGCGTTTTCCAATGAAAAAGCCATCCACGCCATCCGTCAGGTTTCGGGCAATCTGGGTCATCCATAGTCCGTTCGGCGTTGCTGCGATTCCGGCCACCTCTACTCGTCTGGTCGACAGTTCTAGAAAGAACAGGACGGCAAAACGTTGCAAGCCTTTCGAGGTCCAGACTTCGATTGTGAAGAAGTCCGTTGCCACAATTTGATCCCAATGTCGCCGCAGGAATTCCTTCCAGGTGGTTCGGCGGCAGCGTTCCGGGGCAGGCTCCAAACCATTTTTCTTTAGTATGTTGGCCACCGTACTCCGGGCGTAATCGTATCCGAGATTCGCAAGTGCTCCCTGGATGCGGCGATAACCCCATTCCCGGTTCTCTCGCGCCATCCGCACGATGAGAGCCTGCACATCGGCCAAAATGCGTGGCCTGCCCGGTTTTCGATTCTCAGTGCCGTCGTACTTTTGGGCGATCAACCGGCGATGCCATGCCAGCAACGTTTCTGGGGTCACGATGGTTACGATGTGAGATAACCATTTTGCTCCAAGAATCTTGGCTTTGGCCGCTAAGCGACGCCGCTGGTCGTCGGTGAATCGCATGCGACGATGGCCGATCTGCTCGCGAAGAACACGATTCTCTTCCACCAGATAAGCGATGGCATGCTGCTGATGCTGGTTCATCCAGCCGGCCAGGGTAATTAACAAAAATCGAAAGGGATCCAAACCTGCTTGCATCGCCGAATCATAGCTCTATCGGCGCTGTCAGTCCTGATCTCTGATTTCAAACACTTCGAGTTTTTGGACCATACGTCGTATTCGTGAGCATCACTCCGCCGACCACGTTTGCATTCAAGTGCTCACCGCCGACCGCCACGCGCTGCCTCTTCGCGAATGGCGTGAACCTCGCGTCCGCTGTGGTTTAAAATAAGCGTAGGGCATCTTGGGATGCTAAGGTAGCCATACATGAGTCGCTTATGTGAAGAAAAGACCTGTGCGGTTGTCTGCACCGTGCTCTTGATCGCTGTGATAATCTTAGCCACAATACTCATATTCTTGTGGCTATGAAGCGTCCGGCTTGCGTGAAGTACATCTTCCGTTCCAGAATTCCGAACAACTCTTCAGTGACTAAAACGCAACGCTACTCTAGTTCCTCGTGTCTATCTCGGTTCAATGCCCGGACCACCACGAAGCAAACATGATTCATAGGGGTCCTTTGCTGCCTACGCAAAAATGCAATGCAACTACGACTGGACGTCGTTCCAGGAGACAAACGAAACCGTAGGTAAGCTATGAACAAAACCAGGTACAAGACATTCGCCCAATTTTACCCATTCCACCTCACGCAACATCAACACCCCGTTTCCCAGGTCCTGCATGTTACCGGAGTCATCGCTAGTCTCGCCGCGCTGATCTTGACCCTGATGCGGCATTGGTGGCTGGCCGTGCCACTGTGCGTCGTTCCCGGTTATGCGTTGGGCTGGGCCGGCCATTTCTTGTGCGAAAAGAACAGGCTAACGGTCGTGTGCAGCCGCTGAGCTGCATCGCGATGTAATGTGTGCATCTGTTTGATCGCTGTGCCGCCGCCTCCTTCTAGCGGTATATTTGACCCAGCCAACCATTAACCACCAAGTCTTCCTATTACTGCCATCCTCCACCGAGTGCCTTGTAGAGTTGCACGAGGCTCTGGTATTCGTTGCCGCGATCCTGAGCCAGGGTGAGTTCTGCATTAAACAGTGAACGCTGTGCATCGAGGACCTCCAGGTACGTGGTGATGCCACCGCGATAGCGCTTGAGGGAGGTGTTCACCGTTTCCTGAAGATCATGGACCGTGATCTCCTGCGCCACGCGTACGCTGTGAAATTTGTCATAAGCAATCAGTGCATCCGAGACATCACGGAAGGCTCCCTGGATCGTTTGTTTGTAAGCGATCAGTTGCTGCCGTCGCTGCGATTCGGCGAGTCGAAGATTACCGCGCAGTTGACCACCCTCAAAGATAGGCTGTGCGATGTTTGCGGCGTAACCCCAGGTGGCGAGATTGGAATTCAGTCCCCCCCCGAACACAGCCGCCACTCCATTAGCGCCGCCGCCGGAGGAGGTCAGAGCAATCTGCGGGAAGAAAGCAGCTTTGGCGACTCCGATTTCCGCATTGGCGGCGATGAGGTTTTGCTCGGCCTGAGAAATGTCCGGACGACGCGCGAGCAGTGAAGAAGGCAAACCCGCAGGTACTTCAGGAGGCATCGGCTGGTCGACCAAGGGACGCCCACGCACGATTGGGTGAGGATAATCTGCGAGCAGAATGCTGATTGCATCTTCCAGCTGTCCGATCTGCCTTTCCAACTCGGGAATCTGCGCATTTGCCGTGTCGAGCACCTGTTGGGCCTGCAGTACATCGAGCTTTGTAGCGATACCGTGATCCAGCCTTAGCTTGGTCAGCTTGACTGCGTCCTGCTGTGTCGTAATCGTGTCGCGAGTGACTTGCAGTTGCAGATCAAGAGAGAGCAGCTGGAAGTAGTCACTCGCAACGTCGCTGACTAACGTCAGAATCTCGGTCTTCCGCGCGTATTCTGTAGACAGCAACTGGGCTCTTGCAGCTTCCGTCGCTCGTCGCAACCTCCCAAACAAATCGAGCTGAAATGTCGCGTCGGCGGCGTAGGTACCTAATGTCGTTCTGTCTGGAAACCCACCGCTAAATGCCTGTTCATTGGTCCCGACTCCATTTGCGGTTAGCTGCGGATACTCTGCCGAGCGCGTGATGGTCAACTGAGACCGCGCGGCGGCGATGCGCTCGGTTGCGAGTTGCAGGTCGTAGTTGTGCTCCAAAGTCTTCCGGATCAGGTCCTGCAAGACAGGATCTTGAAAGACCTCCCACCAGGGGAGATCGGCGAAGGATTCGGCCTGCGCCTGTACGTTCTGGCTCTCGCCCCCTCCGTGATACACGTTTGGAATCGGTACCAGCGGCTTGTGATAGTTGGGACCGAGTTTGCACCCGCTGAGAAAACCCAGTGCCAGCAGGACACCGATAAACAGCTCGCGCACATTAGTCTCCTTGAGCCGGCGAAGGCTCTATGCCCCCGGCGGCAAGCCTCGCTCCCGCTAGTCTCTCGACCGCAACGAAAATGGCGGGCACGAAGAATCTGCCGATGAACGTCTCCGCCACCATGCCCCCAATGACCGTGGTCCCGATCACCTGACGCGCGATCGAGCCGGCTCCGGAGGCGATCCACAACGGCACGCAACCGAGAATGAAAGCAAGCGCGGTCATCATGAGGGGGCGAAAGCGAAGCCTCGCCCCTTCCAGCGAGGCATCGACCAGGGCTTTGCCTTCTTCGTACTGCTCTTTGGCAAAAGCGACAATCAGAATTGAATTCTTCGCGCCCAGGCCTATCAGCATCACTAAACCGATTTGCGTGTAAACGTCGTTTTCGATCTGCACCAGATAAGCGGGCAGATACGCCCCCATCAGCACGCGGCGGAGGAGGAGCGTGAGGACAGCGCCGAAGACCGCCACGGGAGTGCTCAGAAGCACGCTCCATGGCAGCGACCAGCTTTCATAGAGGGCCGCGAGAACTAGAAAGACGAAGAGCAAAGAGAAGCCGAAGATGACCCAGGAAGGAATACCTTCTCGCGCCTTCTGCTCCTGATAAGACATGCCAATGTAGTCAAAGCCCATTTCGCGAGGCATGGTTTGCTTGAAAACTTCTTCAAGGGCGGCCGTTGCCTGATCCGAACTGTAGCCGGGCGCGGCGCTGCCATTGATCTGCGCGGACCGGTACTCGTTGTAGCGCATGATGAACTCCGGGCCTGAGCGGTTTTCGAATTTTGCCAATGCGGAGAGCGGCAGCACGTCGCCCTGGCTGTTGCGTACGTAAAACTGCCCAAGATGGCGCGTGTTGGCTCGGTAGGGTGCTTCGGCCTGCACATACACCTGCCAGGTGCGGCCGAACTCGTTAAAGTAGTTGACGAACAAGCCTCCCATGAACGCTTGAATAGTGTTATACACATCGGTCAGAGCTACGCCCTGCTTCAGCGCCTTATCCCGGTCGACATTCACGAACTGTTGCGGCACACCCGGCAGGAACGTGGTGCTGATTTGGCCGATTTCCGGGCGCTTATGAGCGGCCGCCAAAAATTTGTCCAGGTTATCTGACAGAAACTGGATGTCCTTGCCGGCGCGATCCTCCAGGACAAACGTAAAGCCGCCGGAAGTGCCGACACCAGGGATCGCCGGCGGCGAGAAAGCGAAAACAGTTCCCGCCGGAAACTGGCCGAGTTCATGATTCAAAGCGTCTTTGATGGATTGATATTCTTCGGTCCGCTTTTTGCGTTCATCCCACGGCTTCAAAGTAACGAAGAAGAAAGCGTTATAACTGGTCCTGACGAAGCTGAGCAGACTGAAACCAATCACGCTGGTCGTGTACTTGACCCCCGGTGTGTTTGCAAGAATCTGCTCCACTTGCGATGCCGCCTGGCTTGTACGTTCCTGTGAGGCAGCCTTGGGAAGCTGCATATTGATATACATGTAGCCCTGATCTTCATCGGGGAGGAAGCTGGAGGGCAGCCGGACGGCAAGGAAGACTCCGGCAATGATGAAGAGGGCAAGCAGCGCCAGCACGAGAAAGCCTTTCCGAATCACGGCGCCCGACCACCGAACAAAGCCCTCGGTGCTGCTCTCCCAATACCGATTGAAGACGCCGAAGAATCTCCTGAGGACGCCGCGACGCTCGCCTTCAGGCTTGGGCCTAAGCAACAATCCTGCAAGGGCCGGGCTGAGCGAGAGCGCATTGAACGCCGAGAGCATTACCGACATCGCGATGGTCAGCGCGAATTGCTGATAGAGCCTTCCCGTGATGCCGGGGATCAAGGCGGTAGGTACGAACACAGACGTCAGGACCAGAGCAATGCCAACGACTGGCCCGGAGAGCTCTTTCATCGCCTTTTGAGCCGCGTCTTTGGGCGCCATCCCTTCTTCGATGTAGCGCTGCACCCCCTCGACCACCACGATGGCATCGTCCACCACTAGGCCGATTGCCAGTACCAGGCCCAACATCGAAAGCGTATTGATGGTGAAGTCAAAAATCGGAAACAAGAGAAACGTGCCGATCAGCGAAACCGGCACGGCGAGCATCGGGATCAGGGTGGCTCGCCAGTCTTGCAGGAAGAGATAAACAACCAGGAGTACCAATATGAGAGCGATTACCAGGGTTTCGAGGATCTCTTTTAAGCCTTCCGTAACTGGGAGAGTCTGGTCCAGCGAGACGGCGTAATCGACGTCTTCGGGAAAACGCTCCTTCATCTGGGCCATGAGCTTCCGGACGTCCTTCGCTGTTTGAACCGCATTGGATCCGGGCAATTGGTAGACAGCAATAATCGCACAAGGCTTGCCATTCAAGCGGCCGACGATGCTGTAGTCTTGCGTGCCCAACTCGGCGCGGGCGACGTCTTTCACACGAACAGTCCCGCCATTTGGTGTTTCGCGCAGGATAATGTTGTCGAATTCCTCTGGTGTCCTCAGACGGCCTTGAGCCAGCACGGCATAGGTGAATTGCTGGTCCTGCGGCGACGGCTGACCTCCAACCTGACCGGCTGGGTTGACAGTGTTTTGAGCCTGGATCGCGTTGACAATGTCTGTGACGGTAATGCCGAGCTTTGCCAGTTGGTCCGGCCTTACCCAGAGCCTCATGGCATATTGTCCCGAGCCGAAGATCGTGGTCTGACCGACGCCGTACAAGCGCCCGACCGGATCATTCAGGTTGATGTAAGCATAGTTTGCGAGATAGGTTCCGTCGTGGGTGCCTTTCGGCGAATACAGGGAGACCAGCATGAGCGGAGCGGTGGTCGACTTCGCGAGGGTCACACCATAGCTGTTCACCTGGGGCGGCAACTGCCCATTTGCCAGCTGTTGACGCGATTGCGTGAGAATCAGATCCATATTGGGATCCGTGTTGAGTTCGAAATCCACAAACAACGTCGTTTGCTGGTTGGCGGTGGCGCTCACCGAGTACATGTACGTCATGTGGTCCACGCCGCTGACTTGCTGCTCGATAGGCGTGGCCACAGCCTGCTCGAGCGTCTGCGCATCTGCACCAACAAATGTGGCTCCCAACCTGATCTCGGGTGGGGCGATCTTTGGAAACTGCGCCACCGGTAAAGTGGTGAGCATGATCAAACCGAGAGTGACCGTGATAATGGCAATCACTATCGCGACAATCGGCCGGTTAATGAAAAACCTGGACATGATTTTTAACTCCTTCCAGCCTTGAGCACTCCGCCGTCAGCGATCACTCCGGATTCGTTTTGAATGGCTTAGTTTGGACTTCCATTCCCGGCTTGAGGTTTTGCTGGCCTTGGACGACCACACGTTCACCAGCCTTTAATCCGTGTTGGATTACCCACATGGTGCCCGTGCGCTCGCCAACTTGAACCTGGCGCACCTCGGCACGGTTGTCGCTCCTAACAACGTCAACCAGGTAGCTGCCCTGCTGCTCCGTGACAGCAGCTTGCGGAATTAATAAGGCGTTCCACTGCACGTGCATTACGGCACGCACCTTACCGTACTGGCCCGGACGGAGAACATTACCGGGATTGGGAAAGAGGGCTGCTAATTGGATCGTGCCGGTGTTTTGATCGACCTGGCGATCCGCAAAATAGAAGTCGCCATCGTGAGCATAGGTTGTCCCATCAGCCAGGATGAGGTTCAGCTTCCAGCGTTCCGCCGCTGAGCCTGAAAACTTTTTTCGCAGCGCGAGATATTCCTGTTCGCTGACAGTAAAATAATCTCGGATCGGGTCGAGCATCGAAATGGTTGTTAGATTTCCGCTGCCGCTACTGACCAAATCGCCGACCTGTGCCTGAGCGATACCGGCGATGCCGTCGATGGGTGAAACTATGGTGGTGAAATTCAGGTTGATCATGGCGGCTTCGACCGCGGCCTGATTGGCCTGGATTTGCGCCTTGGCAGCGCCGATCGCGGCCTTTGCCGCCTCCACTTGCGCCTTATTGGCGCGGTTCGTCTGGATTGAATTGTCCAGATCCTGCTGCGATGCGGCGCGTTCCTTCGCAAGAGGTGCGTATTTCTCCACGTTGAGCCGGCTCTGCAGTTCGTTGGCCTCCGCCGTCGCAAGCTGCGCTTCATCCTGGACCAGTTGCGCTTCTGCCAACGCTAACTGGCCCTTGGCCTGGTCGAGCGCCGCCTGGAATGGGCGAGGATCAATCTGAAACAGCAGTTGTCCCTTCCTGACGTACGATCCTTCTTTGTAATTCCTCGTGAGCAGGTAGCCAGTGACTTGCGCTTTGATGTTGGCATTCACCTGCCCGGTCAGAGTTCCGATCCATTCTCCGTAAACGGGAACATCTCTCGTTTCGACTTGGGCCACTTCCACCACCGGGGGAGACGATGCGGCGTGTGTGGACCTTTTGCAGCCCGTCATGGCGATGAGTGCCAGATTGATCAGACAGACCGTCACCCATCCTCCGGGACGCCCTGTGCTCATCTCCACGATTTCCGTGCACTGCCGGCGGTAACTCTACGTTCTGCGTGTTTCATAGTTGGAGAGTGACAGCACGTCATCGTCCGGAAGGCATGTGCAGAAACGTCCAGTAAATATTTCAGTGGAAGCCCGTACTTTTTATGACGGTGAAGAATAGGGTTGATTGACCGCGCCAACCGCCGCTGATCGCAGCGGCTCCAGCCCTGTCGATGGCGAATTACAAAAATGCGCTGAATTCGGCGATTTTTGCGTTCAAATGAATTTTAGTGAGAGCACGAAAGTGGCAAGGCACGGGGACAATCGACGGCGCAAAATCGCCAGCAGAATGATGCGCAGTTTGGAAAAGTATTAGAGAAGCTGGTGCACAACTTTTTAACTGCTGCTGGGAAAACAAGAACGCGAATCATTGAATGATCACGCCGCGCTACCGGGGACTCTATTGAGATTTGCCAGGGGCAGAGTGAAATGAAATGAACTGCCTTTGCCCAATTCGCTTTCGGCCCAGATTGTTCCGCCATGGGCTTCGACGATGCCCTTGGCAATAGATAAGCCCAGACCGCTCCCCATCTGCCTCGTCTCTTTCGCTTGCCAGAAGCGGTCGAACACTCGGCTTAAGTGTTCGGCGGGAATACCTGGGCCCTCATCGGACACTGAAACCACTATGGTGCTCGCTTGCTGGCGAGCCGAAACGCGAATTGTGCGGCCGTCCGGCGTGAACTTGATCGCATTTTCCAACAAGTTGGACAGGACCTGGCCGATGCGATGGGAATCCGCAAGAACCTCCGGGAGCCTCGGGGATATTTTCAGTTCGATCGTCTGATGTTTCGCGTCGGCCAGAGTCCTCACGCTGTCGATCACGGGCATCATCATCCCATCCAAAGCACCCGCATGAACGTCAACCGAAAACGTTCCGCTCTGAACTTTAGAGAAATCGAGGAGGTCGGAAATAAGCAGCAGCATCTTGTCGATGGCACGTTGGATTTTCCCGGCAAGGTCGTTGAGGCGGCCTGCGTCCATTGGCTCGTATTGTTGAAGCACGTGCGCCACAAGACCGATCGTCGCCACGGGATTCTTGAGATCATGAGAAACCATAGCAAGTACGTTCTCCCGGGTTTTTATAGCGCGCTGAGCTTCAAGATACAGACGGGAATTTTCGATGGAGAGTGCGGAGCGCTCTGCAAGCTCCTGCGCCAGACGAAGATCCGCAGGTTCATAGGCGCGAGGTGGGGAAAAGGATAACAGGATAATCGCCCCCTGAAGGTTTCCGTGCGCCACCAGAGGCACCGCGAGAGCCGAGTGCAAACCCGCCTCCCTGAGCGCGCGCATGTGCTCTGGCTGTGGGCAAAACATGTCGACTGCTTCGGGTGATAATCGCTCCATTAACACCGGCCGCTTGTTCTCCAAGACGGCACGCAGCCAGTCTGGACGATGCCGGTTCAGCGGCAGCCGTAGGAACAAATCGGAAATCCAAGCATTCGAGGCGTCGCGGCTCATAACTTTCAGCAGTCCACTGCCACCACCTTCCCCGTTGAGGTCGATGATACAGAGGTCCGCAAGATCACGGACAGCCAGTCGTGCAATATTCCCCAGCGTCTCATCGATATCCAGGCTGGAGCTGAGCACCGTTCCGACTTCCGCGAGGAACCTCTGCTCGTTATCGAAACGCTTTCGTTCGCTGATGTCGGCCTCGATTCCGACCATGCGGTGCGGCTGCCCCTTTTCATCCCGCGTAAACACTTTTCCACGGGCGAAGATCCAGACCCAGTCACCGGATTTCGTCTTCGCCCGAAACTCGGCGTGATACTCCGGGGCAATACCCTGAAAATGATCCGCCAGCGCTTTTTGTGCGCCCTGCCAATCATCAGGATGCACGCCCGAAATCCATGAGTCCACGTGAGGCCGGATTTCTTCCAGACGAAAACCACGAATCTCAGCCCACCTCGGGTTGAATATGACCTCACCCGACTTGACATTCCAATCCCAGGCTCCCAGATTTGCCCCGCGGAGCGCGAGTTCCAATCGCTCCTGCGTTTGGCGGACCCTTTCGTTTGCGGCCTGAGACGCCTGGAAAGCCGCCCGCGCCATAAGCTCATCTGCTTCCGATTGCCTTGCAGCCTGCCACGTCCTCCGAAGGACGAGAGCGACGATCACGACGACGAAGAGTGAGATCTGAGCACTGGTCCTATACCATCCTGCGACAACTCCGACTCGAGTTAGTATTCCGACTACCGGTGGGGCGACCATGCCGGTGAAAAGTATCTGTCTTGCCATGGCACCGCTTCGCGTGCCGCTGGTCACGAGAGACATCATGCCGTCATCGGGACGGCCCAAGAGGAGCGCCACGGTCAGGAGAATGAACGCGGCCGCCGTATGAACCGCCATTCCGGTTCCAAGCATCTGAAATCCATGGAACTGCGAGGTGCCTAGATCCCTCT
>Ga0209157_1002727_pt1 | contig 13899 bp, 17 predicted proteins | sample GraSoiAngelo_135_FD_185892 | JGI IMG/M metagenome (GOLD analysis project Ga0209157, IMG submission 185892) | Grasslands soil microbial communities from the Angelo Coastal Reserve, California, USA - 14_0929_05_40cm (SPAdes) (version 2) | ecosystem: Environmental > Terrestrial > Soil > Grasslands ... | reverse complement strand
CAACGCGATAGCCGGCCTCGAGGAGCTCCGACGCGGCTCGCCTGCCACGTGCCTCATCAGGGACGTACAGATAGTTGATGATCTCAGTCGGGAGCAGAGGTCCCACCGGCTTTGGCCAGATGGCGCAGCGTCTCTTGATCCAACCTCGTCTGCGGAGAGCCTTGGCGTTGCTGCTTGCTTCGGCGCGCAAAGGGCCATCTCATGACCTGACCATAGCGGCCGGAACAGCGTGGTGAAGAGCCACGTCAAACTCGTAAGCGATCGTCTGGCCATATGGATTAAGAAAGCGCTACAGTGCTCCGACGATGAACGCAGGACCCCCCGGCCCGCCCTCAGGCCAATCCCCTCCGCCGCCCCCTGACGAGAACCCGCCTTCGCCGGCCAGCGAAACCCCGTCCTGGGCCCCACCGGGGGCAGCCGAAACCCCTCCGTCGGCGCCTCGGGAAACCCCTCCGGCGACGCCCAGCGAGACCCCGTCCTGGCTCCCGCCGCCGGCCGCCGAGACGCCGCCGGCCGCTGAATATCAGCCTCCCGGCGAAGGCGCCCCTCCGAGCTACTACCCGCCTCCCGGCGAGGCGATGGCCCAGCCGTCGAAGCAGCGGAACGTGGGCGCGATCATCGCCGTCGTACTGGTGGTGGTCGTGCTCGTCGCCGCCATCGGGGCGTACCTCGTCGCAGGCGTTGCGTACGCGCAGAACCGCTTGAGCAGCGCCCACACGGCGTACAACACCGTCGTTCATCACCAGAACGACCTCAACAGCACCATCAACGGGCTCAGCGACAAGTTCACCGGCGCGGACGCGACCAGCACCTCCCAGACCGAGCTCCAGTCGGCCAAGACCCTCCTTGCCACGTTCGTCAGCAAGTCGCAGGAGGCGCAGGGCCAGATCGCCACGGACGACGAATCGCTGGCCACGGCGGATGCGGGGCTTAAAGAGAATCAGTGGCTGACGCTCCTCCGCAAGGGCGAAATGGACAAGGAGTCGACCCGCATCGGCCACGCCCGCAAGGCGCTGAAGGCAGCCAAGACCATCACCGCCGACTACGTCCAGATCGGGACGTTCTACCAGGCGTTCTTCGACGTCCTCATCGACGAGTACACGCTCGGCACCAAGGCCCAGGCCCAGGACCTGACCGGGGTCGCCGCCGCCGACGAGAAGCTGAAGACCGACGTCGCCAAGGCGATCACGTTGGACAAGGCCCCCGGCGTGCCAACCGCGGTCGACGGGTTCCTGAAGGACACGATGCAGCTCGCTAACGACTTCGGCGCGCTGCTCAATGCGCGCACGCAGGCCGCCGTGGACGCCGCGGAGAAGGCGCTGCAGGCCGACCTGCAGAAGATCGAGGCGGTGGACTGGACCAAGGTTGCAGCGGACGTCGACGGGTTCTACAAGCCGCTCGTCGACGAGTACAACTCCGAGGTCGACAAGGCCAACGCCACATAACCGCCGAGACTCAGAAGCGGCGCGCCCTCGCGCGCCGCGTCGTCGAGCGGCTGCGTGCGACCACCGACCTGCGGGCGTCGCTGCTGACCGGCTCCGCGGCGCGGGGGATCAGCGACGAGCACTCGGACATCGACCTTATCAACTACTACGACGTTCTGCCGGACAGGGCGGCCTTCGATGCCGCGATGCGCGACTCCGGCGCGGAGCTCACAGGCTCGATCGGGCAGCCCCGTCCGGACGGGTTTGTCTCGCGCTACCAGATGCAAGGGATCGAGGTGCAGACGGGTGGCGCCTTGATCGCTGCGCTGGAGCGACGGCTGGAGCGCATCGAGTCGGGCGACGTGGATTGGATCACGGCCAAGGTGGCGATGGGCCTGCTCGAGGGCACGCCTCTGCACGGCGATGCGCTGGTGCGCGGCTGGCAGGCGCGCGCGGCCTACCCGGAATCGCTGCGGCGCAGGGAGATCGAAGCCAATCTGGGCTTCTTTCCCATCTGGACGGTCGATGACCATCTCGCCGCCAGGGACTCCGAGCTCTTTCGCCGGCAGATGCTGCTGGACGGCGCGTACAGAATCGTGTCGGTGCTGTCGGCATTGAACCGCGTCTATTTCTCCACGTTTCAGTTCAAGCGGGCGGGCGAGCACTTCGACCAGCTCGCACTCAAGCCGGAGCGGCTCGGGGAGAGGCTGGACCTGGTCGCCAATGCGGCGCCGTCCGCGGCGGCGAAGGAATTGAGCAAGCTGGTGGAGGAAACGCGAGCGATCGTGAAGGCGGAGATGCCCGATATCGTCACCGACGTCGTCTGGCAGCCGCCGCAAGACGGCCGATAGAATCATCCGCCGTGCCGAGGTAGCTCAGCTTGGTAGAGCACTTGACTGAAAATCAAGGTGTCGCCAGTTCAAATCTGGCCCTCGGCACCACCTCGGTTGCGCAAGTTCGTCTGATGGACGAAAAGGCCTTCGGCCGATGTGTCACAACTACTTCGGCTGATTCGCTACAGCTACTTCGGTACCGACGCGACGCTCCCTCGCATAAGGTTGGGAAGCCGTCCGCGACGTACTGATTTCTTGCTTAGACGCGTACGTACTGTCGCTGGCGGCGCGCAGGGGCCATGGCCGCGACTGGTGGGATGCGCAAAAGAGTCGAGCTTGGCGCCCTGCAACCAACGACTAGAGTCTGGGCATGTCGGTAGCCGACTTCTACGACGAGCTGGCGCCTGAGTACCACCTCATCTACGAAGACTGGAACACGGCGGTAACACACCAGGGTGTGGCCCTTGATCGCTTAATCCGAAGCCGGCTGCCGGACGCCCAGTCCGTTCTTGATTGCTCGTGTGGGATCGGCACGCAGGCACTTGGCCTCGCAGGCCACGGATACAAGGTCCACGGAACAGACGTCAGCGAACGAGCTTTGGACCGCGCTCGCCAGGAAGCCATTCGTCGTGGCGTGGACATGACTTTCACGGCATGCGACATTCGCGATTTGGAGAGGCTCGAGGGCACCTACGACGTCCTCATCTCGTGTGATAACGCGCTTCCGCATCTCCTGACGCATGACGATATTGGCCTGGCCTTTCGGGCAATGCGTTCCAAATTGCGACCCGGGGGCCTCGTGGTCATAACCGTCCGCGACTACGACCGCGAGGTGGTCGAGCGGCCAGTCAGTGCCGCGCCGCGAATCAATCCTGGACCACCGCGCAAAGTGGTGGTACGCCTGCACGACTGGGATGCACCAGATAGCCCCATGTACACAGTCCATTTTCTGATCCTGACCGAGGGTTCAGGTGGTTGGAGTGTCAGCCACCACAGCGCGCGCTACCGAGCCATTGGTCGACAAGCCCTGACGCTGGCAGCGGCGAAGGCCGGGTTCACCAGCATTCAATGGCACGAGGCTGAGGACATCGCTTTCTACCAACCTGCGATGACAGCGCTCCTTGACGGCGAGTAAGGCGCAGAGAACGGCTCAGACTTCGGGCGTCCACGGAACGAGCCTCGGCTACTCTCCTCGCGTGAGCAAGGCGCGGCCTTTTCGGTTCAGCGCGCAGGAGCACCGCGCACAGAGCGCCAAGCAGTGGAAAGAGCGCGCGCGGGCGCTCGAGGCCATGGGCTATTCGACGCTCTACCTCCCCGACCACTTCGGCGACCAGGTCGGCCCGATCGCCGGCCTCATGGCCGCCGCCGACGCCACCACCACGCTCCGCGTCGGCTCGCTGGTCTTCGACAACGACTACCGCCACCCGGTCGTGCTCGCCAAGGAGGCGGCCTCGCTCGACCTGCTCTCCGACGGCCGCTTCGATTTCGGGATCGGCGCCGGCTGGATGATGTCCGACTACGAGCAGTCGGGGATCCCCTATGACTCGCCCGGGACGCGCATCGAGCGCATGGCGGAGGCCCTGACCATCTTCAAGCGGTTCTTCGCCGGCGGCGAGTTCTCGTTCGAGGGCAAGCACTACACGATCAAGGGCCTCGAGGGCGCGCCGGCGCCGGTGCAGAAGCCGCACCCGCCGATCGTGATCGGTGGCGGGGGACGCAAGATGCTCGAGCTGGCGGCGCGCGAGGCGGACACCGTGAACGTCAACTTCGACCTCAGGGAAGGCAAACCCGGCCGGCGCCTGGCACAGACCGGCCTGGCGTCGGTCACCGACGAGAAGCTCGGCTGGATTCGCGAGGCGGCCGGCGAGCGCATGGAGCAGATCGAGCTCGGCGTCTGGACGTTCATGGCCAACGTCACGGACGATCGCGACGGAGTCGCCGAGATGCTCGCGCCCGCGATGGGCTTCGGTCCGGCCGACGTCCTCGAGGTGCCGCACTTCATGCTCGGCACGGCGGACCAGATCGCCGAGGAGATCATCGCCCGACGCGAGCGTTACGGGATCTCCCACATCGTGGTCCCCGGCGATGCGGCGGACTCGCTCGCGCCGGTTGTGAAACGCCTCGCCGGGACGTAACAGCCTCTAGTAGATTGGTGGCGATGGCCACCACGGAGCATGTTCAGCTCAAGGGCGCCGTCGAAGGTCGCGCGACCGAGATCCTGACGCCCGAGGCGCTGAGCTTCGTCGCCCGGCTGCAGCGCGAGTTTGGCGGCCGGCGGCAGGAGCTCCTGCGCTTGCGCGACGAGCGCCAGACCAGGATCGACGCCGGCGAGATGCCCCAGTTCCTCGTCACCACCAGCTCGGTGCGCGACTCCGACTGGCACGTCGCCAAAGCGCCGAAGGACCTGCAGGACAGGCGCGTCGAGATCACCGGTCCGACAGACCGCAAGATGCTGATCAACGCCCTGAACTCGGGGGCGCGCGTCTTCATGGCCGACTTCGAAGACGCCAACTCACCGACGTGGTCGAACCTGGTCGAGGGCCAGGCCAACCTCATCGACGCCATTGAGCGGCGCATCGAGTTCAAGAGCCCGGAAGGCAAGGAGTACCGGCTCAACGAGAAGGTGGCGACGCTGCTCGTCCGGCCGCGTGGGTGGCACCTGGATGAACGCCACGTGGAAGTGGATGGCAAGCCGGTCTCGGGCAGCCTGTTCGACTTCGGGCTCTACTTCTTCCACAACGCCGAGCGGCTGCTGAAGAAGGGCAGCGGGCCGTACTTCTACCTGGCGAAGCTCGAGAGCCACCTCGAGGCGCGGCTGTGGAACGACGTCTTCAACCTCGCCCAGGACGAGCTCGGCATTCCGCGCGGAACCATCCGGGCGACAGTCCTGATTGAGACCATCCTTGCCGCCTTCGAGATGGAGGAGATCCTGTACGAGCTGCGCGACCATTCGAGCGGCCTGAACGCGGGACGGTGGGACTACATCTTCAGCATCATCAAGAAGTTTCGGAACCGCCCCGAGTTCGTCCTACCGGACAGGGCGCAGGTGACGATGACGGTGCCTTTCATGCGCGCCTACACGGAGCTCCTGGTGAAGACGTGCCACCGGCGCGGCGCCCACGCCATGGGAGGTATGGCCGCCTTCATCCCGTCCCGCCGCGACCCGGAGGTCAACCGGACCGCCCTCGCCAAGGTCAAGGAGGACAAGGACCGGGAGGCGAACGACGGCTTCGACGGTACGTGGGTTGCGCACCCCGACCTGGTGTCGACCGCGACCGAGGCGTTCGACCGCGTGCTGGGCGACCGGCCCAATCAGCTGGAGCGGCAGCGACCCGATGTCTCGGTCTCGGCCGGCCAGCTGATCGACGTCAAGGTGCCGGGGGGCACGATCACGGAGAACGGCCTGCGGGCGAACGTCAGCGTGGGCATCCAGTACATCGAGTCCTGGATGCGAGGCACGGGCGCGGCCGCGATCAACAACCTGATGGAAGACGTCGCCACCGCCGAGATCTCACGGTCGCAGATCTGGCAGTGGGTCAGGCACTCCGCGCGCCTCCAGGAAGGTCCAACGGTCGATGCGGACTTGGTGCGCGAGATCGCGGACGAGGAGATGAGCAAGCTCCAGGGAGGACGATTCGCCGAGGCGCGCAAAGCGTTCGAGGACGTCGCCCTGGCGAAGGAGCTTCAGCCCTTCCTGACGCTCGTCGCGCAAAAGTACATCGACTAGCGTTCACCCCCCAGCAGTGGGGAACGGATCGGGAAGCTTACTTGCCGTTGGCCGGCGCCGGCGGCGCGCCTGGAGTCCCAGGAGCACCAGGAGTTCCAGGGGCGGGTGGCTTGCCGGGAAGCCGCCGCCACTGCCGCGGCCCGACGCCGTTGTTCGGATTGCCGGGCACGAACGCGACCGCCGACGGCTTGACCATGCAGTTGTCCTTGCGCACCACGCTCCGCTCGCCGCCTTCGTGATGCTCGATGACCACCGTCCGCTCGAGCACCGCGCGCACTCGTACCTCCTTGCCGTCGACTATGGCGTTGAAACCGCCGCTGACTTCGTGATTGGGAGGGGGGACGATGGTGGCCAGCGAGACGAGTTCAACGGTCTTGCTCATAAAGTGGCTTCCCTCGGCTAGGCGGCGCGCAAGTGCCGCGGAAATAGGCAGGCGCCGAGCTTTTCGGCAGCAGCGAATGTTACCAGAGGAGCCCGACCCGACTTCCGAAAGGTAAGCGGCCCCGTGGGCTTACGCCGCGGAGCTTTGCTGTTCCTGAAGCCTGAGCTGGCGAGCCGCCTCGCGGCCGCGCCGCGCAGCTTCCTTGCTGGCGAGGTGGCGCACGCGGAGGTGGCGCGGGTTGACGAACAGGCGTCGCCGGTTCATGAGCACCTTCGGCTCACCCGGGGCAGGCTCGATCACGGCCGTGCGCTCGAGGACCGCCGTCACCCAGACACGCCTGCCGTCGTCGACCTCGGCCTCGAAGTCAGGCAGGATCTCGTCGTCCTCGTCCATGTTGACGTTGTCCAGCCGGACGAGCTCCTCGCGGGTCTTCTCAGCGCTCTTGCGGTTGCTAGCCATGCTCATTTCGTCCTTACCCGATAACGAGCGAGGCCAAACGGCCACCCCTCGCTCACCTTCCTCGAATGTTCTAACACTAGGAATACCGCGCTGGTAACGCGAAGTATTCCCGATCAGAGCCGGCTGGAGGCGCCCCCGGCGGCGATAAGGCTGCTGGACTCCACCCAGTCAAGGTCTACCCCGAAGACGTCCGCGAAGTTCCGGGAGTAGCCGCCCGCCGCCTTCTCGGTGTCGATCCGGCGCCCGGTGACCGCCTCCACCGAGGTCGGCCGGAGGTCGGCGTGGCCGCAGGGCACTATGCCCTGGAAGTAGGCGAGATCGGTGGTCAGGTTCAGCGCGAACCCGTGACTGACCACGGAGCGGTTGAGCTTGATCCCGATCGCGGCCAGCTTCTCGTCCCGACGCCAGACCCCGGTCAGGCCCGGCGCCCCGGGCTCGGAGTCCACGCCAAGGCTGCCCAGGAACTCGATCAGAGACCTCTCCAGGAGCTGGAGGTAGCGGGGGATGGTCACCTCCAGGCGGGCCAGGTCGACGACCGGGTAGCCGACGAGCTGGCCCGGCCCGTGGTACGTCGCCTCCCCGCCACGGTCCGACCACACCACCTCCACGTCCCGGCGCGCCCGCTCCGCCTCGTCCCAGAGCAGGTGCTCCGGTACGGCGGCCTTGCCCATGGTGAAGACGTGCGGGTGCTCGAGCAGGAGGAGGGTGTCCACGCCTGCTCCAGAGCGCAGCTCGCCCACCAACTCGGCCTGGAGGTCCCAGGCCTGGCGGTAGGGGACGCTACCCAGCCAGCAGGCTCTTACGCGCGGTCGGGATCTGCTCATCGGCGTGATATGAGGAGCGCACCAGCGGACCTGCCTCGACGTGGCCGAAGCCCATCGCCAGAGCCTGCTCCTTGAGACGAACGAACTCCTCGGGACGGTAGTAGCGCACGACCTCGGCGTGCTTTTTCGATGGGCGCAGGTACTGGCCGACCGTGAGGACGTCGATGTTGTGCGCGCGCATGTTGCGGAAGACCTCGCGCAGCTCGTCCTCGGTCTCGCCCAGCCCGACCATCAGCCCCGACTTGGTGACCATGTCCGGGGCGAGCGCCTTGACGTGTCGGAGCAAGGCCAGGCTGTTGGCGTAGACCGCCTTCGGCCGGATGCGGGCGTACAGCCGGGGCACGGTCTCCGTGTTGTGGTTGAAGATGTCGGGCCTCGCCTCGACCACGGTGCGCACCGCGTCGAAGTCGCCCTGGAAGTCGGGTGTCAGCACCTCGATCGTCGTCCCCGGGCTTCTTCGTCGGATGGCGCGGATCGTGCGCGCGAATATGCCGGCGCCGCCGTCCCTCAGGTCGTCACGATCGACCGAAGTGATGACCGCGTGCTTGAGCCCGAGCTGAGCCACGGACTCGGCGACGCGAATGGGCTCGCCGAGGTCCAGCTCGGTAGGCCTCCCGGACGTCACGGCGCAGAACCGGCACGCGCGTGTGCAGACGTCGCCCAGGATCATGAACGTGGCCGTCCGGCGGTTCCAGCAGTCGAAGATGTTGGGGCAGCGCGCCTCTTCGCAAACGGTGTGCAGCTTCGCACCCTGAACCATCTGCTTGAGGTCTTTGAAGTTGTCTCCCTCGGTGACCTTGACGCGGATCCATTCGGGGATCGGCGCCGGCCGGAGGGGCTCGCTTTTGATCACAGCCGAATGCTACCGGCGGTCCATCCTTCGAGTCGCTGCTTGATCCAGTTGACGAACTGGCCGGCCATCATGCCGTCGACGATCCGGTGGTCGAAGCTCAGGCAGATGTTCATCATGTGCCGGATCGCGATCGCGTCGTCGACAACCATCGCCCTCTTGAGGATGGACTCGGTGGTCAGGATCGCCGCCTGGGGCTGGTTGATGATCGGCTGGCTCGCGATCGAGCCCGTCGCCCCGGTGTTGTTGAGCGTGAACGTCCCTCCATGCACGTCGTCGGTCTTGAGCTGCTTGCCGCGCGCGCGCTCGACCAGGTCGTTGATCGCGCGCACGAGGTCCGTGAAGCCCAGTTGGTCGGCGTCCTTCACCACCGGCACGATCAGGCCATCGGGGATGGCAACCGCGATGCCCAGGTTGACGTAGCGCTTCAGGACCACGCCTTCGTCGCTCCACGAGGAGTTGAGCCACGGAAACTCCTTCAGCGCCTCGCAGACGATCTGGGCGACGAACGGCAGGTAGGTGAGGGCGCCGCCGTGGCGGGCCTTGAAGCTGTCCTTCTCGGCCTCCCGATAGCGGACGAGGTTGGTGACGTCGACCTCCTGCAGGGTCCACGCGTGTGGCGAGGTGGCGAGGCTGCGCACCATGTGCTCGGCGATCGACTTGCGCATGACGCTGAGCTTCACCAGCTCCTCGCGCTTGCCGTCGATTCGAGCGGGCGTCGGCGCCGGGCCGGCGGGCTTGGCAGGCGCCTGCGGCGCGGCGGCCGGAGCAGTCCCCACAGCAGCCAGCACGTCGTCCCTGGTCACCCGCCCGCCCATGCCCGAACCCTGGAGGGAGGTCGGATCGATGTTGTGCTCGGCGGCCAGCTTGCGGACCGCGGGCGACAGCCTGGCGTGCTCGCCGCCGTTCGCGCCCTGCGGTGCGGGTTGGGGCTGGGGCGCCCGGCCTGCGGCGGCAGGCTCGGGTGGGACCTCGGTGTGCGCGACGCCGGCCTCTTTTTCCTTGGCGGGCGCTGCCGCGGCGGCCGCCGCCGTCTCGATCTGGGCGATCACGGCCCCGACCCGGACGGTCTCGCCCTCGGCCACCGCGATCTTGAGCAGCTTGCCCTCGAAAGGGGAGGGGATCTCGGCGTTGACCTTGTCGGTCACGACCTCGACCAGCGGCTCGTCGCGCTTGACCAGGTCGCCTTCGTGCTTGAGCCACTTGTCGACGGTGCCCTCGGTCACAGACTCGCCGAGCTGAGGCATCTTGATCTGGGACACGCCCATGTTCGAATTCGAGTGTAACCGAGGGGTCAGCGACCCGAGCTCAGGCTCAGGCGGCCTCGTCCAGCTGTTGGGTGGCCGGTGGCGCGGCCGCCCGCCCGCCGCCGAGGTAGCTCCGCAGGAGCCGTTCGACGACCTGGCGGGCGATGACCCCGGCGGCGTCCTGCTCGAATCCGTTGGCGACGAGCTCTGCGCGAAGCACCGCCCTCCACTCGGGCGGGGTGAGGATGAGATGGTCGGACGGCATGTCTTGTGCGCTGACTAAACGCCCAGGACGCCTCGGATTACGCGGAGGGCGTGGAGGGGAAAGGACGCCCAGAAATCGAACCTGGGATCGTGCCGGAGTAGCACCTTGACTGCGGGGACTGCCGGGTGTGTACTGGCCCCATCCCACCGGCAGGGCGCGTCTAGGGAGGTATCTATGGGAAAAGTGGTGCGTTTTGCTTTGGCGTTGTTCGTTGCGTCCTTGTTGGGCGCCGCAGCCTCGGTACCCGTGGCCGCGGACTACGGCAACAGCGGTGGGAACGTCCAGCTGTACCAGCTCACAGCGTCTATGAACTGCAACAATCCGGCCGTTTGCGGCGACATGCTGGGCGGCTTCTGGGCCTGGGGAGTCTTCAATCAAGACGGCTCGTTTGATGCCGAGGTCACCTTCTGCGGCCACATGTCCACCCCCGCGGGTCCAGGCCTGGCCGGCGCCGGACACGCGCACGCTGACGGCACTTACGTCGTGAAAGAAATCTTTCCGGGCTCCGGTCCGTGGATCGTTATCACCCACGAGGTCGACGTCTTTACCGGACTTGGTAGGGGGACCAGTTTTGAGAGCTCAGACCCGATGCCTGTCGCGCCCGCGGTCAAAGGTCACTTCTCCACGACGGATCTACTCGGGTTCTCAGCGCCTGGTGTCACCTTCCAGCTGACCGTGGTGCCGATGCACACATAGCGGTTATCACGTAGGCGACGGACGAATCGGGCCGCTCGAAAAAGACGGCCCGATTCGTCCAAAGACGTCGGGGCTCGGCCCTGACGATCGGCAGGCTAGGCGTGCGCTAGCGGTTGGGGATTCGGGAAATAGGGCCGAAGCCCCGACGAGCATCGGCCCTTGCGGTGGGCCAAGGGCTTAGATGGGCGGATTCGGCGTTGGAGGCGACGCCCAGAATCGAACTGGGGATGGAGGTTTTGCAGACCTCTGCCTTACCACTTGGCTACGTCGCCCCGTAGCTCGAAAGTCGATTCTAAGATCCCCACGTGCCGAAGCAAGGGTTCCGCGACGCGATGGCGCGCCTGCCGGCGGGCATCGTCGTGGTCAGCGCCCGCCTCGGCGACGAGTACCGCGGGCTCACCGCGAGCAGCCTGGTCTCGGTGTCGGCCGAGCCGCCGCTCATCGTGGTCGGTCTGGAGCGTGAGTCGGTGACGCGGGCCGCGGTCCTCGAGACCAAGGCGTTCAACGTGAGCGTGCTCACGAGGGCGCAGGAGTTCATCGCCGATCGCTTCGCCGGCCGCGCCCCTGCCATTGACCCCCAGTGGCGCACCCTCCCGCACCGGCTGGGCGGCAACGGAATCCCGCTCCTCGACGGCTGCGCGGCGTGGCTCGAGTGCCGGCTGGTTCAGACCCTCCCGGCCGGCGACCACGACCTCTGCGTCGGCGAGGTGGTGGCCGCGGCGGTGGGTGGAGGCGACCCGCTCATCCTCTGGGACCGTGCCTTCTGGTCCCTGCACTGATTAATAAGGAAGGTCGTCCTCGTCCATCCCGAAGTGGTGGCCGACCTCGTGGAGGATCGTGCGCCGGATCTCCTCGACGAGCTCCTTCATATCCCGAGTCGCGCGCTCGTGGGAGCGCTTGTAGATCGTGATCTGGTCGGGCATCCCCTCGCCCGCGTGCAGCGCGCCGGCGCCGTGGTAAAGGCCCATCACCCCTTCAGGCGAAGACTCTTCGACGATGAAGACCGTGTTTTCCAGGTAGGGCTCGAACGCCTTCGGGATCGAGTCGATGGCCTTTTCCACCAAATCCTCGAATTCCTTCATGCTCAAGCGCATGGGTGAATTGAAGCGCGTGACGGTCGTCGGCGCGGGGACGATGGGCTCCCAGATCGCGCTGCAGACCGCGCTTAGCGGCCGCTACGACGTCGCCCTGGTCGACACGGTGGCCGGTCAGCTCGAACGCGCGCGAGCCCAGAACCGCAGGCTCGTCGAGCGCGCCGTCGAGAAGGGCCGACTGACGGAGGACCAGGCCCAGCAAGCCATCGCGCGGATCAAGGATGCCAGCAGCGTCGGCGAGGGCGTGCGCGATGCGGATGTTGTCATCGAGGCGGTGATCGAGAATTTCGACGCCAAGAAGAGCGTCTTCGAAGACCTCGGCGAGCACGCGCCGAAAGACGCCATCCTCGCCAGCAACTCGAGCACGATCGCCATCAGCCGCCTCGCCGACTTCACCGGCCGGCCCGAGCTTTGCTGCAACCTGCACTTCTTTCATCCCGTCACCGTGATGCAGCTATGCGAGGTCGTCCGCGGGCCCAAGACCTCGGACCACACCGTCGCGACCGCGATGGAGTTCGTGCGCTCCATCAACCGCACGCCGGTGCTGCTGCAGAAGGAGATCTGGGGCTTCATCGTCAACCGCGTCCTGTTCGCCGCCTCCGAGGAGGCCATGCGCCTGCTCGAGGGCGGCTACGCCAGCGCCGAGGACATCGACGTTGCGGTGCAGAAGGGCCTCAACTGGCCGATGGGCCCGTTCCACCTCCTCGACTTCAGCGGCCTCGACGTCTTTTATGGCGCCATGCAGGACCGGCACCAACTCGGCGAGGGCCCTGAGGCGCCCGAGGTGCTGCGCAAGCTGGTGGACGCGGGGCGGCTCGGCCGCAAGACCGGGAAGGGCTTTTTCGACTACGACTGATAGCGGGGGCACAATGGAGTTGCCCCCGTAGCCCAATGGCAGAGGCAGCCGGCTTAAACCCGGTCCAGCGCGGGTTCGACCCCCGCCGGGGGTACCTCGTTCAGTTGTTAAGACACAGCCTAGAATCGACGACGATGGACCCAATGGACCCGAGGTTCGAGGAAGACCCGGACGAGGAACCCGACGAGCCGGCACCAGCCCATCCCGATGGTGCGCGCGGCGCCGCCGCCGGGCTGATTCCCGCGGTTGGACTTCCAAGCCGGGAGTGGGAGTTTTCGACCCGGGTTCTGAGCGTGGCCCAGGTCGCTGACGGCACCACGCTGGTCAAGACGCTCCATGAGGCGGCGGCCGACGGATGGGAGCTTGCCAGTGTGGTCGACGGGGGGGACAAGCGCGTAATCCTGATGCGCAGACCAAAGCGCTCAGCCCGTGAGTCACGACGGGTGGGTTTCGCGCCTCCGAAGCCAAGCTGAGCAGCCCACCACCGCGCCGCCGGCGTCGAATCCTCGTCATCGAGGACGACGTGCCCGTGCGGATGCTCGTGGCCGAGGTCTGCCGCCTCCAGGGACACGACGTCGTCGAGGCGGGCACGGGCGCGCAGGCCATCGAGCTCGGTCGCAGCGCGCAGCCGGACCTGGTGCTTGTGGACTGGGTGCTCCCAGACATCAGCGGCACCGAGGTAATCCGCGAGCTGCGTCGCCAGGGTGTGGTCAGCCCGATGGTCATGCTCACGGGCCGCTCGACGAAGATGGACGAGGTCGTCGGCCTCGAGGTCGGCGCCGACGACTACATCACCAAGCCCTTCGACTCCCGCATCCTCGCCGCGCGCATCAACGCACACCTTCGCCGCTCCTCCCTCGCGGAAACCGGCGGCGGCAGAGAGGGCGTCTTGAGCATCGGCGCGCTGCAGATCGACAACGCGGCTCGGCGGGTGAGGGTCGGCGAAGACGAGATCACGCTGACGATGACCGAGTTCAACCTTCTCGCCGTCCTGGCCGCGAACCCCGAGCGGGTGCTGACGCGCGCGCAGCTCCGCGACAAGGTGTGGGGTTACCCGCATGACCTCGACGATCACTCGGTCGACCCCCACGTGCAGCGGCTTCGGCGCAAGCTGTCCGAGCGCCCCAACACTGGCGTGAGTCTCGAGGCCGTGCCCGGGCTCGGGTACCGACTGTCAGTCAAGAGCGCTTGACCGAAGCGCCCTCACTTTTCGGTCCTGTCGCCTCCGACCTTGCCTCTGTC
>Ga0209157_1002724_pt1 | contig 13907 bp, 18 predicted proteins | sample GraSoiAngelo_135_FD_185892 | JGI IMG/M metagenome (GOLD analysis project Ga0209157, IMG submission 185892) | Grasslands soil microbial communities from the Angelo Coastal Reserve, California, USA - 14_0929_05_40cm (SPAdes) (version 2) | ecosystem: Environmental > Terrestrial > Soil > Grasslands ... | reverse complement strand
AACTAGCTATCACTTCCGTGAACGGAGGAACAAATCCTGCTGCAGGAACACAGGAACACAGGAACAGGATTCTCGGTAGTCGTTCAGGCGCAAGATAGCTTTGGAAACCCATCCAATGTAACCGCCAATACCGGCGTCACATTAAGTCGGAAGGCTGGCACAGGAACACCCTTGGCGGTACGCTCACTGGCACGATCACAAGCGGTAGCAACTCGGTCACAATCAGTGGAGTTACCTACACTAAAGCGGAAAGTGGTGTTGTCCTTACGGCAACGCGCACTAGTGGCAATACTCTCACGGCTGGAGACAGTGCTCCATTCACCGTTGATGCCGGCGCGCTAAGCAAGTTCGCGATCGCCAACATCAGCAGCCCGCAAACGGCCGGGACGGCATTCGGCATCACGATCACGGCGCAGGATGCAAACAACAACACTGTCACGGGATTCACGAGCACGGTGAACCTTAGCACCACTGCCGGCACGATCAGTCCGGCGGTGTCTGCGGTATTCGCCAGTGGTGTTCGGACGGAGAGTGTCTCTGTCACACAAGCCGGCACAGGCAAGACGATCACGGCAACGCGCACGGGCGGCAGCGAGACCGGAACGAGCAACAGTTTCACGGTAAACCCGGGCGCACCTGCAGCAGTAACCCTTGCAGGCGCGGCGACTGATCTCACCTCCGGGAGCAGCAGTAGAAGTTACACGGCAACAGTGAAGCATCCCCAGGGGTGCGCCACCTGCCGGCGTGCAGGTAGTCATTGAGTCGGCCACGATCCAGATCATCTCCGCCTTGCACGTGGTCGGTTCGGGGAAGAACCCAACCTCACAGAAGTTTCCCCTCACGGAGGATTTGAAAGTATTCGACAAGGCCCAGTTCTATGCGAGGGATGGCCGCAACGATGACGATGATGATGTCGAGCCGCTGACCTACCAACAGATCTGGAATGGCGCCTCCACGGCTAACCAGGTATCTCCGACCATCGTGCAGCTTTTGGGAGTAAAGAAGCTTAGCCACCTCAACTGCTCTGCACCCAAGGACGACGACCACAGGAAGGAGTGCAGGACTAAGATCCAATACGGCGGCGGGGATTCTTACCTCTACCAGATCATGGTGCCGGCGGCCACAGCAACCAATCAAGCTACATATGGTCTCAGCGGGCGCTACCTGATCATCGGGCGGGCCGACGTCTGTCTCAATGGCGGCGCCAGCTACGACTACAACCGTCCGGTGGATCCCTATAATCCGTTCAGCGCGGCCGTCGGCAATTGCGCTCTGGGTGGAGTCAAGGCGACGGTCTACCCCGGCACGAAGACCGGCATCGTGAAACCTGGACTCCTCAAGCCCGAAAAGAACCTCAAGGTGAGCGTGGACGGCAATGGCAAGATCCATCCCATGTCGAGCACGGAAGTGGAAGGAACTCTGCTGGTGATCTCCGAGCCGGCGTAATTCGAGTTCACAGACAGCACCGAATTGCTGCCGGTCATCTATGAATCAGTGGATGGGGACTGGCAGTCTCAGATTCAGGCCGATGTGCCAGAGGGCTTCGTAGCGACACCAGGCACGATGAATACCAGTGTCACAACCAGCCAGACTGAAGTGGCACAGTTCACCGTGGTCGACGTCGGCAGCGACTGGAGCTATACGACGGTCACCCATAGGCTCAAGCACAAGGGCAAGAACATGACGATCGTCCACAAGGCGAAGATGAGCAACAAACAGCCGCCGAAGATCAAGTAAGAACGAAGCGCCTCCCACGAACATCTGCCGTACTCAGCGAACCGCGGCCCCAGGGCCGCGGTTCCCGATTTCTCGTACCGTTTCCACGTGATTGGATACTCCAGGGCGCGCCAGCGGTGGTCACGTTTCTTGCGCAGTTCCGCGATAAAAGTGGAATAGCGGGGCCGCGGCGATTCGGTTGGGATCCCCATGCCCTGCTCGATCCGAAGTCTGACGACCGGACACACTTGACACCGGGAACGGTTGAGAGCTGTCCGATGGCTGTTCTAAGCCGTGAAATGTACTTGTCTGAAACCACCAACTGACCATTGACCGGATGTTCGAGCTCTCTGGCGATTCAATATTGGGTCGTCGGGTCAGTGGGTCAGGGAAGAAAGTACATATCACATTCGACAACAGCCAGCGGACAGCTTACATTTGAACTTCCCGGTGTCAAGTGTGGGTAATCGTCAGTGAAGTTCAGCAGTTGCTCGGACGGAATCCCCAATGAACGCTTTGCTTGTTGTTACTGAGATTGCCGCAGCAGTTGAAACTTCAGTCCCGACAAGTAGGCCTTCATCTCCTTGAGCTTCGCGTTGGCACGTATTGCGCGAACGAGATCCACGGTGTGATCGTGAATCATCTCGTGAACACTCTCTTCCTCTCGCTGGATGGCCTGTGCGGTTCGAACGACTTCTTCAATTACTTCCCTGAGGCCGGATCGTCGTTCGGTTGTCTGGACAGGAGGCACCATCGGAACATCTGTAACGCAAACCGTGTCATTCAAAAAATTGTTTCGATAGTCGTCCTGTAAAGGTGTGGAACTCGAATCCATTCTTGCCGCCATCCGTTTTCGCAGTCTATTCGTAAATCTCCAATAGACAATAACGGTTTTGAGATCGTTTCAGAATCGATCGAAAGTGCTTGGCAAGGCACCACAGTGCTGGCACCTACGCTAGTGGGATCGACGATTCCCCACGACACGGACAGGAGTTGGAGAGAACAACTGGATTGGCCTCGCTTCTGGAGCAATTACGCCCGGAAGGTGAACCCGCTGACGAGCGATCTTCTCGAGTCCATGCAGTACTGAAGCATGTAGATAGTCGGCTGGGTTCGGAAAGACCGCCGGCCAACCCTGCTGCTCCGACGGCGACCTACCGCCTCCGCGCATTCAAAGCAGAAAAATGACGCGAAAGACAAAGCTTTGACAATTCACGCTTGCTAAAAAATCTATGCTCGATATAAAGAATAGAAACATCACGCTCATCACCCTGAAATCCGTTAGGATTCACAACGACGAGATCATGGTCAGCGCGACTTCGGCGCTCACCAGAAGTAACCCACCTTTGCTTTCCAAAAGTGACCCACCCCAAAAATTGAACTGACTCCGTCCTTATTTAATGACGTGGTGATGATGAGTCACCATGGCCGACGCACGAAAGAGACCCTGCTGTATTTGCCGCCGCTGGTTCCGTCCGGACCCACGAATCGGATCCCGTCAACGGGCTTGCGGAAGACCGGAATGCCAGGTCGCCCGCCGCAAGAAGAAGCAAAAGGCATGGCGAGAGCGGAATCCGGACTACTTCATCGCGCGGCGGATTCAAGATCGCAGCCGGCAAGATCGACCGCCGGAACCACTGCGTCTGCCCATTCCCTTAAGCCGACTTCCCTGGGACATCGCGCAAACCCAGTTCGGGACCGAAGGCGCTGACTTCATTGGGATTTTGGGAACACTTCTACTGCGCACCGCGCAATCCCAGTTCAGGGCTTATGTGATTGAGGATTCAAGGCTTACCGACACACTTCCCTCCGGGTCCGCGCAATCCCAGATGCGACCTATACGAGAGTGGGTTGCCGTAGAGGGAAAGCCGAATGAAGTTGGAGTTTCACCAACTCGACCGCCGTTATGAACATCTGCGCGTTCGGAATCCGGAACGGCAGCGGCGCTTGCTGGCATCCTTGGCCGCATCGGGACAGCAGACTCCGATTGTCGTTGTCGCCATCTCGGAGAAGCCGGACCGCTATCTCGTTATCGACGGCTACAAGCGCGTGGCTGCACTGGAGCAACTGGCCCGCGACACGGTGGAAGCCGTCGTTTGGGAAATGAGCGAAGCCGATGCCTTGGTTCTGGATCGCTCGATGCGTTTTTCCGAACAGGAGACGGCACTGGAACAAGGCTGGCTGCTTTCCGAACTGGAGCAACGTTTCGGCTACAGCCTCGAGGATCTGGCGCGGCGCTTTGATCGCAGTGTGAGCTGGGTCTCGCGGCGATTGGCTCTGGTGGAACAACTTCCCGAAGCGGTACAGCAACGCGTCCGCGCCGGCGAGATCGCGGCTCATGTCGCAATGAAGTATCTGGCGCCGGTGGCGCGCACCAATCCCAAAGACTGTCAGCGGATGGCCGATGCGTTTTCGAAGTACCGCTTCAGCAGCTGCCAAGCCGGTGAACTCTACGCCGCCTGGCGCGATGCATCGCCATCTATACGGCAGCGGATTCTGGATTCTCCGGAATTTTTCTTGAAAGCACACCAACAGGTCTCGCTCCAGCCCTCATCCCCAGCCGGGGAGCTGTTGCGGGATCTGACGATGGTTGTCGCTATCACGAACCGCGCCAGCCGGCGTTTGGAGCGTGCGGCGCCGCTGATGGGCCCGAGCGAGTTCGAAGCCGCACAGCGCAAGATCGAATGCGCTGTACGGGATCTGACGCATCTGGCGGAACGCATGGCAAAGGAGCATGAGCATGTTAAGCCAAAGTCAACGAGCCACGATTCTGGAACTGCACTCTCAGGGAGTCTCCAAACGCGAGATCGCCCGCGTCCTGAACATATCGAGATTGAGCGTGCGCAAAGTCCTGCGATCGAAGTCCTCGGCGTTGCCGGCGCTGGTCCGTCCCGAGAAAGCCGAAGCCTACCGGGTTCAGATCCTGGAGTTATTAGCCAGTCACAAAGGCGGCGCTGACGGCCTTTTGCCGGCGTCATGGTATCGGCCAGGAACCGAAGATCGCTTCCGGTCAATATCACTTCCAGCCAGGTGAGGAACTGCAGCATGACACGTCGCCACACGAGACGGAAATCGGGGGCAAGAAACGCAAGATCCAGACCGCCTCAGCCGTGCTGTGCTACTCGCGGATGATGTTCTTTCAGTGTTACCCGACATTCCAGCGTTTCGACTGCAAGGTCTTTCTGACCGAGGCGCTGCGCTACTTCGGCGGCGCAACTCAACGCGTGATGATCGATTTTGTTCCCGGGAACAAAATCGATCTTCTGTGCCCGATCCGATTATGTGGCCGCCTCGTTTTTCAGACAGAAAGCCCACGCCCATTTAAGGAAACCGGGAACATAACGTCACGCCCGACAGAAGATGACTCCACATTCAGAAAGGAGATTGTCTATGTTGGAGCGTTACTATGTCCGACCCGAAACAGTCGACCGAATCCGGTCATCGTGGATCTATGATTCCGTAGACCGGTACGTCAGATGGCTGACAGAACAGAAGTACAACAGCCGGAGCGTTTTCCGCCGCATACCTTTAGTTGTGAGCTTCGGAGACTTCGCCCGTGCTCACGGGGCTGAGAGTCTCGATGTTCTCCCCCGTTATATAGAACCTTTCATCGATGCACGGGTTGCAGAGCGCGGGAGGGGCAGAAAGTCCGCGCACTGGCGCAAACGAGTCAGCCAAGGCATTCGAAACCCGATCCAGCAGATGCTGCATCTGATCATTCCGGGCTTCGATGGTAGAGGTCCACGAAAGGTCGAGAATCCGTTCGAGGGATTGGCGCCGCACTTCTTCGTTTATTTGCGCCAAGAAAGGGGGCTTCGCGAATCATCGATCCGGCACCACAGTCACTACCTGCATCAGTTTGCGTCCTACCTGCAATCTATCGAGTTCCAGGACTTGAGGCAGCTCTCACCGCCGGTCTTAAGCGGTTTCTTTTCGGAGTTCGGCCAGCACCGAGGGCGAGGTACTGTCCGCGATGCATGCAGCGTGCTGCGTGGTTTCGTTCGGTACCTGTATAGGGAGAACATTCTCGCCAAGGACTTCAGTTCTGTTATTGAGCATCCCCTGACGTACCGTCTGTCGAATGTCCCACGTTCAATAACGTGGGATGAAGTGCGACGGCTGCTGGAATCCGTTGACAAGCGGACACCTCTCGGCAAACGGGACCACGCGATCCTGCTACTGCTTGTCACTTACGGTTTGCGAGCCCGCGAAGTGGCGGCGTTGACGTTGGACGACATGGATTGGCGGAATGAGCGTCTTCGTGTACCCGAACGCAAAGCGGGACATTCGACGCTCTTATCCCTATCGCCAATCGTGGGCGAGGCGATTTTGGATTACCTGAAGATGGGACGCCCTCAAACCGCAGATCGCCACATCTTTTTCCGAACGCTTGCTCCTCAAGCCCCGATGACCCAATCCGCGGTATCGGGCACCGCATCGCGCTACCTGCGGAAAGCCGGTGTCGCTGTGTCCCGAGCGGGTTCGCACACACTGCGGCACACCTGTGTGCAACGGCTTGTCGATGCCAATGTTTCTTTCAAGGTTATTGGAGACTATGTCGGACACCGTGGACCCGCGGCGACACGGATCTACAGCAAGGTTGCAATCGAATCTCTCCGTGAGGTTGGCTGCGGGGACGGCGAGGAGGTTCTGCAATGAGAGCAACTACGATATTCCATAGCGTCCTGGGCGAAGGAATGGAGAAGTATCTCGCTCACAAACGCGCGATCGGCCGTCGCTTTCGTACGGAGGAGAATGTCCTGCACATCTTGGACCGGTACTTCGTTCAAGAGCAGATTAGCAGCGTCCAACAGATCACCCCGGAACTTCTGGATGCGTTCCTGCTTTCGCGGCCGCGGGAGAGTTCTCGAAGTTACAATCACCTGCTGAGCACGATCCGTGGACTGTTCCATTGGCTGGTCTTACAGGGATTTCTCTGTTGTGTTCCGATAGAGGCCAAACCCAAACGCCGAACGGCAGAGCGGCTCCCATTCATCTTCGATGCTATCGCAGCGCGCCGCTTGCTCGACGTAGCGGTGCCTTGCCGGACAATCCGCGTGTTCCACTGCGAGCCATGACCTACCGCACTATCTTCGCAGTCCTCTACGGATTGGGTCTGCGCGTCGGTGAGGCGATTCGGCTGTTGGTCAGTGATGTCGATTTCGAGCGCCAACTGCTCGTCATTCGCGAAAGTAAATTTTACAAAAGTCGGCTCGTGCCCTTTGGGCCGCGAATGAGTGCATTGCTGGGTGATTTTCTCCAAGCACGCGTGCGATGCAATGGAGACCTTTCCGGCAATTCTCCTGTGTTCTCATTCAGTGAGAAGCGCCCCATTGGTCCCTCCACAATCACCCAAACCTTTCACCGTTTGGTACCCCAACTTCACTTGGCCTCGAAAGATGGAACTTCTTCGCCACGGCTGCATTGCCTTCGTCATTCGTTTGCTGTTGGCACACTATTACGGTGGTATCGCACCGGAGTTGATCCCCAAGCTCGCCTCCTACAGCTATCAACCTTTCTGGGACACGTGGATCCCACGACGGCGGCGGTTTATCTAAGGGCTACTGACGCATTGCTTCAGGAAGCCAATCTCCGATTCGAGAAGTTCGCCCAGTCTGTCCTTCAGGAGGGTGCACGATGACGATCACGTTGAGTCAGATTCTCCATTCCTTTTTTGAAGACCATCTCAAGCTCCAGAAAGGGCTACAGCCGACATCGATTCGAAGCTATCGAGACACTGTGCGGCTGTTTCTCTGTCATGTCGCCCAAGATCAGCGGCGACGGATCACGCAGATCAGGCTGCAGGATCTCACCTTCGAACAGACTCAGCGTTTTCTTCAGCATCTGGAAGTCGACCGCCACAATCACGTCCAAACTCGGAATCAGCGTTTGTGTGCGTTGCGCACATTCTTCGATTACGTCGCTTACCGGGTTCCGGAGATGCTTCCGACCGGCCAGCAGGTGGCCTTGATTCCTGCCAAGCGTGTCCATCCTGCCGAGACGCAGTTCATGGAGCGTCAGGAACTGACGGCCTTGTTCCGCTCACTGCCAAAACAGGGACGACATGTCCTTCGAGATCGAACACTCCTGTCATTCCTTTACAACACAGGCGCTCGTGTCCAGGAGGTTGTCGAACTTCGCCGCAGTCATCTTGACCTCGGCGCCTCGCCACGCGTACAACTCCACGGTAAAGGGGATAAGTAGCGAACGTGTCCGTTGTGGGAGGAAACCGCGAAGCAGCTTCAGATGCTGATTGCACAAAACCCGCAATTGAACACCGATGGCCCTGTCTTCGTGTCTCGTCCTGACCGCGCATTGACACGGTTTGGAATCTACAAAATCGTGCGGCGACTTTGCGGTCATCTGGATTCCGGCGGCGCACATCCTCGGCACGTAAGCCCTCACCTATTTAGACACTATGTACCCTGCCCAACTATGTCGCGTAGTTGCGTCGCAGCTAATGTTTTTCGGTAACAGCGTGAAAGCCGGAGCAACATAGTCTTGGCTCCTTTCAATCAGTCCCTTTTGAGGAAAGGAGTCACCGTGAGGTACATCATCAATGATCAAGTGGTTCTGTCGCGGCCGTTGGAAGGTCCTTTAGCGGCTCATATTGGTTCATTTGCAAGATGGGTAAACGAGCAGGGATATGCGTTCTGCTCGCTGCGTCGACAGGTACTTCTCGCAGCGTGTTTCAGCCATTGGCTTGGCGAGAAGGACGTGAGAGTGCACAGCGTCTGGTCTGAGCAGGCTGTGCAGTATCTGCGATATCGAGCCCGCCGTGTTCAGATTCACAAGGGCGACACAGCGGCGTTGAGATACCTGATTGAGTTCTTAAACCGCGAGGGAGTCATTCCCGTGGAAGAGACGGCCGAACCGCGGCCGAACCCAGTTGAGCAATGCGCAGGAGAATTCGAGCGCTATTTGCGTGAAGAGCGCGTGCTGGCTGAGGCGACCATCATCAACTACATGCCGCATATCCGGGGTTTCCTCAAACATCGTTTCGGCAACGGAACAGTCAAGCTGTCGCACTTGTGTGCGGGCGATGTGGTCGGATTCGTCCAGCGGCAGGCGCCGCGTCTGCATCCAAAGCGTTCAAAACTGTTGACGACGGCCCTGCGCTGCTTCCTGCGGTACGCGCGTTATCGCGGAGAAGTGACGGTGGATTTGGCTGCTGCGGTTCCTGTGGTACCCAATTGGTCAAAGACGGGTATTCCCCGGGCAATCACAAGCGAACAAGTTCGTCAGTTGCTCGCCAGTATTAACCAGGGCACGGCAATAGGGCGTCGGGATTACGCCATCTTGCTCGTGCTTGCGAGATTGGGGTTACGTTCAAGCGAAGTGGTCTTTCTCGATTTAGATGACATTGACTGGAACGTCGGGCAGTTGAGTGTGCGGGGCAAGAGCGGCCAGTGCACGAAGCTACCCCTTGCGGCGGATGTCGGCAAAGCGATCGCTACGTATCTGCGCCGCGGGCGACCCGAAAGCACAAGCCGACGCGTATTCTTGCGTGCGAAAGCCCCGCTCCGCGGTTTCCGGGGTCCTGCCGGCGTTGGATCGATCGTGCGCCATTCGCTGCAGCGCGCCGGTATCGATGCGCCCACGCACGGAACGCATCAGTTTCGTCATGGACTAGCCACCGAGATGTTGCGTGAGGGCGCCTCGCTCGCTGAGATCGGCGAGGTCTTGGGGCATCGCCATCCGCAGACAACGACGATTTACGCGAAGATCGATATCAACGCACTACGTACGCTGGCGTTACCCTGGCCCGGAGGTGCGCGATGACAACGCTGCGTGAGGCCGTTCAGGAGTATCTGAGCATGCGGCGCGCTCTGGGATTCAAGCTGCAAGAAATCGGCAAGGGATTGCGCGATTTCGTTACGTTCATGGAGAAGCATCGCGCCTCCTACATCACTTCGACATTGGCGCTTGCGTGGGCGCAACAACCTCGAAATGTTCAACCAGCACATTGGGCACAACGACTCAGCTATGTGCGGGTATTTGCGCGTCATCGCAGTGCGACAGATCCACGCACCCAGATCCCATCGCCGGGTTTGCTGCCATTCCAGCCCAAGAGAGCGCGACCCTATCTGTACTCGGATGAGGAGATCGAAAGCTTACTGCGAGCCGCGCTGAAGATGTCATGCCGTTTTGAACGCGGTGAACTGCGGCCTTGGGTCTATTACTGCCTGTTCGGGTTGCTGAGCGTTTCGGGCTTGCGCCTCGGCGAAGCGCGCAATCTTGAGCTTCAAGATGTCGATCTGGAGAATGGGGTGTTGACGATCCGCGGCGCCAAGTTCGGCAAGACGCGTCTGGTGCCGTTGCCTGCGTCGACCTGTCAAGTCCTCCGTAACTACATCACCAGACGCAATCGCCATTGGGCACGCCGGCAGGTCTCATCCTTTTTGTTCGTCTCCAGTTGGGGCAATCGGTTGGATGGCGGAGACATTCATCGAACCTTCTACGCCCTGTCCCGGCAGATCGGCCGGCGCGGTCCGTCCGACAAACGGGGGCCTCGCCTCCACGACATGCGGCATCGTTTCGCGACAAACACACTCGTGCATTGGTATCGGTCCAATCAGGATCCCGAGCGCCGGCTGCCAATCTTGTCGGCCTACCTTGGCCATGTGCATGTCGCCGATACGCAGTGGTATTTAAGCGGCTCGCCGGAACTGATGCGCGAGGCGATGCGCCGGCTCGAGCACCGCTGGGAGGAACGACGATGACCAATCTCCCAAGCTTCCCTGCGCTCTTAGAACGTTTCCTCACACAGCGCCTGATGCAGCAACGACGGGCGAGCCCTCATACGATCAGCTCCTATCGAGACACCTTCCGTCAATTCCTGAAGTTCGCCGAGGAGCGGTTGCATAAGCCCCCATCACCTTTCAACTTCGAGGAAATCGATGCCCCTTTGGTCGTGGCGTTCTTGGATAGCTTGGACAAGCATCAAGGCTTGAGCATTCGCAGCCGGAATTTGCGGTTGACGGCGATCCATTCCTTCTTCCGGTACACTGCCTTCGAAGTGCCAGCCCACTCTGCACAGATTCAGCGCGTGTTGGCTATCCCCAGCAAGCGTTTCACGCGGACTCTGGTCGAGTTTCTCACACGTTCCGAAGTCGATGCCTTGCTGGCTGCTCCGGATCAACATCTCTGGTCCGGTCTGCCGTTCCACGTGAGCTGTTCGCCGTCGAACGGGTGCAGCTGAAACCGCTTCCGGTCTGGATTCCCGAGGTCTATCTTCTCCATGAACGCATCGTCGATGTCGAAGGCTACGTCGCTCTGCATGCCAGTCGCTACTCGGTTCCTGTGGCCTGGATCGGACGCCGCGTCGAGGTTCGCGAAACCCAAGACAAGCTTGAAATCCAACTCGATGCGCGCCACATTGTCAGCCACCAGCGCGTACCCGAAGGCGAATACCAGCGGATCACCTTAGCCGAGCACCGGCCGCCGCGCGGCCAGGGCATCAAACGCACTGATCCGCATCCGGAAGAACTGGCGATTCTCCGGACCGCTCCGGAACTCGCGGACTATCTGGCCGCACTCAAAAAGCGGGGCCACCGTTATCTCACGATTGCCCTGCGCCAACTGCTGCGGATCGTCCGCGAATATCCGCGCCAGTCCGTCGTCTCCGCTGTCGCCGATGCGGCCCGTTACGGCCTCTTTGACCTGGATCGGCTCGAACGCATGGTCCTGCGCCATATTGCTCGCGAGTACTTTTTACTCGACGAATGGAAAAAAGGAAGTCCCGATGAAGATGAATGAAGAACTCGAACAACTGCTGAAGAATCTCAAGCTCCGCCGCATTCTCGACATCTACGACGAACAGTTGCGTGCTGCCGAAAAAGAGGACGTATCCTACTCCGAGTTCCTCACACGTCTGATGCGCGCCCAATGGCACGCGCGCCAGGAACAGGCTCTGGAATGGCGCATCCGAAATGCCAAGCTACCGGAACGCTGGTCGCTGGATACGTTTCCTTTCGCGCGCCAGCCTAGCGTCAATCGCAAACAGATCCGCACCTTCGCCGAACTCGACTTCGTGACCAAAAAGGAGAACATTGTCTTCATTGGCCCAACAGGCGTCGGGAAATCGGGATTGGCATCGGGGATTCTGTTGAAAGCGATCGAGAACGGCTACCGTTGCCAGTTCATTCGCGCTCAAGACTTGTTTGATGAAATGTATGCATCCCTCGCTGATCGCTCCACACGTCAACTCTTGAAACGGCTCGCCCGACTCGACGTCCTTTTGGTCGATGAACTCGGATATCTCAATCTGAAACCGGAGCAGTCCAACATCTTCTTCAAACTGATGGAAGAGCGCTATCACCGCCGGCCTTCGATTATCACGAGCAATCTCGACTACGACGAATGGCCCAACTTCCTCGGCAACCGCGCCATGGTGGAAGCTCTTCTGAGTCGATTACGCCATTACTGCCACACCGTCCGCATCAACGGCCCATCGTTGCGTGATCCTCAAGGCTGAAACTCTGGGAGAAAATCGTGGTGGCCGCCAAAAACGATTACATCCGAACGGTCCTTGATGCTTATCGCCGAACGCCGGGAACCGCTGGCGTGGTCCGTCGCCATGATCGTCTTCTCGCGGCCGCTCTTTATGATCGTGGTGTTTCGGTGACCGCCATCGAAAACGCGTTGACCTTGGCCGCTTCCCGCCGTATCTTCCGCTCTCCCGATGCTGTTCCGCTACAACCCATTCGGTCTCTCTATTACCTGCTTCCGGTGATCGACGAGGTGCTTCAACTTCACATCAGTCAAGATTACTTCCGCTACCTTCAGTTCCACATCGACCGAGCCCAGCAAAAAAAGACCACTTCCTGAGCGACTTCCCTTTCCCGCACGCGCGCGCCTTGGGCGCGGATGATGATGATCACCCTTCTAATTTTTTTATACCTATGGCTGAATTAGTCTTCTATGCGTTTCCAATTGATAATCACAGAGTGATTCTCGTTCTCAATTAGGACTCGTGCATAATGGCAATGCTTATCCCCGTAAGGCACGCTATCGAATTCGCAGTCGTGCGGTTTCTTTTCTGCAAAGACATGATTTCCTTGATGCTCGTAGTAAGACTCTGGGAAAAAATGCTCCCATGCCCAGATCCTGGCTGCGTAGACAGACACACAAATAATCGACCAGACTATTGTCCATCTCACTGCCTGCCGGACCTTCACCAATAACCCTCGCCCTATTCCGTGAGACTTACCTTTTACTTTTAAAGTCGGTTCTATCTGTTGAATTGCGGCACAGTCCTCGCAGTCTTCGACATTACAAACTTCGTGATGCACTGCACGTTCACGAGGCGTTTTCGTCAGCCAATAATCGGTCGTCATCGACCCTGCCCACTTCATACGCAGCCTCCCCCCATGGCTGATTCTGTATGGCAATCAGCATTTAGCCAGGTTGTCCTGTCCAAACTTGTCGAAAGATCCCATACTATCTGAACGAAGAACCCCGTTCAATGAAACCAAAGTGCGTAGTTGAAAGTTGAATCACAACGGTGTGGCAGTTTTGACAACCAATCGCCGACGTTTGGAGTCCTACACCTTGGTGCAATGGTCTCCGGCTCGTCTGGGTGATAGAACCATCATACAAAGCAGCGCGAGTCAGTCAAAGTTCGGCAGGAGAATGGTGTGACCGATCAATGGGCACAGATTAGCGTTGGCAAATGGCCTTCGGATGAAGATTTCTTGACGATATCCTACCTCGAATAAACGATGTCCGACGGCCACGACCAGAAGGTCTTAACAGTGGGCGTCTTTTGCACAATGAAAGAAAGTCTATGGCGGTTCTGCTGACTGTGTGGGAGACGCGGACCGACTCTGAAAACTTTTGCCGCGACATCACTAGCGACCAGCACAACCTTGCCCGTGGTCGCACTGAAGATTGATGCTGCCACTGGCCTCTGGGCTAGGTAGGTCGATTGTTCCGCCACCTCCGGCTGCGGCCGCGACGAGATAGTAGCCGCCCCGCGCAATAGAACCAGTCAGCGCAGGCGGGGCAAATACGTTCTGATGTTCGATCCCCTGGACGGATCTTCCAATATCGATGTCAATGCCTGTATTGGAACAATCTTTTCCATCCATCACAAAATCACCAAAGACCACGAAGACGGCTCTCTTGAAGACTGCCTGCAGAAGGGCTCGGACCAAATCGCGGCGGGCTATTTTATCTACGGCTCGAGC
>Ga0209157_1002723_pt1 | contig 13912 bp, 15 predicted proteins | sample GraSoiAngelo_135_FD_185892 | JGI IMG/M metagenome (GOLD analysis project Ga0209157, IMG submission 185892) | Grasslands soil microbial communities from the Angelo Coastal Reserve, California, USA - 14_0929_05_40cm (SPAdes) (version 2) | ecosystem: Environmental > Terrestrial > Soil > Grasslands ... | reverse complement strand
GTTCCTGCGTCGGCGCGTGCCCGCGGTGATGATCTCGGGCACGGACCTCGGGCCCTTCCACACCGTCGGCGACACCCCCGCGACGGTCGATCCCGCGCGGCTGCGCGCGTCAGGCGAGGTCGTGCTCCAGTCGGTGCTCGAGTTGGCGGCGGCGGGATGAGGCGTCTCGTCGTGGCTGCGCTGCTCGTCGCGTCATGCGGACCCGCGACCGGAGGCGCGTCGCCCACGCCACGCGTATCCACCGCGGCCTCGCCGTCGTCGGCCGCAGCTGTCGCGGGGACCGGCGTCTTCGACGGCACGCGGGCGCGGGAACACATCGCCTACCTCGCCGACCCGGCGCGTGGCGGCCGGTACAGCGGATCGCCCGGCTATCGCGACGCGGCGCAGTACGTCGCGGACCAGTTCAAGGCGATCGGCCTCGAGCCGCTCGGCGACGGTGGCACGTACTTCCAGCGTTTCCCGATGCCGCTCGTGGACCTCACCGCGACGCCGGCGCTCACGCGCACCGGTGCCGACGCGAAGTCGTGGACGCACCGCGTCGACTTCACCGAGAGCGTTGGCGGGCGTTCCGGGAACGGGACCGCCGAGGCGCCGGTCGTGGTGGTCCGGCGGAGCGGCGAAGGGCGCCGGCCAGGATGACTTCGCCGGTGTGACGACCCGCGGACGCATCGCGCTCATCACGGGGCCGACAGCCGGCAGCGCGGTCGAGACCTCGTTCGCCGAGGGCGCGGTCGGCGTCCTGGTGATCGGCGACACCTCGATCCGCTATTCATTCATCCCGCACTTCTTCGCGGATACGATTCCGGTGCTCGTCATCACCGAGAGCGTTGCCAACGAGCTGCTGGCCCCCGCGTCGAAGACCGTCGCGCAGGTCCAGAACGCCGTTCGCGCGCGTCGGTCGAATCCCGCGGCGCCATCGCCCGCGTTCGAGACGAGCGTCAGCGTGCGCATGACGCTCCCACTCACTCCGGTGCACGAGGTCGAGGGCGTGAACGTGATCGGTCTGCTCCGCGCGAGCGATCCCGATCTGTCGAAGCGCGCCGTGCTCGTGGGCGGACACCTCGATGGCGTCGGCACCGACCCGAGTGGCACGATCTTCACCGCAGCGAACGACAACGCATCCGGACCCGCGGTCACGATCGAGGTCGCGCGCGCGCTCGCGCCCAGGCGCGCCGAGCTGCGACGCTCGGTCGTCTTCGTCGCGTGGGCCGGCGAAGAGGAGGGCCTGCTCGGCTCCGAGGCCTACGCCGGCCGCATGGCCAGCTCCCCGGGACGCGTCGAGAGTCTCGTCGCGTACCTCAATCTCGATGTCATCGGCTGCTGCGGCAACACGCTCGAGGCATCGGACGAGAGCGCGGCGCTCGCGGACCGGATCCGCGCGGCCGCCGCGCGCCTGGGCATCCCGTTCCAATCGATCCGCGGCGGTGGCAGCGATCAAACGACGTTCGCGAAACGCGGCGTTCCATCGTCGCTGATCCTCTGGAGCGACATCATCCTGCACACTCCGCGCGACACGATCGCGCTCATCGAGACACCTCGGCTGCAGAAAGCCGGCGATGTCGTGATGGCAGTGACGCTCGAGTTAGCCCGAGGCGACGGCCCTTAGACGCTGCGACGTTGGTCATGCGACTCGCACTTCATACTCATCCGATGGGTAACGACTGGAAGCTGAAGACGACGGAAGAGAAGGTCGAGGCGTACTTCGAAGGTTACCGGAAGATTCCCGACGGCGACGATCCAGACTTCCTCGCAATGGAGTCGGCAGGTCTTGAGGACCTGCCCTACAGAGACGAGGAGTGGCCAGAAGCGCCCGAGGACGATAGCGCGACCAACCAACTCGATCCGTGATACAGCCGTCAATCTGCGACGAAGCGGCCCCATAGTGCAAGCGAGTACTCGGTGCGATCATCCGCTCGACTAACGTGCTGCGTCAATGCGGACAGCGCTACGCCATCTATTGCGCCTTCGGTCGTCACAAAGAGATCGCCGTTCAGCAGCATGAGAAGCTTCTGAGGCGACGCGAGGATCGCCCCGGAAGGCACCCGTATTGCACCGATGGATCGGTCGAGGTGATGAAGAAGGATCACGTTCAACGCGCCGGCCCGTGCGCGTGCGGCCTCGAGAGGCGAAAGAATGTCATCGAAGGTGGTCGCATCGGCGGTGACTACCTGGCGGCCACTGCGGAGCCTCGCTAAGAAGGCATCCCGTAGCAAGGTGGTCTGAGACAGCGAGAGCCGGTCTTCGGGGACGTCGTGACCTACCGCGGCCTCCAACGACCCTTTGAAGCCCGGCCAGAGCCGCAGTCCCTCGTTCTCGCGACGCTTGCGGTCCATGTCCGATACCAGTGCGGCCTCCTAGTGGGAAACGGCGATCGCCGCCGCTCGCTCTGAAATCATGTCCGCGGTGGCCGAGCGGAGATCCTCCGCCCGCTCGATGGCACTCTCGATGTCCGCCAGCGCGTTGTAGACGTTGCGCACCAGGCGTTGCGCCTCCGTCGGCGGCCGGATCGCGGCGAGCGTCTTGTCGAGCTGGATCGTGTGCTGGCGAAGGTGTTCCTCGATGCGATGCATCCGAAAGCGGATCGGCATGGGCTCGGACTCCCAGAACCACGAGCGAATGTCCAACTGGGCGTCGCTCACGTCGGCGAGCTCGGTGAGGACGCGCCGGTGGGTGTCGAAGAAGCGATCGCGGATGGACTCAATCGGCCCAGCTGTGGCGTCCTCGGGCAGCTCATAGCCGTCCTTCCGGAACGTTAGGAACTTCGCCTCGCCCTCCGCGTCGCGCTGGGGGGCCGGGGGGTGCTCGAGCGCGAACCGAATTCGTGCGAGGAAACCGTGCTCGGCACGGAGCATGTGCTTGAGGGTCTCGCGGAGCGGCCATTCGCCTTCCGCCGGTGCGCGGTCGAGGTCCTCGGTGCGGGCTCCCGCGAGTACGCCGGTGAGATCACGGTACGCCTGGTGGCATTGCGCGAGGATCCGTTCCGCCTGCGTCGGCGTGGTGCGACCGCGAGCGGCGAGCCGCACGCCGAGGTCGCGGAGCTCGTGATGCGTCATCAGCAGCGCGAAGCGCAGACCCTCTTCGTCGTAGTCGCGCCATTTCCAGTCGCGGCCCATGTCCTCGTCCGACAAGTGGACCGTCGCGCGCACCAGCTCCTCGACCGCTTGGGTGACGGTCTTCGTCACAGCGCCAGGACGGGCACGCCGGCGATCGTCTCCTCGGCAATGTGATCGACGACCTGGTGCAGATGGCCGGTCGCGGCGAACGCCCGCAGCTGCCGGTCCGCGCTGGTCCCCTCGCGGATGATCGTCTGTAGGTACTCGACCTCGCGGCGCGAGCCAAGCGCGTCCACCACGTCATCGACGAACTCGAGCAGCTCGACGGCGAGGTCGCGCATCGGCACCTCGATCTCCTTGCCGAAGTCGATGAGATTCGCGTCCATGCCACCGCGCACCGCGCGCCACTTGTTCTCCTGGATCAGGCTCGGCGCGTAGCGGCGGAAGCCCTGGTTGCGGGCGCGTAGCACGAGGAGCTTCGCGCAGATGGCCTGGATGAGCGCGGCGATGCAGAGCGTCTCCTCCACCCGCGTCGCGGCGTCGCACACGCGGAATTCGATCGTCGGGAACGTCGCGTGCGGTCGCAGATCCCACCAGATCTTCCTGCCGTCATCGATGCACTTCGTCTTGACCAGGAGCTCGACGAAGTTCTCGTACTCGTCGTACGAGCTGAACTCCGGCGGCACGCCGGTGCGCGGGAAGCGCTGCCAGATGATCTGGCGGTACGACTTGAGACCCGTGATTCGCGTGAGCCAGAACGGGCTCGAGGTCGAGATCGCGAGCAGGTGCGGGAGGAAGTAGCGCGCTTCGTTCATGACCTCGATGCGCTGCTCGCGGTCTGGGATGCCGACGTGCACGTGCAGGCCGAAGATGAGGAGCTCGCGGATGACGTCCTGCAGCTCCTCCTCGAGGATCTTGTAGCGCTCGGCCTCGGTGACCTCCTGATCCTGCCAGTGCGAGAACGGGTGGGTGCCGGCCGACGCGATGCGCAGACCCGCCGGACGCAGAAGTGCCGCGATCGAGCCGCGCAGCGTCACGATCTCTTCGCGCGCCTCGCCGATGTCGGCACAGATCTTCGTGCCGGCCTCGACGACGGACTGCATCATCTCGCGCTTGAGCTGGTCCCCGAAGCGCCCACCGGCGGCCGCGAGCAGCGTCTCGATGTGGCTCTTGAGCTGGCCCTGCGCGTCGACGATCTGGAACTCCTCCTCGATGCCGATGGTGAGGCGCGGGACGTCGTGGACCCTCATGCCGCACCGTCGACGACGTATGTCGGAACGACGCTTCCGGCGCCCGCGGTGACGTTGAGCAGTGCGCTCGACGAGAGACGCGTCAGCACGCCGCCGACGCGGCCCCAGAAGAGATACGGATCGCAGTCGACGCTGAGGTCGAGGAAGTGGACGCGGTCGAGCAGGACCGGGAACGGCTCTTTCGGCACGTCCACCTTCTCCTGCACCACGAACGACGACGTCAGCGCGCCGATGAGCGTCTGCTCCCACTCGTGGCGGTCGACGGTCCATCCGAGGACCACGCCCTTCCCGCCGTACTCGTCGTTCGGCTTGAGCACGAGCCGCTCGCGGTTGCGGACGACGAACTCGGTGAGATCGACCACCTTTCCACCGTAGGTCGTGTGGCCTTCTCGAACCTTGCGCGTCCACGGCACGTGCTTCGCGATCGCGCGACGCTGCACGGGCGTATACAGGCCGGCGTACCGGTCGTCGGAGAGGAGCGCGAGGCTCATCTTCTTATGGAGCAGCTTCGCGCGCAGGCTGTTCACCACCGTCACGTCGCCCGCGAGGTACGCCTGCACGAGTGGTCGGGCGACCTCCGGCTTCGCGAGGAGCTCCGACAGCAGCACCCGCCGGTAGACGACGTCGATCGGGACACCTTTCGCGCGTAGCCGTCCGCTGCGGTGCGTGAGGTCCTCCGGTGCGCAGATCAGCGTCTTCACACCGGACTCCGTGAAGGCGCGCTGGAACATCTTGAATTCCGTGAGCGTCGGCAGGCCGGTCCAGTCGACGATCGCGACCGTGCCGACCTTCCGCCCGTGCGCGCGGCGCATCACGGTGAGCTGCTTGCTCGCCGCGCGTAGCGGCCGCGCGCGATAGCGCTTGCGGAAGGCTCGCATCGCCGGCAGACGTTCGAAGATCCGCACCAGCACGTCGTTGTAGGCCATCCCCGCCGGCGACTCGGCGTTGTACTCGACGTAGCGGATGACACCGTCGGACACGAAGCCATCGAGCCGCGACGACGGCGACGCCGCGGAAAAACCAGGGTCCGCGAGCGCAAGGCGATCTTCGGTAGACGACAGGTCGAGCTCGCGACGCAGCTCGTCATCGCGCAGGAGCGCGCGCTCGAGTCGCGCGAGCGCGCCGTACAACGACTCGGACGCCGTGGCGTTCGCGGTGTACTGCCGCTTGGTGACGAGATTCGGTCGCAATGACACGCACAGCGGCCGGTCGCCCCACATCGCGCCGCCTTGACGCTGGCCCTCGGCGAGCGTTTCGGCACAGGCCGCCGCCGTCGCCGCGTCCGACAGGAGCGCGTTGTACGCGACGACGTAGCCCGGCTCGGTGGTCACGAGCGCACGTGCCTCCACCAGCGGTGCTCGCCGCGCCACGGCGGCAGCTCGGTCCCGTCCGCGTAGGCGATGACGAGATCGCTCATCTTCTCGAGCACCCAGTTGAAGTTGTCCTCCTTGATGGAGAACGAGTCGAAGTCGGGCGCCGGGTTCAGGAAGTCGATCGCGTAGAGCGTCCCATCGCGCACCGCGAACTCGACCGTGTCCATGTCGTACCCGAGCGCGTCCACGAGCGCGCGCGCGTCGTGCACGGCGCGATCGCGCAGCTCGCCGTCCACCGGTCGGTTCACGACGTATCGGTCGGCGAAGGGCGCCGTCGGGTCGTAGCGGATCGGCAGGATGTTCGAGCGCCCGATGCAGATGCACCGGACGTAGTCCTCCCACTTGATGAACTCCTGCAGGATCATCGTCTTCGGTCGATGACCCGGGCTCAGGCCGCCCGACTGGTCGTACGCCCACAGCAGATCCTGTTTGGAGTCGACGCGATACACGTCCTTCCACCCGCCGCCGGTGTTCGGCTTGAGGATCGCGGGGAGGCCGACGTATGACAGGATGTCATCCCAATCGAGCGGATACTTGAGGTTCCGGAGCGATTGATCGCTGATGTCGGAGATGTACGACTTGTTCGGCAGGACGACGGTCTTCGGCACGGCGACGCCGAGCATCCGGGCGAGCGTGCATTCGAAGAACTTCTCGTCGGCCTCCCACCAGAAGGGGTCGTTCACGACGACCGTGCCCATGAGCGCTGCGCTCTTCAGGTGCGCGCGGTAGTACGGCACCTCGTGGCTGATGCGATCCACGATGACGCGGTAGCGCGGCATCTCGAGCTCGCGCGTGCCGCCGAGCACCGCGAGCTCCGCGCTCACACCGTGCGCCGCGCCCTTGCGGTTCACCTTCTCGATGAACGGCCCCGGAAAAGTGTTCTCGCGCCCGACCAGGAGTCCGACAACTTTGCTCACAGGAACACGTCCACCATCTCTTTCCAATACGGCCAGTCGTGCGCCCAGCCATCCCAGACGTGCAGACTCGCCGGCACACCTTTGTCCTGCAGCTCCGTCGCCATGCGCCGCGACTCTTCGACGTTGGGGTCGTCGCGCCCGGTCGCGATGACGATCTCGGTGGCCCGCAGCGGCTCGAGATAGCGCTCGTCATTCAGGTTCGGTAAGAAGGTCAGCGGATTCACGTAATACGCCTCGCCTTCGCGCGAGCCGCCCAGCCAGCGCGCTGCGTCGTACGCGCCCGAGAGACCGATCGCCTTCCGCGCGAGGCCCGGGCGGCGCGTCGCGAACGCGAGCGCGTGGAAGGCGCCGAACGATGCGCCCGCGACGACGAGGAAGTCGACGGGATTCTCCGCGCGGATATTCGGCAGCACCTCGTCGACGAGGTAGCGCTCGTACGCGAGGTGACGCTGCGCGCGCTCCTGCGGCGCCTTCTTCTTGTCATAAAAGGATTCGCCATCGACGCTGTCGACGCACCAGAGCTGCAGCCAACCGGCGTCGATGCGCTCCGCCATGTGGGCGATCATGCCGAAGTCCTCCCACTGGTAGAAGCGACCCATCGAGGTCGGGAAGACGATCACCGGAGTGCCACCGTCGCCGAAGACGAGGAGCTCCATGTCGCGCTCCAGGGCGGGACTGTTCCACTTGCGGTAGTCGCGCTTCACGGATCGGCTCCCCCTTCGGCCATCCGAGGATAGTCGGGCTGGGGCTTACCGGAACCAGACCTCCTCCAGGACGCGCATCACGTTGCCGCCGACGGCCTTGGCGATGTCGCCGTCCGAGTAGTCGTGCTTCACGAGCCAGCGAACGATGTTCGGGAACGCCTCCGCCGGATTCTCGATGCCATCGACGTACTCGACCTCCTCGAACTCCTGGGCGCCGTGCGCGGCCTTGATCGAGAGCTGCTTCGCGAAGTAGTGGTGGAGGCCGACGTGATCGCCGAACAGCGTGTCCGGCCCGAAGGAAACGTGATCGATGCCCACGAGATCGGCGCAGTACTCGAAATGCTCCATGAAGCTCTCGATCGAGTGCTTCGGGTGCTCCTTGGTCAGCGTCGTGTGCGGGGCGGCCTCGATGCCGATCACGCCGCCCTTCGCCGCCATGGCCTTCAGGACCTCGTCGGGCTTCATCCGCTTCGTGTTCCAGAGGCCACGCGCACCGGCATGGGTGATGAAGATCGGCTTCTCGCTGGCCTGGATCGTGTCCATGGACGTCTGATCGCCCGAGTGCGAGATGTCGATCGCGATCCCGAGCTTGTTCATCCGTCGCACGGCCTGACGTCCAAATTCGGTGAGGCCGCCGTCCCTCGCTTCCTTCAGGCCACTGCCGAGTGTGTTCGCCTCGCTGTAGGCGATGCCCGACGAACGGATCCCCAGCCCGTAGAGGATGTCGAGCCGGTCGACCTCGTTCTCGATCGCGGTGGCGGCTTCGAGTGAGGCGATGAACGCGATCTGCCCGTTCTCTTTGGCGCGCCGGATGTCGTCCAGCGTCTCGCCACGGACGATGAAGTCCTGGTGCGCGATGTCCGAGAGACGCATGCCGAGGTCGTAAATGATGTCGTCCCATTTCCAGCCGGCCTTCGACGTGATCGTGGCCGTGCCGTCCATGAGGCAGTCGAACACCGCGTCGAGCCCGGACTGTGCCATCCCCGCATAGCCCGTGACATCGCGACCCTGGCGACGGTACTCGGCGAGATCGTCGAAGTCGGCGGGAACGACGAAGCAGTGATCGTGCAGCGAGACCGCGAGGTTCTCGGCCAGCAGACGCTGGACGCGGTCTTCCTGCGTGCCGCTGACCTCCACCTTGCGCGACGGAACTCGGCCGAGCTCCTTCGCGAGCTTGAACTCGCGATAGTCGGTGCCCGCCTCGAGGTACTGGAAGCTCTTAAAGCCGGAGTAGCGCGTGGCCTTGCCGACGTCGGCTGTCTTCATATCGTCCTCCCCTACGTGTGGCTTGCCGATACTAGCGACGGCGGCGGGGGTCCAGCGCGTCGCGCAGACCGTCCCCGAGGAAGTTGAATGCGAGCACGACGACTGTGATCGCGAGGCCGGGGTAAAGGGCGAGCGCCGGCGCGGTGAATACGTACTGCTGCGCGCGCTGCAGCATGTTGCCCCACGACGGCAGCGGCGGCTGAACGCCGAACGCAAGGTAGCTGAGGGCCGATTCAGTGAGGATGGCGAACGCGACACCGAGCGTCGCCGACACGACAAGCGACGGGATCGCCTGCGGAAGGATGTGCCGCACCAGTAGGCGCGGCGGTGGCACGCCGAGCGAGGTCGCGGCGACCACGAATTCGGCGGTCTTCCACCGCAGCGTCTCGCCGTAGACGACGCGCGCGACCGGCATCCACGAGAGCGCGCCGATCACCAACACGAGCGTTCCTACGCTCGTACCGACGAGCGTGATAACAACGAGGATGAAGAAGAACGCCGGCACAGCGAGCATCCCATCGGTGAAGCGCATCAGGAGCGCATCCAGCCAGCCGCCATTGAAACCCGCGATCGCGCCCACGACGACACCGATGAGAAGCGAAGCGAGCATGGCGGCGACGCCAACGAGGAGCGTGACGCGGCCGCCGTGAAGAAGGCGGCTCAGCACATCCCGCCCGAGCTCGTCGGCGCCCAGCGGATGTACGAGGCTCGGCCCAGCGAGCCCCTGCGCGGGATTGGTCGTCTCGGGCGCGATGGTCCAGAAGAGCGGCCCGGCCACGACCAGCACGGCGATCACGCCGAGGGTCGCCAAGGCGAACAGTCCGAGACGCGTCACGACGCCCGCAGCCTTGGATCGATTCGCGTGTACGCGAGGTCGACGAGCAGGGTCGTCGCGACCGCGATCCCGGCGACGACGACGGTGATGCCGGTGATCAGCGGGTAGTCGCGTCCCTGCGCGGCTTCCAGCGCGAGGCGACCCATGCCCGGCCAGCTGAAGACCGACTCCGTCACCACCGTGCCGCCGAGGAGCCGCGGCACGAGGGCCCCGACGGCGCTCACCACGGGGATGAGCGCGTTGCGGAGGGCGTGCCGCGTCACCACCACGCGCGGCGCGAGTCCTTTCGATGCCGCGGTCCGGATGTAATCCTCATCGAGCACCTCGAGCGCCGCCGAGCGCATGAAGCGCACGATCGTCGGAAGGGTCGTCGTGGCGAGCGCGACCGTCGGCAGCGCGAGGTGGCGCAGCCGCTCGACGAGCGTGTCCTCGGAGATCGTCGTCACGCCCGCGGAAGGGAGCCACCCAAGCGAGACGGCGAAGACCAGGATGAGCACGATCCCAAGCCAGAAGACCGGCACCGCGAGCCCGATCGCGCTGTAGAAGCTGAGAAGGTGATCGAGAGCGCTCCCGCGACGCAGCGCCTGGATGAGGCCGATGGGAATGCCGATCAGTATCGACACGACCAGCGCGGCGCCGGCGAGCATGAGAGTGTTCGGCAGACGCTCGCCGATGCGCTGTGTCACCGGCTCATCCGAAAGGAGCGAGGTGCCGAGGTCGCCGCGGATCGCGCCGGCCGCCCAATCCGCGTAGCGCTCGACCACCGGCTTGTCGAGGCCCATGCGCTTGATCAAGGCCTCGCGCTGCTCGGCGCTCACGTCGAACCGCATGATGGAGCTCGGGCCGCCAGGCGCGAGGTTGACGAAGAAGAAGGTGAGGGCGCTCGCGAAAACGATCACGAGCGCCCCCGACGCGATGCGCTGGAAAAGGAAGCGAGCTACTTCTTGGCCAACCACCATTCGCCGGCGTAATGCATGGCGTCGCGGAGGCCGAGCTCCGGCACGCCCTTGAGTGACGTGCTCAGCACGTCGATCTCCTGCGGGTACCAGAGGAAGAGGTACGGCAGCACCTCGGACGTGTACTGCTGGAGCTGCTTGTACACGGCCTTGCGGGCTTCGAGATCACTCGTGCTCTGCCCCTGCACGAGCAGGTCATCGAGCTTGGGGTCCTGGTAGCCCGGGATGTTGAAGCCCTTCCCGGCAGCGCTCGAGTGGTAGTACGGGAAGACGTCCGGGTCGCTCGGGTACGTCCACCAGTTCACGGTCGCCGTGTACTCGCGACGCACGACGTCCTTCTGGATGTAGGAGTTCCACTCCATCGTGTTGAGGTCGACGATCACGCCGACCTTCTTGAGGTCTTGCTGGATCAGCGCGTTGACGGGCTCGAGAACGCCGCGCTGCCCGACGTCCATGGTGAACTGGAAGGGCTTGCCATCCTTCTGGAGGACGCCGTTCGCGCCCGGGGTCCAGCCCGCGGCCTTCAGCAGATCGGTGGCCTTCGCGGGGTCATACGGGTACTTCGATGCGAGCGACGGGTCGTAGTACGCCGCGAGGGCCGGCGTGATCGGGCTGTTCGCGATCGAGCCGTACCCGAGCTCGACGGACTTGATGATCGCGGCGCGATCGATCGCGGTCACGAAGGCCTGGCGGACGCGCACGTCGGTGAAGCGGCTATCGGTCTGATTCAGCGATAGCCAGTAGTACTGCACGAGCGGGCGTGCCACGACGCTCAGGCCCGCCGCGCTCTTCATGCGATCGACGGCCGCCTTGTTGTCCAAGATCATGATCTGCAGGTCACCGGAGAGCGCCTGCGCGACCTGCGTGTTCGGATCCGCCACGACGGTGAACACGAGCTTGTCGAGGAACGCCTTCGCCCCGAAGTAATTCTCGTTGCGGACCAACGAAACGCTTTGACCAGACGTGTACTTGTCGACCTTGAAGGGACCGGTGCTGACCGGGGTGCCCTTGTTGAAAGTGGTGGTGGTCAGTGGGTTGGCCGACAGCACGTGCTTCGGCAAGATGCCCGCGTTATACGCGAGGAACGATGGGAGGGCCGCGAACTTACGGCTGAGATCGAAGCGCACCGTCGTCGCATCGACCACGGTGACGCTCTTCACCGCCGCGTAACTGGCACGGTTCTGCGCGCCAAGATCGGGCTTGAGGACGATGTCATTGAAGGTGAATGTCACGTCGTCGGCGGTGAACGGAGTCCCGTCGCTCCACTTCACACCGCTGCGGAGCTTGAACGTCCAGCTCAGGCCGTCGGACGCCGTGGTCCAGCTCTCGGCGAGATCCGGCGCGGGCGCGAGGTCTTTCCCCGGCTTCGTCAGACCGTCGAAGAGCACGCGATTGATGAACAACGATTCGATGAAGGCGTTCGGGCTCCACGGGTTGAGCGTCGGATCCGCGCCGATCGGCATCGTTACCGTCCCGCCGGACACCGGCCCGGCCTGCGCGGAGGGAGCCGTGGATGCTCCAGGCTGTGTCGGGCTTGCACACGCGGACACCGCGAGCGCGGCGACGACCAACACTGATGTCGTGCGGAATGGGAACGAAGACAGGTCGAGCTTCATAGCACCCTCCCCGCGCCGTTGATGGGCCGGAGTTTAGGACTACCGCCTACGCCGTGGGCGGGGTCAGCCGGCCTGTGCCCGGTGCGAACACGACCGTTACTTCGCCCTTCGGCGCTTTCTCAGCGAAGCGCGCCGCCAGCTCCGATGCGGTGCCGCGCACGAGCTCCTCGTGGATCTTCGTCAGCTCGCGCGCGACGACGACCGGCGCGTCCGGCGACACCGACGCGAGATCGGCGAGGAGATCGGCCACGCGGTAGGGGCTCTCGTAGATCACGACGGTGCGTCCTTCTCCGACGAGACGCTCGAGCAGGCGGCGACGTGGCCCGCTCTTCTTCTCGAGGAAGCCCACGAAGGTGAACTCGCGCGTCGGCAAGCCCGACGCCACGAGCGCCGCGATGGCCGCGGCGGGCCCCGGTATCGCAACGACCTCGTGGCCCGCCGTGACCGCCGCGCGCACGAGCTGCTCGCCGGGGTCAGAGAGCGCCGGCGTGCCAGCGTCCGAGACGAGCGCTACGTCCCAGCCGCGGTCGAGCTGGCCGATGAGCTCGGCGACCTTCCGCTTGTGATTGAACTCGGTGTACGCGGTCAGGTGCTTGGCGCGGATGTCGTGCTTGCGCAGCAGGATCTGTGTGTGGCGCGTGTCTTCGCACGCGACCATGTGCACCTCCTGGAGGACGCGTAGTGCGCGCTGCGAGACGTCCTCGAGATTGCCGATCGGCGTCGCGACCAGATAGAGCCTTCCCACCTTTTACCTGAGCTGCTCTACCAGCGCCCGATATTCGGCTGGAAACGTAACCAAAAGATCTCGATCGGCGACCATCCATCGTGCGACCGCATCGTTAATGATCGAGACGTATGTGCTCTGGTTGCTGTGGTCGCCGGCGAGAGGCACGTCGGAGTGCGCCAGCACGACCTGGCCTGGCGGGGGCCAGGAGAGGTCGTTAATGCACTCGTCCAGAGCGTCCCAGTTCATTCCGAAATAGTCCGGAAACCTTAGTCCGCGAGCGAGCACCGCGAGCAGCTCTGTCTTTGTCTTGAGGCCAGCGGGAATTCTGACCTCCAACCGCGTTGGATCGAGTTCTAGTCCCGTTTCGCCAAATCGAATGCCTGCTCTGTCCAAGCGTCGTACCTCAGTTCATGAACAAGGGCTTACACGCTATCCGCGGTCGGGCGAAGGCTCTGTGCGATGAGGATCGCGACGATCACGATCGCGCCGCCCGCGATCTGCGGTAGCGCGAGCTGCTCGCCGAGGACGAGGAACGCCGCGATCGCCGCGACGACCGGCTCGATCGTGGCCGTCAGGCCGACGCGCGCGGCGGGGATGAGCTTCACCGCGGCGAGGGTCAGGCCGAAGGGGATGACCGTCGCGACGACGATCACGCCGAGCAATAGAAGGTAGATGTCAGGCGGCGTCGTGGTCCAGGGCAGCGTCCACAGGGGTCGGAACACCGCCCACGCGAGGAGCGCGAAGCCGAACCCGTACACCAGGAGCGTCGGCGTCCCATAACGCTTCAGGATCCGCTCGGCGAGGGAGAAGTAGAGCGCGAAGATGAGCGCGGAGAGGACCGAAAGGGCAACGCCCTCCGTGTTCAGCTGGAACAGGGCGGCGTCGTAGGCGCCCGCGGCGAAGAAACAGCCGACGAGCGCGAGCGCAGCGGCGAGCCAGAGCCGGCTGCCGACCGCGCGTCCACGCAAGCGCGCCCAGATGAGCAACAGGACGGGCGCGGTGTACTGGATGACGACCGCGACACCGACCGGGAGCCGCTGGATCGATTCGTAGTACGACCACTGCACTCCGGCTAGGCCGACTACCCCAAAGAGAGCGAATAGCGGCAGATCGCCGCGACGAATACGGAATGCCGAAGGTCGGATGACCGCGAAAAGGGCGGCATACACAAGGAAACCAAACAAGATCCGCCACTCGGCCAACAACGATGGCGGC
>Ga0209157_1002720_pt1 | contig 13922 bp, 14 predicted proteins | sample GraSoiAngelo_135_FD_185892 | JGI IMG/M metagenome (GOLD analysis project Ga0209157, IMG submission 185892) | Grasslands soil microbial communities from the Angelo Coastal Reserve, California, USA - 14_0929_05_40cm (SPAdes) (version 2) | ecosystem: Environmental > Terrestrial > Soil > Grasslands ... | reverse complement strand
ATCTCGTCGACGGTCCCGTCCCATTCGAGACAGAAGTCGGCGCCCCCCGCGGTTGGCTGCCGCGCCCCCAGGTAGCCCGGGCGCGCCGGCGCGTCCGGTCCGTGGACGTTGATCTTCTGCGCGTCGGCGATTCGGATCGTCGCCATGTCCGGACGGCCTGGCCGTTTTTCCCAGGCGATCGTGAAGCCGAGCCCTTTGTAGAAGTCCAGCGTGCGCTGGAGATCGCCCGCGACGATGACCCAGTGGTCGATGCCCTTGATACCCATCGCTCGCTCCCTTCGCTCCAGTCTTGTCTGCCGGTGCTCCTCGACCCTATCATGGACGATCACGACGCGGTCATGCCGCCGCCGGCGCGAGCCGTTGCTTCAGGGCATTCTCGCGCGAGCGTGCGCTCGAACTGTTGCGCCTCGAGACGCGCGCTATCATGCAGCAGGTCGGCGCTCCGAGATCAAGCATCTCGTGCCGGCCATGGTGAGGAGGACGTGACAGATGAAAGCAGGCCAGGCCGTCCTAGAAGCGTTGCGCGCGGAAGGGGTCGAGTACACCTTCGGCGTGGTGGGCTCGACCACCAACAGTATCGTCACCGAGATGTACGGGCGGAGCGACATCCGCTTCGTCGACACCCGGCACGAAGAGGGCGCGGCGTTCATGGCGTACGGCTATTCCCGCGCCTCCGGCAAGCCCACCGCCTGCATCACCACCTCCGGGCCCGGGACCATCAATCTCGTCACGGGTATCTCCCTCGCCTACAAGGGGCGGGCGCCCGTGATCGTGATCGCCGGCGACGTCGCGCGCGACTTCATCTATCGCGACGGCAGCCAGGCGTTCGACCTGGTCGGGCTGTTCAAGCCCATCACCAAGCTGGCGCTCGAGGTGAACAAGACCGAGCGCATCCCCGAGATGCTGCACTACGCCTTTCGCGCTGCCCTCGCCGACAAGTGCGGGCCGGCCTTCCTGGACATCCCGCGAGATCTCCTGGACGATCAGACCATCGCGGGGGAGCCGCTCCGTCCGGGGGCGTACCGCGCGGTGGAGACGCGCATCGCGGGTGACCCGCAGGCCATCCAGCGCGCAGCGGCGTTGCTGGCGCAGGCGCAGCGGCCGCTCCTGCTGGCGGGCGGAGGCATCATCGACGCCGAGGCGAGCAAGGAAGCGGTCGCGCTGGCGGAGCTCCTGGACATGGCGCTCGTGCCCTCCTACGGTCACACCGACGCGGTACCAAACAGCCATCACCTGTACGTCGGGCCGCCGGGTGGACGCGGATCCGCCGAGGCGGCGGAAGCCCTGCACCGCGCCGACGTCATCCTTGCGCTGGGGACGCGCCTCAATCAGGCGACGACGTTCTGGGACTACCGCGTGATCAACCGCGAGACGCAGATCGTCCAGGTGGACATCGACGCTCAGGAGATCGGCCGCAACTACCCGGTGGCGGTCGGGATCGTGGGAGACGCCAGAGCCGTGGCCGAGCAGCTGCTCCGCGCCGTGCGCGACACCTATCCGCAGGGGCGTCCCAAGGACGCGTGGCGGAGCGAGGTGGCGGCGCTGGCGGCGCGCCGTCAGGCGCGGCTCCAGGGCGAGCTGTCCCTGACTGGAACTCCGATGATGCCGCAGCGGGTGTACCCGGAGCTGCGCCGTGTCCTGCCGCGCGACTGCATGGTGACGATCGACGCCGGCATCGCGCCGGGACTGGCCTACGACCGGCTGCACTTCGAAGTTCCGCGCACGCTCTTCAACTACGCGGGGCACGGCGGGCTCGGCATGGGCTACTGCGTCGGTCTCGGGACCAAGCTCGGCAGGCCCGATCGCCCCGCCGTGAGTCTGCAGGGCGACGGCGGATTCCTCTACACCTCACAGGAGATCAACACGGCGGTGCGCTGGCGCATCCCGCTGGTCAGCATCGTGCTGAATAACAGCTGCCACGGCGCCGAGAAGGCACAGCAGCAGCGCCACTTCGGCGGGCGCTATATCGGGGTCGACCTCGTCAACCCGCGCTTCGACAAGCTGGCCGAGGTGTACGGCGCGCGCGGGATGTACGTGCAGCGCCCCGAGGAGATCGCGGACGCCATGAAGGAAGCGCTGGCATTGAACGGTCCGAGTGTGATCGAAATTCCGGTCGCCGAGTACTTCCCGACACCAGCGCCCACGCCAGGCGGCACGGGTCGGCACTGAGGCGCAGCCGGACGGCCGCTACGGCCGTGAACAAGAATTGTGAACCATGAAACGAACGCTGATGCTGACCGGCGACGTCAACCTGATGAACGTCACCGATCCCCAGGTGCCGTTCGCCCGCATCAAGGACACGTTACGGCAGGCCGATGTTCTGTTCGGCAACCTGGAGTGCTGCTTCTACGAGCCCGCCGCAGGACACCCGGTGGAACGCGAGGGTTTCTATGCTCCGCTCGCCTCCGCCCAAGCCCTCGTCATCGGCGGGTTTCGCGCGGTCGGCAACGCCAACAACGTGAACTACGGCGAGGAGGCGATCCGGTCGTCGCTCAGGCAGCTCGACGGCATCCGCATTCCGTGCACCGGAGCGGGACTGAATCGTAAGGCCGCGCGCGCCCCGGCCATCGTCATCCACGAGGGTCTGCGTTTCGGCTTCGTCCAACGGACCTCCGTCTACTGGGCCACCGGCCACGAGGCCACCGACAACGGCCCCGGTGTCGCCGTCCTCACGGGACGCACCGCGTACGAGCCGATGCTCCAGACGCGGCGCGCCGGCATCCCGCCCGCGAACCGTCCCGGCCTTCCCCCCGCGATCATCACGTGGGCGGACACCAAGTCGCTCGCCGAGTTCACGGGCGATCTGCGCGCGCTGCGCACCGGGGCTGACATCGTGGTCGCCTCCCATCACTGGGGACTCTCCGAGGACGTCCTCGACTACCAGGTCGAGATCGCCCACGCGGCGATCGAGGCCGGCGCCGACGTCGTCATGGGGCACGGACCCCACTACGCATGCGCGGTCGAGATGTATCAGGGCAAGCCGATTTTCTACGGCCTCGGTAGCTTCTCCTTCCACACCGGGCATGACGGGCGGGCACACGGTGACTGGGTCGGCATGCTGGCCCGCCTCACCTTCGACGACACGGCGCTCGTGGAAGTCGCGTTCTCGATGGTGCGCCACAACGAACGCAACGAAACCTATGTCTGCGACCCGCGCCAGGACAAGGAGGCGGTCGAGCAGATCGTGCGCCGGTGCGACAAGCTCGGCACGACGCTCTCGATCAGCGACAGTGAGCTGCTCGTGTGGAAGAGGTCGTGACGCCGCGTCTCAGCCGAGCGCGTCTACGATCAACTTCCCCTCCACGTCACCGAGCTTGACCTCGAGCAGGTGGGCAACCGACGGGGCCACGTCGCGGCTCATGATGGTTCCGAGCTCGGCGCCCTGCCGGACGCCGGCGCCGGCCGCCAGGAAGAACGCGCCATTGTCGGGATGGGTCGGTCGGTGGCCGTGGTTGCCGCGATATCGAGGTGGACCGACGTGGTCGTCGCCACGGGCCTCGTCCCCAAAGGCATAGCCCTCGGCGGCCTCGAGCACGAGCTCGCCCATCATGGGATTCTCGTCCGGGACCGGGAGTCCTAGACCGGCGTAGTCGGACACGCCCCAGACGCCCGTCACGCCCTCGAGGCCGGCAAGCTCGGACGTGAGATCTCGGACGAGCGATGGGCGACCGGCCGGGTCGAGGACGTAGACGTAGCCGGCGCCGTGGTTGGTGACGAAGCGGGCCCGGCTGTCACCGATCCGCCCTTCGGCGTCGACCTTCAAGAGCCCCAGCTGGCGCAACCGCACGTTGACACGGATCTCCCGATCGGAAGGTAGGAAGCCGTGGTCGGAGACCACGAGCACCGCGGTGTCCCGCTCGAGGGCGCCGGTGGGGAGCGCGGCCAGTACGCGGCTCACGCAATGGTCCACGTACTCGAGAGCCCAGTACGCCTCCGGTGACCGAGGACCGTAGAGGTGCTGGAAGCTATCGGCGCAGAGGAAGTGCACAAGGAGCAGATCGGGGGCGTGGCGGTGCAGCACGTGGGCCGCCACGTCGGCCACCACGTCGTCCCGGAGAAAGCGCTTCGGGAGCTGCGACCACTCGCCCAGTCGGTCGACCGGAAGGCCGAGAGCACTGAGCTGGCGCCAGACGTCCGGATGGGTCGCGCTCTCGAAGACACGCTGATCCTTGAAGAACGGCAGGTTGAAATCGAGGCCAGCGGCCCGGCGGGTGCACGGCCAGTCGACCGCGGCCGTCCGCCGGCCGGCGGCATGGGCGACGTCGTACACCGTCGGCGCCCGCAGCAGCCGATCCGCGTCGTAGATGGGATCGCCGGTGAGATCCTCCGCGCGTCCCGACTCACGGTTGAGAACGTAATTCGCCACGACCCCGTGGCGATTGGGGCGTACCCCCGTCACCATGCTTGCGTGAGTCGGCCAGGTGGTGCTGGGGAACACGCACTCCATACGCCGCGCCACGACGCCCCGGTCGGCGAGGCGGCGCAACGTCGGCATGCGCACGCGGCGGTCGGTCCAGTAGAAGGACGCGAACCCGTCGAGGCTGATCAGGACGACACGGGACACGGCCTGAAGCATAGCGCATCTGGCCTCTCTGCCACCCCATGCAGGTCTTGACTTGCCTCCCCCCGGGATGCAGTAATTCCGACGTCACAGGATGAAGGCCGGCGATGGGTCGGCCGCACAGTCGACTAAGTGGCCAGCGAGCCGGAGACCCGACATGAGCAACAACAAGAGCGAGCGATTTCGGCCTTGTGGTGGCCTGCTCGGATGTGGCGACGACGGCGGTCGCCAGTACATGGTCGAGCCGGATGCGGTCGACGCGGCGCTGGCAGGGGCCACGCGGGACCGACTCGAGAACATGGACGAGTTGAACCAGGACGCGCTGCAGCCGTATGCGGCGACCTACCGCGTCTCTCGCCGGCGTCTGGTGGGCGCCGGGGGCGTTCTCGGTCTCCTGGCCGCGATAGCGCCCACGAGTCTTCTCGCCGCGTGCTCGACACTGCGGAGTAGCGGCGCCAGCGCCGCGTCCGGTGGCCGCACACACGTCGTCGAGTCGAATCAGGAGACGGTTCGGCTCGGCACGTTCGACGGAACGCGCACGGACATCCTCCAGATCGACTCCGGCGACACGGTGGTCTATCCAAACACGTGGACGCACTTCACGAACCGGTTCCAGCCGGGCGTCTCCATCGCGCAGCTTGCCCAGTGGCGACGGGACAACCCCGGCAAGGGGCCACACTCGATCGTCGGACCGGTCGGGGTCAAGGGCGCGCGGCTGGGCGACATGCTCGCCGTGCGATTCCTCAAGCTCACGCCGCTCGAGTGGGGTGCCAATCTCAACAATCCTGGCGAGCTCAAGACCGGCGCGCTTCCCGACGAATTCCCCGAGGGTTCGATCCGGTTCATCGACATCGACACGGCGCGGAAGGTCGCGAAATTCTCGCCGTCGATCACATTGCCGCTCGGGCCCTTCCAGGGCACGTTCGGCGTGGCGGCACCCGAGGATCGTGAGGTAGTGGGCCGCATCGCACCCGGCGTTGTCAGCTCGGTAGCGCCCGGACAGCACGCGGGCAACCTGGATTTGAAGGAGCTGCAGGAAGGCAGCACCCTCTACATCCCCGTGTGGCAACCGGGCGGCAAGATCTTCACGGGCGATTCACACGCGCTTCAAGGGGACGGCGAGGTCAACCTCACCGCGCTCGAGACCGGCATGCAAGAGGTCCGCGTCCAGGTGCAGCTCCACGAGCGTCCGGGCTGGGAGTGGCCGTTCGCGGAAACGGACACGCACTGGATCGCGCTCGGGGTCCATCGCGACCTGAATGAGGCGTTCCGCATCGCGCTCCGCAACACCATCGCGTTCTTGAGCCGTCGGGCGAATCTCACCCGCCACGACGCCTACGGCCTCGCGAGCATGGCCGTGAACTTCCGTATCACGCAGGTCGTCGACGTGAACCAGGGCGTCCACGCGATGATTCCCAAGGATATCTTCGCGCGCGACCTGCGCCAGTCGATCCGGGTGGTCTAGTCAGAACCTCTACAGCACGCCCTCCTTCTTCAAGGTGGCGACTTCGTCGGCGCCGATGCCGAGCCAGTCGTTCAGCACTTCGGCACCGTGCTGACCCAGGAGCGGCGAGGGTTTGAGCCGCGCCGGCTTGCCGTCGACCCGCACCGGCCAGGTCGGCATCTTGAACTTCCCGTTCGGGTGCTCCATCTCCTGCATGATGCCGCGCTCTTCGAAGCTCGGATCCTTCTGCAGCTCCATCGTGTCGAAGACCGCCCCGGCCGGCACCCCGACACCGCTGACCAGCGCCATCGCCTCTTCCTTGGTGTGCTGGCGCGTCCACTCGGTGATGATCGCGTCGACCTCGGCCTCACGCTCGATCCGGGCGGCGCCGGTGGCAAAACGCGGGTCGTCGATCAGCTCCTTACGCCCGATCAGCCGCATCAGCCGCCCCCAGTGGTCGGGATTACCGCGGCTCGTGGTGATGTAAACCCAGTCGTTGGAGCCGAGAGGCTTGCACTGATACAGGCCGGAGGGCGAATTGTTGCCGCCGCCGGATTTCCCGCCGCGGCGCGGTGCCGCTTTGCCAGTGCGCGCCTGGGTCGCAAAGCACGTGCGCATGTAGTGGATCATCGCGTCCTGCATCGCCACCTGCAGCCGCCTTCCTTTGCCGGTCCGCTGCCGCTCGTACAGCGCGCCGAGGATGGTCGCCGTCATCAGCATGCCGGTACCGGTATCGCCAAAGCTCGGGCCGGGCTTGACCGGCGGCCGATCGGGCTCGCCGGTCACGCTGATCGTGCCGCCCGCGGCCTGCGCGATCATGTCGAAGGCGAGGCCGTTCTCATACTTGCTCCCGGTGCCGAACCCCTGGATCTGGCAAAAGATGATGCGGGGGTTGATCTTCTTCACCTCGTCATAGCCGAGCCCGAGGCGCTCGATCGTCCCCGGCGCCATGTTCTCGACCGTGACATCGGCTTTCTTCAGCATCTCCTTGACGAGCTCGAGCCCGCGCGGCGATTTGAGGTTGATCGCCAGCGATTTCTTGTTGGCGTTGAACATGTGGAAATACCACGGGTCGTCGTCGGGCTTACCAGGCCGCAGCCGGCGGCCGGGATCGCCAGTTTTCGGGTTCTCGATCTTGACCACGTCGGCGCCAAGCCAGGCGAGCGCCTCGGTGCAGGACGTACCCGCCTCGAACTGGGTGAAATCGACCACCCGGATGCCGGCGAGACAGTTGAGGTCTTGGCAGTTTTCACTCATCGCTGATCCCCTCCTGCGAGTTGGCCTGTCGAGCAATCCCACGACAACGTATACCTCTTGATCAGTCGCAAGTCGACGGAGGACTTCGCGTCCTCTACACCGGCTCGCCGCTTGTGCGCTGGGGTAGGATCGGACGTATGGCACCGAGCGAGTCCCTTAGCGCGCAGGAGGCAGCGATGGCGACCGCGACATCCGGCGACTCCCGGTATATCGCGCTCACCACGTACCGTCGCGACGGACGCCCGGTGACCACGCCTGTATGGGCGGTGCCCCTGGGGGGCAAGGTCTACATTGTCACTGCGAACAGCACCGGCAAGACGCGGCGCGTGCGCGCCACGGGTCGGGTACGCTTCGCCCCGTGTAATGCCAACGGTCGCGACATCCTGGGTGAGTGGCAGGAGGGCACCGGACGCATCGTTCCTGACGAAGCGCGCCAGAGCGAGGCCCTGGCGGTACCGATTGCGCGGATTCTATGGCGAACGTGTCGTGCTGGAACTGACGCCGTCGCCCAAGCCTGAGCAGACAACACGTTTCACCAACTGACGAGGAGGACAACCCATGCAAGTCCAACCCTACCTGTTCTTCGACGGACGCTGTGAGGAGGCCGTGGACTTCTACCGCAAGGCGCTCGGCGCCGAGGTGACGATGCTCATGCGCTTCAAGGACAGCCCCGAACCTCATCAGCCCGGCATGGTACCGCCCGGATCGGAAAACAAGGTGATGCATGCGACCTTCCGCATCGGCGATGCGACGGTGATGGCTTCCGACGGCCGCTGCCAAGGGCGGCCGACCTTCCAGGGCTTTTCGCTGTCCATCACGGCGCCCGACGCAGCGAAGGCTGAGACGCTGTTCGCGTCCCTTGCCGAAGGCGGGCAGGTGCAGATGCCGCTGGCCAAGACCTTTTGGTCGCCACGCTTCGGCATGGTGGCCGACCGCTTCGGCGTGTCGTGGATGATCAGCGTCGCGCACTGAAAAGACCGGCTCTAAACCGTCGGCGAACCTCGGGAGTGTTCGATCGGAACAACGCCTCGTTGAACGCATAGACGATGACGAGATAGGACCAGAAGATCGCCCACGGGGCGGCCGGTCCAGAAGCCAGCGCGGCGGCGGTCGCGATCACCGAGATCGCCCACGCCTCCAGATACGTCGGCAGGTTCCGACCAACGAACATCACCACGCGATCGACTCGGAGCGCGGCGGCGAAACGACCGCGCAACGAGACCTGCAGGAACGCGGCGGGCATGACAAAGGTCGTCCCCCAGAAGAGCAGCCCGATCACGACCATCTCGACGCCGGAGAGCTCGATCCAGTCGAAGAGGTACCAGTAGAGCGGTGGGATCAACGGCAGGCAGATCGGCAGCAGCAGGAGGATGGCCACGCCAAAGGCGACGAGCTCCACGGCGTGGTCCCGAACCCCGGACCAGTCGTCGATCGCCATCGACCAGAATCCCAGCAGGAACGGAACAAAGTAGATCAGGATGATTCCAGCCGCCTTGAGTCCCTCCCGTAGGAAGATGGGCCACCGCCCGCGCCACGGGGGCAGGAGCGGCGTCCGCCCCTCGACCAACCCACACAGGGTCTCCTTTCGGTATCCCAAGGCGATCGGCCATCCGAGTGGTGGAAACGCCAGGAGCCAGAGACCTCCGACGAAGATCTTCTTCTTCCACTCGGGGTCCTGGAGCATGAAGCACAGGGCGGCTTTCCAGTGGAGCCTCATTCACGCGTGTCCATCAAATCGAATTCCCCGCGCGGACAGTCGGCTCGCCCAATCGTCGGGGCCGAGCCAGGCCGCTGGGTTGATGCAACCGCGTTCGCGGAGTCCGCCGTCGGCGAGCGCCTCGAGAGCCAGGACGCATGGAAGCACGGCGAGCCGCTGGCCCAGCCCGGTGAGTACCGCGCGGGCGTACTCCCCCGAGGCGCCGAACACCTCGGCCTGCAGGCTAGAGATCTCGGATCCGAAGACACTGAAAGGGGCGGCCAGCGCGCTGAGCACCCGGGCGAGACCCGTTCGCGCAGGCGACGGCGCCGGTCCAGATCGTCGCTGGAGCCAGGTCATGATGCGGTTGGCGAAGCTCCATTCGAGGGCGACACGGAATTCGGCTTCCAGCCCCAGATCCTGGCGGAGCAGCACGTCGTCGGGGGAGGCGAATCGATACGCAAGACGGCGGCCGACGGGGAGGTCGACGGGGCAGCGGATCGCCGAAGCCCGACATCCGCGCGCTTTCGATCGCCGCCGGGCCCTTGGCGTTGCGGTTCCCGATATACAGCACGACGCGGGCTCGGCGCGGCTTCACGAGGCGATTTCTCGCCCACCGGACCAGAGCGCCGGACAGGGCCGGAATGCTGGATAGGCCCGGGATGACGGCCGTCCCGTTTTCCAGGGCCTTCTCGTGGAGCGCCCTGTCGGCCAGGATGGCCAACACCCATTCCGTGACGTCACTGATGTCCAGCCAATGGGCGCCGGCTTCCGCCACGACGCGCGGAAGCTCCTTGTCGAGCGTCTGGAATGGACCAGCGGCGCAGGCGACGGCAAAGCAATCTTCGCTGGCATGCGCGACTGCACGTCGGTCGTGGAGGTCCAGAACCAGCGGCTCGACCCGATCACCGGCCCTCAGCGCGCGACAAGCCTGCGCCAGACGCCCCGCATCGCGGCCGGCGATCGCAAGGCGCACGGGAAGCGAAGCGAGGATCTCGCGGGCGAGAACGCGGCCGAAAACTCCGTACCCACCCGCGATCAGGACACGCGGCTCACCCGTTCGGCTGTTCCTGGTCGTCCCTGTCGGCGCCGCCTCAGTGACCGGCGCTCTCCAGGACGGCGAGCGCGGCCTGGCCGCAGAGGATATCCTGCTCGGCACGGTGAGCGCCGGCCACCCCGATGGCGCCGATGATCGCGATGCCCTCGGCGATCGCGATCCCGCCGGCCGCGGGCATGATGCGACCGTGGTGGGAGATCGCGAGGCTCCACAGCCAGGGTTGTCGCGCCTGGGGCACCAGCTCCGCGGTGGCCACCTGGAAGGCGGCAGCCGTGTAGGCTTTGTTGAACGCCAGCTCGGCCGCGCTGGGGTCCGCGCCGTCCATTCGCCCGACCGCGATGGGACAGCCGGCTTCATCCACGACGACCGCCGCCACCTTGAGCCCGTTGGCCTCGGCGTAGGCGTGCGCTCGATGCACCATCTCCCATGCGGACTGCACGGGCACGGGTCCGCGCACGGCCTTGTGCCGGCGAAAGAAACCGGCGTTCAGGTCGATGGAGGCCGCGTGTTCGACAGGGATATCGACGTCTTTGAAAATCGCGTCCACCGGGCACACGATCTCGCACTGCTCGCAATCGATACACACGTCGGGGTCGATGTAGAACTGCGAAGCTCCCGGCGTCGTATGGATGCAGGCGACCGGACAGACCTCGACGCACGCTCCATCGTTGGTGCAGAGACTCGTGATGACGTAGGGCATGCGTCCTCGCGGTCAGCTCGGAAGAGGGCCGAGGGCTGAAATCCCGGAGGGTTAGCCGTCGGGCGCGAGCGGCAAATCGGTCAGGATCACATCGGCCACGTGCACGCGGGTGCCGAATTCGCGCGTCACGAGCCGGCCGCCGGCGTCGAGCGTTCCCAGGCCCGCCGCCGCGGCCAACTGCTCCGCGCGCGCATTGGCCGTCGCCGTGGCGCGAAATCCGAGCTCTCGGATCCACGCGCTGAGGACGAACGTGGTAAAGAGGCCATTCTGCACCGGCACCTGGCCACCGATACCGGGCGAGGTTCGCGGATCGTAGTCGGCGCGCTGCGCGCAGACGACGGCGAAAGGAAATTGTTCGTCCTTCGCGTCCAGCCTGGCGACGCCCACGAGGTCGGCGCCGAGGTAGCGCGCCATCTCTTTGACATGGCCGGAGGTGATCTCGGGCGTGTGCAGCTCGGCCTGGGTCGGGAAGATGTTGCCTTCGGGCGCGCTCCGGATCAGTTCCGTCACCGAGTTCGCGAGGTCCGCCGGCGGAGTGTCGATGAAAAACTTCCAGTAGGGATCATTGAGCGGGCGCAGTCTCAACGTCACTAACCATCCCGCTTGACGAACCGGTTGGTGTTCTCCTTCAGCGGGACATAGTAGCCGATATCTCCGACCACCTTTGCCGACTGACCGTCAGCCTCGTGCGCGGCGGTGCACCCCGCCACCGTACAGGCCCGCTCCCCGGGCTTGACGCCCGTGTCATAGTCGAGCCAGCGCACCCGCTTCTGACTCACGACCCCCCAGAAACGATCGTCGATCGCCTTCAGCGCGCGCACGAGCAGCGGCCGGGCGGGGATGGGGCACGTGTGAAGCGCCCAGACCGCGAGGCTCCGCCACCACGTGTTGGGTTTGGTGAACGGGCACACGGTCGCGCAGGTGAGGCAGCTCGTCCACTCGTCGTGGACGTACGGCCTGAGCTTGTAGCAGGTCAGCCAGTTGATCTTGTACTTCTCGACGCCGTTGAAGGTCACCTTGTCGCCAAAGGTAATGCTGTTCGTGGGGCAGTTGACGGCGCATTTGCGGCAGATCTTGCAGAAATCCTCGACGCCGATGTCGACGGGCTCATCCGACACGAGCGGCAGGTCGGTCAAGATCGGGTCCGGCATATGGATGCGGGCACCGTAGGTCTTGTTGATGATGAGCCCGTTTCGCCCCAGCTCGCCGACCCCCGAGGCGACCGCCGCAGCTTGCGGAGTGACCACACCCCGGAGCGCCGTGTAGCCGAGCTCCTTGATGTAGCCCTCCAGAGCCTTGAGGATCATGTGGCCCTTGATTTGAGAGACGTGGTAAGCGGCATCGCCGATAAAATGCCGGTGAGCCTGCAGCTTGTCGTAATCCCAGGCGGTCGTCGCAACGATGATGTAGGGAAACTTTCGGACCAATCCGTCCGGCGTGCTCTGCTCGTAGGCGTCCTCCGCCGTGCCGTCTTGGACGTAGCGGGTGCCGGCGTACATGAAGGTCGGATGCGCGCGCGCAATAGCGACGACGTCGGCGCCCATGTACCGGGCGACGGCCTTGATGTGACGCGTCATCGCCGCGGCGTCCGTGACCGGCACCTGCTTCGCGTTGACCTTGCCGGTGGTGGCCTGGTTGATCACCGTCGCGATGAAATTTCGACGGTCGGCGAAATGATTCGGCGCCGAGACCCGCGTGAGCGGATCCTTGGAGACGGAGTTGTGGTACCAGTTGAAGAGGGCTTTCCCCAGCTCGCCGCGCTGGTTTTTCGGATGCGGCGACTGGTTCATATCGACGTTGACGACTGGCCCCACGATGCGAACCGACCGCCCGAGGTAGGGTAGCTTGGCGGCCTTGGCCGTTTCGACCGTGTCGGCCATGAGGAGTCCTCCTTTACCTGCCCTGCTAGGCGTACGAGGCCAGCGCTACTTCAGCGCAGCGCTGGTCCTGCTCTTCGGTGCCACCCGCCACGGCGACGGCGCCGACGACGTTGCCACCTTCGACGATCGGTACCGCGCCGCCCCCGGGCATGATGCGGCCGTTACTCGACACGACCAGGCTCTGAAACCACGTCTGCCCGGCAATCCCCGCCAGCTCCTTCGTGGCCTGCTGGAAACTGGCCGCAGTGTAAGCTTTGTTCAGCGCGATTTCCACCGTGATGGGGCGGGCCCGGTCCATTCGGCCCAGCGCAATCATGCGACCACTCTGGTCGACCACCACCGCAGTCACGGCAATATCCAGCTGCGCGGCCTGCGCATGGGCGCTCCGCACCATCTGAATCGCCTTTTCGCCCGGGATCGGCATCGTCGCCCGTGATCCTCCTCGTTCTCGATGTGCGGCCCCTAATATAGCAAGGTCGACTCGGCTCTTTATTGCGTGCGCTGTGCCGGTCGGGAAGCCCGGACGCGTCTGAGCTGGAGCCGACGCGCCGCGAGCCGGGCCATGCGCGGATCGCGCTCCACGCCGACCCACTCGCGTCCGAGGGACGCGGCGACCCGGCCGACCGTTCCCGCGCCGGCGAAAGGATCGAGGACGGGCCCGCGCTTTTTGCTGCCTTCAAGCACCGTCCGGACCACGGGCTCCGGGATCGCGTCCCAGATGCTGTCCGGATGGGAGCGCGGCAGCGGCAGCATCCAGCACAGCGTGGTTCCGCGCGGTCGCACGACCTGACCCGCCTTCCTGAAGCGCAGGAGATAGTTCACGCGGTTGTCCCAGCGCTCCCGGGAGCGTATTTGGGCCCAGAAGCCGCGCGACTGAAGACGCCAGCCGGTGCGACGGAGCCAGCCCGTGACGAGCGCGTCCATCCCCAACCACTCGGCGCCGTCGTGGCGATCGCCGATCACCAACCAGAGGTCGCCGTCGGGCGCGAGGACGCGCTTCCATTCACGCCCGAAGCCCACGGCCAGGTCGTGCGCGTAACGCTCGGCCGCCGGACGCCCCCGCCCTCTCACCCAGTACGGCGGCGAGGTCAGGATCACCCCGACGCTCCCCGACGTGATCGGATGGAGGCGGTGGCTGTCCCCGCGGAACAGGCGCAGCCGCCCATCGCGGCTCTCGTAGCGGGTCATGGCGAGGCGACGATAGCGCGGGATGGTGCCGGCGTTACCTCAAGAGAGGGCCTTTGTCCCGTCTACGCCGTGACGGGTTCGTGCGCCTTGAGGAAGCGCCGCGCGTGCCCCACGACCTCGTCGATGTGCTCCGGCGAAT
>Ga0209157_1002718_pt1 | contig 13926 bp, 8 predicted proteins | sample GraSoiAngelo_135_FD_185892 | JGI IMG/M metagenome (GOLD analysis project Ga0209157, IMG submission 185892) | Grasslands soil microbial communities from the Angelo Coastal Reserve, California, USA - 14_0929_05_40cm (SPAdes) (version 2) | ecosystem: Environmental > Terrestrial > Soil > Grasslands ... | reverse complement strand
TCCGATTCCAGCGCCGGCTTCCGGCGATGTCCCTGACCTCACCGTGCCGGGCGAGATCGTGTGGGGCGGGCTTGACGGGACGGAGGCCCGAACCCCTCGCGTCGGCATCCGCTTCCTCCACGACAGAGCCAATGTCCAACGCACGCTCGCCGAACTGGTCGGGAAGCTTCTTACGTTCGGCGGCCAAGCTGACGACCGGCCCGACATGGTCCAACTCCTCAGCCGCCGGGTGGAATGGCTGACGGGTGACGGCCGTCGCATCGCGGCCTGCCAGGACAGCGCCTTAGAATCGCAACCCGGCGCTCCGCTCGTCATCATCGTGCCCGGCTACGGCGAGACCAAGACGGACTATGTGACTCTCGCGTCCTACCTCGCCGCCAACGGGTTTCACGTCCTCCGCTACGACCACACGAACCATGTCGGCGAGAGCGACGGTGAGATGGTGGAGGCGACCCTGTCAAGCATGAACCAGGACCTCGGCGCCGTCCTCGACTATGCGACCCGCAAGCGGCCGACGAGCCCGATCGTGGTGATCGCGGCCAACGTGACGGGTCGCGTCGCTTTAAAGCGGCTCGCCCAAGACCACCGGGTCGCCCTGCTCGTCCTGCTGACCGGCATCATGGACCTGCAAGCCGCCTTGCGGGCTCACCAAGAAGACTTCATCGTGACCTTCCTGCGGAGCGCGGGGCTCGGAATGACGAACCTGCTCGGACTGAACGTCGACGGTGACCGCTTCCTGAGCGACGCGATCAAGGAAGGCTATGCCGACCTGCTTACCACGATCGAGGACGCGAAGCGGTTGCGGACCCCCATGCTCTTCTTTGCCGCCGAGCGCGACCCCTGGACGCAACTGGACGCCGTCAAGAAGGTGCTGGCCGCTCTGAAAACAGACGAGGGCCAGTTGTACCTGATCCCGGAGGCGCTCCACCGGCTCCAGGACAATCCACGACAGATCTTGACCCTGGTTCGCCTGGTGACTTCATCCTGCATGGAACGGTTCTTCCCGGATCGCTCCCGGAAAGGCTTGGTGGAGCCTTCCCCGCGGACGATCGCGGCCCAGATCCGGCTGGAACAGGAACAGGCAAAAGCCCGCCACTCGAAGAGAAAACCCGCCTTACGGGAGTTCTGGCAAGCCCACTTGGACCGCGCACAGCACCTCATGCACGTCTCCGCCTATTGGCACTTCCTAGAGCAGATCGCACGCCTCGCCGGCCCTCTTGAGCGGGGAGAACGGGTGTTGGACCCCGGCTGCGGGAACGGTGAGCTGGGCCTCTTTCTTCTTACCCAGCAGGCCTACCGTGTACGGGGCGAGCCCGGCCCCAAGTTTCTTCCGCCGCACTATGTTGGCCTTGACTTCGTGCCAAGCGCGCTCAATTCGGCCCGGATCAACCTCGCGCAGGCGGCTGCCGAGCTCCGAGATAAAAGTCCGGCGACGGTTATGGCTCACCCGCTCCTCACGACCACGCTCCTGGCGGCGGATCTTGACCAACCTCTTCCCATTCGCGACAACCACTTCGATCGGATCGTCTGCAACCTGGTGCTTGGCTATCTTCAGGATCCGCTGTTCACCCTCCGAGAGTTCGTCCGGGTGCTCTCCCCGGGCGGAAAGATGGTCATCACGAGTCTGAAGCCCCAGGCCGATCTCTCCCACATCTATCGGCTCACGACGCAACAGCCTGGGCAGCCGGAGGCGATCGAAGCAGCCAGACGGATGTTGCTCAGTTTCGGCACGATCAAGCAAGCCGAGCGAGACGGGATGTTCCACTCCCTCACCCGCCAGGAGCTCGCGCTGCTGCTCTTCGCCAGCGGGGCGGTACAGATCAGCGTCCATTCCGCCTTCGACGACCAAGCATACCTGGCCGTCGCCGAGAAGCCGCCGCAATAAGCCCCTCTCTCACCACGGGCCACGCCTTTTAAGATACACCGCTCCTATCAGAATTGAGGATTCACAATGATTACAACAACTTGGGGTGTCTTTCTCGCAACAGGAGAGGAGCCAATCGAATCAGGAAACGGACGCCCGCAGAAGTGGAAAAAGTGGTACAAGTCTCCAATCTTCCTAGGATATCTTGACTTCTGAAGAGAAACTACTAGACTATGTGGTCTCTTTTTAAGGAATGACGATGCTTTTAGCCCTCGACAAGCCTGTAGTCCCTGGAATTTCGGTGAGTCTTCCAGTCGTAATGGACTTTCAAGGCTACTTGTCGAAGGGAGTGCTGGCCCACCTCGGTCTGGACGGCTTGTCTATCATCACCGATCTAGCTACCTATGAAGGATCTTCGATCTCTATTCAATTCTGCTTCGCACGAGACTTTGCTTATATGAACCTAGCTGGCCGCGTGGAATCGGTTTTACATGAAGAGGTCAGTCCGACACGGCTATGGAGAGTAACGATTAGGTTCAGCGGGCTAGCAGATACGGAACGGGCGATACTTGCCTCCTGCTTACGAAAATTAGAGTCCGCCACAACCACAGAAAGGTATCTGACAAAAGGTGCCAGATCGAAGTTGAAATCAAACCGGGGCTCAATTATCTCTTTGTTCGTCACCGATAACCCATACTTGCTCCGCTATCAAAAGAATGGACCTCCAGTTCAACAAGCTGCCCTCGCAGCGCCACGGTCGAATGGAGACATCCAGGGGGATGACCAGCCTACTAGCGTGAGGACAACTCGACCGAGATTATCTTGGCGATTTATTTTCCAGACAACCAGTTTGCTTGCACAGTTAGTGCGCGATTTACTTCTTCTCGTTCTGCCTAAGGCAGCGGCACGAAGGTTGGTACCCGCTATCACTTACGCCGTCATTGTCCATCCGCGGGATCTGAGCGATATCTCCCGGAAGTTCCCTTTTGCACACTTTCTAACTTCCCGCGTGGTGGAACTTTGGCTCCGTTATCAATGGCCGTGCTTTGGCTCTCATATCACAGGTTTGAAGGGTGTGGACGGCAATGAAATCATGGGGGCAATACTGATTTCACCCCTAACGACAGAGCAGATGATCCGCAATCCTCGCCTGGCGAGAAAAAGAGTGTATCAGACCGCACGACTGGCTGAGAAAATGGGGGCGTGCATTGCAGGGTTGGGCGCCTTCACCTCCATCGTCACAAAGGATGGCACAGACTTGCAGGGAAAAGTCACGGTGGGCCTCACCACCGGAAACGCTCATTCGGCCGCTATCGCAGTACAGAACGTGCTCAACGCTGCTGCTTTGACCAATTTAAGCTTGCCCCACTCTACTGTCGCAATCGTCGGCGGGGCAGGCTCCGTAGGTTCGGCTTGCGCGAAGCTCCTATCACGCCTCGCGGCCAAACTCATCCTTGTTGACATCAAGAAAGAGGAGTTGAAAAAGGTTCTGCAGCAATTGCATGGCCATCCGTGTCAACTGGAAGGCACGACCTGTATTGATGCAGTCAAGCAAGCCGATGTCATCATTGCCGCCACAAATAGCCCTCGTACGATCATTTCCGCTGAGCATCTTAAGCCGGGAGCAATCGTCATCGACGCAGCACAGCCCAAAAATGTGTCCGAGCAGGTTCCTCACAAGCGTCGGGATGTCCTCGTCATCGAATCGGCGATAGTGCAAACGCCCGGACTAAACTGCCATGGCGAAAAATTGGGACTTGCTGTTGGAGAGGCGCTGGGCTGTATGTCTGAAGCAATGATTTTGGCTGGGATCGGTTGGCAAGGCCACTATTCGCTAGGAAAAGCCGATCCCAAGCAGGCAGCCGAGATGATCAAGATCGGACGGGAACTCGGATTTCGCCTTGCGAACTTTAGGAACTCCGATGGATACATAACGGAGGAAGATCTCATGCGTGTAGCTAAAGCGCGGAGGGCAGAATCCGTTTGTGTTTGAGCTTTCAAATTACGCGTTAAATCCCCATGCAGTCCCGGCTATTCTCATCGGGATCATCACACTCGGTCTTGGTCTGCTTGCCTTCTTCTCCAACAAAGCCGCTGCCGCCAACCGCCACTTCCTGATCTTCTGCTTGAGCATTACAGTCTGGTCTTGCACGACTGGTGCGGGACTGGCGTCACGAAATCCCGAAGTATCTCTCCTGTGGTTTAGATTGGATAACGTGGGAGTGATGTACATTGCTGCTGCCTTCTACGCCTTTTCCATGGCTTTCCTGGGATTGCAGCGTCCACGTTCGATCAGGCTCGGGTACGCCGTCGCCTCGCTGTTGGCGGCAAGCATTCTCCTGACTGACCATTTCGTCACGGGCATACAGGAATACTGGTGGGGCCACTATCCGAGATGGGGAGCCTACAGCATTCCGTTCTTCTTTTATTACTTTGGCTATCTGGGAGCGTCCTTCATTGAGTACTTCCGATCATATCAAAAGGCGTCTTCTCCTATAAAACGGAATCAGATTAGCCATGTCCTGATTGCTTTTCTCGTTGCTTCTCTTGGTTCAGTGGATTTCCTGCCGACCTTTGGCTATGAGTTCTATCCGTTCGGTTACCTGGCGGCTTTTTTTCTTTTCTGTGTGCTGACCTATGCAATTCTCAGATATCGCCTGATGGATATCTCCATCGTCATCAACAAAGGCGTGGCTTACAGCTTGCTGCTCTGCGTGATTTTTGTCCCCTCCTACCTGGCTATTGCGGTCAGCCACCGGGCCACTCCCTACTCCATTCCACCCTTGCTCGCAGGGACCATCATCTTTGCCAGTGGTCTATGGACCGTATTCAAGAATCCGCGGGCGACAACGAATAGATTATTCGGCCTGCTCTGTTTAGCGCTCTGCTTCTGGTTGTTTGGAATTTTCATGGTCTATTCGAGCACCCATGAGACTGAGGCGCTTTTCTGGGGAAAAATTATTTACGTCGGGGTGGTCTTCATTCCCGCTGTTTTCAGCCAATTCTGTACCAATTTTTTACGGAGCAAACGAGAGAAAAACCTGACCCTGCTCAATTACTTCATCAGCACACTCTTCGCGTTGCTTATCCCGACTTCCTACCTGATTAACGGGCAGTATAAGTTTTTCTGGGGATATTACCCCCGGGCTGGTCTTCTCCATCCACTCTTTTTGGTTTATTTCCTCTGGGTTACCAGTCTTTCGTTAAGGAAACTTTATCGGGGGTATCAGGCTAACGAGGGGCAATCAGAGCTAGAAGCAACCAGAATTAAATTCGCCTTCTTAGCCTTCACAGTTGGTTATGCCGCTTGCATCGATTTCGTTCAAAGCTATGGAATCGAGTTCTACCCCATGGGCTATCTCTTTGTAACCCTCATGGCGATGATCATCTGCTATGCGATTCTGAAATTCCAAGTGATGGATATTGCACCCGCCGGGACCCGCACGCACGCTCTGCCGTACGGCTACGCTCTGATGCTCATCCCCTTCTATATCGTTGTCCTGATGCTGGTGCGATTGTTTACGGGTTCAACGCAGTATTTGCTGGCTGGAATCCTTGTCGCCCTGTTCTTGATCTTCTCGGGAATCCTTGTGAACTTACAGAGAATAACGGAAAAGGCGGTCGAGAAGATCCTTTTCCGGAAAACGTACGACGCGTATGAGACCCTCTCAGCTTTCTCAAAAGCCCTGGTCAAGATCCTGGACCTGAAAACCCTCAGCGAGGAGATCGAGCGCACGCTCGTGACCGTCCTTGGTGTCGAAACCGTGACCCTGTACCTGTTCGACAAGGAAAAAGACGTGTACGCGCCGGTGTCCACTTACGGCCCCGATCCCAGAACTGGGGGCCGTATCCGCTTGGCCGCTGATGAGGAACTCCCACGCTACTTGGCCATGGGACAAGCCATTCTGGTCAGAGAAGAGATGGAGCACTTCTCACGCACCGAGGAGCAACGCGCCCTGATTGACGCCCTCCGGAGAGTCAAAGCCGACGTGTGCATCCCCTTCGTCAACAAGAACGCCTTGATCGGGTTTTGCGTCCTGGGCCCACGGAGCACGCCCCAAATGTACTCCGACCAGGATCTCAGGTTGCTGACGATGCTGGCGCAGGCGGCCGCCATCGCTCTGGACAATGCCATGCTCTACGAGGAGCTAAAACGCTCGGAGTCGATTGTTCGACGAACGGACCGCCTGCGCTCCCTGGAGACGATTGCGGGCGGCTTCGCCCACGAGGTCCGCAACCCCTTGACGTCCATCAAGACCTTCATCCAGCTCACCCCGGAGCGCAAGGACGACCCGGAATTCATCGGTCAATTCAGCACGGTGGTGGCGGAGGATGTCGCCCGGATCGAGCGCCTCATCCAGGAGATCTTGGACTACGCGCGCTACATGCAGCCTAAGTTCCAGGAGGACGACATCAATGTCATCGTGGAATCCTGCCTCTACTTTGTCCGATTTAAGGCGGACTCGAAGGCGGCCCTGGTGAAGAAGGACCTGGCCGCCGATTTGCCCTCAGTCTTGTTGGATCGCCAACAGATCAAACAGGTGCTGCTCAATCTCTTCATCAACGCCATCGAAGCCATGGATGACCGCGGCGGCCAGTTGATCGTGCGCACCCACCGGCTCTCCAAAACCCCCGAGGACACCTGGGTTCAGATCGAAGTCACAGACACCGGCTGCGGCATCGCCCCAGTGGACCTGGAGCACATCTTTGACCCGTTCTACACCACCAAGCACGAGAGCCAAGAGCATGAAGGGACCGGCCTGGGCTTGACGATCGCGCACCAGATCGTCCAGGAGCACGGGGGGCACATCGAAGTCAAAAGCGCGCCCGGCCGCGGGACGACGTTCCTGGTGAACCTGCCGGCTGTCCCCGCGCGGGTGCTGGAAGCCCCGATGGAAACGCGTGGCGTATGAAGAAACGGGTCTCGACTTTTCCTCAATTCTCAAACACTTAGATCAACCCAGTGCAACCTGCCACCTCAACAAAGCTAGCGCCCTCGAACTAATACCATTAACGCTATCAAAGCTTATCTTGTTGCACTTGTTGCATTTATTATGAAAAATACTATCATATTAGGCTTCCGTGAAGGAGATCTAACCACCTCGGATCGTGAGCAATACAGTAGTGGCTACAAAAGGATCGTAAGGAATACAGTAATGTCTACAAAAAAAACAGTTGAGCATCGTACACGTAACACAACCAGTGGCGTGGAGACAGCCCTGCGGATTCCTTTCGAGTTACCGGTGCGGGACAAAGCAATCGCCGGTTACACTAAGGCTCTTACTCCAGAAGGCCTGCGCGTGACCAGCGCTAGTTCCTTGAAACCCGGCACTCCCTTGAACCTGCAGTTCTCCTTCGGAGAGAATGTGTGTTATCTGAACCTCTCTGGTCAGGTCGCCCTCTGCACCCAAAGCGGAAAGAGCCCATCCGACGCGTATGACATCCAGATCAGGTTTTCTGCGATCCGAGAGTGGGAACAGAAAATCCTGATCTCAGCGATAGAAGCGCTGAAACAGAGTTCGCGTATGCAAGAGAAATCGCTGGTGAAGATTCAGGTCTCCCGCGACACTCTGGCTCTGGAAGCCGCGCAATTACCTACCTTCGCTGCCGAATCTCATTCGACGGAAAGACCAAAGGAGGGGAAGACAAGGAAGGGCTTCACCCCACACCCTGCCTGGATTCTTGAAATGAATCGGTGTCTTGAGCCCTATCGGAATGCTATCCTGGAATGCAGACTTGTCAGGGAAGCCTCTACGGGGACCCTTCCGGTCAGAAAGATGAGGACGTGGATCATTCAATTATATCCTTTCATCGAAACTTTCCCCAAATGGATCGCGCTGAACATCACCAAGACCCATGACTCGCGTTCTCGTGGGTACATGATCGACAATGTCCGCGTCGAGAAACGGCATGCAGAACAGTGGGTCTACATGGCTCAGGGATTCGGCATCGATCCATATGTGCTCTATACGGTCCAGCCGCTTCCTGAGGTTGAAGCGCTCACACACTGGCTTTGGTCCATTAACACCCGTGGGTCGCTTGCAGAGGCAGTGGGAGCCACTAATTATTCGGTCGAAGGCGTCACTCAGGACATCGCAAAGTCAACGGTCAAGGGCTTTCCGCACTATGATGGCTTGGAAGGCGTCCACCTGGAGAAGAAAGCCTATTGGTGGATGGAGGCGCACGGCCGTTACGATGACCTGCATCCTTTGCAAGCCCTTGAGGTCATGAAAATCTATGCGCCTACGAAGGAGCTGCAAGAAAAAGTCATTTTCGCCACGCAGCGAAGCTTTGAATATTTCTTGATGGCTTTAGAGGCCTGTTATAATTGTACTGACACCTACGAGGTCAACAGAGCTTATGCGGCATCAGAAAAATAAATGTCCAGTTTCCACAAAGAGCCTCACGTGTAGGCACCAAGCACGTTCTGTGCAAGCATGTGGATGAGATCCTGCGTCAGGAGAATGAAGCCATGGACGCCTTGCGATCAACAGCACTTGACGGTCGGTCCTGCACCTCACACACTCACATTCCCAGAACTTTCATTTCCCCATCGCGACCCATCCCGCTATCTGAAACACCATTCCGTCACAAGACATGAATCCCTTCGCGCTTTCCGGACTCTTAACAGGCATTACCTCTTTAAGCTTTGGGTATTTCGTCTACCTGAAAGGTAGAACCCAGCCGCTCAACAGGCTCTGGTTCGTCTTTACCGCTTCGGTGGCGGTGTGGGGATTGGGCGGCCTCTGGATCGGCCTTGCGAGAACTGAGACGGAGGCCTTGTGGGCATGGCGCCTTGCTTTTGCCTGTGGCGTGCTGTGGATTCCTATCCTGTTCTACCATTTCGTCCACGTATTCTGCGAACGTTCAGAAAAGCGATTCCTCTATCTGTCTTATGCCATCGGGGTGATCTTCTTTCCTGTGATCTTCACCGAGCGGTTCTTCTCAGGAACCCGGTTGGCTTTTTCGTCCTTTTATTACTCCCAACCCGGCCATTTGTTCCCGTTGTTCTTCCTGTGGTGGGTCGGAATGGTGGTCTTCAGCCATTATGAGCTTCTCAAGACCCATCACCGCAGCTCGGGCCTGAAGCAAAATCAGATCAAATATTTCTTCTTGGCGACGGGCATTGGTTACTCGGGAGGATCGTTAGACTATCTACCCATCTTCGGATTGGATCTGTATCCATATGGAAATTTCGCCATTGTGCTCTACCCGATCATTATGACTTATGCCATCGTCAAATATCGGCTTATGGATATTATAGTGGCAATGGAGAAAGGGCTCACTTACCTGATGCTCTTGATTATGTTCCTGGCCCCTTCCTACGTCATCCTTCTGATGGCCCAGGAAGCCTATTTCGGCACAGTCAGTCATTCGTTTTCGATTTTACTGGTCCTGCTCATCGCCCTCCTCCTGATCGGAACCGGCAGGCTCAAAGCAGAGACGCAGAATGCAATCGCCCGAACCTTATTCAGGCGCCGATATGACATGTCCGAAACCCTATCAAAGTTCTCCAAAGCCATGGTCACAATCCTCGATCTCAAAACGCTCACCGAGGAAATTGTACGGACACTGGTCACCGGCATGAACATTAAAACCGTCACGCTGTACCTCGTTGATAAGGAAAAAGCCGTCTACATCCCCGCCTCCTCCTATGGGGCCGGTTCGGGAGAGAAAATTTACTCTCGGCTGAACGCTAATGACGACCTTGTAGACTTCCTGGCTAAATGTCGAGCGCCTATCGTGGTGGAGGAGTTGAAACATTCGGCTCAAAACGATGCAATCCGACCTGTCATCGGCCGCCTCCAGAGCATGGGGGCTGAGGTCTGCATTCCCTTCATAAACAAAAACTGCCTTGTCGGTTTCTGCAACCTGGGGGCACGGACCGACCATTACCTGTACACCGACCAGGACCTCAGCTTGCTGACCACGCTGGCGCAAGCTGCCGCCATCGCCCTGGATAACGCGGCCCTGTACGAAGAGCTGAAACACTCTCGGTCGCTCGTCCAGAGAACGGACCGCCTGCGCTCGCTGGAGACGATTGCGGGCGGGTTCGCCCACGAGGTCCGCAACCCCTTGACGTCCATCAAGACCTTTATCCAATTGACCCCGGAGCGCAAGGACGACCCGGAATTCATCGGCCACTTCAGCACCGTGGTGGCGGAGGATGTCGCCCGGATCGAGCGCCTCATCCAGGAGATCCTGGACTACGCGCGCTACATGCAGCCCAAGTTCCAAGAGGATGACATTAACGTCATCGTGGAATCCTGCCTGTATTTCGTCAGAATCAAGGCGGACTCGAAGGAGGTCCGGCTGAAGAAGGACCTGGCCGCCGATTTGCCCTCAGTCTTGTTGGATCGCCAACAGATCAAACAGGTGCTGCTCAATCTCTTCATCAACGCCATCGAAGCCATGGGCGACCGCGGCGGCGAGTTGATCGTGCGCACCCACCGGCTCTCCAAAGCCCCCGGCGACACCTGGGTTCAGATGGAAGTGACGGACACCGGTTGCGGCATCGCCCCGGCGGACCTGGAGCACATCTTTGACCCGTTCTACACCACCAAGCACGAGAGCCAAGAGCGTGAAGGGACCGGCCTGGGCTTGACGATCGTGCACCAGATCGTCCAGGAGCACGGGGGGCACATCGAAGTCAAAAGCGCGCTCGGCCGCGGGACGACGTTCCTGGTGAACCTGCCGGCTGTTCCGGTACGGGTGCTGGAAGCCCAGATGGAAACGCGCGGCGTATGAAGAAACGGGTCTTGGTAGTCGACGACGAGCCGGGGATACGCGCCTCCCTGCAAATGACCCTCGAGCCGACCTACGAGGTCCTGTGCGCCACAAACGCGCAGGAAGGCCTGGCCCGGTTCCGGCAGGAACTTCCCAACCTGGTGCTTCTGGATGTACTCATGCCCGGGTCGGACGGGCTCGGGCTCTTGCAGTCCCTGCGCTCGGAGGACCCCACAGTTCCCGTGATCATGCTGACCGCCGTCAAGACAGTCAAGACCGCCGTCGAAGCCATGAAGATCGGCGCGGCCGATTATCTCGCCAAGCCGTTCGACGTCGAGGAACTCCGCATGATCGTGGCCAAGGCCCTGGCCACCCAGGCGCTGGAGCACGAGGTTCGCTACCTCCGCGCGCAGGTCCTGAAGTCGTACGCCTTCCACAACCTGGTGGGCAAGAGCCCAGCCATGCAGGAGATCTACTCCAAAATCGAGCAGGTGGCCGACACCCGCACGACCGTCCTGATCACCGGCGAGAGCGGCACGGGCAAGGAGTTGGTCGCCCGCGCCCTGCACTACAACAGCTCCAGGCAGGAGCGGCCGTTCATCGCCCTCAACTGCGCGTCCATCCCGGAGACCCTCATCGAGAGCGAGCTGTTCGGGCATGAGAAAGGCGCCTTCACGGGCGCTCTGGCGCGCCGGCTCGGCAAGGTCGAGCTCGCCCACGGCGGCACGCTGTTCCTGGACGAGGTCGGCGACCTCGGCATGCTCACGCAGGCGAAACTGCTTCGCTTCCTGCAGGAGCGGGAGTTCACCCGCGTCGGCGGAACGCAAACGATCAAAGTGGACGTGCGGATCATCGCCGCGACTAACAAGATCCTGGAGGATCTGGTCCCTCGGAAGGAGTTCCGGGAAGACCTGTACTATCGCATCAACGTGGCCGTACTCTCCATACCGCCCTTGCGGGATCGTCGGGAGGACATCCCGTACTTGTCCAAGCATTTCCTCTCCAAGCGGCTGGAGGCAGAGGGACGTCCACCGCTGGAGATCTCGAAAGAGGCGATGGAACTGCTGACGCGATATCATTGGCCCGGCAACGTTCGCGAACTCGAGAACGTCATCGAGCAGGCCATCGTGTGGTGTCGCGGCACGGAGATCACGATCGACCACCTCCCGACCACGATCAAGACCGAAAGCCGGCATACCGGGCTACGACAGAGCGCACTGTCCGGACAGGTCTCCCTGGAGAAAGCGGTCCAGGAATTTGAACGAGAGTTGATTCTCGATGCCCTGACGCGGACGGGCCATGTCCAGACTCACGCCGCGGCCCTGCTGGGCATCACCAGACGGATGCTCAAGTATCGGATGGATATGCTCGGGATCAAATGCCCGGACACGCAAGCTGCGCCCGGCCCCAAGGACGTGCCCTCGGCATGAGTCGTGATGGCGCAGGACTACAACGCACGAAATTTCGTAATTGGCCAAACCTGTGATACAATGGCCCCTTGTTCAATTTTGTACGGGAGCGTCAATGTTTGCTGCCTGTCTCGATGCAGCGACGCAACGGAGCGACAGGGCATGTCAGCTTTGAGCGTATTGGGGAGCGCGGGTTCTGAACATCTCGGAAGGCATGGCAGTTGCTAGAGGACAACGTTAGGATGCGCTTCCTCAGACACAGGAGACAGAGGTGCCGGTAGAGACTTCCCAGTTCCACGTTCCCAACGAGCGCCACCAAGCGGTCCGGGAGCGAGACTCGTCCAAGCCGACCATCCTGATCGTGGAGGACGAAGCCGGCCCGCGCGAAGCGCTCAAACTAATCCTCCGTCCCTTCTACAACCTGCATTCGGTGGACAGCGCAGAGGCCGCCCTCCAACTCCTGAAAGAGCAAGCGATCGATTTGGTGACCCTGGACCTCAAGCTCCCGGGCAAGCAAGGAGCGGAGCTCCTGCAGGACATCAAGCGCGATTACGAGCACGTGGAGGTCATCGTGATCACCGGCTACGGGAGCCTGAAATCCGCGATGGACGGGCTTCGGTACGGCGCGTCCGGCTATCTGCTCAAGCCGTTCAACGTCACAGAGTTGATCGCGATCATCAATCAATCGCTGGAAAAAAAGCGACGACTCGAAGGTCTCCGGGGCGCGCTCAAACAATTCGAGGACGCGTGGCAGGGGCGGCATGACTCGTCCAGCGCGTGGAAGGCCTTGTCCGGCCTGCTAGCGGCCAAGGATCCGGAATTGGTCCGCCATTGTAACCGCGTGCACGGTTACGCCGCCCTGTTGGCGGACCGGCTCTCTCTCAGCCAGGAAGAACGGGAAGCGGTCCGGATCGGCGCCTTACTGCACGACATCGGAAAGTTCGGCATTGACGAACGACTATTTTCGACCATCATCCGGCAGGGGGACCGCGAAGACGAGTTCGTCAAATTTCATCCTGAAGTCGGCGCTCGCATGGTCCAGTCGCTCGCCTTGCCTCCTGCAGTCAGTGAGATCATCCGCCACCACCACGAACGGTATGACGGGTCCGGCTACCCGGATGGCCTGAAAGGCGACGCGATCCCCTTCCTCGCCCGTCTGGTCGGACTGGCCAACGCGTTTGATGAACTCTACGGGGAGAGACCCGGGAATGCTCCGTTGCCACTCGAGGCGGCGAAGGAGTACATCCGCCGTCAGGCTGGCATCCTGTTTGATCCGTCGATGGTGAAGCAGTTCCTGAAGGACGGTCGCTAGCCCGCCAATCTTCTCAGCCTCGCCTTTACTCTCTCCGAAAACGGTGTTATATTGTTATAACATTGTAGTACCATCGAGGAGAACACACATGGTCAAACGTTTAACGAAGCATGGCAACAGCCTCGCCTTGGTGATCGACCGCGGGGTGCTCGATCTGCTGGACATTGATGCAGACACACCACTGACCATCACGACCGATGGGAACTGTCTGGTCGTGGCGCCGATTCGTGATCCAGTTCGGCACAAGAAGTTCCGCGCGGCGCTGGAGAGTGTCAATAGAAAGTATGGCCGAGCTCTGAAGCGTTTGGCCGAGTGACGCCGGACCCGCTATTCCTGACCCTAGCCGAAATCGTCGACATCCATGCCGACCAGATTGAGCGCTATGGCGGCAGCAGTGGCATACGCGATGTGACTCTCCTGGATTCCGCCATCGCCATCCCCCAGGCAAGTTTCGGAGATCAATACCTGCACCAAGACATTTTCCAAATGGCCGCGGCATACCTGTACCACATCGTCCAGAATCATCCCTTCGTGGACGGCAACAAGCGAGTCGGTGTCGCCTCAGCGATGGTGTTTCTGGAACTAAACCGCATCCCTGTCACTGTCACCAACGA
>Ga0209157_1002714_pt1 | contig 13935 bp, 7 predicted proteins | sample GraSoiAngelo_135_FD_185892 | JGI IMG/M metagenome (GOLD analysis project Ga0209157, IMG submission 185892) | Grasslands soil microbial communities from the Angelo Coastal Reserve, California, USA - 14_0929_05_40cm (SPAdes) (version 2) | ecosystem: Environmental > Terrestrial > Soil > Grasslands ... | reverse complement strand
ACGGCCGGTTGTTCTCCTTCTTGAACATCTCGAAGAAGCGGTGCGTCAGGAGGGGGATGTCTTCGCGCCTCTCGCGCAGGAGCGGCACGAGAATGGTCACGACCTTCAGCCGGTAATACAGGTCGCCGCGGAATGACCCGGCGGCTACCTTCGCAGCGAGGTCGGAATTGGTCGCCGCGATGATCCTGACGTCTACCGTGATGGTCTCTGTGCCGCCGACGCGCATGAACGAGCGGTCCTCCAGAACGCGCAGGAGCTTGGCCTGCAGGTGGAGGGGCAGCTCGCCGATCTCGTCCAGAAACAGCGTGCCCCGGTCGGCCAGCTCGAACTTCCCCTGCTTGCGCTGCACGGCGCCGGTGAAAGCGCCGCGCTCGTGGCCGAACAGCTCGCTCTCCAGAATGTCACTCGGGATGGCGGCGCAGTTGATCGGCAGAAAGCGGGACTCCTTGCGCGGCGAGTTCTGGTGCAGGGCGTTCGCGATCAGCTCTTTCCCGGTGCCGCTCTCGCCGACGATGAGGACGCTCGAGCGCGTCGGTGCGACGAGCGCGAGCTGGTGCAGCACCTGCTGCATCGCCTTCGACGCCCCGACGATCGTGCCAAAGGAGAACTTCTCCTCCAGCCGCTCCCTGAGCTGGCGCACCTCCTGGGCCAGCCGCCGCTTCTCGACGGCCGCCGCGACGCGCCTGCGCAGCTCGACGAGGTTGACCGGCTTCTGGAGATAATCGTCGGCCCCATGCTTCATCGCGTCGACCGCGGATTCCACGGAGCCGAAACCGGTGATCACGAGCACGGCCAGGCCCGGGTCCATCGACTTGGCCAGCTTCAGGACCTCGAGGCCGTCCATGCCGGGCATCCTGAGGTCGGTCACCAGAAGGTCGCACCCGCTCCCCTTCAGGTAGTCGATCGCCTGAGGACCGGTGGGAAAAGCGACGACGCTGTACCCGTCCTTGCGGAGGGCCATTTCGATGCCCCGCCGGTTCCCTTCGTCGTCATCGATGACAACGATGTGACCCTTGGTCTCCACCATCAGCTTCTCCCGTTCGATCTCACTTCGAGTCCGCGGCCAGCGCGAGGAACTCCTCCGCCTCCATCACACGGACGCCGAGCGCGCGGGCCTTCAGAAGCTTCGATCCTGCGTCCTGGCCGCAGAGCACGATGTCGGTCTTCTTCGAGACCGACTCTACAACACGCGCCCCCTGGCGCCGCAGGATCGTCCTGATCTCGTCGCGCGACAGCCCCTCGATCGTCCCGGTGACGACGACGCTCTTCCCCGTGAACGGACCCTCCGCCGTCACCGCCGGCCGTCCCGCGGTTTGCATATTGACTCCAGCTGCCCCGAGCCTGGCGATCAGCGCCCTGTTCTGTTCCTGGTCGAAAAACTGGCGGATGGCGTCGGCGACCTTGGGTCCGACCTCGAACACCCTTTCCAGTTCTTCACGTGAGGCGCGCATGAGCGCATCGATGTCCGTGAAGGCCTCCGCCAGGAGCTCCGCGGTGCGCTCGCCGACAAACCGGATGCCGAGGGCATGGATGACCCGTTCGAACGGCGTCGACTTGCTCTTCTCGATCTCACGGATAAGATTGTCTGCCGATTTTTTCCCCATGCGTTCGAGACCGGCCAGGGTCGAGGTATCGAGCCCGTAGATGTCGGCGATGTCCTTGACCAGAGCGTGGTCCACGAGCTTTTGGACCAGGGCCTCGCCGAGCCCCTCGATGTTCATCGCCTCGCGCTGCGCGAAATGCCGGATCGACTCCTTCAGGCGCGCTGGACAGGAAGCGTTGACGCAACGGGCATACACCTCCCCCTCCGGGCGCGGCGCCGCGGCGCCACACACCGGGCAAACGCGCGGCATCCTGAATGTCTCCGTTCCGGGCGGACGCGCCTCGAGGATCACCTTGACGATTTTCGGGATGACGTCGCCTCCCCTCTCGACGAGGACCCGGTCGCCGATGCGCACGTCCTTGCGTTCGAGCTCGTCCTCGTTGTGCAGCGTGCAGCGGGAGATTGTGGCGCCGCCGATGTCCACCGGTTCGAGAATCGCCACCGGCGTGAGCGCCCCGGAACGCGTGACGTTGATCTCGATGTCACGCACCGTGGTGGTCGCCTGACGCGGCGGGAACTTGTAGGCGACGGCCCAGCGTGGCGCGCGGCTCGTCGCGCCGGCCTGGACCTGGAGCGGAAGCTCGTCGACCTTGACGACGCAGCCATCCGCCTCGAACGGCAGGGTGTCGCGCTTCTCCTGCCACTCGCGGTAGTAGGCGTCGATGTCCTCGAGCGTGGCGCAGCGCCGCGTCGGGTTCACCCGGAAGCCGAGGTCGGCCAGGAGGTCAAGACAGTCGGAGTGCCTGCCGGGCGCTGGCGCTCCGGACAGACTCGTCAGTCCCCAAAGGAGCAGGTCGAGCGGGCGCCGGGCCGTGATCTTCGGATCGAGCATGCGGATCGTTCCGGCCGCGGCGTTGCGCGGATTGGCGAACGGCGGCTCCCCCGCCTCCTCGCGCCTGCGGTTCATCTCCTGGAAGGCGCCGATCGGGTAGTACACCTCGCCACGCGCCTCCAGGTAGGGGATCGGCTTCAGGAGGCGGAGTGGGACGGACGGAATGGTGCGGACGTTGACCGTCACGTCCTCCCCCGTCACACCATCGCCGCGGGTGACGGCACGCGCGAGCGACCCGTTCTCGTAGGTCAGGGAGAGCGAAACGCCGTCAATCTTCAGCTCGGCGGCGAGGGGCACTTCGTCCCGACCCAGGACGCGCAGGAGCCTGTCGTGCCAGTCGCGCAGATCTTCGGCGGAGCTGGCGTTGTCCAGGCTGAGCATCGGGACGAAGTGCCTGACCGTCGGCAGGTCACCCTTCACCTCCGCCCCGACGCGCTGCGTCGGCGAGTCGGATGTCGTGAGGTCCGGAAAATCCGCCTCGATGTCGAGGAGCTCGCGCTCCAGGAGATCGTATTCGGCGTCGGAGATGTCGGGGTCGCTGTCGACGTAGTACCGCTTGCGGTGGTTCCAGATCTGGCGCCGCAGCTCCTCGGCCCGCGCCACCGCCGCCTCGCGCGTCAGCGGCCGCTCCGCGCGCCGGGCTGCGTCCTTCATGGCACGGACGCCGTCATGACGCCTCCGTGACCTGGCCGCGGCCGGCAGCCACGGTCCCCGCGGCCGCCGACGCCGCCTGGCGTCGCGGCAGCGTCAGGATGAAGCGCGTTCCCTTCCCCACCTCGCTTTCGACCGCGATCGTGCCGCCGTGTGCCTGCATGATGCGCGCCGCGATCGGCAGGCCGAGACCCGTGCCGCCTCCTCGGTTCGAGAAGAAGACTTCGAAGATTCGTTCCCTGTCGGCCGGGGCGATCCCCGGGCCGTCGTCTTCGATGGTCACGATCGCCTCGCCTTGCGGCCCCACCCTGCTCGCGACGGTCACCGTGCCGCCCTCCTTCAGGACCTGCGTGGCGTTGATCAGAATGTTCATCACCGCCTGACGAATGAGACCCTCGTCCAGATCGACCGGGGGGAGATAGGGGGACAGATCCTGCTTCAGGTGGAGCTTGCGGTTCTCGAACTCCGGTCGCAGGAACACGCACAGGTCACGCAGGATGGCGTTCAGGTCCTTGTTCTCGAAGCGGGCCTGGTGCGGACGGGCGTAGGTCAGAAAGTTGTTGACCAGGTTGCTCAGTCGCCGGATCTCCCCCTGCAGGGCCGCCAGAAACAGCTTCGCGTCCCCCGGCTCTCCAGAGCTGCGGCCACCGAGCTCCTCCTCGAGCATCTGGAGGTTCATGCTGAGGACGTTCAGGGGGTTGCGGATCTCGTGCGCCAGGCCGGCCGCAAGGGCGCCGACGAACGCCAGGCGGTCGTCCATCTGCGCCTGCGCCTCGAGCTGGCGCGTCCGGTGCAGGAGCCGCAGGACGTACAGGAACGCGGCCAGGAGGACGAGGACCGCAAAGACCGCCCCGATCCAGAGCTTCATCTGCAGGTCGTGCCGCAGTTGCGCGATCTCGTCCTCGATCAGCTCGCTGGGCACCCCGACCTCGCGGACGTTGGCGACATTCTGGTCGCCCGGATGTCCGAGGGCGATGACCTTCTGAGGCTTCCCGCCGACCTGCCACTCTTCCGCCACGGCCGGGTGGCCCGGAAGCGGCGAGACCGGAGCGGTGCCGGTCACCCGGTGCTCTCCCTCCTCGATGTCGATGCGCATGACGCTCCCGTCCGGCCGGGTGAGAATCCTCTGCCAGTGGTAGCGGACCCCCCGGAAGATGCGCGGTCCGGCGTCTGGGACAGGAGGCTTCGCCGGGCAGGTGACGAGCGACGTCGACTGCGGCTCGCCCGGCGGGCACGGCTCGGACGGCGGCGGGGGCGGCTCGATCTGGTCGGCATCGGGGAGGACCGTCCCCGGGTAACGCGTCTCAAGGGCCTTGAGGGAGGCTCGCAGCGCCTGGTCGATGACCCGATGGCTGAGATCGGTGAACGCCAGGTGGCCGCTGACGAAGAGATCGGTCACCAGGAGCGAAATAAAGAGGATGGAGGCGAACAGGAGCCGCCTGCGGAACGTGGGTTTGGATCTCGCGACTCCCCGCAATGCCGCGCCTCCGTCGCGCAATCCTCATCGAAATAGGGTCGGCACGAAAAGAATAGCACAACCGCCGTCCCACGACCGGCGCCGCTGCGCGTAACCCGCAGGAAAGGCCGATCTTCCGCGCCACGGACGTTGACAGCCCGAAAAACCGTGTGTTAGCATGCGCCGCCTTTTCGGTCGCCATCGTCTTCATAACGAACGTGCTTGGGCGTTCCCGATGCCGCGCGGGCGCGGCAGAGAAGCCGTGTCATACCGTGTCGGGCGTCCGGCTGTTCGCGACGGTCCGAGGTCGAAATGAGAAAGTGTTTGAACATCGTTGCGTGCCTCGTCCTGGCTTCAGCGCCTCTCGCCTCCCCGGCGCGGGCGGAGGAGACGAAGGGCGCCTGGGAGGCGGGTTTCCTTTTCGGCAACACCTTCTACACGAACGAGCAGCGTCTCGCCAACGCGGACCAGTACGGCCTCCGTTTTGGTTGGTACTGGAAGCCATCGTATGAATGGGAATTCCAGATCCGGAGCGTCTCCGCGGCCAATCTGCAGAACGAAGAGAGCACGCTCATCGGCAGTCCGATCGTCTTCTTTGCCAACCCTGACCGCACCTTCACGTCGACTTCCTACGCCGTCCGTTTCATGATCAACCCGCGCAACGTCAAGCGCCGCCTGAAGCCGTACGCCGTATTCGGTTACAGCCTCCTGACCTACTCCCCCGACCCGAAGCTGCAGCACCAGGAGAATGGCGAGACGCGCGGAAGACCGATCGTCATCGGAGGTGGGATCCGCATGCGGCTCATGCCGCACATGGCATTCCGGGGCGAGTACACGACCGAGTATGAGCCGGTCAAGATCTACCACAACGAGAGCCTCAACGTCGGACTGACCTGGGTGTGGGGCGGTGGAGGCGGCGCGGGCGGCTCGGCCGACAGCGACGGAGACGGCATCCTCGATCTCAGGGACCGCTGCCCCGACACGCCCAAGGGCGCCCGCGTGAACAATATCGGCTGCCCGTCGGACACCGACCAGGACGGTGTCCTGGATGGGATCGACCAATGCCCGGACACGCCGCGAGGCTGGCCGGTGGACGAGGCCGGCTGCCCGCTCGATACCGACAAGGACCTCGTGCCCGACGGCATGGACAAGTGCCCCGACACCCCGAAAGGAGCGATCGTCAACGAGCAAGGCTGCCCGACCGACAGCGACGGGGACGGCATTCCTGACGGAATCGACAAGTGCCCGGACACCCCCAGCAAGGCCATCGTCGATCCGATCGACAGCCCGACGGCCGGCTGCCCGCACGACTCGGATAACGACGGGGTGTTCGACGGCGTGGACACCTGCCCGCTGACGCCGGCCGGGGCCACCGTGGACGAAAAGGGTTGCCCGCACGATTCCGACGGCGACAAGGTGCTCGACGGCATCGACCAGTGCCCCGACACGCCGAAGGGACAGAAGATCGACAAGGAAGGATGCCCGCGCGTCCGCCTCGACAAGCCGGAGCCTCAGGTCCTGCAAAACGTCAAGTTCGTCGAGGGGATCAATCTGTGGCCCGGGACCGATGCCTGGATGCAGCTCCTGGTCGACGCTCTGAACTACTGGAGCGACGTCAACATCGAGATCGGCGTCTATACCGACAACAAGGGAAGCGCCGCCGCCAAACGGCAACTGTCCCAGCGCCGCGCCGAAGTGATCAGGGAATGGCTGGTGCAACATGGCATCGACAAGAGCCGTATCTCGATCAAGGGGTATGGCGCGACCAACTTCATCGCCGACAACGACACCGAGGAAGGGCGCGAGAAGAACAACCGAGTCGAGGTGAAACGCATCTCGGGCGACCTGCGCAGGCACCCGAAGCCGCTGCCCGAGGAGACCCCCGCTCCGACCCCGCCCGCGCCGCCCGGCCCCGCACCGGAGGCAGCCCCGGCTCCCGGCCAGCCGGCCCTGGCGCCTGCCCCCGAGCAGCCGACGCCTGCTCCCGCACCGGAGCCCGCGCCGACACCGGCGCCGCCCGAGCCGGGCCCTGCGCCTGCGCCGCCGGAGCCCGCGCCGTCACCCGTGCCCCCCGCACCGGGAATCTGATCTCGCAGACCCCCGCAGGCGTTCCTGCGGAACACTTCTTTGCTCAGGGATTGACGATCTCGCCCCTCAGGACCCCCATGGCGCAGTGGTCGGGGTCGATGTAGCGCCAGATGGCGTCGTGCACGTCATCGAAGCCGACCGATGCGATGCGTTCCGGATAGACCTGCACCGCCTCCATGCCGATGCCGCGTACCTCGGCATCGGCGTAACGGTAGGCGCGCTGCGCGTTCCCCTGCAGGGAAATGGCATGGCTGCCGCGCACGTAGCGCACCGCCCTTTCGACTTCCTCGGAGCGCGGACCCTCGTGACGGAGCCGGGCGATCTCCTGGAACAGGACACGGCGTGCCTCGGCTTCGTCCTTGGGAGAGGTGGCCAGGTACACCGCGAAGGCGCCGCCGGCGACCTTGTGGTAGTTGAAGGCGTGCACGGCGTAGGCCAACCCGCGCTTTCCGCGCACCTCCTCGAAGAAGCGCCCGCCCAGGCCCGAGGTGACCGCCTGGACGATGTCCAGCGAAAAACGCTCGGGCGTCTGCAGCCCCGGGGTCGGGAACCCGATCACTTGAGACGTCTGCTGCCGGCGGCGCGTCTCGACGACCTCGGAGGCGCCCCAGCCGATCAGCTGCCCGGGATCCTTCTCTCCGTGCCCCTCCTGCGCCCAGTCGACGATCGACGACCCGATCATGTCGAGCGCCTCCTGCTCCTCGAGGTCCCCCACGATGGCGACGACCATGGTCGCCGGGCGCACCATCGCCCGGTGCCAGCGCACCAGGTTCTCGCGCTTCATCGATTGCACCGGAACCATGAGGCCGAACGACGGCAGCGCGTAGGGGTGGCTGCCGAAGGCCGCCTGACGAAAGAGCTGGAACGTATAGGGCAGGGACTGATCCTTGATGCTCTCCTGGGCGGCGAGCTGCAGGGCCCTCTCCTTGTCGATCTCCTCGTGGCGGAAGGCCGGGCGGCGGATAAGGTCGGTGAGGATCTCGAGCCCGCGGCGGGCGTGCTTCGACAGGATGTTCAAGGCGAAACCGAAGTGATCCTCGTCGATCACTCTTTCGATCGACGATCCGAGCCCCTCGATCTCGAGCGCCACCTGGCGCGCATCGCGCGTGGCGCTCCCCTTGATCATCGTCGACTGCATCAGCCGGGTGATGCCGGAGTTCTCCCTCCCTTCGCCCGAGCGTCCGCCGCGAAAGGTGATACAGAGCGTCAGGAGCGGCAGATCGCTGCGCCGCTCGTGCAATAGGACCGGGCCGGAGTCGAATCGGTGGCGCGACACACCCTGGCTCTCGGAAACGCGCGTGACGCGGGGGATGACCGGCCTGCCGGGCTCCTCGGCTGCGCGGGCGGAGGCCGGCTCCGCCAAGGCCGGCGCAGGGGCCATCTTCCTGAGATCGATCGCCAGACCTTCCGGCTCCGGGGCGGGGAGCCGCGCGTCTGCCGCCTCGGGGACGTACTCGAGGAGGGTGGCGTTCTCAATGGTCAGATGGGCGCGAGCCGCACGCACAACGTCGGCGGCGTTCACCCGGCGCAGCCTCTCGACCAGCTCCTCGGCCAGGAGATAGCCTCCGAGCGACTCGTAGTACGCCAGGATGGACGACTGCCCCAGGACTTCCGAGCGGCTTTGATGGTAGCGATACTCGATGGCGCTTCGGGCGCGTTCCATTTCGGCGTTCGTCGGCGGCTCCTGTCGCAGGAGCTCGATCTCGGCCTGGATGGCCCGCACCGCCGCCATGCCGTGCTTCGGATCGCCCTCGGCCATCACGGTCAGGATGCCGATGTCCCGGAAGGAGTCGAGCGACGAGCCGATCGAGTCGACCAGACCCGCCCTTTCCTTCACCGAGTGGTACAGTCGCGACGCCTGCCCGCTGCCCAGCACGTACGCCACGATGCGGAGCGCCAGATCGTCGTCGGTCAGGACGGGCGGCGCGTGGTAACCGAGGACTAGGCAGGCCCGCTTGATGTCTCCTTTGAGCCGCCGGAACCTGAAGCGTTCCTGGGGCGGCTCGGGTGGCGAACCGAGCGCCGCCCCAGGCTGCGCCTGCATGCCGCCCAGGTAGACGTGCGCCGCTTCGACCACCTCGGGGGCCCGGATGTCCCCGACCACCGACAGGATGATTCGCTCCGGCACGTAATGGCAACGGTAGTAGCCCAGGAGGTCGTCCCGGGTCAGCCCGCGCAGCGCCTGCTCTTCGCCGATGCGCCAGCGCCTCATGCGGTGGGTCTCGAAGGCCTCGCGGAACATCATCTCGAGGGCGTAGGCGCCGGGCGTGTCCATTTTGCGGCGCCCTTCCTGCAGGACCGCCTCGATCTCGCGCTTCAACTCGTCGGGGTCGAACAAGGGATGCATCAGGGCATCGGCTTCGATCTCGAGCCCCTTTCGGAAATTTTCGGAAGGCAGGACGATGTAATAGTTCGTCGAATCGTAGTACGTGCCGGCGTTGAGCTCGCCGCCGAGGGACTTGATCTCGGTCGCGATCTGGTCGGGCCGGGGCCGGTCGGGTGTTCCTTTGAAGAACATGTGCTCGATGACGTGCGAGATGCCGACTTCCCGGTCTTCTTCGTCGAAGTAGCCGGCGCGCACCCAGAGGTTGACGGCCGCGACCGGCGACGAATGGTCCTCGCCCACGAGCACGGTCAGGCCATTCGGCAGCACTTCCTTGACGACCTTGATTCTCGGCGTCACCCCTTCACCTCGTGGTCATCGGAAACCGGCGCCCAGCCAGCGCCTTTCGGCTTCCCCCTCGCTTCTGAACATATGTTCCCGCCGGTACTGATGCACCTCGTCGGCGTCAGGTCGAATTCCGCGGTCTGCCGGGGGCCGGAGCAGCCGCGCCTGCCGGAGACACGCGCGGCGTGGGCGACGCCGCCCCCGGCGGGACCGTAACGCCGGGGTGCGGCGATGCGGAGGGCGCGGCGGGGACCGGTCGCGGGGTCGCTGTCCCGGCGGGGGCTGCGATCGCCGCATGCGGAGTTGCCACCTCCGCGGGGGTCGATCCGCCGGGGTGGGCGGACGGGCTGCCCGCCGGGGGCGCACCGCCCACCGCAGCCTCCTGCCCGGCCAGGGCCGGCGGAACGGGAGAGTAGTGGGCGTGAACCAGCCTCCAATGTCCGCTTTCCTTGCGATAGATCGCCGTCGCCTGGCCCCGGTCTTCCAGGGGGTACGACCCCAGACGGCCGGTCATCGCCCAATCATACGTGGCATATCCGAGCGACCCCTGCGCCTCGGCCTGGACCGCGTCAATGGTCAGATGGATGTCGGTCACTCGATCAAAGAAATCCTTCCACAGGCGCCCGATCTGGTCCCATCCCTGGAACCGACCCGGGGGCGGCACGTCGAACATCAGGATGGTCTTGTCCTGCGACCAGATCTCCGACAGGGTGCGCAGATCTTTGCCGTTGATCGCCGCGACCTCCCGCGTCACGAGAGAGCGGATGGCGTCGGCGTCCGCCCCGGCGTCCCCGCATGCGGAAAGCGCCGCCGCGATCGCGAGGAGGAGCAGGCAGAAAGCGACCGTCAGCGAAAGGCAACGACGAGCGCGCGGAGGAGCGGGCGGGTCGAGGCGGGCGGCCATCTCGGGGCGGTACTCTAGACCACGCTCCGGACGGAGTCAATTGCCGGCGGCACCCTTGGAGCCGCCGCCCGTCCCGCCACTCCACGCAGTCCCGCGACGCCCGGCGGATCAATGACGATTTGCAGCCGGGGCGGCGGCGCGGTAGAGTGGATGTTTGCGGATCGGCGCATGATCTTCACTTACTACGACGAACGTCTAAACGCGGTCCCATTCATCTGCGTGGACGGCGTGGTCGAGGGCGGGCTCAACGTCAGCCACTGGCCCGGCAATCGCACGCCCGCGCACCTGAAGGCCGACACCTCGACCGAGATGGCGCTGAGGTTGGCGCGCGATCCCGGGCGGGACGACTGGCTGGGTGGAGTCTCGGTCGTCACCAATAACCACTTCGACACCGACGGACTCCTGTCGGTCTTCGCCGTCCTGCGGCCGGAAGAGGCGTTGCGGCACGAGACGGCGATGATCCAGGCGGCGCGCACCGGGGATTTCGGAGAATGGACGACGCCGGACGCGTTCAAATTCGACGCGGTGGTCACGGCCTACGACGACGCCCGGCGCTCGCCGATCGCCTCCGAGATCCGCGGTAAGAGCGAGCCCGAGCGCTACCAGATCATCTATGACCGGCTGTTGTCGTCGCTCCCCGATCTCCTGACCGGCGCGGCCGCCCGCAAGGAGCTCTGGGGTGATCGGCTGCAGGCCACCATGCGATCGATGATGCGCATCGGGGATGTGGCCCGCGTGCGCGAGCACGACGCGGCGCGCCTGACGGTCATCGAAGCGACCGAGCCGCTCGACGAGATGGCTCGCTTCAACGTGGCGCGGCATCACCGCGTTCTCACCGCCACGCGGTCTGCGGGCGGATTCGTATACGAGATGGCGTTCCAGATCTTCTCCTGGTTCGAAACGGTCACGCCGCCGCGCGGCACGCGCTTCGACCTGACCGAGGTGGGCGCCCGGCTCGATCACATGGAGACCGCGGGTGGCGGGCGCTGGACCTACACCGGCGACGACTCGCTCGAATCCCGCCTGTACCGCGCCGGCCCGGACGGGAGCCCCGTCGCGAGCACCCTCCCCCTCGAGAGCCTCGAGTCCCTTCTCATGGGGGTCTTCGAAGCGCGTCCCTGACCCACATCTCATTTCGAGCGGGGAGCCCGGACACGGCCCTCGAGTGACCCCCGGCGGCCGTTTTGCGTCGGCGGCTCATGTGTGACTACAATCTGCCCGCTTCCAGGAGCGGACGCGGGCGAGAATGACTCAAACGGATCGCAGCTTTTTCGATCTCTACGCGCAAAATTTTGCTCGCCTGGCCGTCGCGATCCCGCGCGTAAAGCTGGCCGAGCCGGCCACCAACGCGCAGGAGATCGCGCGTCTTTACGACGCGGCCGCGCGGGACGGCGCCGCGATCGTCCTGTTCCCGGAGCTGGCGCTTTCGGGATATTCCCTCGAGGATCTGCACCAACAGGAAGCGCTGCTTCGGGCCGTTCAGGAGGGGCTGGCGTCGCTCGTCCAGGCCTCGAGCGCTCGGCCGGCGGTCCTGGTGGTGGGTGCGCCGCTGCGTCTGGAGGGGCGACTGTTCAACTGCGCCGTGGTCCTTTCCCGCGGGCGCATCCTCGGGATCGTTCCGAAGACCTATATCCCCAACTACCGGGAATTTTACGAGAAGCGCCAGTTCGCCTCGTCCCGCGATGCCCTGACCCGCGAGGTCGAGTGTCTCGATCAGACGGCGCCCCTGGGGGCCGACCTCCTGTTCCGCTGCGCCGAGAACCCCGACCTGACCCTGCACGTCGAGATTTGCGAGGACGTCTGGGCGCCGATCCCGCCCTCGACCTACGCGGCGCTCCGGGGCGCGACGGTGCTCGCGAACCTGTCGGCGTCGAACATCACCATCGGCAAGACCGGCTACCGGCACCTCCTCGCGGCCAGCCAGTCGGGACGGTGCATCGCGGCGTACCTGTACGCGGCCGCGGGGCAGGGGGAGTCGACCACGGACCTGGCGTGGGACGGTCACGGGATGATCTACGAGAACGCCGACCTTCTCGCGGAGTCCGAGCGCTTCCGCGACCAGAGCCAGGTGGTCACGGCCGACGTCGATCTCGACCGTCTGGCTCAGGAGCGGATGCGCCTAACGTCATTCGCCGACTGCGCCACGAGCCATGCGCCGGCCCTCGCGGCTCTGCGGGTCGTGAAATTCTCGTTCCCGCCGCCGGGCGGACCCGTCCTGCTGCGACGCCTCATCGAACCGCTTCCGTTCGTCCCCTCGGACCCCGCGAAACGGGACGAGCGCTGCTACGAGGCATACAACATCCAGGTCTCCGCCCTGGCGCAGCGGCTGCGCGCCACCGGCATCCAGAAGGTCGTCCTCGGTGTGAGCGGCGGGCTCGACTCGACGCAGGCGTTGATCGTCGCGGCGCGCGCCATGGACCGGCTCGACTTGCCGCGCACGAACGTCCTGGCGTACGTCCTGCCGGGCTACGCCACATCCGACCGGACCCAACAGAGCGCCCTGCGCCTTCTGGAAGCCCTGGGTGTGACGGGGAAGGCGATCGACATCCGGCCGTCGTGCGACCAGATGCTCAAGGACATCGGCCACCCGTTTGCCGAAGGGGAAAAGATCTACGACGTCACGTTCGAGAACGTACAGGCGGGCGAGCGCACCAGCCACCTGTTCCGGCTGGCCAACCGCCACGGGGCGATGGTCGTCGGCACGAGCGATTTGAGCGAGCTGGCGCTCGGCTGGTGCACTTACGGGGTCGGCGACCAGATGGCGCACTACGACGTGAACGCTTCCGTGCCGAAAACGCTCATCCGGCACCTGATCCAGTGGGCCGCCGACCGGAATGAAGTGGGAGAGCCGGCGTCGGCAGTCCTGCGCGACGTCCTGGCGACCGCGATCAGCCCTGAACTCGTCCCCGGTCACGATAATACGACACCGGCCCAGAGCACCGAGAAGACGATCGGCCCCTACGACCTGCATGACTTCAGCCTGTACTACCTCACGCGGCGCGGCTACCGGCCGGCGAAGGTGGCGTATCTCGAGGGCTGCGCCTTCGGGCGCGACGTTCCCGGAGGTCCTCCCGACGGGCGTTACACCGTGGATGAAATCATGCACTGGCTGAAGGTCTTCCTCGATCGTTTCTTCCGCTTCAGCCAGTTCAAGCGCTCGGCGCTGCCGAACGCCCCGAAGGTCGGCTCGGGTGGCTCGCTTTCCCCGCGCAGCGACTGGCGCGCCCCCTCCGACAGCAGCGCCGCGCCGTGGCTCGCCGACCTGGAGGACGCGCGCGCCTGGGCCAGGAGGTCGCTCGCTCAGCGGAAGAGTGAGGCGCCGAAGCCGGCGGGGATCAGGAAGCGGATCGCCCGGCCGCCCCGGAAGAGCCGCGGGAGGCACGGGCGGCGGCCTTGATCGCAGGGCCACGGGGCCGGCCGCTTCTGGCCGGTCCTAGCCCTTTGGGTCGTGGCAGACGGCCTCGATGTTGTTTCCCTCCGGATCGAGGACGAACGCTCCGTAGTAAGCGGGATGGTAGTCCTTCCGGATGCCGGGAGGCCCGTTGTCCTTCCCGCCCGCCTTCAGGGCGGCGGCGTGAAATGCGTCCACCGATTTGCGGTCGCGACTGGCGAATGCCAGGTGCACGCCCTTCGTGACCGCGTCGTCCTGGCCGATCCACACATCGGTCTTGTCACCCGCTCCCAGACCCACGAATCCGGGGAATTCCTTGAGCACCCGGTAACCCAGCGGCTG
>Ga0209157_1002712_pt1 | contig 13939 bp, 14 predicted proteins | sample GraSoiAngelo_135_FD_185892 | JGI IMG/M metagenome (GOLD analysis project Ga0209157, IMG submission 185892) | Grasslands soil microbial communities from the Angelo Coastal Reserve, California, USA - 14_0929_05_40cm (SPAdes) (version 2) | ecosystem: Environmental > Terrestrial > Soil > Grasslands ... | reverse complement strand
GTCGTAGATCTGACCGGGACGTCGCGGCGTGCCGGGCTCGGCCACCTCGTCGCCGGTCGACATCAGCGCGACGCGCGGCCGACGGCGCACCGACACCTGCCAGGCCCCGAGCGAGGTCATCAGGCCGATCTCCTGCGGCCGCAGCACGGTGCCGGCCTCGATGACCGTCTTCCCCGCGGCGACGTCCTCGCCGGCACGCCGCACGTTGGCGCCCTTGTCGATGGGGCCGACGCGGACGCGGTCAGCCTCGCGCTGCACGATTTCTTGGGGGTAGACGGTGTCGGCGCCGGCGGGAATCGGCGCGCCGGTCATGATGCGCAGGGCCTGCCCGGCGCCGAGCGCGCGCTCGAAGACCGCGCCCGCGGCGAGGTCGCCGATCACGACGAGGTCGCGCGTGGCGCGCGGCGGAATGTCGGCGCCGCCCACGGCGTAGCCGTCGACCGCGGAGTTGTCCGCGGGCGGTACGTCGAACGGCGCGGCGAAATCCTCGCTGAGCACGCGCGCCAGCGCGCGTGTCAGCGGCACCAGCTCGGGCGCGAGCGGCACGCCGATGCGGGCGAGAATCTGCGCTTGCCCGTCGCGCACCGAGATCATGCGCGTATTATACGCGCCATGAACGGCGCGCCCGGCGACGCGAGGCACCCCGCGGGCTTCTGGATCCGGTTCGTCGCCTTCGTCATCGATCTCGTGGTCATCATCCTCGCGCAGTTCATCCTGAAGATCGTCGCGGTCGCGCGCTTCGGCTCGGGCGGCGCCCCGGGGGCCGTCGGATTCTTCACCTTCGTGTTCGCCGTCGCGTACCCAACGGTGCTGCACACGCTCACCGGCCAGACGCTCGGCAAGGTGCTCACGCGCGTGCGCGTCGTCGCGCTGGACGGCGAGGCGTTGCCGTTCGGCGCGGCCTTGCTGCGCGCCGTCGTGTTCTGGGCCGCGCTGCCGCTCACGCTCGGCATCGGCCACATCGTCGGCGGATTGCGCAAGGACAAGCGCGCGTTCCACGATCTGATCGCCGGCAGCCGTGCCGAGCGCGTGCCGTATGAGACGCGCGTACGTCGTCTGTCACGCGCGCCGGTGTCGCCGCTCGGCGCGTCGATGGTGGGGCGCAGCCCGTTGCCACCGACGGCGGAGTCGGATCCGCGCTCGGGCGGGTGATCCGCACACTGCCGCTGCCACTACGCAACCGCTTGGCGGCGACGATTCTCGAGGCGGTGAGCGACGCGCGGGCGCGGCGCGCGCTGGCCGCGGTGGCGGAGGCGCCCGACACGTGGCTAGGGGTGGACGAGCGACACTGGGCGCCGTTGCTCGCGGCGCGCGCGCGGCGGGCGAGCGACGCGCTGGCCACGCTGCCGCCGGCGACGACGCGTGGACTCGATGCGGTGCTGGACACGGCGGCGCGGCTCTACGAGGCCGGGCTGTACTTCGAAGTGCACGAGTGGCTCGAGCCGCACTGGATGGCGGCGAGCGGCGAGACGCGCGAGGCGTTGCAGGGCGTGATCCAGGCGGCGGTCGGCTGGCAGCACCTCGCCAACGACAACGTCGCCGGGGCGCGCTCGCTCCTGATGGACGGGGCGACGCGCCTGCACGGACAGCGGCTCGGCGCGCGGGACTTCGACGGCTTCGCGCGGGCGACGGCAGCGGCATCCGCGCGCGTGCCGTCTGCGGCGCCGCCGCCGTTTCCGTGTCGCGACGCGAGCGAGAGAGAGGAGAGCGTATGAACCTGGAGCTGACCGACAAGGTCGTGGTGGTGACGGGCGCCAGCCGTGGCATCGGCCGCGCGATCGCGCTGGGCATGGCGAGCGAGGGCGCGCGCGTGGTGGCGGTGGCCCGCGACAAGGCCGCGCTCGACAAGCTGGCCGGCGAGGCGCGCGACCGCAGCAAGCGGGAGGCGGTGGCGATCGGCGCCGATCTCTCGCGGCTCTCGGAGGTCGAGCGCGTCGTGGACGAGGTCCGGCGCGCGTGCGGCCGTATCGACGTCCTCGTCAACAACGCCGGCGCCATCCGCGGCGGCGGCTTCCTCGAGATCCCCGACGCCCAGTGGCTCGACGACTGGAGCCTCAAGCTCATGGGCTACATCCGCATGGCGCGCGCGGTCTTTCCGCTCATGAAGGCGCAGGGCGGCGGACGCATCGTCAACGTCGTCGGCGCGGCGGCGCGTAATCCGACCGCGACCTATCTCGCCGGCGGCGCCGCGAACGCCGCGCTCGTGAACTTCACGAAGGGACTCGCCGACCTCGGCGCCGAGTGCGGGGTTCTCGTCACCGCCGTTTCGCCGGCGGCGACGCGGACCGAGCGCTGGGATCAGCTGATGGAGCAGCAGGCGAAGGCGGCGGGAAAGACGGTGGACGAGATTCGCGCGGCATCGCAGGCGCCCTACAAGCTCGGCCGCATCGCGACGCCCGAGGACATCGCCGACGTCGTCTGCTTCCTGGCCTCCGCGCGCGCGTCGTTCATCACCGGCATCTGCATCACCGTCGATGGCGGAGCTACGCGCGGCGTGTACGCGTGAGCCGGACCCATCCTTGACATGCGTCGCCTCCTGTCATTATCTTTCCGTAGCGCTGGGCTGGGGTTCCCTATCTCGCCGCTTCCACCGAGGGCAGGAGGTTCGCGCGATGGCGGCAAAACTGTTCGTCGGCAACCTTTCCTTCCAGGCCACAGAAGAAGACCTGCGCGAGCTCTTTGCGCAGGCGGGGACCGTGGAGACCGTGCGGATCATCACCGATCAGTTCACCGGACGTCCGCGCGGCTTCGGCTTTGTCGAGATGGCGACGAAAGAAGAGGCGACGAAAGCGGTGGAGATGCTCAACGGCCGACTGTTTCGCGACCGTAATCTCGTCGTGGACGAGGCGCGGCCGCAGCCGCAGCGCGGCGCCGGCGGCGGCGGTCCACGCGGCGATCGCGGCGGGCGTCCCGGCGGAGGAGGCGGCGGCTGGCGGCGCTGAAGCGCGAGCTAGAACAAGCTTAGCTGCGACGACTCCGGTGCGTCGTCGACATACGGCACGAGACCGTCGTGCTCGGCGAAGCGGCGGAAGCGCTCCCACGTCTCGAGCACCTTGGACTGGTAATACTCCACGTTCTCGTCCGGCCGCGCGGGATCCCAGAGCGTCGCCAGCTTCGCGACGTCGGTGACGGCGACACGCGCCGTGCGTCCCGCGACGTAGTACGAGATCTGATCCCCGGGCTGCACCGGCCGGGCGCTCGTCGTCGCCAGCTCGTACGCGGCGGAGGTGGGCCGCAGCCCCGCGGTGACGCGCTCGCGATAGACTTCAAGTGATTCTTGAAGTGTCTCGGTCCGCGCGAAGTCGCGTACGGGCACGCGATGCGCGGCGAACTCGCCGAGCCAGCGATCGACCACGGCCTTGGCGTCGGTGCGCCGCCCGCGCAGCAGCAGGCCGACGAGCTCGTCGATCAGCCGTCGCTGGAAGGGCTCGAGCCCTCGGGAGCGGAACGCCGAGCCCTTGAGCGTGACGCGGCCGCGGTCGTCCAGCAGCGCGTAGGTCTTCATCTTGTACGAGAACATCGCCGGATAGCGCCCGTCGAGCTCCAGCGTGATGCCGGGCGGCAGCTTCTCGGCGACCATCGCGAGCAGCCGCGCGTCGTCCTCGGCGCGGTGACCGGGCGGTGGCGTGAAATACACGCCGTCGGTGTCCGCCTCCACCGGCGTGGCGCCGAGCGTCTGCAGCCGCTCGACGATCGAGGTGACGACCGCGCGCCCCTCGGTGGTGACGCGGTTGGCCGCCTCGAAGTCGTTCCAGTGCGCGGAGGAAAAGCCGAGATATCCATAGAAGGAGTTGATGAGGATCTTGAACGACTGTGACAGCGCCAGCTGGTGGCGGCGCTCCTCTTCCGTGTCCGCCGCCTGGGCCTGACGCTTGGCGGCCACGCGCACGTCGCGCAGGTGGGTGAGGAGGTCGAGGAAGACGCCGAGCTCGTCGCACGCCGGGGCCACGCGCCCGCCGATCATCAGCGAGGGATAGAGCGACGTGACGTCGACGTGCAGCACCGGCGCCGCCACGCCCTGCTGCCAGATGGCGGTGAGGCCGCCGCCGACGGACTGGCCGGGACGCGGTCGCGGCACGGCGCGGCCCGCTCGCAGATACTCGCGCAGCAGCAGCGCGTCGACCTTGGCCGCCGAGCCGCGCAGCGTCGTGGACTGGTAGTCGAACGGCACCAGCCGCGCCTGCGCGAAGAACGGCGGCGAGAGGATCGCCGAGATCGCGAGCGTCTCCAACGCGTCGTCGCCGGCGTAGGCCATGAGGCGGTCGGCGTCCTCGGCGAGCTGGCGCGCGACGTTCGACGCGTCGACGTAGGTGCGGCCGGTGGCGGCCACGCCGAGATGGCGCGCGATGTCCTTGAGCCCGAACGACGGCAGGTCACGCGCGCCGACGTCGTGCAGCTGCGCGAGCATCCACGTGTCGACGATGTGCCGGCCGGCGACGTCGTAGCGGCGAAAGCCGATCGCCCGCTCGGCGACCTGCAGCCGCGCGGGCCGGCCGCGCAGCGCGCTGCCATCGCGTCCCCACGCGAGCGTGACGCCGTGACGCCGCGCGCGGGCCTCGAGGTATTCCAGGTCGAAGCGGAAGATGTTGTGTCCCTCGAGCACGTCGGGATCGCGCTCGCGAATGAGCCGCCCACACTCCGCGAGCAGCGCCGCCTCGTCGAGACGATCGCCGCGCAAGACCCGACGAAATCCCGTCGAGTCGGCCAGCGCGATGGCCACGATGCGATCGCTCTCGCGCGCCGCCGACGGAAACTCGTAACCCTCACCGGTCACGACCTCGATGTCGAGCGCCAGGCGCCGCAGGTCGTCGAAGCGGAGACTGCCGAACGACGTGCGGCCCGCGAGCATCAGATACTGGTGCACGGGATCCGGAAAGAATCGGTAGGGCGCCTCCGCGGCGTTGGCGGGAAGGCCTGTGGCGGCGCGGCAGCGCTCGCGCGCGGCCAGCGCCGCGCCCCAGCCGTCGAAGCGCGCCAGCCACCGAAGCTCGCCCGCACCCTGAAGCCGCGTGAGCGCCACGAGCCCGGGCGCGTCGCCGACGAGCGTGGCATCCGCGGCGAGCAGAAACGGCTCGAACGGAACGCGCTCCACGCACGTGAGGGCGCCGTCGCGGATCCAGAGGCGGATGGCGTGACCGTCGTCGGCGAGGGCGGCGGCGACGAGCCCGGGCGTGGGATCGGCGCCGAAGAGCAGCGGGGGCGGGGCGCTCAGCCGGCGGCTTCCTCGACCGCGGCGCGATACATGGCAGCATCCACGAGGCCGACCAGCACTCGGCCGGTCTGCGGCACGATCACCGTCGGGATCGAGCGGATGCCTTCGGCGACAGCCGCTTCGTAATCCTTCACAACCCCCTCGCGTCCGGCACCGGACTCGAGGTCGGCGTGAACGCGCGTCATGTCCGCCCCCTCGGCGGCGACGATCTCGGCGATCACGCGCGGGTCCGCGATGTTGAGACTCCGCGTGAAGTACGCCTCGTACAGGCGCGGATGCACGCGCTCGAAGAGGTCGTCACCCTGGCGGGCGACGCACTTGGCCGCTTCGAGCGCGGGCATGCTCCAGTTCGGCATCGTCGCGTGCGGCCACGGCGTGAACGTGATGCCGTCGGCCGCGGACATCGCGCCGCAGCGCTGCCATCCCGCCTCGCGATACGTGCCCTTGAACGGCACCGGCTCCACAGGAGCGGGTCGCAGCGGAAACGCGCGGTGCTCGACGACGAGCGAGGGCCCGTATTCGTCTTGAAGTCGCCGGAGGCGGACCGCCGCCGGATAACACCACGGTCAGAGATAGTCGCTGTAGACGACGAGACGGACGTCCGATGCCATGCACGGATTCTATACCTGAACGTGACGGTATATGCTCGGACGCATGACCCGCCCCGCGCTGCTGCTCGCTGCGCTGCTGCTCGCGGGTTGTGCGACCGGTCGGGTCTCCTTCGACAACGTCACCCCCGGCGCGCCGGTGCGCGTGCGCGCCGAGGCGTTTCGTCCGGACGGCGCGGGGCCGTTTCCCGCCGCCGTGCTCATGCACGGCTGTCACGGCGTCTCGCGGTCCACGCACGACTGGGCGCGGTGGTTCCGCGAACGCGGCTACCTCGCGCTGGTCGTGGACTCGTGGACGTCACGCGAGCTCGGCGAGCAATGCTCGCCCGGCGAGGACCTGCCGAACACCGCGCGCTTCGACGACGCGATCGGCGCACTGCGCTGGCTGCAGGCACAGCCCGAGGTCGATCGCGAGCGCATCGGCATCATCGGCTGGTCCAACGGTGGCGCATTCGCGCTCTCCGCCGTCAACGGCCCGACGGCCGAGCGCGCGAAGCGCCGCGGCGTCGAGATCCCGCCGCCGGGCTACCGCGCCGCCGTCGGCGTGTACCCCGGCGCCTGCCCGTCGCTGAGCAACGAGCTGTCGGTGAGGCCCGTGCTGATCCTCATCGGGTCGGACGACGATTGGACGAACCCCGCCGAGTGCGAGGCGCTCGCCGCGCGGCAGCGCGCGAAGGGCGCCGACGTGACGATCGTCGTCTATCCGGGCGCCGTCCACTATTTCGACGTCGAAGGACAGCCGCGGGTGTTCCTGGCCGAGGTGGAGAACCACAACGCCGCCGGCGGCCGCTGCTGCGGCGCCACCGTCGGCTTCGACGCCTCCGCCAACGCGGATGCGCATCGTCGCGTCGGCGAGTTCTTCGCGCGCCACCTCGGCGGACGGCCCTGATGGACGTCTCGGTCGAGTTCGCACGCCACCTGCTCGGCGCCGTGGTGAACCTGCACGCGCTCGTCCCGAAGGCGCACCCGTCCTCGCGCATCCTCGGCAACGAGCGCATGGGCAGCGGCGTCGTCGTCGACGCCTCCGGCCTCATCCTCACCGTCAACTACGTCGTGATGGGCGCCCAGACCGTCGACGTCGGCTTCCTCAAAGGCCGCCGCGTCAAAGCCGAGGTGGTCGCACAGGACTTCGACGTGGGACTCGCCCTCGTTCGCGTCAAGCGCCAGGGGCTCACCGCGGTGCCGCTCGCCGATGGCGACGTCTCGTGCGGCGATCCCGTGATCGCCGTGGCGTCCACGGGGCCACAGGAGCGGCGCATCGGCGGCGGGGTCGTGACCTATCTCGGCGAGTTCGAGGCGTACTGGGAGTACTTGCTCGATCGCGGGATCGTGAGCAGCGCGCCGAATCCCGGGTTCGGGGGCGGCGGTCTCTTCTCGATGACCGGCGCGATCCTCGGGGTCGTCTCGCTGAACCTCAACGAGATCGTGCGCTGCTCGCTCGCGATTCCCGTCGACAACTATCGCGAGCACGCGAGCGAGATGCTGCGTTACGGCCGCGTGATGAGCCGGCCCAAGCGCGCCTGGCTCGGCGTCTTCGCGCACGCGGTCGAGGAGGGCGTGGTCATCGCCGGGATCGTGCCCGAGGGGCCGGGCGACCGTGGTGGGCTGCAGGAGGGCGACGTCATCGTATCGCTCAACGCCGAGGAGGTGCCGAGCCGCAAGGAGCTCTATCTCTCGCTGTGGCGGCACGGCCCCGGCGAGAAGCTCACGCTCGAGGTGATGCGCGACAACCGGCTGCGCCGCCTGGAGGTCACGACGGGCGACCGCGCGGAATTCTTCAAGCAAATCTAGCCGACCCGCCATATATAGAGGAGACCCCATGGACCTGGGACTGCGCGGCAAGGTGGCGCTGGTGACGGCGGCGAGCAAGGGCATGGGCAAGGCGTGCGCGCTCGAGTTCGCGCGCGAGGGCGCGAAGGTGGCGATGTGCGCGCGCACCGAGAGCGATCTCAAGACCGCAGCCGACGAGGTCCGAGCCGCGAGCGAGGCCGACGTGCTCGCCATGCCCGCCGACGTCACCAAGAAAGACGACGTGCAGGCGTTGACGCAGCGGGTGTCGTCGCAGTGGGGCGGGGTGGACATCCTCGTCGCCAACGCCGGCGGGCCCGCGCGCGGCTTCTTCGAAGAGATGAGCGACGAGCAATGGCAGCAGGCCTTCGAGCTTTCGCTGCTGTCCGTCGTGCGCCTGGTGCGCGGGGTGCTGCCGGGAATGCAGGCGAAGAAGTGGGGCCGGGTGCTCACGATCCAGTCCGTGTCGGTCAAGCAGCCGCTGCCCGATCTCCTGCTGTCCAACGCCGTGCGCCCCGGCACGCACGGCATGATCAAGACGCTCGCGCTGCGCTACGCCAAGGACAACATCACGTTCAACACCGTCTGCCCCGGCCGGATCCTGACGGACCGGCTGATGGGCGGTCTGAAGGCTTCGGGCCTCTCTCGCGAGCAATACATCGCGCAGCTCGGCGACGAGATCCCGATCGGCCGCGTGGGCACGCCGGAGGAGTTCGCCAACGTCGTCGTCTTCCTGGCCTCCGAGCGTGCCTCGTACGTGACGGGCACGGCCGTCCAGGTGGACGGAGGCCTGGTGCGCGGCCTGTTCTGAGCCGCGCGTGATGCTCGCCATCCGCGGCGCGTTTTCGCGCTTCTTCGCGGAGAGCGGCTTTTTCCTGGCGGCGGGACTGGCGTTCTTCTTCCTGATCTGCTGCATCCCGCTGACGCTGCTCGGCGTCTCCACGCTGGGCTTCGTGCTCTCCACCGAGCGCGCCGCGGACGAAGTGGTGGGGCAGCTCGCGCGCAACTTTCCCGTCTACCGCCGCGAGATCGCCATGGTGCTGATGCGCATCGTCGAGACGCGCGCGCTCTCGGGCATTGCGGGCACGCTGGTGCTCGTCTTCTTCTCCACGCCGCTGTTCGGCGCCTCGCGCCTCGTCCTGCACCGCATGCTCGGCGTGAAGGGTGTCGGCCACTACCTGCGCAATCTCGCGCTCGACGCCGGTCTCGTGCTGCTGCTGACGATGCTGCTGTTCCTCGCCTCCGTGATGACCGCGATCTTCCAGTGGTTCCAGGAATTCTTCCTGGAGGCCATGGGCGTGCCGTGGCAGTGGCTGTACTGGACGGCGGTGGCCTTCAGCCTGTCGCTGTCCACCGCGATGTTCTACTTCGTCTACCGCTACGTGCCGCGCCGGCAGCCCGCACGCATCGCCGCGCTCCCGGGCGCCATCCTGACCGCGCTGTTGTGGGAGGTCGCCAAGCAATTGTTCCGCCTCTACATCCGCCGTGTCGGCGTCTACGACCAGATCTACGGGCCGCTCGGCGTGCTGATCGCCTTCGTGATGTTCGTGTACTACACGTGCCTCGTGTTCGTGTTCGGCGCGGCGTACGTGGCGGCGCTGGACGCGCGGCGCGCGGGCCGGGAGTGAGCGGATGACGCGGTGTGATATCGTCTCGTCCGTTTCGCACTCGGGTCCCGAAGGGAGCGCGCCATGATGCTCAAGGGCAAGTCGGTGGTGATTACGGGAGCCGGCCGCGGCATCGGTCGGGAGATCGCGCTGCTGATGGCCAAGGAGGGCGCGCGTGTCGTCGTGAACGACTACGGCGGCACCGCCGCCGGCACCGGGGGCGAGAAGGGGCCCGCCGAGGAGGTCGTCAACGACATCCGCAAGGGCGGGGGCGAGGCGGTGCCGAACTACGACTCGGTGGCGACGATGGCGGGAGGGCAGGCGATCGTGAAGACCGCCGTCGAGGCCTTCGGCCGCGTAGACGTGGTCGTCAACAACGCCGGCATCCTGCGTGACCGGATGATCTTCAACATGAGCGAGGAGGAGTGGGACGCCGTCATCAATACGCACCTGAAGGGGACCTTCGCGGTGACGCGGGCGGCGGCGCCGCTGATGCGCGAGCAGAAGTGGGGTCGCGTCATCAACATGACGTCCACCTCCGGCCTGATCGGCAACGTCGGCCAGGCCAACTATGCGGCGGCCAAGCTCGGCATCTTCGGACTCACGAAGGCGACCGCGCTCGACATGGCCCGCTACAACGTCACCGCCAACTGCATCTCGCCGTTCGCGTGGACGCGGATGATCGGCACCATCCCGACCGAGACCGACGCGCAGAAGGCGCGCGTGGAGAAGGTCAAGCGCATGGGTCCCGAGCACATCGCGCCCGTCGCGGTCTTCCTCGCGTCGGACGCCGCCAAGGACGTCACCGGCCAGGTGTTCGGCGTGCGCGGCAAGGAGATCATGCTGTTCGGCCACGAGCGGCCGATCATGCGCGTGCACAACGCCGAAGGATGGACGCCCGAGCGCATCGCCGACATGTTTCCCGGGACGCTGCAGCACCATCTCGTACCGCTCGTGACCTCCGGCCAGTACTTCAACTACGACCCGCTCGTTTGACGGGCGTTTGACGGGCGCGCCGAACACGACGAGATACACTTCCGCGCCGGCGGCGATCTGGTACTCTGCTCGGGCTTCGGAGGGACAGATGAGCATGGTGCGACGCGCGTGGGCGGGCCGGCGAAGAGGCCTGCGCCGCGTTCTGCTCATCGCCCTCGCCGTCGCGGTCACCGGCTGCGCGCAAGGCCGGACCGTCGTCCCGGTGCGGATGCAACCCGCGGCGAGCCTGCCGTCGCCGATCATCCCCGATCTCTCGTCGTACGAGGCCACCGTGCGCACGATCGCCGGCGTCATCACGCGCGATATCGGCTTGCCGCTGCCCGACACGGTGATGGTGTACGTCTACTCGTCGCGCGAGGTCTTCGAGCAGGGGCTCGTGGCCGACGGTCAGGTCTCGCGGGTGCGGGCCGCGGAGCTCAGCGACTTCGCGATCGGCGTCGGCAAGCGTCGGCAGCTGCTGCTGCACCACGAGCGCAACGTCGCGAGCACCGAGTGGGTGCGGCTGGTCGCGCACGAGCTGGCGCACGTGTCGCAGATCGAGATGGCGGAGGGCGAGGGGCGCGCCGAGCAGTGGCTGGCCGAGGGCATGGCGGAGTGGGTCTCCTTCCGCGTGCTCGAGCGCCTCGGCGTGGACACCGTCGCGCGCCGCCGCCGCCTCGCCATCGCCACCATTCGCGATCACGCGCCCATCCTCGCGCGGCGCCTCGACCTGGAAACCCTCGGCACGTCGCGCGGCTTCACCGCGCGTCATCTGCGCGAGGGCTCGCAGGCGACGTACCAGATGAGCTACCTGCTCGCGGACTACCTGATCGCACGCGAGGGCTTCGGGAGCCTCGTCGAGTACTTCCGATCGTTCGCGCGGCGCGCAGATCGGCGCGCCAACTTCCAGACCGCCTTCGGGCAACCGCTGCGTGAGTTCGAGCAGGAGGCCGTCGTCCATCTGGCGAAGTTCACGCAGTAGGCGGGTCGCCGCCGCCCTCGTCGTTCTGCTCGGCGTCGCCGTTTCGCTTGCGGCGGCCGAGATCTCGCTGCTCGTGGCGACCGGCGACGTCACGTCGACGCGCGCGGTCGTGTGGGCGCGCGGGGTCCATCCGGGGACGCTCGACGTCGTCGTCGGCGCCGTCGGCGGCGCGTCGTCGACTCGACATTCGCTGCCGGTCACGCCCGCGCGCGATCTCACCGGCAAGCTGACGCTGACCGGGCTTGCGCCTGCGACGCGTTACGCCGTGCGCGTCAGCCAGGGCGACGCGCGCGCCGAGGCCGAGTTCGTCAGCGCGCCGGCGCCGGACGTCCCCGCGCGCGTGGCATTTCTCTGGTCCGGCGATCTCGGCGGCGGCGGGTGGTGCCGGCCGCTGGACGGCGGCTATCGCGTGTTCCGCCCGATGCTGGAGCGCCGCGCCGACTTCTTCCTGTTCGTGGGCGACACGATCTACGCGGACGTGCCGTGCGGCAAGCCGGGCGTGGCGCCGGGCGCGGACTTCCGTGCGCGCACGCTCGCGGAGTATCACGCGCGTCACCGCTACCAGCGCGAGGACCCACCGCTGCAGGCGCTGCTGCGCGCGACGTCCGTGTACGCGATCTGGGACGACCACGAGGTCCGCAACGACTTCTCCGGTCCCCACGATCCATTGATGCCGACCGGACGTCAGGCGCTGCTCGACTACTGGCCGATCGCGCCGCCGGACGACGAGCCGACGCGGCTCTATCGACGGTTCCGCTGGGGACGGCTGCTCGAGGTCTTCATCCTGGACACGCGTCAGTACCGCAGCCTGAACAGCGAGAGCGACGGGCCACGCAAGACGATGCTCGGCGCCGCGCAGAAGCGCTGGCTCCTCGACGCCGTCACGTCGTCCGCCGCCGTGTGGAAGGTCGTCGTCACGAGCGTGTCGCTGTCGATTGCGACGGGCCGGCCGGAGGCGCGCGATTCCTGGACCGGTGTGTCACCCTTCGGGCTCCCCATGGACGGCGCGGGATTCGTCGCCGAGCGGGACTCCATCCTCGAGCAGTTGCGCAAGCACGACGTGAAGAACCTCGTGTTCGTCACGGCGGACGTCCACCATGCTGAAGTCATCCGTCACGAGCCGACGCCGGGCTGGTCGTTCCACGAGCTCGTCGCCGGGCCGCTCTCGGCGACGATGGGGCGGCCGCGGCCGCTCGACCTCACGCTGAATCCCCGCTCGCTCTTCGGCCGCGGCGGCGTCTTCAACTTCGGCGAGATCGTCGTCGAGCCTGCCGGCTTCACGGTCCGCCTGATCGACGACAGCGGCGCCGTCATGTTCACGCACACCTTAAAGCCCAACTAGAGTAAACGTGATGACGGGGCGAGCGCAGCCACGCGAATCTAGACCAGGCCACCCTCGGCTCGAGCCCAGCACGCGCCGTCGCGCGAGCGGAGCCACGCGAATCTAGACCAGGCCACCCTCGGCTCGAGCCGAGCACGCGCCGTCGCTACAAAGGAGACGAACGCATGATCGACCTGACTCTCAAGACCGCAGAAACTGCGCTCAAGGCCGCTCAGGCCAAGGCAAACGCCCTGGGTTCGCCGATGACGGTGACCGTGGTGGACGAAGCGGGACGCCTGGTGCTCAGCGCGCGTGGTGACGGCACCGGCTTCCTCACGCCGGAGACCTCACGCGCCAAGGCGACGGCCGCGGCGGCGTTCCGGCGCAGCACGGCCGAGCTGACGACGATGGGCGCAAAAGGCTGGGGCTTCTGGCAGGTGATGCCGATCGTCGCGCAGGGCGAAGTCCTCCCGACGCTCGGCGGATCGCCGATCGTCGTCGGTGGTCGCGTGATCGGCGGCATCGGGTGTGGCGGCGGCACCGGCGAGCAAGACCAGGAGTGCGCCGATGCGGGCGCGGCGGCCGTGCAGGGCTAGCGGCGCTTCAACGCGGCGGCGGCCCACGCGACGAGCGCCGCTGCGCTGAGCGCGAGGCCGGCGAGCTCGGGGCCGCCGGCCGCGTAGCGCAGCGTCACGGTCTGCGTCGCACGCGTGAGACGAACCTCGAGCAGCCCATCGTCGCCCCTGCGCGTGTCGAGCGCCGCGCCGTCGGCCTCGGCGCGCCAGAGCGGGTAATAGGCGACGCGCGCCGACGTCCAGCCGCCGGCCTCGCCGGCGAGCGCCACGCGCCACACGCCCTCGCGCGCTACCGGCACCGCGACGGCGGTTTCGCGCGCGAACACGACGAACGGCGCAAGGAGGAGTCGGCGGCGGAACGGCGTGCCGTCGAGCCAGCCGAGCTGGTTGACGTCGTCGTCGAGCGCAACGACGGCGACGATGCCGAGTCGTTCGGCGCGCTCGTTGAACTGGCTGGGGACGAGCGAGTCGAGCGGCTCACCGAAGAGCGTATGGCCGTCGTGCCGCTCGGTGAGCTCGGTGATCGGCTCGTCGTCGGCATCGCCACGGTAGACGAGCGCGGCGATCGGCGAGGGGTGGGTGAACGTGCCGTGCACGATATCGCGCCCGCTCTCCGCCGGCGCCAGCGCGGTCACGTGCGTGTGCGGGCGCCACCAGTTGGCGCCGTAAACGAGCGGGACGCCCGAGCGTGTGAACAGCATCCGGCCCTCCGGCAGCCGACTGAGCAGACTCCAGAAATCCGGCAGCCGCAGACCACGCTCGATGGAAATCAGCGACGGCCAGTCGGCCGGACGCGGCCTCAGGAGCAGCGTCTCGCTGCCGATCGAGAGCAGCGCGAACGCGACCGCCGTGCCGAGGCCGACCGCCGGCG
>Ga0209157_1002709_pt1 | contig 13947 bp, 14 predicted proteins | sample GraSoiAngelo_135_FD_185892 | JGI IMG/M metagenome (GOLD analysis project Ga0209157, IMG submission 185892) | Grasslands soil microbial communities from the Angelo Coastal Reserve, California, USA - 14_0929_05_40cm (SPAdes) (version 2) | ecosystem: Environmental > Terrestrial > Soil > Grasslands ... | reverse complement strand
CACGGCGCGCACGTCAGCGTCGGCGTCCTCTGGCTGCTCACCCTCTGGATCCTCGATCGCCGCGGAAGGCTCACCGTCGGTGACGCCGTCAAGGTCGAAATCGCGGGTCTCTACTGGCACTTCGTCGACGTCGTGTGGATCGCGATCTTCACGCTGGTCTATCTCGTTCCATGATCCACGCGGGGCGGCGTTGAACGATGGAGGCTGACGTGACCGAGGAGCGGCCTGGCGGCGAGCACGCGACGGTCGGGACATACGTGCTGGTGGCGCTCGTGCTGACCGGCGTCACGGCCCTCGAGGTCGGAGTGATCTACGTGCGGCAACTCGCGCCGATCATCGTGCCGCTGCTGCTCGCGATGTCGGCGGCGAAGTTCGCGCTCGTCGTGCTCTTCTACATGCACCTGCGCTACGACTCACGCGTGCTCACGTTCGTGTTCGTGGGGCCGCTGATCCTCGCCACCGGTCTGGCGGTGGCGCTGATGACATTGACCGGCGCCTTCCTGGTCTTCAACCGCTGATGGCGTCGCCGCCGCCGTTGTCCTGGACATCCCTTTCCATCCACGCCGACGTGCTGCTCGGCGTGGGTCTCCTGGCCGCCGCCTACGCGCTCGCCTGGACGCGCGGCCCCGGTCGCGGCGTGCGCCAGCCGACGCTCTTCTTCGGCGGCCTGCTCGTCGTGCTCGGCGCGCTGAACGGCCCCCTGCACGACCTGAGCGACTTCTATCTCTTCAGCGCCCACATGGTGCAGCACCTGCTCCTGACGCTCGTGGTCCCGCCGCTCCTGCTCGGCGGGACGCCGGCGTGGATGATCGATACGCGGCTCGGCGTTCTTCTCCGGTGGCCAGGGAGCCGGAGGGCGGCCGGCGCGGTGACGCGGCCCGTCCCGGCGCTCGCGCTCTACGCGGTGGCGCTCGTCGGCTGGCATCTGCCCGGCCCGTACGGCGTGGCGCTCGAGCGACACGCGTGGCACGTGGTCGAGCACCTCGCGCTGATCGTGACCGCCACGCTCGGCTGGTGGCCAGTGCTCTCGCCGTCGCGACAGCTCGCGCGCCTGCACTACGGACCGCAGATCCTCTATCTCTTCGCGTTCGGGATACCGATGACGGTGGTCGCCGCGATGATCACCGGCGCCGAGCACGTGCTCTATCCGTTCTACGCGGCCGCGCCGCGGGTGTGGGACCTGTCGCCGCTCGCCGATCAGCGGCTCGGGGGCCTCATCATGTGGGTGCCGGCCGGCGTGATTCCGCTGGTGGCGTTCACGAGCGTCTTCTTCCGTTGGGTCGCCGACGATTCCGACGACGACGAACGTGCGGCGGACGAAGACCAGCCGACCGGCAGGCGTCTGATATGATTGAGGACGCATGAATATCTGCGTGGTTGGCGCCGGCTACGTCGGCTTGGTGACCGGCGCCGTCTTCGCCGATCTCGGAAACGAAGTCGTCGTCGTCGACAACGCGCCTGATCGGGTCCTCATGCTCCAGGCGGGCCACCTTCCCATCTACGAGCCCGGCCTCGAGGAGATGGTGGCCCGCAACGTCAGCGACGGCCGCCTGTCGTTCACCACCGATCTCCCCGGCACCGTCCGCAGATCCGTCATCGTCTTCATCGCCGTCGGCACGCCGCCCAAGACGAACGGCCAAACCGACCTCAGCGCCGTCGAAGCGGTCGCTCAGGAGATCGGCCGGGCCATGGACCGGTACATCGTCGTCGTCAACAAGTCGACGGTCCCGGTCGGCACCGGCGAGTTCGTCCGCGAGGTCATCGAGCGCCACCAGCGACAGCCCGTCCCCTTCGACGTCGTGTCGAACCCGGAGTTCCTCCGCGAGGGCTCGGCGATCGAAGACACGCTCCGCCCGGATCGCATCGTCATCGGCGCCCCGACGCAGCAGGTCGCCATGACCTTGCTGGAGCTCTATGCGCCGCTCGAGCGGCCGATGATCATCACGGACGTGCCGTCGGCGGAGATGATCAAGTACGCGTCCAATGCGTTCCTCGCGACCAAGATTTCCTTCATCAACGCGGTCGCGAACATCTGCGAGCTCGCCGGGGCCGACGTCACCCAGGTCATGAAGGGCATGGGCCTCGACGCCCGGATCGGCCCCGCCTTCCTGCAGGCGGGCCTCGGCTACGGCGGGAGCTGCTTTCCCAAGGACACCGACTCGCTCATCCACACCGCGGCGACGCTCGGCTACAAGTTCGATCTGCTGCGCGCCGTCGTCGACGTCAACGCCGGGCGGACCATCCACTTCCTGTCGGTGATCGAGCGAGCGCTGGCGCCGATGCACACCCGCCGCATCGCGATCCTCGGACTGGCCTTCAAGCCCAACACGGACGACATGCGCGAGGCCAAGTCCATCGACGTGATCACGCGGCTCATCGATCTGGGCGCGACGGTCTGCGTCTACGATCCGGTGGCCATCCCCAACGCGCGCAAGGTGCTGCCGACGCTGGTCGAGTACGCCGATTCGCCGTACGCGGCGGCCACCGGCGCCGACGGCGTCGCGCTCATCACCGAGTGGAACGAATTCAAGTTCCTGAACCTCGAGCGGCTGCGGGGCGTGATGCGCCAGCCGATCGTCTTCGACGGGCGGAACCTCTGGGAAGCGGAGCGCATGCGGCGGCTCGGCTTCGAGTACTACTCGATCGGCCGCAAGCCCTTGCGTCGCTCGTAGGTTGCCCGATGCGGATCCTGGTCACGGGCGGGGCGGGGTTCATCGGCTCGCACCTCTGCGAGTACTTCCTCGACAAGGGCTGGGACGTCGTCGCCATGGATGACTTCGTGACCGGGTCGCGCAACAATCTGGCCGGCCTGGCGGCGCGGCGCGGCTTCGCCCTGGTCGAGCACGACGTCACGGAGTACATCCGGGTCGACGGCCCGCTCGACTGGGTGCTCCACTTCGCCAGCCCCGCGTCGCCCCTCGACTATCTCGAGCTCCCCATCCAGACGCTGAAGGTCGGCGCGCTCGGCACCCACAACGCGCTCGGGGTCGCCAAGGCGAAGAACGCGCGCTTCCTGCTGGCCTCGACCTCCGAAGTGTACGGCGATCCGCTCGTGCATCCCCAGAAGGAGGACTACTGGGGCCACGTGAACCCGGTCGGCCCGCGCGGCGTCTACGACGAGGCCAAGCGATTCGCGGAGGCGATCACGATGGCGTACCACCGCACGCACGGCATCGACACGCGCATCGTCCGCATCTTCAACACCTTCGGTCCGCGCATGCGGCTCAACGACGGGCGCGCGATTCCCGCGTTCATCGGTCAGGCCCTGAGCGGCGCGCCCCTCACGGTGTTCGGCGACGGCGGTCAGACGCGCTCGTTCCAGTACATCACCGATCTCATCGACGGTCTGTGGCGGCTCATGCAGGCGCCGGTGAACGATCCCGTGAACATCGGCAACCCGCAGGAGATGACGCTCTTGGAGCTCGCCAAGCGCATCATCCGGCTCACCGGCTCGCGAAGCGAGATCGTGTTCCGCCCGCTCCCGGTCGACGATCCCAAGGTGCGCCAGCCCGACATCACGCTGGCGCGCTCGCAGCTCGGCTGGGAGCCACGCGTGGACACCGACGACGGGTTGCGCCGCACCGTCGACTGGTTCCGGGAGGCGCTTGGCTCGTGAAAATCTTGGTGACCGGCGGCGCGGGCTTCGTCGGCTCCCACGTCGTCGATCGTCTGCTCGAGGACGGCCACGCCGTCGAGGTGATCGACAACCTGTCCACCGGACGGCGCGAGCGAATTCATCCGAACGCACGACTCCACGTGTGCGATCTGCGCGACGCGCGGCTCGTCGAGGTGATCGCGACCACCCGGCCCGACGTCGTCGTCCACGTCGCCGCCCAGGCCGCGGTCTCCCGGTCGGTCATCGATCCACGATTCGACGCCAGCATCAACGTGCTCGGAACGATCGCGCTCCTGGAGGCGTGCCGGCTCACGGGCGTTCGCCGCATCATCTATACGTCGACCGGCGGCGCGGGGTACGGTGACACCGACGTGCTGCCGACGCCTGAGGACCATCCCCTGCGGCCCTCGTCGCCCTACGGCGTGTCGAAGACGGCGGCCGAGCGGTACGTCGACTGCTGGGTGGGCTTGACGGGCGGCCGCGCTCTGACGCTGCGGCTGGCGAACGTGTTCGGCCCGCGCCAGGATCCGGCGGGGGAAGCCGGGGTCGTCGCGATCTTCACGTCGCGTCTGCTGGCCGGAGATCCGTGCATCGTGACCGGCGACGGTGAGCAGACCCGCGACTACGTCTACGTGCTCGACGTCGCCGATGCGGTCTCGCGGGCGGTAGTCTCCCCCGACGCCGTCGGGGTGATGAACATCGGGACCGGCGTCGAGAAAACGGTCAACGACATCTACCGAGAGCTGGCGCAGCTCACCGGCGTGACCGTCCCGGCCGAGCACGGTCCGGCGCGGCCGGGCGAGCAACGCCGGAGCGTGCTCGACGCGACGCGCGCCAAGAAGCGGCTCGGGTGGAGCGCGGCGACGCCGTTCGGCGAAAGCCTGCGGCAAACCGTCGCGTGGTTCCGGAAGGAGCTGAGCTCATGATCGACGACGAACTGAAGGCGATCCTCGCCTGCCCCGCGTGCAAGGGCGATCTCCTCTTCGAGGAGACCCGGATCATCTGCCCCGCGTGCCGCAAGGCGTACCCCGTGCGCGATGGCATCCCGGTGATGCTGATCAGCGAGGCGGAGCCCTGGTCGCCGAGTAGATAGTGAGGGGAGGCGCGCGCCAGGCGGTGATCTTGGCGGGCGGCCAGGGCACGCGCCTGCGGCCGCTGACGCTCGCCCGCGCCAAACCCGTCGTCCCGATCCTGAATCGCCCTCTCCTGGCGTACCAGCTCGCGCTGCTACGCGCGCACGGCGTCTCCGACGTCGTGCTGGCGTGCTCGTATCGCGTGGATGACGTCCGCGCCGCACTCGGCGACGGCCAGCGTCTCGGCGTGCGGCTCCGGTACGTCGTGGAGGACGAGCCACTCGGAACGGGCGGCGGAGCGCGCCGCGCCGCCGACCTGACCGCGGGCCCGCTCTTCGTGCTCAATGGCGACGTCCTCACCGATGCCGACCTGACCGCGATGCGCCGCCTGCACGAGGCGCGCGGCTCGCGCACGACCATCTTCCTGCAGCCGGTCGACGACCCGCGCCAGTTCGGGCTCGTCGAGACCGACGCCGATGGCCGCCTCCGGCGGTTTCGCGAAAAGCCGACCGCCGAGGAGGAGATCACGACCAACACCATCAACGCCGGGATCTATCTCATCGACGCGCCGCTGCTCGCCCGGATCCCGCCGGACCGCCCGAGCTCGATCGAGCGCGAGTTCTTTCCCGCGCTGATCGCCGAGGGCATCACGTCCTACGGCTGGTGCCCGCGGACGTACTGGCGGGACCTGGGCGACCCCGTGGCGTATCGCGCCGGCAACATCGATCTGCTCGAGGGCCGGGCCAACATGCCGTTGTCCCCGCCCGGCGAGCGCCGCGGCGGAAGCTGGATCGGCGCGGGCGGATCCGTGGCCGACGGCGCGCAAGTCGTCGCTCCGTCGGTGGTGGGCGCCGGCGCCGTGCTCGGTCGAGACTGTCGCGTCGGTCCCGGCACCGTCCTAGGCGACGGCGCGCAGGTCGGCGACGGCGCCCGGGTGGAGGGCGCCGTCCTCTGGGAGCGCGTCGCGGTCGGCGCCGGCGCCGTGCTCGAGCGCTGCGTCGTCGGCGCCGACGTCAAGATCGGGGCGCGCGCGCGCATCGGCCCCGAGGTCGTGCTGGAGTCGGGCGCGGTCGTCCCGGACGGCGCGACACGCTCCCGCTGAGGGTCGTCGGGGCCGCGACGCGGCGTGTTAGACTGAACCGATGGTTCTCGGCCGCATTCGCAATTTCTCGATCGTCGCCCACATCGATCACGGAAAATCGACCCTCGCGGATCGGCTCCTGGCGCTCACCGGCACGATGGACGCGAAGAAGGCCGTCGATCAGGTCCTCGACTCGATGGACCTCGAGCGCGAGCGCGGCATCACCATCAAGGCGCACACCGTGCGGCTGCTGTACCGGGCGCGCGACGGCCAGGAGTACACGCTCAACTTGATCGACACGCCCGGGCACGTGGACTTCTCCTACGAAGTGTCGCGGGCGCTCGCCGCGTGCGAGGGGGCCGTCCTCATCGTCGACGCCGCGCAGGGGATCGAGGCGCAGACGCTCGCGAACTTCTACCTGGCCAGCGACGCGAACCTCACCATCATCCCCGTCATCAACAAGATCGACTTGCCGGCCGCCGACGTCGAGGAAACGCGGACCCAGATCACGGAGACCCTCGAGCTCGACGGCGGCGACGCGCTGGCCATCTCGGCCAAGCACGGCACCGGCGTCCCCGAGGTGCTCGAGGCGATCGTGGCCCGCATCCCGCCACCGGAAGGCGACCCGGACGCGCCGCTCAAGGCGCTGGTCTTCGACTCGTTCTACGACTCGTACCAGGGCGTGGTCGTCTACGTGCGCCTGACCGACGGCCGCGTGCGCCCGGGCATGCGCATCCTCCTCATGTCCAACGGCCGGGCGTGCGAGGTCCAGCAGGTCGGCGTCTTCAGCCCGGACATGCGGCCGGTCGAGGAGCTGTCGGCCGGACAGGTCGGCTACATCACCGCGTCGATGAAGCGGGTCGCCGACGCGAAGGTCGGCGAGACGATCACCGAGGCCGCCCGGCCCACCGCCGCGGCGTTCCCCGGCTATCGGGACGCCAAGCCCATGGTCTTCGCCGGGCTCTACTCGATCGACGACACGGACTACGAGGCGCTCCGTGACGCCCTCGAAAAGCTCCGCCTCAACGATCCAGCCTTCACGTACGAGCCGGAGACGTCGCTGGCCCTCGGCTACGGCTTTCGCTGCGGGTTCCTCGGCATGCTGCACATGGAGATCGTCCAGGAGCGGCTCGAGCGGGAGTTCAATCTCTCGCTGATCGTCACGGCGCCGAGCGTGCAGTACAAGATCCTCACCACCGCCGGCGAGATCATCGACATCGACAATCCCTCCAAGCTGCCGACGCCCGACCGGATCGAGCAGATGGACGAGCCGTACGTGACGTCGTCGGTGTTCGTGCCGACGGAGTTCATGACGGCGATCTACAAGCTCGCCCAGGAAAAGCGCGGCGAGCACCGCTCGCTCGAGTACCAGGGCAAGCGCGTTCACATCAAATTCGACTTCCCGCTGGCGGAGATCGTCGTCGACTTCTACGACCGGCTGAAGTCCATCTCGAAGGGCTACGCGTCCTTCGACTACGAGCTCTCGGAGTTCCGCCCGTCGGACCTCGTCAAGCTCGACATTTTGTTGAACGGCGACCCGGTGGACGCCCTCTCGATCATCGTGCACCGCGACAAGGCCTACGAGAAGGGCAAGGCGCTGGTCGAGAAGCTGCGCAAGGTGATCCCCCGCCAGCTCTTCGAGGTCGCCATCCAGGCGGCGATCGGCAGCCGGGTCATCGCCCGCGAGACCGTCAAGGCGATGGGCAAGAACGTGACCGCCAAGTGCTACGGCGGCGACATCACCCGCAAGCGGAAGCTGCTGGAGCGACAGAAGGAAGGGAAGAAGCGGATGAAGCAGGTCGGGAAGGTGGAAGTGCCTCAGGAAGCGTTTCTGTCCGTCCTCAAGAGCTGAGCATGGACGAGCGGAAGATCGAGATCGAAGCCGCGCCGTCGGTGCCGTCCGACGCGGTGGAGCCGAGACGGCGCCGCAAGTCGATCGTCCGCGAGTACGCCGAGGCGATCGCGATCGCGGTCCTGCTGGCGCTGGTGATCCGCTCCCTCGTCGTCCAGGCCTTCACGATCCCGTCCGGCTCGATGATGGACACGCTGCTGGTCGGGGACTACATCCTGGTCAACAAGTTCCTCTACGGTCCCGAGGTGCCCCTGACCGAATGGCGCCTGCCCGGCATCCGCGCGCCGCGGCGCGGCGACATCATCGTGTTCCGGTATCCACAGGACGAGAAGCGCGACTTCATCAAGCGGATCGTCGCCACCCCGGGCGAGCGGGTACAGATCCGCGGCCATCAGGTGCTCATCAACGGCGTCGCGCTACGCGAGTCGTACACGAAGTTCGCCGACTCGGCGGTGCGCGGCGCCGAGTCGTACTGCGGGTACGCCTACGGGTGCGACCCCACGACGGTGCCGGCCGACTCGTACTTCGTGATGGGCGACAACCGCGACAACTCGCAGGACAGCCGGTACTGGGGCTTCGTGAAGCGCGACAAGATCAAGGGCAAGGCCTTCCTCATCTACTGGTCCTGGGACGGCGATCGACACTGGCTGCGCTGGTGGCGACTCGCGAACTATATACCGTAGAGCGTTGGGTTGGGCGCCTCCCCTCACGTTGTTGTAGCGGCGTCCATGAGGTCGGATTCACCGAGGGTGGCCTGAGAGAGATGCGACCCGGCTCCGCAGATCCAAAAATGCATGTTCATATGACGGACAATCGGTCTTCGTCTTCTTCCTCCGTTCTTGCGGTGACCGTGCCGGAGGCGGCCGAGGTGGGATGGTATGTGCACGTGCCGTTCTGCGCGAAGCGGTGCGGGTACTGCAGCTTCAACACGGCGCCGCTCGAGGACGGCGCCATGGCCCGCTACCTCGACGCGCTCCATCGAGAGATCGACCTGCTCGGCGCGCTCGCGTGGGCGCCGCGCGTGCGGCTCGCGACGGTCTTTTTCGGGGGCGGCACGCCCTCGCTGCTGGCGGACGACGACATGGCGGCCGTGCTCGACGGGATCCGCGCGCGGTTCGACGTGGCGCCCGACGCCGAGATCACCGTGGAGTGCAACCCCGAGAGCGTGACGCGCGAGAAGCTCGAGGGCTATCGCGGGGCCGGGGTCAATCGCCTGAGCCTCGGTGTCCAGTCGCTCGACGACGCGATCCTGCCGCGCCTCGGTCGTCTCCACGACGCGCGCGGCGCGCGCGCCGCGTTCGACGCCGCCCGCGAGGCCGGGTGCGCCAACCTCAGCGTCGACGTGATGTACGGCCTGCCCGGGCTCGACCTCGATGGGTGGGCGCGCGCGGTCGACGCGGTGCTCGACTGGCGGCCCGATCATCTCTCCGCCTACGGGCTCACCCTCGACGCCGGCAGCCTGTGGGGCGCCGCCGGCGTCGAGGGTATCCCGGCCGAGCAGGTGCAGATCGACCAGTACTGGCGGCTCGCGCGCGCGGCGGCGACGCGCGGGCTGGAGCACTACGAGATCTCCAACTACGCGCGGCCGGGCTTTCGCTCGCGCCACAACCAGATCTACTGGCGCGCCGCCGAATACCTCGCGGCCGGACCGGGCGCGTGCGGCTTCGTGGGTTCCACGCGCTACGCGAACGTCAAGGCGACGCCGCGCTATTGCGAGACGCTCGCGGCGGGCGCCCTCCCGATCGACTCGTCCGAGCAGCTCTCGTCGCGGCAGAAGCTCGGCGAGCGGCTGATCCTCGGGCTGCGCACCGCTGACGGCGTGCCCGCGAGCTGGCTCGAGACCAGACTCGACGGCGACGAACGGCTGCGCCGGCGGGTCGACACGTGGCGCGCTCAAGCGTTGCTGGCCGGCGCGGACGACCGCGTTCGCCTCACCGAAGCCGGATTCCTCCTGTCCGACGCCCTGTTCGTCGACTTGCTATAATTCCCTGCGATGGACGCGCGCCATCGCGACGTGCTGATCGCCGTCATCCGTGAGTACATCGACTCGACCGAGCCGGTCGGCTCGCGCGTGCTGGCGCGGCGTCACTTCCCGACGCTGTCGGCGGCCACGCTGCGTAACGTCATGGCCGACCTCGAGGAAATGGGCTACCTCGGTCACCCTCACACGAGCGCGGGCCGCGTGCCGACGGACAAGGCCTACCGCTTCTACGTGGAGTCCTTCCCGCCGCCGCAGAGCCCCAAGGCCACCGCGTCGGGCGAGACGCTGCCGACGCGCCGGTCGGGGATCGACGGCTTCATGGAGCGGACGTCGTCGCACCTGTCGAGCGCGACGAAGCTGACCGGCCTGCTGCTGGCGCCGCCGCTGAAGCAGACGACCCTCGCGCGGGTGGACCTGATCCCGCTCGAGGACGATCGCGCGCTGGCGGTCCTGGTGACCGACGCCGGTTGGGTCACCGCGCGCGCGGTGACGCTCGATCCGCCGCTCGGCACCGACGAGGTCCGCGCCCTCGGGCGCGAGCTCAACCGGCGCTTCGGCGGCCACACGGTCCAGGACGTCGTCGACATGGAGACGATGCCCACCGATCCCCTCGACGCGCTCCACACCCGCGCGCGCGGCGTCATCGACCAGATCCTGGCGCTCCTCCGCGACCGCACCCTCTACGTGAGCGGCGCGATCAACATGCTCGACCAGCCGGAATTCTGGAACATCGACACGACGCGGGAGCTGCTCCGGACCTTCGAGCAGAAGGAGCATCTGGCCGACCTCATGACGAAGCTCGCCGGAGCCGAGGGGCTCAGCGTGACGATCGGCGAGGAGAATCCGGTGGCCGGGATGCGCGAGTGCACGCTGATCACGTCGACCTACCTCTACCGCGATCAGGTGGTGGGCATCCTCGGCGTCGTCGGCCCGCGCCGGCTGCCCTATCCGGAAGTGATCTCGATCGTCAACGAGACCGCGCGGCACGTCACCGACGCTCTCTCGCGCGTCCGCCAGGACCTGTACCTGCCGTCGTAGCCGGGCGGCGGCCCGGCGCGAATCACGACGCTCCGTCCCATGCCGAGAGCCGGCGATCCCGCTGCTATAATTCAAATGCTATGGACGACTCGAAGGTCAACGACACCGCGGATGCTCCCCGAGCCGAGCCGACCGAGGGCGTCACGTCGGTCGAGGAGCTGCGGCGGGAGGTCGAGGAGAAACAGGACCGGCTGCTGCGCGCGCTCGCCGAGACCGAGAACGTCCGGCGACGGGCGCAACGGGAGCGCGACGACTACGTCCGCTACGCGAACGAGTCGCTGCTGCGGGACCTGATCCCGGTGCTCGACAACCTGGATCGCGCCCTCGAGGCGGCGCGCCCGGGCGGCGACGCCACTGGTGTCGTGGCCGGCGTCGAGCTGATCCAGCGCGAGCTGCTCAAGGTGCTCGAGCGCGCTGGCGTCACGCGCTACTCCGCGCTCGGTCAGCCGTTCGATCCGACGCGCCACGAGGCGATCGCCAGCGTGGTGAGCGCGGACGCCGCGCCGGGCACCGTCGTCCGCGAGACGCTGCCAGGTTACCAGCTGCACAATCGCGTCCTGCGCGCCGCGCTCGTCTCCGTCGCCGCGGCCCCGGACGAGAGCGCCTGAGTCCGGTGGCCCGCGACTACTACGAGGTTCTCGGCGTCCCCCGGACCGCCGGCGACGCCGAGATCAAGAAGGCCTACCGTGCGCTCGCGATGCAGTTCCATCCCGACCGCAACCGCGGCGACAAGAGCGCGGAGGAGCGCTTCAAGGAAGCCAACGAGGCGTACGCCGTCCTGTCCGATCCGGACAAGCGAGCGCACTTCGACCGCTTCGGGACGGCCGCGCCGGGCGGCGGCCCCGGGTTCGGCGACGCGGGCTTCGGCACCCTGTTCGAGGACATCTTCGACAACTTCTTCTCGGCCGGCGGGCGCGGGCGCCGCTCGCGGGCCGGCCGCGGCGAAGACCTCCAGTACGAGCTGAAGATCACGCTCGCCGACGCCGCGGCGGGCCTCGAGACGAAGATCCGGATCCCGCGCCTCGAGACGTGCGAAGCTTGCCGCGGCAGCGGCGTGGAACCGGGCAGCCGCCTGGAGACGTGCGACATGTGTCGCGGCGCCGGCGAGGTCCGCCGCAGCCACGGGTTCCTCACGGTCGCCCAGCCCTGCCCGAAGTGCCGGGGGGCCGGGCAGCTCAACCGCGCGCCGTGCCACCAATGCCGGGGCGAGGGCCGCCGGCGGGCCGAGCACCTGCTGAGCGTCAAGATTCCCGCGGGCATCGAGGACCGGATGCAGCTCCGGGTCACCGGCGAGGGCTCGGGCGGCGTCAACGGGGGACCGCCTGGTGACCTCTACGTGCTCGTCCATATCAGCGAGCACGAGCTGTTCACGCGCGAGGGTGCCGACCTCATCTGTGACCTGCCCGTCTCGTTCGCCAACCTGGCGCTCGGGCACGAGGCCGAAGTGCCGGTGCTCGGCGGCACGACCCGGCTGAAGATTCCGGCGGGGACGCAGCCCGGCGAGATCCTGCGACTGCGCGGCAAGGGTATGCCGCACCTCCGGCATCGCGGGCACGGCGACGCGTGCTATCGCGTCGTCCTGGAAGTCCCCCAGAAGCTCACCGCCAAGCAGCGCGAAACGCTCGCGGCGTTCGAGGCGGCGTCGAAGGAAGAGCGGGGCCCGCTGGCATCGGCGTTCTTCGAGCGGATGAAGAAGCTCCTCGGCTGACCCGATGTCGTCCTCCCGCTACTGGGAGCTCACCGTAGGCGTGCCCGCCGACCTCTCGGAAGGGCTGACGAATCTCGTGTGGGAGCTCGGCGCCCTCGGCGTCGTCGAGGAGGAGCCGCCGGGTCAGGCCGCGCGCCTCCGCGCGTTCTTCCCGGAGACGGCGCGCGCGAGCGCCCTCGAACAGAGCGTTCGCGACTATCTCGACGGACTGCGCCAGCTCGGCTTCGCGCCGGCGCACGAGAGCGAGGTGAGCGTGGTCGCGCTCGCCGACGAGAACTGGCACGAGGCGTGGCGCGTCCACTTCACCCCGCAGCGGGTCGGCCGACGGCTCGTCATCGCGCCGCCGTGGGACACGCCGGTCGCGGGCCGTCGGCTCGTGATCACGATCGAGCCCGGACGGGCCTTCGGGACCGGCCACCACGGGAGCACGCTCGGATGTCTCGAAGCGCTCGAGGCCGCCGTGGAGGCGGAGGCCCCGAGGCGGATGATCGATCTCGGCACCGGCTCGGGCATCCTCGCCATCGCGGCCGCGCGGCTGGGCGTCGACGGGGTCCTGGCCGTGGACGACGACCCCGACGCGGTCGCCTCCGCGATGGCCAACGCCGCCCGCAACCACGTCAGCGACCGCGTGCGGTGCGTCCTCGCCGACGCCGAACGGCTCGACGAGGCAGCCGCGCCCCTGGTCGTCGCAAACTTGCTGACGGCCGCCCATCGGAAGCTCGCGCTGCGATACGGGCGCTGGGTGCTGCCGGCCGGCACGCTGATCCTCGGCGGCATCCTCGACGGCGAGGGCGCCGAGGTCGCCGCGGCGCTCGGCGCCCATGGGTTCGCGCCGCGCGCTTCCCGTTCCGTGGAGGGCTGGACCACGCTCGAGCTCCGTGCGCCGCTTCACGATCGCGCCTGAGCGGCTCGGGGATGGCCGCGTCGTCTTCGACCGCGACGAATCGCACCACCTTGCGCGCGTCCTGCGGCTCCGGCCAGGCGACACGGTGATCGCGGCGGACGGCGCCGGCCGCGAGTACACGGTGCGCCTCGAGACGGTCGGCGAGGAGGCGACCGGCTCGGTGCTCGGCGTCAGGTCGCGCGAAACCGAGTCTCCGCTGCGGATCACGCTCGTGCAGTCCGTCCCCAAGGGCGACAAGATGGAGGCCATCGTGCGCGCCGCCACCGAGCTCGGCGTCGTTCGAGTCGTCCCGGCGCTCACGGCCCGGACGATCGTCACGCTCGAGCCCAGCCGCTGGCGCGACCGGGCGCGCCGCTGGCAGCGGGTCGCGAAAGAGGCCGCCAAGCAGTGCGGGCGCGCCGTCGTCCCGCCGGTCGAGGTCCCGCGCCCTTACGCCGACGTCCTGGCGCTCGACGAGCCCGCCGACCTCCAGCTATGCCTGTGGGAGGGCGCGATCGGTGACGAGCGGAGCGGCTGCGTCCCCGTCGCAACGCTCGCCGCAAGCCTGCCCGCGGCGCTGCCCTCGGGTACGCACATTCGTCTGCTCGTGGGTCCGGAGGGCGGGCTGTCGACCGAGGAGGTCGAACGCGCGCGCGCGCACCGCTGGACGATCGTCGGGATGGGGCCGCGAATCCTCAGAACGGAGACGGCGGGA
>Ga0209157_1002708_pt1 | contig 13951 bp, 8 predicted proteins | sample GraSoiAngelo_135_FD_185892 | JGI IMG/M metagenome (GOLD analysis project Ga0209157, IMG submission 185892) | Grasslands soil microbial communities from the Angelo Coastal Reserve, California, USA - 14_0929_05_40cm (SPAdes) (version 2) | ecosystem: Environmental > Terrestrial > Soil > Grasslands ... | reverse complement strand
CCAGCGGATCCGATGGTTCGGCCCAAGGAGAAGGTGCCGAGCATCTGGTAGCAACGAAAAGGGGGGCAGCGGCGTTGCTGCCCCCCTGCCCTAGTCGCCCCTCCTCTAGTTAGTGCCCGGTCAATTTGCGTTGACGCGGCGGGTGAAAACTTCTCGGCGGCGAGCCGCGCACCTGGGCGACGCCGGCGGGCGGTGTGGCGTACACCCACTCCGACGGGTCGGAGTAGCCGCCGTCTTTGATGGCGACAACGAAATAGTAGTAGTAGTACCCGTACGGGTCCGCGTAATCGAACAATGTGGTATTGCGATCCAACGTGGCGATCGGCCATTGGCTGCCATAACCGTCGTCGATCCACACCTGATAACCGTCCTCGACGGTGGAGTTATCCTTCCACGTGAGCTCGATCGTTTCGGCATCGAGTCCCTTGGCATCGAGCTCGGTTGGGGCGGCCGGTGGCGCGGTGGAGTCGATATTCGATACCGGCGAATCCCCGAGATCGTTGAACGCAACCACCCGATAGTAAACTATTTGCTCGCTTGGTACCGGCTCCCCGAACCAGGTCTCGTTCACGCCCGTCTTCCCCGCCTCGACCCAGCTCAGACCGTGGTCGGTCGAGCGCTCCACACGGAATCCGTTCTCATTTCTAAGATCAGTCCAGGACATGGCGACGCCATTACTGCCGGAAGGCATCGGGTCCAGGTTCGCCGGAGCTGACGGTGGCGAGATCGCGACCACCACCTGCTCGATGTTCGAGTAGCCAGACGTTCCACCATCCCTCTTCGCGCGCACGAAGTAGCTGTAGGTGTTGTCTGGCGGCGGCTCGTCGTGATAGCTCGTCGAGTTCATATCGAGATTCGCGACGACACTAAAGGCCTCCCCCTGGCTCGCCCGCTGCACCTCAAACCCGTCCTCGAGACCTGAGTTATCGGTCCACGTTAGATCGACGCCTGTGCCCACGACGATGGCGTGCAGGACGCTAGGCGCGGCCGGCACCGCCGTGCAGGCGACATTCGAGGGGTCAGAGTCGCCGTACCCGTTGGACGCGAACACGCGATAACAGGCCGGTTGCTCGGGGGTGATGCCGTAATCGTACAGCCACGTATTGTTGGCGCCGAACGTAGCGATACTCGTCCAGGGGCCACCGACAGTGCCCGCCCGCTCGATGCGGAAAGTGCTCTCGTCCGGCGAATTGTCCGTCCAATCCACCCGGACCGCGAAACCGAAGTAGGGGGCGGCGCGGACCGCCGACGGCGCGGCGGGCACGGGAGCACGCGGGGTCGTCGCGCACGCGACGGCCGAGAAATCCGAGTAGTTGTTCTTGCGCCCCGTCGTGCGGAACGCGCGGACCTCGTAGCAGTACTGCGTCGTGCCCACGACTCCAAAGTCGCTGTAGCTCGTGGCACGTGGTCCCGTCGTGCCCAGGAGCGAGAAGCTGCCGGCCGGCCCGGTCGTTGACTGATAGACCTCGAACCCCGTCTCGTTGGTGGAGTTGTCTTGCCAGATCAGGTTGATCTGGTTGAACGCGACAGCGGTTGCCGTGAGGCTGACCGGCGCGCCCACGAACATGAATGATGGCGCCAGCGGCTCGCCTCCATCGCACGCTACTGCCGACAGCAAGAGCAGAAACGGGAACACCCGGTAGCCCCGACGCCAATCCATAGAGCCTCCTCTTTACAAGTCGTCCCGGAGGCTACCACTTGTACGCTTGCCAACCGTTAGGCCGGCGTTAGATGGTCAAGCTGCAGCTGCTGGGATCGCTGGATCTGCTGGACGCCGGTCGCGACGTCTCCCCCGTGTTGCGCCGGCCCAAGAGCCTCGCGCTCCTGGCGTACCTCGCCGCTGCCCGGCCACGCGGATTTCACCGCCGGGACACCCTGCTCGCACTCTTCTGGCCCGACCTCGACCAGGCACACGCGCGCAACGCGCTGCGGCAGGCGGTACACTCGCTCCGTCACGAACTGGGCAGCCACGTCCTCATCGGGCGGGGTGAAGAGGATCTGGGTGTGGATAGCGCGCGGCTGTGGTGTGACGTGGCACAGTTCGAGGCGCACCTGGATGGTCACGACCTGAAGGCAGCCGTCGCGGTATATCGGGGCGAGCTGTTACATGGCTTTCACGTGTCGGGCGCGAATGAGTTCGAGGCATGGCGGGATCAAGAGCGGAAATATCTCGCGAAGCGAGCCCTCACGGCGACGCTCGACCTCTCGAAACAAGCCGAGCGGGCTGGCGAGTACCCCACGGCGGTGGCCTGGGCGAAGCGCGCCGTCGAGATCGGCCCGTACGATGAGAGCGCGCTCCGATGGTTACTCCGACTCCTCGATCACATCGGTCGTCGGTCGGATGCGGTTCGCGAATACGAAGAATTTGCCGACCGGCTGGCACTCGATCTCGAAGTCAATCCCTCACCGGAAACACGCTCGCTGATGGAGACGATTCGCGCGCGCGTCGAGCCGCAGCTCTTCGTCTCGGCAGGTGTCCTGACTGCAAAGTCGCCCGGCGTCGCCGCTCAGCGTCCGGACAGCGAAGCAAAGACTTCACGGGCGCCGGACAGCGTGCGCAATGTGTTTTCCCGCTCGCTGGGCGTATTCCAGGCGGTGCTCGCCCGCATAAGCGCCTCCATCCGCTCGATCCAGCGCACGAAGAACGTGGCATCCTCGGGAGAGCGGACCGACTCCTCGCCGACCCGTACGTAGATCGGACTCGTAGACGCGAACGGATATAGATCGAGCACGGGCAGCTCGGCGCGATCGCTGTAGGCGCGCAGCACGTACCAGCCACTCCCATTCACGGGCACGAACACCGTATCGGCAGCCGTCATTCGATCGGCGGCGAGCGGCACGGTCGCGACGACCTTCCCATTCCCGATGATCTCCAGATGATCAACCGGAACGTTCGATCGCAGCCTCACGACCGCCTGGAGCGGACGCGTCCCGGACGGGATGTTGATCTCGTCGCCGACTCCGCGGCCCGCAAGCGTAAACTCGAGCAGCGGCCCGTTCGTCACGAACGTCCTTCCCGCCTTGAGTCCCGCGAGCCAGCTCCGCGGATCGAGGGTGGCACGCGAGTTCACGAATACGCGCACCAGGCCGGGCGGTCCACGCAGGCTGGCGAAATTCGGGAAGGCATCCGTACCCGCCGCCGCCGGCAACCGGAATCCGCAGTTGAGCAGGCGATACCAAATCTCGGACGTGATGAGATGGTCCGAGTATCCCATGACCTCGAGGTAGTCGACCTTGCCGAGGGCGACGTCGACCGGCAGCTCATAGGACAGCGGCGCGGTCGTGTCGGCCGGATCGGGTCTCGTATCAAAGGGATGGACGTATCCCACGAGCGCGCCTTGTGCATGCGCGAGATCGGCAACCCTTGCATTCGTCAGTCCGAGACTTGCCGCCGCGGTGTTGGGATATCCGGCATACTCCGGCAGCAAGTAGTGGGACCGGAGGCCGAGCAGTCCCATGTGGCCCCACACACTGGTGTGAAATTCCTGCGCGTGCATGAGGAGGAACGTGGCGGTCGATACCGGATCCACGTCGGAGCGGAAGTAAGCGATATCCGGAATCCGCTGCTCCTTGTTTACGATCAGATTCTCCACGACATGCAGGTCCTCGGCGCGTGCCTGAAACGCGAGATGCTGCGGCGTGTTGCGGTAGGCGCCGCCGTAGTTCATGTGCACGTGCACGTCGCCGCTCCACCAGCCGCGCCTGGGCAGATCGTCGAGACGATCGAGGACGACTCGATGCACTACACGTCGGCCCGTCGGCACGCCCACGTCGGCACGAACAACGCGGTACTCGGGTCCACGCCACACCTCCACATGCACCTGACCAGCGGGAACCGTCATCTCAGAGGATCCGGTCGAGTGGAAGTATGAGTACTCGAACTCGCGCTCCGAGCGGTCGAATGCTTCATCAGCATGTCGCCACACATTATCCGGAGCGTAGCCACGGCCTTCCGCAGTCGTGACCGAAATCCGAGCCGCGAGCGGTCGACCGGCGCGGTCCACGATGTTCAGACGCAATGTGCCCACTGCATCCTTGTAACGCCGGCCGCGCGCAACGATGCGCTGCTTTCGACCGCCAGGCACATCGATAACCCACAACGATGTGTTGCCACCTTCATTCGAGATGTAGGCGATGCGCGTGCCGTCAGGTGACCAACGCGGCGCGGTCGCATCGAAATCGCCGTACGTGAGTGGAAAAGGGTCGCCGCCCTCGCTCGTCATGAGCCACAGCTGATTCCATTGCCGGCCGAGGTAGGAGCTGTACACAACGCGGTTGCCGTCCTGCGACCAGTCGGGACGCGCTTTCCAGGTCGTCTCCTCGTAACGGAGCTCGCGCGGCGCGGCCCCGGGGCGCGCGTCCATCCGCCACAAGCCGCCCGTGCCGTGGATGTGGCCGCGATTGGAAACGAAAACGATTTCCCTGCCGTCGGGCGACCACGTCGGCGAGATGTAGTGGTCCCATTTGCTGTAGTAGTAGCGCGGTAACTTGCTGTCGTTGTCGTCGGTGAGCCGCAGCGGATCCTTCGCCCCTTCGGGGCTCAGGACGAAGATGTGCCAGCGGCCATGGTAGACGGATGAGACGAACGCGATGCGCGAGCCCCCCCCATCGGGCGACCAGCGTGGCTCGAGGTTGACGGCGCCGTTGGATGTGAGGGGCGTGATGCTCCCGGACGCGAGGTCGAGCAGCTCGAGCTCGATCGCATCGTGCACGTAGCGCGCGAACACGACCGAGCGGCCGTCCGGCGACCAGTCCGGTTGGCAGTCGTACATTGGGCCCGAGGTGAGTTGGGCGGCCGTGTCCGACCCAATCCGTTGCCGCCACAACCATCCTTGCATGGAGTAGATCAGCTCGGTGCCGTCCGGCGACCAGGTCGCCGAACTGGGTCCGCTGGTCACCTGCGGCACGTACATCTCGCGCCAGTAGTAGGCGTGCGGGAGATCGACCTGTTTGAGAACCGGTGCCCGCTGCGCGTGCAGGCCTGCGGGAATCAGCGCGCAGGCTAGCGCGAGGCGTCGATCCATCGCTCGATCGCTGCGCGCAGCATCGGCAGGGGCACCGCCCCGTTCTCCAGCACGCGATCGTGGAACGCCCGAATGTCGAAGCGTTTGCCGAGCCGCTGGAACGCCATGGCGCGCAGCCGGCGGATCTCCAGCCGGCCGAGGCCATAGGAGAGACCTTGTGCGGGCCACACCGGATAGCGATCGACCCCGACTTCCGCGCGGAGCAGCGGGACGTGGGTGTGCTCGCGGATGTAGTCGATCGCCTGCTCCCGCGTCCATCCAAACGCGTGGATTCCCGTGTCCACGACGAGCAACGCGGCCGAGAGCGTGATGTCGGCGAGCATGCCGAAGCGCGCGGTATCGGACGAATACAACCCCATCTCGTCGGCGAGCTGCTCGGCGTACTCCGCCCACCCCTCTCCCATGCCGGGCGACCAGAAGTAGCGGGCGATCGCCGGGAGCGAGTCCCCGCGCTCGAGGGCAATCGTCCCCTGCAGATGATGGCCGGGAATCGTCTCGTGGAACGACAGCGCCTCGAGATCCGCCCGCGACTTGCGCCGGGGGTCGTAGGTGGACAGGTAATAAATCCCCGGCCTGCTGCCGTCCTCGGCCGGCGGATTCCACTCCCCGACGCTTTGTCGCTCCCGGAACGCGGGATACGGCTCCACGACGACCGGCGCGCGCGGCAGCCGTCCAAAATACGCGGGCATCGCGCGCTGAGCCCGTGCGATCGCGGCGCGGGCACGCGCCAGCATTTCGTCGCGTGTGTGGAACGTGTACGCGGTATCACTGCGCAAACGCTCGAGGAGCCGGGACACGTCGCTGGTGCCGAACGACCGGATGGCGATCTGCTGCATCGCATTCTCGAGCTGATCCAGGGCCGCAAGCCCGATCTTGTAGACGGAGTCGGGCGACAGCGTCAGGCCGGTCGTCGCGCGAATGCTCGCCTTATAGCAGTCGAACCCGTGTGGGTTGGCCGAGACACCGATCTCTTCGCGTGCGTGGTCCAGATAATCGGCCGCCAGGAAATCGCGATACTGACGCATCGCAGGAACGATTTCCTGCTCGATCACCCGCCCGAGCTCGGCGACAAACTCGGGAGTCGAGTCGCGACGTGCGGGATCGGAGAGCGGCGAGCGGGTTACCGGCGTCGCCAGCAGTGTGTCGATTTGCCGGAGTGCAATCTCGACGTTGTGTCGCGGCGCCGTGTAGCCACGGCGCAGCCCTTCCCGGTGATTCGCCATCTCAGTCGCGATGTAGGTGGGCACGGCGCGCCAGCGCGCGAGCGTGTGGCGCCGCGCGTCCTCGGTGCCCACGCCCTGCAGCGTCGCCAACGCCGTGATCGTGGGCAGCCAGCCGCCGCCCGCGTGCGCCACGCTCCACAGCTCGAAGCGACAGACGCGCGTCGCGACGGAGCCCTCGATGGCGTCGCGCATGATCCCGTACGCCACGGCTTCCGGCCGGCCCTCGATCCGCCGCGGGTTGATACGCCGGAGCTGCGACAGCCAGGCATCTTCGCGATCCTGCCACTGCGCGATCGCGGCGGGCGAGTTGTCGGGCAGCCGATCATGTTGCCCACGAGCCACGCCATCGAGCGTCGCTTCGTCGGGATGGCGCTCGAAGTAGGCGGTGAGATACGAGTCGGCAAGTTGCCGCACGCGGAGCGCCAGCGAATCGGGGGCGGGGTTGTTCTGCAGCACAAGCACGAGTGCGAGGATCATGATTTGAGGTGCAGCCGTTTGGGGTCCAGAACCTCACGGAGCAGCTGCAGCTCCGCGGGCGTGGGTGGATCGAGGCGATCCAAACGCGGCCTGGCGCCCAGCTTCCAGCCGACGCCCGCTTTGACCTCGGCGGCTTCCACGCCAGGATACAGCGCCGCCAAGACGAGCTCTCCCTGCTCGTCCGGCTCGAGCACCCCCTTGTCTGTGATCACACGCTTCACACGCTGCCCCGGACTCGTGACAAAATCGATGCGCGCTGGGAACGCGCGCGGCGAGAGCTTCGCGATGATCAGAATGCGCTGGGCGTGCAGCGCGATCTCGGCGGCGCCTCCCGACCCCGGCAGGCGCACGTTCGGCCGCTGGTAATCGCCGATGACGGTGGTGTTGATGTTGCCATGGCGATCGACTTGCGCACCCCCCAGAAAACCCACCTCGATGCGGCCGTTCTGGAGAAACAGCTGAAAGACATCGGCCATGCCGCACACCATGAGCGAGCCGGTGACGAGAGCCGGATCGCCGATCGAGACGGGCAGCCGCGACGGCGTCGCGCCGACGGCGCCCGATTCGTAGATCAACACGAGATTCGGGGCGTGCGTGCGGCGCGCCAGATTGCACGCGAGGTTCGGTAAGCCGATCCCGACGAAGACGACCTCGCCGTCAGCGAGCTCGCGCGCCGCCACGGCGGCCATCATCTCGTCAGGCGTGTAGGCATCAGTAGCCGTAATTCACCCCCTCGCAGCGCTGCTCTCCCGCTTTGAGCCGCTCCATCAGTCTCGGCTGCTTCTCCATATACTCGACGCGATCCTGCACGCCATAGACGAATTCGTCGAGATAGCTGGAGAGCTCGGCGCGCTCGCGGGAGATCGCCTCCCAACCAACGTAGAAGTCGTTGTCGCGGTCGTAATGGCCCTGCGCGTAGGATGGATGCGCGCCCCAGGGCGCGACAACGACGGCGCTCACGATGACCGCGGGAATGAGCGTGCGATTGGGATCCGAGCGAATCACGCGCTCGTCGACCAGCTCCTCGACGACGACGATCACGCGCTCCGACGCGAAGGCGGCTTCCTTCTGGACGCCGAGCAGTCCCCAGATCTGCGTGTTGCCCTGCGCGTCGGCGCGTTGCGCGTGCACGATGGTGACGTCGGGATTGAGCGCCGGGACGGTGGCGAGCGCCTCGCCCGTGTACGGACAGGTCACCGATTTGATGCGCGGATTGGCCCGCGGCAGGTCGGTGCCGCTGTAGTCGCGCAGCGTCCAGAACGGGAGCCGCGCCGCGCCCGCGGCGAAGCGCGCCACCATGCCGAAGTGCGAGTACTCTTCGATCTCGAGTGTGCCCGCTTCCACCGCCCGCCGGAAGGCATGCAACGAGCCGACGCCGGGATTGCCCGCCCAGGAGAACACCAGCTTTCGCGCGCAGCCCGCGGCGATCATTTGATCGTAGATCAGATCCGGGGTGAGACGACAGAGCGTGAGATCGCGGCGCCGCTGGCGAATGATCTCGTGGCCCGCGGCGAACGAGATCAGGTGCGTGAATCCCTCGATGACGACGACGTCGCCGTCGCGCACGTAGCGCGCGACGGCATCCCGCATCGACATGACTTTTGACGCTAGTCCGACATCTCGTGCAGGCACTCGTCGATGATCCGGAGAGCGGTGTCGACGTCGTACTCGTCGATGACGAGCGGTGGCGCGAGCCGCAGCGAGCTCTTCCCGCAGCCCAGCAGCAACAGGCCCTGCGTGAAGGCGCGATCGACGAGCTCACGGACCAGGTCGGGCGCGGGCGCGCGCGTGTCCCGGTCCTTCACGAATTCGACGCCCACCATGAGGCCGCGGCCGCGGACGTCGCCGATCGCGGCGTACTTGTCCTGCAGCTTGCGCGCGCCGCCGATCAGCCGGTCGCCCATGTTCGCGACGTTGGGGAGCAGCTCCTGCTCGACGATATCGAGCGTCGCGAGCGCGGCCGCACAGCACACGGGGTTGCCGCCGAACGTCGTGCCATGGGCGCCCGGCTTCCACTTCATCACCGATTCCTTGGCGATGATCGCGCCGATCGGCATGCCGCTGCCGAGACCCTTGGCGGACAGGAGGATGTCGGGCTCGATGCCCTCGTACTCACACGCCCACATCTTCCCGGTGCGGCCCACGCCGCACTGCACCTCGTCGCAGACGAGCAGGATGCCGTAGCGATCGCAGAGCTCTCGCAAGTCACGCAGATAACCCGCTGGGGGAACGACGTAGCCTCCCTCGCCCTGGATCGGCTCGACGAAAATCGCGGCGACGCTGTCCGGCGGGATTTTCTTGACGAACAGCTCGTCTTCGATCCACGACGTGCAGCGCCTGGTGCACTCGGACTCGCCGCGGCAGTACTCGCAGCGGTAGCGATAGCCGTAGGGGACGTGATGGATCTCGGGCAGGAACGGGGCGAAGCCCGAGCGCTGCACCGCCTTGCTCGCCGTGAGACTCAAGCCACCATAGGTCCGCCCGTGGAACGCGCCGAGGAAGCCGATGATCGCCGGCCGGCCAGTCGAATGACGCGCGAGTTTGATCGCGCCTTCGACCGCTTCCGTCCCCGAGTTCGACAGAAACACGCGCTTCTTGCTCGGCCCGGGCGCGAGCTGCGCGAGCCGCTCGCACAGCGCCGCGAAGCTCTCGTAGTAGAAGTCCGAGCCACAGATATGCAGGAAACGGGCGGCGGCGTCCTGCACCGCTTTCACAACCTTGGGATGGCCATAGCCCGTCGACGCGACCGCGATGCCGGCCATGAAATCGAGGAAGCGGTTGCCGTCCACGTCCTCGACCACGGCGCGCTCGCCGCGCGCGACCGCCAGCGGGTACTCCTTGGGATACGACGTCGACGCGAAGCGGTCCTGCCGGGCCACGATCGCGCGGGCCTTCGGCCCCGGCGGCGGCACGACGATGCGGGGATAGTCGCGCGCCGCCGTCATGCCCGAGCCCTCACCTTCGCAATCGTCTGTTCGAGCGCGATCGTCAGCCGGCCCACGATCTCGTCGATTTCCTGTTCAGTAATAATGAAGGGGGGCGCGATCAACGCAGCGTCGCCGTTCGTACCATCCGCGTGCCCCACGTTCGGCCACACGGTGATTCCGGCATCGAGCGCGGCGTCCGCAAATCGTTCGGCGAATTTTGCCGAGCGCGGGAATGGCGCTCGGCTTGCCTTGTCCTCGACGAATTCGATGCCGGCGAGGAGCCCGCGGCCGCGCACGTCACCGACGTGCGGCAGATCGGTCAGAAACCGCAGCCGCCCATGCAAGACGCGACCCATTTGGGCGCAGCGCTCCACGAGTTTGTGCTGCTTCAGGTAGCGCATTGTCGCCACCCCGGCCGCGCAGGCCACCGGGTGATGGGAGAAAGTCTGCGCGTGGATGAAGCTGCCCGAGCCGTTCGCCATCACGTCCACAATGCGCTCAGGCGCCGCGATGCCCGAGAGCGCCGCATAGCCAGCCGAGACGCCTTTGCCGAACGTCATGATGTCGGGCGTGACGGCGTAAGGTTCGATCGCCCACCAGGTCCCCGTCCGGCCGATGCCCACGAGCACCTCGTCGGCGACGAAGAGCACGTCGTGGCGATCGCAGATCTCGCGCACACGCTTGAAGTACTCGGGCCGCGGGGTGGATGCGCCGGTCGACGACCCGCCGACGGGCTCGGCGATGAAGGCTGCAACCTGCTCAGCGCCGAGTTTTTCGATGGCTGCTTCGAGCACAGCAGCGCTGCAGACTGGGCAGGCGGCGCCACGGCCGCCGCATTCGCAGCGATACGGATACGGCGCCGGAATGCGGTGCACATCGACGAGCCAGGGACGGAACGGCGCCTTGTGCGCCTCGCGCGCCGAGGCAGACAGCGCGAGCAGCGTGCTGCCGTGATAGCCGGGCCCGAGCGCGATGATCTTGTGCTTGCTCGCCCTTCCCCGCTCGACCCAGTACTGCCGCGCCAGCTTTAGCGCGGCCTCGACCGCCTCCGACCCACTACAGAGGAAGTAGAGCTTCGAGAGGTCGCCGGGCAGTGTCGCGGCCAGCTCGTCGGCCAGGTTCTCGACGGGGCCGTGCGTGAACATCGTGCCGGACAGGTAGCCGAACTGCCGGCACTGCTCGGCGATCGAGTTGGCGATCTCAGGGTTGGAGTGGCCGAGGTTGGCGACGTAGGCGCCGCCGACAGCGTCGAGGTAGCGCTTGCCGCGGGAATCGATCAGCCAGCAGCCTTCGCCCCGAACGATCTTGGGGTACTCGTAGCCCAGCTTGCGGTAAAAGACGTGGCTGCTGGGGTAGCGGTGAGCCGTCATCCCGGAAAAGCTACGACGGGCGACGAAAAGGGGCGAGCTACTCCTTGCCGGTTGGTGGCGCGGACGGTCTCTTTGTAATTCGCCCAAATCACAGAGGCCTTCCCATGTTCCGCGTCGCCTCATTCGCCGTCGTACTAGCCGTCCTCATCCCGCTGACCAGTCACGCGCAGGGCGGGCGCAGGCCCGCGCGCGCCGCGCGGCCGGCACCGACTCCCACTGCCGCCGCGCCGGTAGCCGATACGGCCACGTTCAGCCAGCTCCGCTACCGCTACATCGGACCAGTGGGCAACCGCGTCGCGGCGGTCGCGGGCGTGCCAGGCGACGCGAGCACCTACTACGCGGGCGCCGCGTCGGGCGGCATCTGGAAGACCACCGACGGCGGCATCCACTGGCAGCCGATCTTCGATGACCAGCCGGTGCAGTCGATCGGCGCGCTCGCCGTCGCTCCCTCGGACCCAAACATCGTTTGGGCCGGGAGCGGGGAAGCATGGATCCGCAGTCACATCTCGATCGGCAACGGGATCTACAAGTCGACCGACGCGGGGAAGACGTGGCAGCACCTGGGCCTCGACCTAACGGGCCGCATTGGACGCGTCGTGATCCACCCCACCAACGCCGACATCGTCTACGCCGCCGCACTGGGGCACAGCTACGGCCCGCAGCAAGAGCGCGGCGTCTACCGCACGATGGACGGCGGCAAGACGTGGGAGCGGATGCTGTTCGTCGACGAGAACACGGGAGCCGCCGACGTCGTGATGGACCCCAACAACCCGCGCATCCTGTTCGCCGCGATGTGGCAGCTCGTAATCCACACCTGGGGCCGCGAGAGCGGCGGGCCGGGAAGCGGGATCTACGTGTCGAAAGACGGCGGCACGACGTGGAAGAAGCTGACGGGCAACGGACTCCCCACGAAGCCGTTCGGCAAGGTCGGGCTCGCGATCTCGCGCAGCAACTCGAGCCGCATCTACGCGCTGATCGAGACCGGCGACGGCGTCCCGGTCCACGGCCAGGACACCGACCGCGGCGAGCTGTGGCGCTCCGACGACAGCGGCGAGAACTGGCGCGTCGTCTCCTACGACCACCAGCTGTCGTGCCGCCAGCCGTACTACACACGCGTCGCGGTCGCGCCCGACCGCGACAACGAGGCGTACTTTCTGTGCGCTTCCTTCTCCAAGACGCTCGACGGCGGGGAAACGACGGCGAACATCCCGTTCCCCCAGTCGCCGGGCGGTGACAATCACGACATGTGGATCGACCCGACCGACGGGAACCGCATGATCGTGGGCAACGATGGCCAGGTGGCGATCTCGACGAACCGCGGCCGCACGTGGGACCGCGTGCAGCTCCCCATCGCGCAGATGTATCACGTCACCGCGGACAACCAGATCCCCTACTACGTGATGGGCAATCGCCAGGACGGGCCGTCATCGCGCGGACCGTCGAACTCGAAGATCGGCGGCTTCGGGGGCGGCGGGGGCGGCGCGGGCGGTACTGGCGTCATCCCGCGCGGGGAGTGGCATTCCGTGGGCGGCGGGGAAAGCGGCTGGGCGACGCCCGACCCCACCGACCCGAACCTCATCTGGTCGTCAGCGTCGGGCTCGGGGAGCGTGGGGGGGATCGTGGTGCGCTATGACGAGCGCACGCGGCAAGCCCAGAACGTGGAGATCTGGCCGCAGAGCACCATCGGCTCCCCGGCGGCCGACGTGAAGTACCGGTTTGTGTGGACGATGCCGCTCACGATCTCGCCGCACGACCACAATCGCGTGTACGCCGGCAGCCAGTTCGTCCACATGACGACCGACGGCGGCAAGAGCTGGCAGGTGATCAGCCCCGATTTGACGCTCAACGACAAGAGCAAGCAGCAGATCTCGGGCGGGCTCACCCCCGACAACATCGGCGTCGAGTATGCCGACGTGGTGTTCGCGATCGCCGAGTCGCCCCTCAAGGCGGGGCTCCTGTGGGCGGGCACGAACGATGGCGTCGTGCAGGTGACGCGCGACGGTGGGAAGAACTGGACCAACGTCACCAGCGCGATCCCCAGCATGCCGTCGTGGGGCACGGTGTCGAACATCGAGCCGTCGCGCTACGACACCGGCACCGCCTATCTCACGGTGGACGCTCACCAGGCGAACAACCGCGACCCGTTCGTCTACAAGACGACCGACTACGGGAAGACCTGGCGGTTGATCGTCACGGGGCTCCCGAAGGGGCCCGCGAGCTACGCGCACGTGGTCCGCGAGGACCCGGTGCGCCGCGGCCTGCTCTACCTCGGCACGGAGAGCGGGCTGTACGTGTCGTTCGATGACGGCGCTAGCTGGCAGCCGCTGCAGACCAATCTTCCGCACGCGCCGGTGTATTGGCTGGTGATCCAGGAGCATTTCAACGACCTCGTGGTCTCGACCTACGGCCGGGGCTTCTGGATCCTGGATGACATCACGCCGCTGCAACAGTTGAGCGCCGATGTGCGCGGCCAAACGGCGGCGCTGTTCAAGCCGCGGTCGGTCTACCGGTTCCGCTCGATCACCGCGCCCAACGCGATGACCGACGATCCTACCGCGGGGCAGAACCCGCCGTACGGCGCCGCGATCAACTACTGGCTCAAGTCCGCACCGTCCGGGGGGGGCGACGTCACCCTCGCGATCCAGGACGCGGCGGGCACGACGATCCGCACGCTCAAAGGGACGAAAAACGCCGGGATCAACCGTGTGTGGTGGGACCTGCGCAACGACTCGACGCCGCCGGCGCGGCTGCGCACGCCACCGCTGTACGCGCCCGAGGTGCGGCCCGGCCCCGAGGGCTGGCGGCCCGCGCCTGGGATCGGGACGATGATGGTCTTGATGCCGCCCGGCACGTACGCGGTGAAACTCTCCGTCGGCGGGCAGGACTTCACGCAGCCGCTGGTGGTGCGCAAGGACCCGAACTCCGGCGGG
>Ga0209157_1002707_pt1 | contig 13954 bp, 12 predicted proteins | sample GraSoiAngelo_135_FD_185892 | JGI IMG/M metagenome (GOLD analysis project Ga0209157, IMG submission 185892) | Grasslands soil microbial communities from the Angelo Coastal Reserve, California, USA - 14_0929_05_40cm (SPAdes) (version 2) | ecosystem: Environmental > Terrestrial > Soil > Grasslands ... | reverse complement strand
AACGCGGGATGTACCTCTCTGAGCTGGCTCGTGTCTTCAACCTGCATCCCCGCTATGGGCACGTAGGCGATGAAATCAATCGGTCGTACGAATGCCACCGAGCCGTCGTTCTCCAAGGTCACGATGAACCGACCAGCGTTCACGCAATGCCGTTCGTACTCTTGCGTGAAGGCGGCGTTGGGAGAGCGGTGGTGCTCGGGTTCATTGGTCTGTTGATCAGCGATGACGTCGCATTGCGGGCTGAAGGACGTTCCGAACCCGTACCATCCCCACTCTGCATTCGCGTTATTGTGCCCACCTGAGGAGCAAGGCTGCAGGAAATTCACCGGCTCAGCCGAGGTGAAATAGCTCGCCTGGTTGTTCTGGGTGTCTTGATCGCGGACCGTAAGGCTCACTTCCCACGCTGTGTTGGCCGATGTGATCGCCCCCAGCACCTCTTCCTCTTTGTTGGACGCTATTGGACCCGTGTACCACCCTGGCGGGTTCGGCCACACACAGGCGGTCGGGGTTGCTGTACCGAGTGAGGGGGGTTGCTTCAAATCGACGACGCGTTCAGTGGCGCACGCGAGCGCGACCACGACAGGCATGGCGATTAGGAATCCGGAGTGCAGCGACTTGGACATACGACGCTCCCAAAGAAGGTCGAGAGCATCCTATTTTCGGAAGGGACTAAAACACAACGGCAAACGCCCGACGTGTCATAACGGTGTTACTTCGGTTGCCGGCGTCCCTCCTTCAACAATTGCTGCACGATGTCCTGCGCGGTGCGAGGCGCCCACCAGTTTATGGCCCGCGATGCCCTGAACTCACCCAGTGCGGTACCTCGCTCCACTTCTCAGCCACAAAGAAGTCGGCGGGCAACTCGACGTTGCCGCGCCAATCGCTGTACTGCTCCTTCTGGATCACCTGGCCGCCGTGCATGATCTCGACCAGGACGGCGAGCCAGCCGCCCGCCACCGGCCTGTAGTCCTCGAGCCGAATATCAGCCAGGTCGGCCGGATTGGTGGGATTCGGCGGAACGATCATCCGCACGACGACCAGCCGTTCCCGGTCGATCCAGAACTGCGGAGACGTCGTGTCGCTCACTGACAGACTGCCGGCGACGTAGGTCGGCCGGCCCTCCCACGTCGTCATATACAGCTTGGACAGATCGAACCTGTAGGGTTGAATCTGCCGCAACGTCGTCTCGAGCGGTTGATCGTACACCCCCGCGACGAAGGGCAGAAATGGATTTCCCGAGGCCGCTGTGCGCGTGACTTTGCCGTCCCGCACGACATACAGCGAGTCCGCCGTGTAGACGACGCCGTTGCCGTTTTTGGGATCGCCGAAATCGATGCGCAACCGATCCGGCGAGTTGAGCGCCTCGTACCACGTCGTGGTGTCAGTCACGCCATTGGGATGCGTCTGGATGGTTTGCTGCTGGAACGTGACCGTCTTGAACCATTTGCCGAGATAAGCGGCGCGCATGCGCTGGAGTAACTGTCGACCATCTGTTGGGTTTTGCCACACGACGCCCGACACCACAACGGCCAACGCGAGGAGCGCTACTTTGGCTGCCAACGGGCCTCCTTGAGGAGCTGCGCGATGATGTCCTGCGCGGTCCGTCCCGCCGCCTCCGCCGCAAAGTTGATCACGATGCGGTGCGTGAGCACGGTCGGCGCGACCTGGCGCAAATCGTCCTCGTCCGCCATGGGCCGGCCATCGAGCGCCGCCCGCGCCTTGGCGCCGAGGATCAAGAACTGCGACGCACGCGGACCGGCGCCCCAGGAGATGTACTCCTTGATGAAAGCGGGCGAGCCTTCCTCGGGCGGGCGCGTCATCCGCACCAGCGTCACCGCTGCCCTCACCAGCGCCTGCGACACGGGAATGCGGCGGACCAGGTGCTGCATCGCCACCACTTCGTCAGACGTCAGCGCCGCACTGACGTCGGCGATCGCATCGCCGGTCGTCTGGGCGACGATCGCCTCTTCTTCTTCCTGCGAGGGATAGTTCACGCGCAGCTCGAACATGAAGCGATCGAGCTGTGCTTCCGGCAACGGATAGGTCCCTTCCTGCTCGATGGGGTTCTGCGTCGCCAGCACGAAAAACGGCGAGGGGAGCCGATACGTCTGCCCCGCCGCGCTGACCTGATGCTCTTGCATCGCCTGGAGCAACGCCGCCTGCGTCTTGGGTGGCGTCCGATTCACCTCGTCGGCGAGCACGATGTTGGCGAAAACGGGCCCGCGCACGAACCGGAAGCCGCGCTTCCCGGTCGCAAGGTCCTCCTCGATGATCTCGGTGCCCGTGATGTCGGACGGCATCAGGTCCGGCGTGAACTGAATGCGGTTGAACGCGAGATCGAGCGTCTCGGCGACCGTTTGCACCATGAGCGTCTTGGCGAGTCCCGGCACGCCGACGAGCAGCGCGTGTCCGCCCGAGAAAATCGCGGTGAGAATCCCGTCCAGCACGTCCGTTTGGCCTACGATGCGCTGGCCGATCTGCGCAAGCAGATCCGCGCGCGCGGAGGCGAGCCGTTCGAGGAGCTCGACATCGCCGGAGGGAGCGGGGATCGGGGAGCGAGGAGCGGTCGCCATGGGCCAAAGCAATTTAAGCGGTTGCCACAGAGATATTTAGACCTCTGACGATTTGCTTGCGAAAAATTTCACAAGCGTCTAGGTTTCCCGGCGCAACATGACTCCCGCTCAAAAAGACGAACCGCCCGAGGTCAAGGGATACAGTCAGGGCTACGAGTACTTCGGGATGGCGCTCAACTTCACGATCGCCATCCTCCTGTTCGGGGCCGGTGGCTGGTTACTCGATGGGTGGGTGCATACGCGACCGCTGTTTACGATCGTGGGGGCGTTCGTGGGCGGATTCGCGGGGTTTATGAGCATTTACTACCGAGTAAAAAGGGATACTGAAAAAGGCGGTAAAGGGCGGTAAAGGGCGGTAACGGGCGGCAAAGGAGCGCGACGTGAAAGCACTGATGATCCTCGTCGCTCTCGGTGTAGGGTTGGTCGCGATCGCGGCAGCGCTGGGTGGGAAACCTGCGGCAATCGGTGGCAGCGTGGCGGTGCTGGCACAGGTGTGGGCGGTGGTGCTGCTGCGGCCGAAGATCCGGGCGCCGAATCCCGAGTTCATGGCCCGCTGGCTCGGCGGCATCGGGATCCGCTTGCTGGGCGTGGGGATCGTCCTGATCGCGTCGCGGACGGTGCCGGCCCTGCTGGGGTACGTCGGTGTGCTGTTGCCGCTCTTGTTCCTGGAAACGAGGTTTCTCAGGTGATGCAGAAGCCCGATATCGGCGCGATGATCTTCCATCACACCGGCGACAGCCATGTGATCGAGCTGCCGTTCATCGGGGAGAAGACGCTGCCGGGTCCGTGGTACATCCCGGGCACGCACATCGATGTGTCGCCGACCAAGCACGTCGTGTTCATGCTCCTCGCCGCGTTCCTCGTCTGGCTCACGATCTGGTGGGGTGGGCGCCAGGTCGATCGGCGCCACCGCGAAGGCAAGGCACCGGGCGGCATCGGCGCCGCGGTCGAGGCCATGGTCCTGTTCGTCCGTAACGACGTCGCGATCGCGAGCATCGGGCACGGCGGGGAGGTCTTTGCGCCCTACATCTTGACGCTCTTCTTCTTCATTCTGTACTGCAATCTGCTGGGGCTGCTGCCCTGGGGCGCCGCCGCCACCGGCAACATCGCCGTGACCGCCGGGCTCGCGCTGACCGCCTTTCTGACGATCGAGATCTCGGGCTTCCGCACGCTCGGCCCCAAGGGGTACCTGAAGACCATCGTGATGGTGCCGCCGGGCATGAAAGGCATCGGCGCCGTCATCATGGCGATCATCATGACGCCCGTCGAGCTGATCGGCAAAATGGTAAAGCCGTTCGCGTTGACCCTGCGACTTTTCGCGAACATGACGGCGGGACACTTCGTGATCCTCGTCCTCCTCGGCCTCATCTTCGTTTTCGGCACCGCACCGGCCGTGATTCGCTACGGCGTGGTGACCGGCGCCGTCGCGCTGACGCTGTTCATGATGTTTCTCGAGCTGCTGGTTGCGTTTCTGCAGGCGTACATTTTCGCGCTGCTCACGTCGGTGTTCATCGGCCTCATGCGCCACGAGCATTAGGCGAACAATCACAGAGGGAACGACATGCACAACCTCCTCATGCTGCTCCAAGCCACGCCCGAGACGGCGCTCAACAGCAACGCGCTGCTCGGCGCCGGCATCGGAATGGGGCTCGCGATCATCGGCGCCGGCCTCGGCATCGGCCGCATTGGCGGTCAGGCGGTCGAAGCCATCGCGCGGCAGCCCGAGGCGTCGGCCGACATCCGCGGTGCGATGATCCTAACCGCAGCGCTGGTCGAAGGCGCGACGCTGGCCGCGTTAGTGTTCGCGCTCCTCTTCAAGCTGGCCTAGTGCTGCTGCTGCTGCAGGAAGCGCACGAGGCGGGCGGCGGGGGGGCTGGGGGCCCGTTCACGATCAACCCCGGGTTGATCATCTGGACGCTGGTCGTCTTCGGCATCCTGCTCTTCGTGCTGTGGCGCTGGGGATTCCCGGTGGTCGTGAAATCGGTCGAGGAGCGCGAGCGTCGCATCCAGAAGCAGCTCGAGGACGCCGAAAGAGCGAATGCCGAGGCGCAGCGGCTGCTCGAGGAGCACCGGAAGCAGATCGCGGCGGCGCGCACCGAGGCGCAGGACATTCTGGCCAAGGCGAAAGCGGTGTCCCAGAAAGAGCGGGAGACATTGCTCGCCAAAGCGCGCGAGGAGTACGACGCGCTGCTGACCCGCGCCCGCAAGGACATCGACACCGAGAAGGAGAAGGCGATCCTGGCGCTGCGGCGCGAGGCGGTGGAGCTGTCCATCGCCGCGGCCTCGCGCGTCATCGAGGCGAATCTCGACACGGAAGCCAACCGCCGGCTCGTGACGGAGTTTCTCGAGAGCCTCGGCAAAGCGGAGACAAAGAAGCGGTGAAAAGCGTCACGGTCGCGCGCAACTACGCCGAGGCGCTGTTCGCGGCCGGCGACCAATACGGGCCGCTGCTCGACGCGGTCGCCGGGGCGATCCAGGCGGACGAGCGCATTGCCACCGCGCTCGAGTCGCCGCGCGTGTCGAAAGCCGCCAAGAGCAGGATCCTGGAGCGGGCACTCGCCGGCGAAGCGCCACTGGAGTTCGTCAGATTCCTGCAAGCCGTGGTCCGACGGGGGCGCCAGGGCCTTCTCTCCGAGATCGCGCAAGAGTATCAAGTACTGCTGGATGCGAAGCTGAACCGCGTGCACGCCGGCGTGACCCTCGCGAACGAGCCCGACGCGCGCACGGAAAAGCAGGTGGTGGAGCGGCTCACCACGGCGCTGGGCCGCGAGGTGCGGGCCTACTTCCGGTCCGATCCTAAAATCCTCGGCGGGGTAGTCGTAAAGGTCGGGGACCGCATCTTCGACGGCTCGGTGCGCCGGCGTCTCACGGCATTGCAACGGAGAATGCTTACAGGGGAGTGACTATGAAGACTCTGCCGTTCCTGATTCTCGCCTCACTAGCCGTAGTTACTGACAAACCCCCCGTCATCAAAGAATGGCCTGTACCCTGGGCGGACACGCGGCCGCGCGATCCGTTCCTCGATCCCACGACGAATCGCATCTGGTTCTGCGGCCAGGCGGGCAACTATCTCGCCTACTTCGTGCCGACGACGGGCGAGTTCAAGAAATACGAGCTACCACCCGGCAGCGGCCCACACAACCTGATCGTGGACAAGTCCGGCATGGTGTGGTATTCGGGAAACCTCGCCGGATATATCGGACGGCTCGATCCCAAAGACGGCAGCATCAAGCAGTACGCGATTCCGGACCGGATGGTGCGCGATCCCCACACGCTGGTGTTCGACAAAAACGGCGACATCTGGTTCACGGCGCAGGGCGGCAATGCGGTTGGTCATTTGAGCGTCTCAACCGGAACGATTCACCTGATCAAGGTGCCGACGCAGAACGCGCGTCCCTACGGCATCAAGATGGACTCGAAGGGGCATCCCTGGTTCATGGAGTTTGGCACGAACAAGATCGCGACGGTCGATCCGGCGACCATGCAGCTGCGCGAGATCACGCTGCCGCGGCCGGAGACCCGCCCGCGGCGGATGGAAATCACGTCCGACGACAAGATCTGGTACGGCGACTATGCCGGCGGCAAACTGGGCCGCTATGATCCGGAGACCGGCAAGATTGACGAGTGGCAGCTGCCCGGCGGGGCGGACGCCCGGCCCTACGCGATGGTGCGCGACGACGAAGATCGCGTCTGGGTGGTCGAAACGTCGCGGCCGAATCGCTTCGTGTCGTTCGATGCGCGCACGCTGCAGTTCTCGGAGGAGACGCAGGTGCCGAGCGGCGGGGGTGTGGTGCGGCACATGTTCTACGATCCCGCCACGAAGGCGATCTGGTTCGGGACCGACAATAACACGCTCGGCCAGGCCATCGTGCCGCCGAGGACGCCGCCCGCGCAGACGCCGTAGCCTTACCGTCCGGCGGGGGCCGGATATAATAGCGGCTCACTCGAATCGGAGCGCCGCTGGTTATGTCCGTCCTCCGCCGTCTGTGTGTCGCCGGGTGTTTGCTCACACTCGCGAACCCTGCCACAGCCCAACGTCGCACCCGTCCCGCGTCCCCCGTCCCCCCTCCTGCTTTTGATACGTCGCTCTACAACGCGCTCGAATGGCGCCAGATCGGGCCGTTCCGCGGCGGCCGCGTCACCGCGGTGGCGGGCCATGGCGGCGAGGCGCTGACGTTTTACTTCGGGGGCGTGGGCGGCGGGGTGTGGAAGACGACGGACGGCGGCCTCACGTGGACGCCGATTTCCGATAAGGACTTCCGCGCCGGCTCGATCGGCGCCATCGCGGTCGCGCCGTCCGATCCCAACGTGATTTACGTCGGGACCGGCGAGTCGCCGATCCGCGGCAACGTGTCGCCGGGAAACGGCGTCTACAAGTCCACGGACGCTGGGAAAACGTGGACGCACATCGGTCTCGACAATGCGGGCCAGATTGGCGCAATCCGCGTGCATCCAGCCAACGCCGACCTCGTGTACGTCGCCGTGCTCGGCCATGCGTTCGGGCCCAACGCCGAGCGGGGCGTGTTCCGCTCCAAAGACGGGGGCCGCACGTGGGACAAGATCCTGTTTCGCTCGGACTCGGCCGGCGCCATCGATGTCGCGATGGACCCCGATAACCCGCGCATTCTGTACGCCGCGATCTGGCAGGCGCGCCGCGGGCCGTGGTACATGTCGAGCGGCGGGCCCGGCTCCGGGCTCTTCAAGTCCACCGACGGCGGCGACACGTGGAAAGAGATCACCCGCAATGAAGGCCTGCCCAAAGGCGTGATCGGGAAGATCGGCGTCACCGTGTCCGCCAATCATGATCGCGTGTGGGCGATCGTCGAGGCCGACTCGGGCGGCGTGTTCCGCTCCGACGACGGCGGCGAGACGTGGCGGCGCACCAACGAGGAGCGCAATCTCCGGCAACGCGCCTGGTACTACTCCCACATCCACGCCGATCCCAAGGATCCCGAGACCGTCTACGTGTTGAACACGGGGCTGTATCGCTCGGTGGATGGCGGTCGGACGTTCACGCAGCTGCGCGCCCCGCATGGCGACCACCACGCGCTGTGGATCGCGCCCAACGATCCCGCCCGCATGATCAACGGCAACGACGGCGGGGCGAACGTCAGTTATAACGGCGGCGTGACGTGGACGGGGCAGGACAACCAGCCGACCGCGCAGTTCTATCACGTGACCGCGACGACGCATGTCCCCTACAAGGTCTGTGGCTCGCAGCAGGACAACAGCACGGTGTGCATTGCCAGCCGGACCGACGGCGGTGCTATCGGCGAGAAAGACTGGTACGAGGTGGGCGGTGGTGAGAGCGGCTGGATCGCGGCGCGGTCCGACGATCCCGACATCGTGTACGCCGGCAGCTACAGCTACCTCTCGCGGCTCGACGTCCGCACCGGCCAGGAGCGGAACATCTTCCCCTGGCCCGATAACCCGATGGGGTGGGGCGCCGCGGACCTGAAGTACCGCTTCCAGTGGACGTTCCCCGTGGTGCTGTCGCCGTTCAATCCCAACGTGCTGTATGCGGGCGCCAACGTCATCTTCCGCACGACGAACGAGGGGCAGAGCTGGGAGGCGATCTCCGGCGACCTGACGCGCAACGACAAGTCGAAAGGAGGCCCCTCCGGCGGGCCGATCACCAAGGACAACACCAGCGTCGAGTACTACAACACGGTCTTCGTGATCGCACCGAGTGCGAAGGATTCGGGGTTGATCTGGGCGGGCAGCGACGACGGCCTGGTGCACGTGACGCGCGACGGCGGAAAGACATGGACCAACGTGACGCCACCCGCGCGCGACCTTCCCGACTGGTCGCTGATTTCGTCGATCGAGCCATCGGCGCACGACGCCGGGACCGCCTATGTCGCCGCGACGCGGTACAAGCTCGATGACTTCAAGCCGTACATCTTCAAGACGACCGACTACGGCAAGTCGTGGCGCAGCATCACCGCTGGCATCCCCGCCAATCACTTCATCCGCGTCGTGCGCGAGGATCCCGCGCGCCGAGGGTTGCTCTACGCCGGCGGCGAGTTCGGCGTCTACGTCTCGTTCGACGACGGCGCGAGCTGGCAATCGCTGCAGCGCAACCTGCCCGTCGTGCCGATCCACGACCTGGTGGTCAAGGACAACGACCTCGTCGCGGCGACACATGGCCGAGCGTTCTGGATCCTCGACGACCTGACGCCGCTGCAGCAGCTCGCCGACTCCGTCGCCCGCGCGACACGCTTCCTCTACACGCCGCGCACGGCGTACCGCATGGGTTTGGGAGGGGGATTTGGGGGTGGGGGTTCGGGATTCGTCGGCGCCGGCCGCAATCCACCAGGTGGCGCTGTCGTCTTCTTCTATCTCAAGACCGCGCCCGATTCAGCGACCACTGTAAGCCTCGATTTTTTGGACAGCCGCGATTCCTTGGTCCGGCGGTTTACTCCCAAGCCCCGAGCCCCGAGTCCCGATTCCCTCAAAGTGCGCGCCGGCATGAATCGGTTCGTCTGGAACCTGCGCTATCCCGACGCGAGTCGTTTCCAGGGCATGATCTTCTGGGCGGGGGGGACGGCCGGGCCGGTGGCAGTGCCGGGGACCTACAAGGTCCGGCTGACGGTGGGCGACTGGTCACAGACGCGCGCATTCACGGTGCGGGCTGACCCGCGTGTGAAGACGACGCCGGAGGAATATCAGCGCCAGTTCGACCTGCTGATGAAGATCTCGGGCCGCGTGAGCGCGGCAAACGATGCCGTACGGCGGATCCGCGAGGTCCGCGAGCAGATCGACGGTGCCGCGACGCGCGCCCGCGGTCTGCCAGGAGACGCCGGACGCCGCATTGGGCAGCTGGCCGACTCGATCAAGCGACGGCTGGCCGCCGTCGAGGAGCAGATCTATCAGGTGAAGAACCGCTCGAGCCAGGATCCGCTCAACTACCCGATTCGCTTGAACAACAAGATGGCGTCGCTGGCGGGGGTGGTGGCGGGCGCGGAGGCCGCGCCGACGGCGCAGTCGGTCCAGGTGTTCGACGAGCTGTCGGCGGCGCTGCAGGTGCAGCTCGACCAGCTGAAGGCCGTGCTCGACGCCGACATCCCGGCATTCAACAAGCTCGTGAAGGACAGCGACGTTCCGGCGATTATCCTGCGGTGATGCCGCTACAACCGGTAACGCAGGCCGAGTCCCACGCTGTAGCGCCAGGTGACGCGCCGCTCGAATTCGGGCGGCACGTCCCCGGCGTCGAACCAGCACGGCGAAAGTAGACCTTCCAGCCGCACGGCTCCTCCCAGACGACCTGTTATCGGCCATTCGTAAACCGCCGCACCTTGCGCGCTCACTCGTGCGCGGGCGTCGCCATCGAAATTCCACAGGTGGAGGGCGGGCCCCAGTTCAATCCACGCCGCTCCGCTCGGCCCGATCCCTCGCACCCGGGTATTTACTAGCGTACTGATTTCAATGAGATCTCCCGTCGTCTTGTCCGTCAGATTGATGTTCTGGCCCGTGACGGCAAACCCCGGTTTGGCGTAGGAAAAGCGCAGTGCTACACCATGGCGTCGCCAGTTCCGGCCGAGGCGTAGGCTGATCGCGGTGGCATCCCCAGGTCGCCCCTGAGAGGCCACGTGACTGTTCGACGTATCGTGTGTCGACCCGCCGTATCTGGTTGCAGCGAGGTCTATGCCGAGGTTCCACTGCGCGGCGAGCGGACGAGCCGCGCCGCAGCTTAACAGCAGGACAGCAGCCAGCAACGGTCGCAAAGTTCTCTCCTCATCTCATCACGAGATTGATCCAGCCGTTGGTCACGTTGTTCTCGCCCTTCACGAACCAGTTGTAACCCGGGTAGAACGTCCCAACGATTTCGTCTTCGACGGCATTGCCGACGAGCTCGTCGTTGCTCCTGAGCCAATGGGCCAGCGCCTGCCAGACGTTGTACAGCGCCTTGGCATACTTATAGACCTTCGTCACCGTCGTGCTGGAGTCGTTGCCGGTGGTGAACTTTCCATAGGCGCTATCCACCGCCAGAATCAGTTTTTGGAAGCGATCGGGATCGGTCTTGATTTGGCAAGCCGTATCGTCGTCTTCCACGACGAAGACGCGCACGTTCTGATTGGGATGCGCCGCGTTGTACTGGTCGAGCTGCGTCTTGGAGAAGAGCAGCACATCGCCCGACCAGTCCAGATCGTTCTGATCGAAGGTATACGGTCCGCCCGCATGCTCGCCGGCGCACTGGTAAGACATCAACGAATCCGTCCCGTTCTTCTGCCCGAGGATATGCACCTCAAATTCGGGCGACCCCTTCAACCAGCCTTCAAAGTCTTGCTGGAAATGGCTTTTGGTCATGTACAAGCCAGGCGCCGGTGGGGGTGGAGGCACGACGTCTCCGATGGCACCGCCCCCGCCGCCATCGCACTCGCTGATGCATTCCATCACGCGCGCCGGCCGGACCGAGAAGTCGGTCTCGACGGGCACGACGGCGAGGACGGGCGTGGCCGGTGGCGCTTGGGGATCGAGCACCTGGCGGCGGCCATGCGCGTCGAAGGCGATCGGCGGGTCGTCGTCCGTCAATGCCGTCGCCACCAGGATGTTCTCGTCTCCGGTCCATGCCGCCCGTTGCGCGGGCACGGGCAGGTATACCTCGAGCTCGATGGCGGCCTTCGCCTGCTCGGCGATGGCTGCTTCACTCATGGCGTTCTCGCTCGCGATCTGGCGTAGCGCATGCCCGCTGTTGGCGGCGAGGAAGGTCTGGAACTGGAGCTTGTGCTCGCGAAACGGCGAGGCGTCGAGCTGGGCTTTCAGGTACGCGCGGAACGCCACGTTCCGGAGCGCCTTCGCGACGATCTTCGCCAGTGCCTCGGGCCGCTTCGACAGGGTGGCGACTGAAGCGGCGGCTGGGATACCGCCGTCCGGTTCGGTCACGGGTGCGCGATCAGCGCAACCCAGCACCGCCGCCAGCGCGGCGACGGTGAGGATACGGTGCAACATGAGTCCTCCTGGTTAGGGTGGAGGCTCATTGTGGGGACGCGGGCGCGGAGTTCGTCGTCCTTTCCTTGCGACACGGCCCGGAAACACGCGAGATTCCCGGGCCATGGTTCCGCTCGCAGTCGATTCCACCTACTGGCAACAACGGGTTGCCTACGAGATCGTCGCCTCGCTCGACGAGCCGAGTGGCGTGCTGAGCGGGAACGTGCGGATCACCTACACCAATCAGTCGCCCGACACGCTACGGGATTTTTATGTCCACCAGTACCTGAACGCCTTTCGTCCCGGCTCGCGCTGGGCCGCGGTGGACTCGGCGGAAGGTCGCGCGCGCTTCCAGCACCTGAAGGATCCCGACTACGCCTTCGAACGGATCAGCGAATCGCACATCATGGGGCAGCCGAGCGTGCCCGATTACCTGGATGCGCCGGACTCGACGATCGCGCATTGGCGCCTGCCGCGACCGCTCGCGCCTGGGGATTCGATGCAGGTGGAGATCCGCTGGCAGGCGCGCCCGTCGACGTTGCCACGACGTCAGGGCCGGCGGGGGAGGCGCTTCGATTTCGCGCAGTGGTATCCGAAAGTCGTCGTGTATGACAAGTACGGCTGGGAGGATCACCCGCTTTATCCGGCCGGTGAATTCTATGGCGAGTTCGCGAGCTACGACGTCGCACTCGATCTGGCCGCGGATCAGGTGGTGGGCGCGACGGGGGTGCCCGTTGAAGGTGATCCTGGATGGCAAAAGGCGGCGGTCGGGGCGGTCGCTTCCGGTGCGATCGACTATCAGCGGAATTATTACGGGCGGTCGGGCGGTCAAACCCGATGCGGCACCGTGACTGCGGGGCGAAAGTGCGTCCGGTTCTATGCCGATTCAGTGCACCACTTCGCGATGTCCCTAAATCCTGACTACCGATACGAAGAAGGCCGTTATCGCGACGTGGTGGTACGTGTCCTCTACCAACCCGCCGACAGTGCCACGTGGGGCAATGGCATCGCGGTCCAGCGTACGGTAATGGGGCTCGCTTGGCTCGATTCACTGTACGGCAAGTTCGCATGGCCGCAGATCACGAACGTGCACCGCATCGAAGGCGGCGGCACCGAGTTCCCCATGATGATCATGGACGGCAGCGCCGGCCTTGGCCTCATCGTCCACGAGCTGGGCCACAACTACACGATGGGCATCCTCGCCAACAACGAATGGCGCGAGGGATTTCTCGACGAAGGATTCACGAGCTTCCAGACCGGGTGGTTCTTCGAGGCACACGGCCAGCCCTCGGAGTACGCCGACCTCGAGCGCGAAATCCTGTTGTGGGACCTGGACCGCTCGAGCGAGCCGGTCTCGATGGTCAGCGAGCGTTACCGTGACTTCGCGACGTACAACACGATGATCTACGACAAGGGCCAGCTCTTTTACGAGCAGCTGCGCTATATCGTCGGCGACGAGGTGATGCGGCGGATCCTGCGGACATACTACGCGCGCTATCGTCTCAAGCATGTGGACGAAAACTCATTCCGCAGCGTCGCCGAAGAAGTCTCCCACATGGACCTGAAGTGGTTCTTCGGCCAATGGCTGCACGGCACACCGCTGATCGATTATCGCTTGGACAAGGTGCAACGACGCCGCCTGGCTGACGGGCGATGGCTGACGGCTGCCACCATCAGTCGTCAGGGCGACGGCTGGATGCCGCTCGAGATCGGCGATGGCGACACGGTGTTCGCGCGCGCGAGTGGCCAAGCGGAGCGAGAGCGCGTGGAATTCGTGACCAGCCGCAAGCCGAAGCGACTCGTCCTCGATCCGCGCCAGCGGGCGCACGACTGGAACGCGCTGAACAACTGGGAGAAAAAGGGCTTGTGGCCCGCAACGTCGCGGGGGAAAGGCGTCGCGCGGTTCGACAACCCGACGCGCACCGAATCGCGCCGCGACCGCGTGGTGACGGCCTTCCTGCCGCTCGCGTGGTCCAACGACCACGGCGGATTCACCGGCGCGATACGCGGCCGCTCGAACTACCTGGGCCGATACGAGCAGAGCGTCGGCGTCTATTCGTACGCGTTCGACTCCGGCACCACGCACCGGGAAGGGTTCTACTTCCGCTTCGGCAACCCGGTGAGCCATCCGCTGCCGCGTACCGAGACCTGGGTGTCGGGGTGGTACGTGGAGGGTCGAGCGGGCGCGGCCGTCCACGCCGATCACTCGCTGCGCCGGCATCTCACCTTTGGCGCCGACCCCCACGCCGGCTTCGATGCGATCTGGATGGCGGTCAGCGACATCGGGTACGTGGACCGGCGGCTGTGGGACAACGCGGGCACCGTCGAAGCCGGACCATGGGGTTCGCTGACAAGCCAACACGGCGAGCGGGTGTGGCGGGCTCGCGGAAGCATCCGTGGCGGTCTCGTGTACAAGAATCCCGGACCGGGGCAGCAGCTGTCCAGCCGCT
>Ga0209157_1002702_pt1 | contig 13968 bp, 12 predicted proteins | sample GraSoiAngelo_135_FD_185892 | JGI IMG/M metagenome (GOLD analysis project Ga0209157, IMG submission 185892) | Grasslands soil microbial communities from the Angelo Coastal Reserve, California, USA - 14_0929_05_40cm (SPAdes) (version 2) | ecosystem: Environmental > Terrestrial > Soil > Grasslands ... | reverse complement strand
GTAGACGGCTCGAAGCAGGACCGGGTCGAGGCCGAGGAAATCGAAGGGGTTCTTCGTATGCGTGGTTTGCATCGCGGGTCCTACGGGTTCATCGGCTTAAGGATTCCCACGGTTGACGAGGACGCGGCAAGTCTTATCTTGCCTCACGACGGTCCCCGACGCATCGGCCGATCGAGGCATCGATACGATGAAACGAGAGAGCTCACGCCGCGGCCGGACCGGTCCCGAATATCGCATCCGCGTTTCGTTCGGGGTTCCGCTCGACTTCGCGTTCGCGTGGTGCACGGATTACACGCCCGAGGATGCGAGCCTCGAGGGGGAGTCGTATACGCGGAAGATCATCGAACGTACCCCGCATCGGGTCATTTTCGAAGACCTCGAGGACGCGGCGGACGGTTGGGTGTGGGGCCGGGATGTCGTCACCTTGCAGCCTCCGAATCGGTGGCATATGGACGGCGTCGGGAATCGCCGCGACGTAACCGCTGACTATGTTCTGTCGCCGCTCCCGGACGGCCGGACACGGTTCGACCTTCGCTGGAGCCGTCGGCCCAAAGTCCCCGAGACGAAGAGGCTCACGAAGGTGCAACGGGAGGCCTCCGCGATGCGCGCTTGGAAGCACTTTGCCGTCGCAATGGAACGGGACTACCGGCGCTCGCGACGCTCCCGGACAAAATGAGACGCGTTGGCGAGAACAGCGCGGGACTCTTGATGCGGCTCCCTCGTCCGTCCCGAGCGGTCACGCCGCAGTGATCGTGCCGAAGAGCCCGTCCGCCTCGCCGTTCGGACCGGCCGTGAAGAACAGCGTGTCGACCGGGCCGTTGTTGACCGTCCCGTGACCGAACTGCAACGCCCAGAGCCCGTCGATCACGAGCTTCCGGCCGTCGGATGTTCGCAGCGCGCCGATGAGTTCGAACGTCCCGTCGGGCATCTCCTGGTACGCGTTCACGTGGCCGTCTCCGAAATTGCCCACGAGCAGGTCGCCACCGAATCTTCCAAAGCTCGCGGGGGCGAGCGCCAGGCCCCAGGGCGCGTTCAACTGGCCGTGCTGCGCCACGCTAATGAGCAGATTCCCATCCGTGTCGAAGGCGTCGACGAAGCCGAGGCCCTGGCCGTCGATCTCGTCCTTCGCCCCCGGGCCCTGGTTCGCGTACGTCACGAAGATTCGCGCACCGATCGTCTGGATCCCGAACGGGGCGTAGCCCGCGGGGATCTTCGGATCGACGAACCCGCCCGAGGGAGTCACGGCGACCCACGTCGCGTTGACGACATCGATCCGGGCGTTGTGGAAGTCCGTGGCGTAGAGCTGCGGCCCCGTGGCCGTCGTCGCGATCGCGAGGCCTTTGTAGATTGCGCCGGCCCCGGACGAATCGACCTTGACCTCTGCCGCCGTCCCCAGGGACGGGTTCCAGCCCGCGATCGTTCCGCCTTCCGTTGCGAAGATGAACACGGCGCCCGCGTTGCTAGGACCGACACGGAAGCTCGTCGAGGCTCCATTGAACACGATCCCCGTCGGGGCGCCGTCCACGGAGACGTTGAGGTTTCGCTTGACGCCGGTCGCATTGTAGAGCGTCGAGAAATCCGCCCCGTTGTCGGAGACCCACCAGGGGGTCCCGGGACCCGCGACGAGGCCCCATGCGTTCACCAGGCGAGCGTCCACCGGGGTCCCGGGGACGCCGTTGTTCGAGACGAGCGCTGTCACGGTGTATCGGCCCGAAACGGCCGCAGCGGATGCCGGCATCGCGAACAAGACAAGCGCCACGAACGCGAATACAACGATCCCCGTCCCCCTCAGACGCACCGAACCGGAAACTTGCCTCATCCGACCCACCCGACCAATCCGCCAGGAGGCCATGAGACGATAGATAACCGTATGCCAAAATCCGTGTCCGATTTGCGATGGCCGGAACGCGGAACTACTTTTCCAGGGTGATCCACGTGAGCGCCGCGTACGGCTGGCCTGGGTAGTAGGAAATCCGGACGAAGCGGCGGCCGACGAGCACGGCGAGCTGGACGAACCCGTCGCTGCCCGTCTCCAGCTCTCCGATCGGCTCCAGATCTTTGTCGACGATGCTCATGATTCGTTTCGTGGCGCCCGCGGGAAACCATCCGGAATACGGATCGAGATGGAGGATTTTCTTTCGGAGGTCCTCGACGCGCGGGTCCAACGTCTTCTGCGACTTCGCCTTGCCTGAACGCCTCCTCTTCTTGCTCATCTTCCCTCCCGATACTATGGACGTACATATGGTTGCGGGGCGACATCCCTCGACGGGTCGAGTCATCGCGCGGCCGCGGAACGCCGTCTAGAAACAGGGATCACAGAGTCGAGAAAAGTGGACGAACCGGTTCAAGGGCCCGTCCATTGAGTCGTTGATTCAGTACTTCGAGAACGCCGGGAGCGTCTCGGTCGAGAGCACGCCGGGCATGCCCTGGACCTTCGTCACGACGGACTCGAGGAGGTTCTCGCGGGGGTCCGCGCTGATGCGGGCCACGATGTCCGAATCTCCGGTCGTGCCGATGATCTCCTGGATCTCGGGGACCTTCTTCAACTCGCTCATCGTCTTCTGCGTGTCGGTCGAGCGAATGAGGAGGTACGCGTTGCTTGCGTGCCCATCGGTCTTCTTCTGGGTCCAGTCCTGGAGTGCCGGATAGCTCCGGAATCCGCGGACGTGGTCCCATGCTTGGACCTCGGACGCGAATGCGCGCAGCTCGTCCGTGTTCCGGAAGCCGCCCGCAATGGCGATGTCATGGCGCCCAAAGACGGCCTCGGCCTTCGTCACGTTCGGCTTGGCTCGGAGGGTCGTCAACGTTCTCTCTACATATCCTGGCGCCACTTTGACAAAGATGACGCTTGTTCCAAATAGTTCGCTTGGCATTCAAAATTCCTTCGTCTCTCCGGACAAGGCCCTCGCACTTAAGGATACCTGCCGCACTCGACCCAGATAGACCACATGTGGTTGATTCGCGTCCGCGAATAGACCAAAGATGGTTAATCACCGTGTGGGGCGGTCACATGGAGAGCCTCCGAGCAAGTACGAAATCCTCCATGCCCCGCCAACTCGAGGCACAAGGCCTAAGTAATACGCTCGTATTACAATCGAATGTGGAGACGATCAGTCTAAAACTCACGAAAGAGCAGGCCCGACTCTTGGAAAAAACCGCTCGAGAAGAGGGATTCCCCTCGAAGTCCGAGTTCGTACGGTATGCCCTCGCGCGCGCGCTCGAGGACCGACTCAGTGTCGAGACAATCGAGGAGGTCTTCGAAGCACGTCGCCAGGTCCGCTCGGGGAGGACGGTTCCTTGGGCACGCCTGAAGGCAGAAGGATGAAGGCCTGACCTTCCGGGTCGAATTCACTCAACTGGCGGCCGGGAAGTACCGCAAGCTCGACCAGAATGTGAAAGAGCGAATTGGTCGTAAGCTCGACAATGCGGCGGCCGACCCAAAGCGGTTCTTGTCTCGGCTCAGCTCCGTAGAGGCCTACAAACTCCGAGTCGGTGAGTACCGAGTCATCATCGACGTAGATTGGGACCGCAAGCGGCTCGTCGTGCTCACGCTCGGCCATCCCAGCACGATCTATCGCTGATCGCCCAGGGGCCCGTGCAACTGAAAATTAATTCGGAAGCTTTCTCTAAGATGACGCTTCTCGGGGCGGGCTATGGCCGTCGACCTGCGAGATACGAACATCGACCCCGCGCGGCCCGAGTACCGCAAGATGCTGGAGAACCTGCAGAGCAACATCCTCAAGCCGCACGGCCGGAAGGAATCGGACCATGTGGTCGTGCGCTTCACGTCGCCGCCTGAGGGGATCTGCGCGTGGATCCGGGAATTTGCTCGCCGAGAGGTGACGTCCGCCCGGAAACAGCTCGACGAGACGGGCACTTACCACGATCACGGCACACGCGGCGGGCTCGTGGCGAGTTTCGCTCTGTCCGCGAAAGGCTACACTGCGTTAGGCCTGCTCCCGGAGGACTTTGGCGGTGCTGGCCAGTCCTTCCGGAATGGGATGAAGCTCCGGGCCTTCGCTCTCCTCGCGAGAAATCGGGATCCCCCCTCCACGGAGTGGGAGGCGCCGTACCAGGGTGACATCCACGCACTCGTGAGCCTCGCCCACGATTCGGCGGAAGAGCTCGCCACAAAGACGCGCGACGTTTCCGAGGGTCTTCGGCAGATTGGCGAGATCCTCACCATCGAACGGGGCACGGTCCTGCGAAACGCGAGGGGTGATCCGATCGAACATTTCGGCTACGTCGATTCGCGGAGCCAGCCTCTCTTCCTTCAGGCGGACCTCGACGCGGAGAAAGAAGGCGGGGTCGACGCGTGGGATCCGTCCGCTCCGCTCGGCCTGGTCTTGGTCGACGATCCGTTCACCAGCGAGGAGGATTCGTTCGGAAGCTTCCTCGTCTTCCGGAAACTGCAACAGGATGTCGCGAACTTCAACGCCGGCGTGAAGGGCCTCGCGACGCGCCTGGCGGCGGACGAGGCGCTCACCGGTGCCTTCGTCGTCGGGCGGTTCAAGGACGGGACGCCGGTCACCCTCCGACCGTGGGATGGCCTCGGACCGGTGAACAACTTCGAGTACCTCGCGCACGACCGCGTCGGCAATCGATGTCCGTTCCACGCGCACATCCGGAAGGCGAACCAGCGTGGAGCGAACCCGTTCCTGGATTCGGAGCAAGAGCGCAGCCATCGGATCGTGCGCCGCGGCATCCCGTACGGAATCCGATCGCCGCCCTCCGCGGCATCCTCCACGGGCGCGTCCTCCGCCGGTGAAGTCGGCCTCCTGTTCCAGGCGTTCCAAAGCGACATCGCACAGCAGTTCGAGTTCATCCAACGCACGTGGGTCGACAACCCAAACTTCCCGGAGTTACTCCTCTTGCCGGGCCTGAACACCGGGGACGATGCTTTGATCGGCCAGCATCCTCGGGCCGCGCAGAAGTGGCCTCGGACGTGGGGTCGGTCGGGTCGGTTCGTCGATCGGCTGAGGTTCAACTTTGGCGACTTCGTCCGGTTGCGTGGCGGCGAGTACTTCTTCACGCCGAGTCTCAGTTGCCTGAAGAACCTGTGACGGCTGGGGCTCGAACGGATCAGTTGACCGTCGAGCCACACCCATTGCTTCGGCATGTGGCACTGCGTTCGAGTACCATGCGATCTCGTAAGTCCGACACGTAAGTTTAAGTAATACACGTATTATTGTGATGAGTGGCGGGGCGAATCCTGTACAGCCGCCACGCGCGGCAACGGATGATTCTCCGCGGCATCTCTGAACGTGAGGTACGTGACGCAATTCGCAAGGGAACAAAGAGGACTCAAGATGACAAGATTGTCGCTTCGTACACCTACTTCGAAGTCGTTTACGTCGTGCGGGGAGAGAACACCTTCGTGATCACGGTTCAGTTCAGATGGTGAGATGATGGCGACGTGTCTGGTCTGCGGCAAGGGGAGATTGCGCCGAGGGAAGGTCCGAGAGCAGATGTTCGGGGTCGATCTGGGCGAGTATCCCGCAGAGATCTGCGATTCGTGCGGAGAGTCCTTTGTCGACTCGGAAGCGATGAAGAAGATCGAGACTCGGGCGAAGGCGATGGGGCTCTGGGGCCTCGCCAAGAAGGTGTCGATCGCCAAGTCCGGGAACTCTCTTGTCGTCCGGATCCCGGCGGACCTGGCGCGATTCCTGCAGCTGAAGGGTGGGGAAGACGCCCTTGTGCGCCCGGAAGGTCGGGCGAAGATCGTCGTCGAGCTCGGCTAGCCGCAGATGCCGTCGCCGCGATTGGCGCCGCCGGACGAGGGGAGACTCCGCAGCCTTATGGCTCACGGACCGATTCCGCCGTCCATGCTCAAATTCGAGACGGTCGCGGTGGTCGTGCGGGATGAGAAGAAGGCGACGAAGTTCTGGAAAGACAAGGTCGGCTTCCGCGTGGTGACCTCGTGGCCTCACTGGGTCACCGTTGGGCCGCGCGGTGCGAACGTCCGCTTGCATCTTTGCCCCGACTCCCGCCCGGAAAAGGGGAACACAGGATACCTCTTCGCCACGGCGGACGCCGCGAAGGAGGAGGCCCGGCTCAGGAAGAAGGGCGTCAAGATCACAAAGCCGACCAAGAAGGAGGAGTGGGGCACGATCTTCTGGTTCGCGGATCCGGACGGGAACGAGTTCCAGGTGATGGAGTTCTAGTCGTTTCAAATTGGCCTAGGAGGGCGGCTTCTGGCCCGGTCCCGGCATGTCGGGTCGGTTCGTGCGCCCCGCACGTCGTGAGCGGAGGACCCACCACGCGCCGATGGCGCATACGGTTGCGGCTCCGGCGCTGCCGACCGCGAGTGCGGTCAGGAGGAGCGACCCCGACGAACCGGGAGGCGGTGGGAGGGTGATCTCGAAACCGTTGAGCATCGTCTCGAACGTCGATTCGTACAAGCTCAGGAACGCCGAGTCGAGGGTCAGGACGATCGTCCAGTATCGGCCATCGGCGTGGCTCACGACGATCGCGACTCGTTCCGTCACGTAACTCGACGCGTCCACGGCATCGAAGACGATCCCGGCATGCGCCGCGATCGTCCGCTCGGTGGGGGATCCCGACATGACGAGATTCCGCCATGTCCGTCGAAGATCGTTCAGCACGAGGGCGGCGCGTGTGGTGAGGTACGATGGCGTCTCGTTCGCCCCCGGGTCTTGGTGCATGTCGACGGCGACGCTCGTTCGGATGCCCTCGTAGTCCGGCCCTCGAAGGACGACCTCGACGACGGACCAGCCGAGCGGTTCGTTTTCCGACGCGTTCCAGGTCGAAGGGACCGGGAGGCGAAAGCCCGCCGAATGCGCGTACGGAACCAGGGTGAACGCGGGGAACGCTTCGACGACGAGGGCCCGCGAATCGAGGTCCGACTGTCCGACATCGGTGTCGATTCCCAGGGTTGTGACGTAGGTGCCGGGATTTGTGTAGGTCTTGTTCACGATCGCCCCGGTGGCCGTCGAACCGTCTCCGAAATCCCAGTGGTAGGCGACGATGGAGCCGGCTTGGGCATACGAGTAGTGGGCGTCAAACAGAATCGGGTATCCCGCGTAAATCGGACGTTGCGGCCGCGTGAAAAAGATCGCAGTCGGCGGTGGCGGGTCGACCGTGATGGTCCAGGTCGTGGTCGTGGACCCGCCGGACCAGGCGATGTTCGCGGTGATGTTCCAGGTTCCAACCTGGATCGGCGGCGACACAAATCCCACCAGCACGTTTTGGGGCAGCTGCAGTCGAGAAAATAGCGGGACACCGTTCACGGACACTTGCGCGCTGTCCACGGTGACTTCGGGGATTCCCCCCCAAACGACCGCAGTGACCGCCGGCGGGAGGTACGTGAGGGACGCCCCCGGTGGGGGATCGCTCGGTGCCACGGCCGGAGCGAGCGGGAAGACGCGCACTCCGTACGGCGTCCAGACGAGGACCATCTGCGTTGAAGGCGACGCGACGACGAACTGGAGTTCGGAACCAATTGGGATTTCCCGGACGAGAGTGTTGGTCGACGTGTTGAACGCCCAGAGGCCCGAACGGTACGGGGAGAAATCGTTGAGTGCGAACGCGAGGTGCTGATCCGCAAGCAAGGCGATGCCCGCGGGATACGCATCGGTCACGAGGTCGCGGATCGCCCCTAGTGTGTCGAGCGAGATGAGCTTGATTCCATACTGGTCGAACGAACTCAAATAGACGATCCGCGCGGCCCAGTCCACGATGACTTGGTCCGCTTGCCCTAGGTACTGGCTTGTACTCGCGAGCAGGACCGGATTGTCATTCTCCACGGAATACCGGAACATCCAGACGGGCCACGCCCGGATGTGGACGAGCAGCTCGGAGCCATTTGGGCTCACATCGAGGAGGGATTCGAACAAGTCAAGAGGCGCCCAGCTCGTGATCACCGAACCCGTCGTTTCATTGACGATCCGCACGGACGCGTTGTTTTTTCCGCTCACGTACAGTCGATCCGGCCGTCCGTGTCGTACGCTGAGCGGGCTGAATGCGAGATTGATGGTACGAACCACACGTCGGGCGTCGATGTCGACAACGACCGTCTGATTGGCCCCGGAAACGGCAACGTACAGAAAATTCCCATCGGCGGAGGGATCGATCGAGGTTGCGGAAGGACCGACGAAGACGGAGTCGAGATACTGGCCGGTGGACGCATTGAGATACCATAGGTTGTCCCCCACGCCCACCTGGTAGATCAGAGGTCGCCGCGGGTCAGGTAGGATTTCATGGGTGCCGCCGCCGGCCACCGCGGGCGTCAGAGGATGTCCTTCGTCAGGCGAGGCCACGACGGAGGAGACCGCGGACCAGGCGGCGCTGAGGAGCACGATGCCGATCAGGATGGGGAGGACCGTGCGGGTCGGGTCACGTCCCATCGTTCTTCGGCTCCTGCGAGCGCGTCTCTTCCAGAGACCGACGCTTCGAATTCCTGGTCCGGTACAGGGCGAACGCCACACTTCCGAGGCTGGCGGCTCCCACCCCCGCGAACAAGAGCGGGCCAGCGAGTGATTCAGGACGCTCCGGTCCGACCTGGAAGGTAGCCGACCGTTCGGCGACGTTCCCGGCCGCATCGACGGCTCGGAGACGGACCGAATGGGATCCATCGGGGAGGTCGAGCGTCAGCGAAGTCGTCGTACCGAACGACGCAAAGGGCCCACTGTCGACGCTCACCTCGAATCGCGCGATCCCCGAACCACTATCCGTCGCGCTCCAAGCGATCGTCACGTTGGTGGAGGAGACGGTGCCCGAAGGATCGAGACGGTCGATGTCCGGCGGTACGGAATCCACGCGGATGGGGACGGAGTGGATCGTCTCGACATGGCGAGCCCGGTCGGTGGCGAAGTATTCGAGCAGCCGCTCTCCGTCCGTGAAGTTCAGAGGCGCCGAATAGTCCTGCCACGGACCGCCGTCCAATCGATACTGGAAGGTCGCGATCCCACTGCCTTCGTCTGTGGCTCGAAGGGTCGCCGTAACCGCACTCCGGGACCAACCATTCTCACCGCGGATTCCCGCGAGGGTCGCCGAGGAGACCGGAGGTCCCACATCGTACCCGACGGTGATGATCCGGAACGTTTCCGCGCTGAATCCGCCATCGTCGTTAATGAGGAGATCGACGCCCATGTCTCCCCATGTGGTATACACGTGGGTGACGATGATGCCATCGGCAAACGTGGCGTCGCCGAAAGCCCAATGGTAAGAGATTATTGATCGCATCGAGTCGTTGGAAGCGGATGCGTCGAACGTGACGGTCTGTCGGATGTACACCGGATCGGGCGACATCGTGAACGTGGCGACGGGGGGTCGTGTGACGGTGACGTTATGGCCGGTGATGTTGGTGAGCCCTGTGTCGTCCTGCACGGTGAGGTTCACCGTAAACGTACCGAGGCTCCCGAACGCGTGGCCGGCCCATCCGTCCGCGCTCGTGTGATTGGTCCCGTCTCCGAACTCCCAGGAATAGGTCGTGATGTTGCCGTCCGGGTCGGTCGAGGACCGACCGTCGAAGAAGACGTACCAGAAAGGGATGGGATACTGCGGTTGGAAATCAAACGAAGCCACCGGCGGGACACCAGGTGGTGCGGCCGGTGTGGAGAGGCTCCGCATCGCCGACCCAAGCAACACACGAACCTGGATCGCTGGGGCTGACAACGGGGAGGCGACGACCAGCGCTAGGCAAAGCAACACCAGCCGTCCTACGTGCGTCCGGTTACGTGCCATCGTGGCGGGGCTCCTCGCTCGGCGCGAGTTGCGGGGGGCCGCGCGGCCGCCGTCGTCGGATCCACCAGATCGCCACGATCGCGGTGGCGGCCGCCGCGACCGAGGCCAAAATCCACGGAAGTTGGACGGAGACGAACCCGACGGGCCCTCCTGCACCGGGACCTTCGGGAGTCGCGGGATCGAACGCATCGATGTACACGGCGGTCCCGTCCACCTGATACGGAGTCGGGTTGGGGGAAGTCCCCGGATCGATCGTCCATGCGCCAAGCCCGAGGGGGACAATCGTCACGTTTCCGGGCGACGTCGCGGTCCCCGTCGTCCCGGCGGGAAGGTGGACGGTCACGCGTGAAAATCCGAACGACCCATCATAGCCCAGCCAAACGGTGACGTTGTGGCGGCCGCCACGGGATTCCAGAGAAGACCAGTAATCTTCGACGCGGGTCTCCGTTACGTTGGCCCAGGAGAGGACGTCGCCTGCGCCGTCGACTTGATACGAAACGGACGAACGAAACGGCATTCCCCGGCCGTCGATGGCCATTTGGCTGTACGGGCTCCGGACGAAGTAGCCGGATTCGGCGGCCCGGATGATCCGGAGTTCCGTCGAGTCGGCGAAGCCGTCCCGATTCCCGTACATGTCGGCATGGAAGCGAAGTTCGGCCGCATCATTGATCAGGGTCGACCGGATCGTCCGGCGAGTGGAATTCCAACTGGTCACGTTCACGTCGATCTCAGACGAGTTCGGGGTTGAATTTCCAAGCGCGAGGCCGAGCTGCGTGTCGCCGGAAATCGTGACGCTCGACGTCCGGGCGCCCGCCGCGCCGCACCCGCTGACGAGGACGAGGAAGGTCCCCGGATAGACCGGGAAGGAGTACGATCCGTAGTTCGGGTACTGCTCGGCGGCGAACTTCGTCGACGGATCCATCAGCGCGACCGAGCCGCAACCCGATCCGAAGGGACTGGCCGGCCAGGAAACCCCGCCGGAGAGGTAGGCGACGGGGCGCGACTCGAATTGACTCGGGGCGTACCCGGGGGTGAGCCACGCGGTCCGGTTCCGGTCGTAGTCCGTCGAATCGACCCGTTTGGCGATCACCTCCAACGTCCAATTCGCGGAGAACGGTTGCCGACTGAACATGATGCCGCTGAATGGCACGTCGACCGTGTAATCTCCCGGTTCGAAATGAGCTCCGTGCCCGGATTGGAAGATGCCTCCCGCGTAGGCGCTGAGCCAGAGGTTCACGTAGACGACGAAGTCGCCGGCCTCCGTAACGCGAAGCGGAACGTGGACGACGAAGAGATCGGCGAGGCCGTTGCTGTCCGAGTCGACGAGCGCAACGGACGGGCCCGGCGTCCGAAAGTCCGCGGAGGGGCGTCGGAACTGACCGTAGACGTACGCCTGGGTCTGATGCGTGCGATAGTCGATCGCCCCGAGTCCTTCGACGAACAAGTACAGATCCACGTTGTACGGGCCGTTCGCGTGGACCGTGAAGAGCGGCAGGGTCTCGAGGGAAAACTCGATGGCGGATGTGCCCGCCGGCAAACGGATCGCGTCCCCGAACGGGGACTCGATGTTCGCCCATCCGTCCGGTCCGTTGACGGACATCGAGGCTCGGGCCATCACAATGACCTCCTTCGTGGCCGCGATGGACGTCCGCACGACGATTCGGTCGAACAGGCCATCGCCGTTCGTGTCTCGACCTTGATCCGTGATTGGGTCGGCGAACACCGCCCACGGCGGATCGAACGACGTCGCGCTGTAGGCCGACGTCGCATACGACTTCTGGGATCCCGACCAGCGGACGTTCCCCACGAACGTGGACCCGCGAAGCATGAGCACATACGGGCCGTCGGCGCCGGCCTTGCGCAGGTAGGGGCCAAGGAAGGTGAAGGTGAACGTGTGAGCGCCTGCGGTGAGCGTCTTGTCGAACGCGTCGTGCAAGAGGTAGGGAAAATTCTCGTTGCCCAGTTGGGCCTCGAACCCGTACGTCCCGTTCTCGAGGACCGTCGCCGTGAAGTCGATCCGCAGCTCGTCAAAGAGGCGGTTGCCGTCGAGGTCGACCCCATAGTCGTGGATCGAGTCGCCGAACTGCGGGAAGGTGAAGGCCCTCGCCGGCGGGGTGGGCACAACCAACACCGTGAGAGTGAAAACGAGGGCTAAGAATAGCACACGGGCTCTCAGTCGCGAAGCACCCCTCGCTGACGATGGACGGGCGGCTAGTTAATGCTGCTGGGGAGCGGCGCGGCCTGTCCCGCTCCGCTTTAGCATTGGGAGCGGAGGTCCGTCCCGTTCACGATCCCCCGACGAGCCGCTCGGCTTCCCGCCAGAGTCGCTCCTGCACCTCGAGATCCCGGGAGTACGCGTTCGATTCGGAGAGCTCCGTGCCCTTGAAGAAACGTCCCGTGAAGCCCTCGAGGTGCGGGGAGGAGGCCAGGTACGCGACCGCTTCCGCGGCCTGTTCTGGGGGTTTCGATGCGAGTCCCGCAAAGAACCGGACCGGAGCGGCGAACTCGCGCATCAGATCGGACTTGAAGACCCCGGGGTGAAGCACATTCGCCTGGACTCCCGTCCCTTCGAGGCGGCGCGCGAGCGTGTACGTGAACAGGAGGTCTGCCATCTTGGACGCGCCGAAGGCGTGCAGGGGCCGCCAGCGCGTATTGCCCTGGAGGTCCGCGAAGTCGAGTTCCGTCGTCGTCGGCGCGGAGACGGTGATCACCCTCGAGGGTGCGCCGGCTCGCAGTGTAGGGACGAGGAGGTTCGTGAGCAGAAACGGACCGAGGAAGTTCGTGACGAACATGAGTTCGAGCCCGCCTGCCGTCTCGGTTCGCTTGCGAGTGAAGATCGCGGCGGCGTTGACGAGGACATCGAGGCGATCGTGCGCGTCTCCGAAGGACTTCGCCAAGTTCCGGACCGATCGAAGGTCGGACAGGTCGGCCTGGAGAAGTTCGACCGATCCGGCCCCACTGGCTTGGCGGACGCTTGCGACGACCGCGTGTCCACGGGCCTGATCCCGACTCACGAGCACGACGCGCGCGCCGCGTTGGGCTAAGGCATTCGCGGTCGCTTTTCCGAGCGCCCCCGTCGCGCCGGTCACCACGCAAACTCGGCCGATGAGGCTTCCCGCGGCTCCAGTCATGGACGGCAATGAAGGGACAGACATGAACATCTCCTTTGCCGTTTACAAGTCCGTGTCTCCGGCGAGCGACGTCACTCCTGCAACCAGGCCACGCGCCAGACCCTCCAGAGGGCGGTCGGATCCGTGAGCGGGTCGCCGTGGACGAGGAAGAAATCCGCGGGCCCGCCTTCGACGAGTCGGCCGGCCTCCGATTCCCCGAGGAGCTCCCCGCCTCGAATCGTGGCGGAAGCGAGTGCCTCCCACGGCTTCAACCCGGCCTCGACGAGCGCCTCGACCTCCCAAGCGAGGTGGTTCGCGCGTAGGGAGCCGCCGCCGAAATCGGTGCCGGTCGCGATCCTCACGTCGGCTCGGTGGGCGAGGCGGACGCTCTCGATTGCCCGTTCCCGCCGAAGCGCAATCCGCTCTTTCCCTTCGTCGCTGACGAACCGGGGCAGCGTCGTTGTCTGCGCGAACGAGGCCCAGGACCGGAAGATGGCCAGGGTGCTCACGAGGAACGTCCCCTGACGGGCCATCTGTGCGACCGCGTCCGAGTCGAGCTCGAATCCGTGTTCGAGGGAATCGACTCCGGCGTCGATCCCGACCCGGGCCCCGACGAGGAAACCGGAGTGGGCGGTGACCTTCGCGCCGCGACCGTGCGCGAGTTCGACGACGGCCCGCACCTCGTCTGTCGACCAGGGCGCCACTTCCTTCTTCGGTCCGTCGAGGTAGAGCTTGAGGAAGTCCGCTCCGTCGTCGAGCTGCGTCGACGCGGCCTTCAGGAGGGCGGGCCCGTCATCCGCTTCGATCAGGAGGCCACCTGCGATCACGCCGCTGTGACCGATCCACGTTCCCGCGACCCGGATCATCGGTCGCTGCGGCTCCGACTGCCACCGTTCTCGCACGCGGAGCGCGAGGGCGCGCCTTCGTCCATCCCGCGGATCCACGGCGAGCGGCGACCCGACGTCGCGGGCCCAGCGCACACCGGCGCGGCCCAGAAGGTCCCCGTTGTGCTCCGCGACTTCGAGCAGTTCCTCCGGAGGATCGGCACCGCGGTCGATCCAATGCGAGCCGCCGGGAAGCGTGACGTGGCTGTGGGCATCGACCATCCCGGGAACGATGGTGGACCCTCCGGCATCGATGACATGGACATTCG
>Ga0209157_1002699_pt1 | contig 13980 bp, 16 predicted proteins | sample GraSoiAngelo_135_FD_185892 | JGI IMG/M metagenome (GOLD analysis project Ga0209157, IMG submission 185892) | Grasslands soil microbial communities from the Angelo Coastal Reserve, California, USA - 14_0929_05_40cm (SPAdes) (version 2) | ecosystem: Environmental > Terrestrial > Soil > Grasslands ... | reverse complement strand
CTGGACCGCACCCGCGGATCCGACCGAGGTGCGCATCATCTGCACGATCGTCGGTCACGAGGGTCTCGGGATGGTGGGAAAGCTCATCGTGAAGCCGCGCTAGCTCGCGGCTAGTGAGCAGTCATCTCCTATTCTTGAGACGCCGGCGTAGTCCAACGGCAGGAGACAACTCCCTTAAGAGGAGTCCAGTGCGGGTTCGAATCCCGCCGCCGGCACAGTCCTATTGACACCAGACTCAGACAACGCTTGATTGTCGCTTGATTGTCGGCTGGGGCGGGTAATGGCAAAGGCTGGTCGAAGGGCCTCACCGCTGCGACGGACGCTCGGGTTGCACGTGCCGCGCAAGCGAATCGTGGGCAACGCCGCGGTCCCTACAGAAAACGCGACGGTGTGGCGGCTGGAGACTGTCCTGTACTACCAATCGCGCAAAACAACTATGGCGCGTACGGCTATTTGCTGGGCATGTATCTCGGCGACGGCTATCTCGCGACGTGCCCACGCACGCTTGATCTCCGTGTGTTCCTCGACTCGTCACAGCCGTCGGTGATCGAAAGCTGCGAGGAGGCAATGAGGCGAGTGAATCCCTTTCATCCAATTGGCAAAGTCATTCGGCCGCCCTCGGTGACAATCGTCAGAGCCTACGGTCGGTGTTGGCTTTCGCTGTTTCCGCAACATGGGCCCGGCAAGAAACACACGCGACTTATCGCGCTCGAGCCGTGGCAGACAAACATCGTTACAGCCGAGCCGTTCAGTTTCCTCGCGGGACTGTTGCACAGCGATGGCTCGCGTTTCGTAAGGACTGTCGGCGGTAAGGCGTATCCGGCTTACAACTTTTTCAATCACTCGACCGACATCCTCGATCTCTTTTGCTGGGCATGCGATCTCGCTGGTGTGCACTACACGAGACCTGGTCGACACCAAGTTTCCATTGCAAGACGCGCCGACGTCGCAGTCTTGGATAGCCGGATAGGTCCGAAGAACTGAGGCGGCCCACATATCCCTGGCTGCTCGCGATCACGCTGGGGTTCACCGAGACGATCTCGTGGGGCGTCCTCTATTACGCGTTCAGCGTGCTCGTCACGCCGATGCAGTCAGAGTTCGGCTGGTCACGCGCACAGCTCACCGGCGCGTTCTCGCTCGCGCTCATCGTCCTCGGGCTCTCGGGTGTCGTCGTCGGTCAGTGGCTCGATCGACGCGGGCCGAGGCTGCTCATGACTGCCGCATCCATCCTTGGCGTGCTTCTCGTCGTCGCGTGGTCGCGCGTCACGGACCTCCTCGCGTTCTACGCGATCTGGGCGCTCATGGGCGTGTGCTGGTCAGGCACGCTGTACTCGCCGGCGTTCGCGACCGTGACCGCGTTCTTCCGCGAGCGGCGGACCGAAGCGCTGCTCGTGGTGACGCTCATGGCCGGGCTCGCGAGCACGATCTTCTTCCCGCTCACCGCGTACTTCGTGTCGCTCTTCGGGTGGCGCGGTGCGCTTGTCCTGCTTGCGGTGATCCTCGCGGTCACGACCGTCCCGCTCCACGCCCTCGTGTTGCGGCGCGCACCGACGCACGAGCACGACGACGGCGAGGTGAACCTCGATCTCTTCGAAGCGTTGCGCCACCCGAGCTTTCGCTGGCTCGCGCTCGGGTTCTTCTGCTTCGCGCTGGGCATCGGCGTCTTCGTCCACTTCGTGCCGTATCTCGTGTCGCGCGGATATGACCTCACGACCGCGGCCGCGATCGGGGGACTCGTCGGCGCGATGCAGCTCGTCGGCCGCCTCCTCCTCGCGCAGTTCGAGCGACGTCTCGCGCCCACCGCGACGATCGCCGCGGTCTACGCGCTGCAACCCTTCGCGCTGCTTGTGTTGCTGCTCGGTCCGCTTGCCGTCGCGCCGTACGCCTTCGTCGTGCTCTTCGGTGCGGGCCGCGGCGCGGACACGCTCATCCGCAACACCGCGGTCGCGCGCCTGTACGGCGCGCGGCGATTCGCGAGCATCCAGGGCGTCCTGTCACTCATCATCACCGGCGCGTGGGCCGGCAGCCCAGTCGCGCTCGGCGCGATCTACGACCGCTTCGGTGGCTATGAGATCGGGCTGTGGATCGTGCTCGTCGCGTCGCTCGTCGCGCTGGTCGCGATACGCGTGGGCGTCAGCCGCACTGATCGCTCCGCTCGCTGAGGCCCGTCCCTCCTACTCCGCCGCGGGACCGTCGACATTCGTCACAATGTCGCCACTGCCGCCGCGCACGACGACGAGCTCCGACGCTTCGTCATCGGGATTGCCCTCGCGGTGGATCTCGCCCGGCGCGACATAGAGCGTGTCGCCCGCAGCGGCCTCGAGCACGTCCTTGCCACCCTTACCAAACTCGAGGCGGATGCGTCCGCGCAGAACGTAGATCGCCGATTCGTACGCGCCGTGGTGGTGCCATCCCGAGAACGTGTGACCCTCGGTCTTCGCGACGCCGGCCCACATCGATGGCGTGCGGACGGCCTGCTCGCGCTCCATGCCCGGCGTCTGGGTCGTTTCGCGCTTCCGCTCCGAGGGGCGCACCAGATGCGTCTGGTCATTGGCCATCGCGTTCGGCCTCCCAGCGCTTGTGCTGCTCCTCGAGCTGCGCGCCCTTGCGCGCGACCCAGTTCTGGATGAACCGGCGCAGCTTGGCGTCGTCGGGCAACGGTTCGGTCGCTCGGTGGCGGTTGGCGCATTCGAACGTGACGGCGGCCTCGGTCATCGCGATCGGGAACATCGGCATGTGACAGGTCTCGCAGTCGGCCGTGCCGTCGGTCCGCAGGTCCAAGGACACCTCCGCAAGGCCGAGCCGATGGCTAAGGGATGATGCTCCGCGCCTTCGGCTCCCGTACAATTGTCGTGACCGCCGCGGACCAGTGCCGCGGCGCCTTTTCGCCCCGGGAAGACCCGCGGCAAACCCATGGAAAGGAACACGTCAACGCTGATGCGACCGTACGAGCTCATGTACCTCCTGCCTCCCACAGCCGACGAAGAGCGCCTGGGCGCCGTGTCGGAGCGTCTGCAGAGCGCGATCACCAGCCTCGGCGGCAAGATCGACAAGGTCACGCCGCCGGCGCGCCGGCGCCTCGCGTACGAACTCGCGCACCACCGCGACGGCCACTACGGCGTCGTCGAGTTCTCGCTGCCGCCTGAGCAATCGCGCGAGTTCGATCGCACGATCCGCCTCACCGAAGACATCTTGCGCCACCTCGTGGTGCGAAGGGACGAATAGCAATGGCCTCACTCAACAAGATCATGATCATCGGCAACGTCGGTCGCGATCCGGAGCTCCGAATGACCGCGAACGGCAAGCCCGTCACCGAGTTCTCAGTCGCGGTCAACCGCATCTTCAACGATGGCACCTCGGGCGAGCGTCGCGAGGAGACCGAGTGGTTTCGCGTCGTCTGCTGGCAGCGCCTCGCGGAGACGGCACAGCAACTGATCCAGAAGGGTCGCCTGGTGTTCGTTGAGGGCCGTCTTCAGACGCGACCGTGGACCGACCGCGAGGGCAAGGAGCGTCTGTCGGTGGAGATCATCGCCAACGACTTTCGCGTGCTCGACTCGCGGCGCGATCGCGAAGCCGGCATGGGCGGTCCGGCACAGGAACCGCAGCCAGCGCAAGCGGCGAAGGCACCGAACGGCGACAAGCCGGGCTTCGATCCCGACGAGATCCCGTTCTAGGAGTGTGTGAATGAGCTCTGAGATCCCACAGCCACCGTCCGAGGGCGGTGATCGTCCGGCGCCGCGCGGTCCGCGCCCGTCGTACGGTGATCGCGATCGCCGTCCGTCCTATGGTGATCGTGACCGCGGGGACCGCGGGGACCGCGGGGACCGCGGCGGTCCGGGTGGACGGCGGCCGCGCCGTCGGGTGTGCTCGTTCTGCGTCGAGAAGGTCCAGCGCATCGACTACAAGGACGTCGGCCGCATCCGCCGGTACATCAGCGATCGCGGCAAGATCGACCCACGTCGCAAGAGCGGGACGTGCGCGAAGCACCAGCGCATGCTCACGACTGCGCTCAAGCGCGCGCGCTTCATGGCACTCCTTCCATACACCGCTGAGCACGTGCGCTCGCTCATGTCGCCGCAGGCGCGCGCGATGGCCGGTGGCCCGCCGCCGCCGAAGCCCGATCGTCCGCCGTACCGACCCGGCGAGTTTCGGCCAGCTCCGCGGTACGGCCCACCGCCGGCACCGGCGGCGATGGCGCCGGGCGCGGCAACGCCCGGTGCGGCCGTGGGTACTGGCGCGCCTGCGCAGGCGCCAACAGCGTCCGCCACTCCCGCGGCACCCGCCGCTCCCGCGCCGCGACGCGAGGAAACACCCGCGTCATAGCGGGACGCCCCGCAGATCACATGAGGCCGGTCCGAGAGGGCCGGCCTTTTCATTACGCTCGGAAGAGCGCCGGCAAGAGCGGAAGGTTCCCGAGGACGATGAGCAGGACGAGGAGCGCGATGCCGATCGCGACACTGCGCGATGGATCCTTGCGCGCGGCCGCGACGCAGAGACCAGTGAGGATCCCGAGGCCGACCCCGTAGAGCGCGGACAAGAAGGCCGCGGCGAACCCCGCCGCGAAGACGGTCAGCGAGTTCAGCGGCATGCGGCTCGAGAAGAGCCAGAACGCAAGACCCGCGAGCAACGCGGCGGGGATCACGAAGAACGCGCCGTTGAACACGAGACCCGGAAGCGCGTCGAGGACCGTGAGGCCCGGTTGTTGAGGAAAGAAGACGACCTCGAGGACCGACCACGCGCCGACGCCAAGCGCGAGTCCGACGACGAAAAGCGCCATCTCGAGCGCCGCCCCGCCGCGAGCGAGGACCCAGGCCCAGCCCCAGTAGACGGCCCACGGAGCGAACAGCGCAGGGACGATGAGCGCCCCGTTCCCGTAGAGCGCGTAGTTACCGAACGCCACGCGCGAGTGCTCGAGAACGACGGTGGTGATCGCGATGACGGCTCCGGCCGCGAAACCGACGACCGCGATGCGGATCACGCCTCGGATGCTAGAGGGGGTGGAGGGCCGGCCCGTCACGAAGGCCGGCCCTCGATCGTGGAGAGTGGACTGGAGTCCAGGCGCCGGAGAGGCGCCGCCCTCCCACCGAGGACAACGTATGGCTGGCGTCGACGTCCTCCTCGATCGCAGTGGCGCGCCGAGCGCAAATCGCGCCATGCCGGGACTGTCTCCTGTGATGTAGCGGCGAAGCGTGCGACGCAGAGCGCGACGCGTCGTGCGCGCTAAGGGCGAATGAGGCTCGTCAGGCTCGTCATGCGAAGCTCGAACACCCCGACGAGCAGGACGAGGACCGCCAGGAAGGAGATCGCGCCGCGTGCCCGTGGCTTCTGCCACGAGTGTCCCGCCGCGGTGCCCGCGACGGCGCCCATCGTGAGCGTCGGAAGGACGAGCGCGAGGAAGAGGCCGCCGACGTAGCCGATCGCGAGCGTGCCGAATGAGGCGCGCACGCGCTGGGACGCGAAGGCCCAATACAGGATCGCGGCGAACGCGACCACCGGCGTGACGAACTCCACGCCGAGCAGCGCACGGTCGACGAGAACGAGCGTGTTCGTCATGCCGTCAGGCGCATAGAGGGCGTAGTCGAGCGGGAACGCGAGGGCCGACGCGACGAGCAGGCCGAGCGTGTAGAGCAGGAGCCGCGGCCCACTGCGACCCGCCCAGCGATCCGACACCCACGTCCAGCCCCACGCGATCGCGAGCGGGAGCAGGACGACGGGGACCGCCGTTGCGAGGGCGGGATTGCCCTGGAACGAAACGTCCTTGTATTCGAAGGCCACGTGGCCGGCGGCGATCTGCAGGGCGCCGATGACGATGCCCCAGGCCAGCCCACGGAAAAGACTCACGCCCCGCAGTAAAGCCCTCCCCGACTCCGATCGCCGCTCCTAAACGGAGGGCCCTTGGTACTAGACCGCACGACCTCATCGTCCGGCTTTGTTGCCTGCGGGACCGCTTGTCATCCGCGACGCTCGGCTAGTAGAAGATGCAGACGTCGTCGCAGACCTCGAGCGGCTGGTAGGCGGGGTACGGGTCAGCGTCCACGCCGGTCACCGTTCGCTCGCAGCTCGCCGCGCACGTGCCAGCGGTCTCGATGCCCGTCGAGCGCGTATCGAGTTTCGCGGCGAATGCGGTCGAACCAATGAGTCCGATAGCGAAGAGCACCGCTCCGAGTCGGATCGTCCAACGCGCGTTCATCGATGCACCTCCATAAACTGCGAGGACGCTAGTCGCGTGTGGGCGGCGGCGCGGCCACGCGGGTAACGCGTCGAGCGCGCTCTTCGTGGAACCGTGAGTGCGTCGGTCGCAACGGTTCGACGGACTAGGCCTCGTCAACTCTGCTAAGCGACCGGGTAAGCAGGCGTATGCTTTCGCCTTCGACGAGCAGATGGCAGGAACACGTCGGGTCTCAGCGTCCAGACGCTCGACAACAATCCCGGCGCGACGAGAGACATCTTCACCTGGATGTGCGACACGAACGTGAGCTGCATCTGGAACCCGGTGCGCACCACTCTCACGGTTACGGTGACCACAGCGACGGCCGGCGGGACCTGTTCGACGCCGGGGCTCCAGTTACCGCTCACGATCACTGCCACCACGGGCGTCTTCGACAATGACGACGGCATAGCGCCGAACCTGGCGGTATCCGACACGCTCATCAACTGACCGACATCGCTCGGACATGAAGAAGGCCGGCGTCGCGGCCGGCCTTCTCGTTTTCAGCAGGATCGATCGCTACGCGGTCTTCTGCTCGTGTAGCGGTTTCTTGTCGATCTTGAGGATCGCCTGGTCCTTCGCCGGCACGGTGAATGGGATCACGCCCGGGATGAGCCAGTCGGTCCACATCTTGTCGACCTGCGCCTGGAAGTGCTCGACGTCCTCGTCGATGAAGTGCGCGAAGCGGCCCTGGCGGCGCAGGTACTCGATGACCGGCTTGCGCTTCTTGCGGCCCTCCGCAATCTGACGCGTCGGACCGGTGAGGTTGCACACGCCGTCCATGACCTCGTAGAGCGGCCAGATGCCGCACTCGACAGCGAGGTGTCCGAGCTCCTGGCTGTACTGCGGGTGGTAGTCCCAGCCCTTCGGGCACGGGTCGAGCGTGTGCACGAACGTAGGTCCGCCGAGCTCGAGCGCCTTGCGGATCTTGTTCATGAGGTCCACGGCGTACGCGGCACAGCCCGCCGCGATGTAGCGCGACTCGGGGTGGCCGGCCGCAAGCATGCCGGGTACGTTCTTCTTCCAGCGCGTGTGCATGAGTCGCTTCTTCTCACCCGACGGCGAGAAGGTCGTCACCGCGCCGTACGGCGTCTGGCTCGAGAGCTGGATGTCGGTGTTCGCGTACGACTCGTTGTCGTACAGGAGCACGAGGCAGTTGTAGTCCTTGTGCGTGAGCGTGGCAGAGATCGCGCCGATGCCCATGTCGGCGCCGCCGCCGTCACCGCAGAACGCGATGACGTTGATCTTCTCGTTCTTCAGCTTGCCCTTGCGCATCAGCACCTTGAGCCCCGCGGCCGTCCCGAGCGCGGCCGAGCCGGACGCGCCGAGCTGCGTGTGCATCCACGGCACGACCCAGGGGGTCGTGTAGTACGTCGTGTTCGCGACGTACATGCAGCCGGTCGATCCGAGGACGATCGTCCGAGGGCCCGCGGCTTTCACCATGTGGCGCATGACCAGGGCGGACTCGCAGCCCTGGCAGGTGCGGTGGCCCGAGACGAAGAGCTCTTCGTAGGGGACATCCTTGACTCCCTTGATCTGCGGCAGGTCCTGAGCGGGCATGATTTCCGTGCTCATCGCATCACTCCCTTACACCGATCCAGTGACAGGTGTCACCGGCGGATGGGCCCGCCTTTGCGGCGGCCTCGGTCTTCTCGAAGATCTCGGTGGCCATCGGCTGCTCGATCTCGCGCCCGCCCAGTCCGGCGATGAAGCCGACAATGACCGGGCGCTTCTGCTGCGAGTACAGCGCGGAGCGGATCTCGTTGTACAGGACGCCGCCGTAGAACGGCGATCCGAACGAGTAGTCGCGGTCGATGACGCCGACGGCCTTGAAGCGGCTGAGGGTCTTCACGACCTCCTCGGTCGGGAAGGGCCGGAACCACTTGAGCCGCACGAGGCCGATCTTGTGGCCTTCCTTGCGCAGCCGGCGGATCGCGACCTTCATCGGTAGGGATAGCGTGCCCTGGCCGATGACGACGACCTCGGCGTCGTCGGTCATGTACTCGTCGAGGAACGGGCTGTCGCCGCCGCGGCCGAAGATCTTCTTGAAGTCGGCGTGCGCCTCGCGGATGACGCCGAGCGCCTGACGCATCGCGTGATCGTTCTGGCGGCGGATCTCCATGAGCCAATCCTGGTCGACCTGCGGCGCGATCGTGATCGGGTTGTCGGGGTGCAGGAGACGATCGCCGAGGTCGAACTTCGGCAGGAAGCGGTTCACAGCCTCCTGGGTCGGGATCTTCACGATGTGCTGCGAGTGGGTGAGGAACGCGCCGTCGAGCCCGATGGCGATCGGCAGGGAGACGCGCTTGTCCTCGGCGACGCGCCACGCCATGAGCGCGAGGTCGAGCGCCTCCTGCGCCGTCTCCGCCCACGGGAGGAGCCAGCCCAGGTCGCGCACCGCGAGCGAGTCGTTGTGCTCGGTGCCGAACGCGCCCGGGTCGTCGAGTGCGCGGTTACCGCAGATCGCGACGACCGGCAGGCGAAGGCCCGCCGTGACGGCGATCGCCTCGAAGGCGTAGAACCAGCCGACGCCGGACGAGCCGACGAACACGCGCGAGCCGACGGCGCACGCGTGCTTCACGATCTCGAACTGGCTGTGCTCGCCGTCGGCGACGATGTACTCGACGTCCATCTTGCCGTTGGCGATGAGCTTCGCCGCGGCCTGCATCACGCCGTCGTACGGACGGATGGGATAGGCCGCCATGACGTCGACGTCCGCGAGGCGAATGGCCTCGGCGATGGCCTCGCAGCCCGTCGCGAGCTGCTCGGTCTCGACGTCGCTGTGCTCTCTGAGCTTGAGCTCGACGACCATTACTCATCACCTCCGCTTGCTGCGGCGCCGGCGTCGGTCGCGCGAGCGGCCTTCGGTGGCGGCGCGGCCGACACGCCTGACATCTTCTCGAACCAGGCGTTGTACGCGGGCTTGTCCTGCTTCCACATCTGCCACTTGTCGACGTTATCCGTGAACTTGAGCTCATCGACCATGACGATGCAGTCCTTCACCGGGCAGACCTGGGCGCAGATGCCGCAGCCGATGCACGCCGAGTAGACGACCTCGTAGTGGCCCTCGGGCGTCACCTCGAAACATTCATCGGGGCAGTCGAGCCAACACATCGTGCACTTGATGCACGTGTCGAAGTTCACGACCGGACGCATGGTCCGAGCGCCGTACTTCTTGTAGTAGGGGTTGCGCTCGCCCGGCTTGCGCGCCTCGACGATGATGCCGGGCCGCATCGTGGTCCAGCCCGGCTTCTTGAACTGGAGCACCTCGTGGCCGCTCGTGCCCTCGCCGATCCGCACGGGACGCATCGCGGTGGAGTCGTAGCCGGCTTGCACCGATGCGATCGCGGACTCGTTGCCCTTCGCCAGCTCATTGGTCGCGGCCTTGGCGTTCTCGAGCGAGATCCACTGGGGCAGGATCTTCGCGAGTGCGCCCAGGATGCGGTAATCGGTGTGATCGTCCTTGAAGACCCACAGGCCCGCGAATGACGCGCCGCCCGGCACGATCCCGAGCGTGTACGGCCGTTCCGCCTTATCGGTCTGCGCGAGTACCGCGTCGGGCGTCTTCTCCGATGTGACCAGCAGCCACCCGTTCGCGCGCACCGGCTTCCAGATCGGCTGGCGTCCGTACCAGGCCCACGATTCGACGCCCTTCACGAGCGTGTCATCCACCGCGATCGAGACGTCCACGACCGCCGGCTCGTATTTGGCCATCGATGCCTCGAGCTCGATCTCATCGGCCGCGACGACCGCGAACTGCTTCGCGGGCACGCCATTTCGCTCGGGCGAGTCGCCGTAGCGCGCGAACGCCGTGCCGGTGTGACCGTCCTTGCGCGCAGCGAGTACGACCGACCGGCAGATGCGCTGCGCGAGCGTCTTTTGGAAGATGCCGCGGTAGACGACCTCGATCGAGATCGATTTGTCTTGCTCAGCCATCACTTCCCTCCAAGGAGTTTGAGGATGCCTTCGCCGACAGACTTGATGTGCTCTGCCGCGGCGTCGCGCGCACGTTCGGCGTCGTGCTTCGCGAGCGCGTCGTAGATGTGGCGGTGTGCCTCGAGCGAGGCGTGCGCGCGAGAGTTCGTCTGAAGCCATTCCTCGCGCGACGCGCGAAGGACGTCCCAGATGACGCCGAGCATCGTCGTAAGTAGCTCGTTCCCCGCGGCGTCGCCGATGACCTCGTGGAAGCGGGTGTCCTCTTCGACGTACGACTGGTTCGCCGCGACCCTGCGCTCCTGCGCGCCGAGGAGCTCGCGCAGCTCAGCGAGCTGTGCCGGCGTGATGCGCGCGGCGGCGAGGGCGGCGATCGCCGGCTCGACGACGCCGCGGAACTCGATGACGTCGGAGACCGTGTGACCACGGGCGATGAGTGAGTGGAGCGGCTTCGCCAGGTCGTCGGGGCTGACCCGACGGACGAACGTGCCGCCGCCCGCGCGCGTCTCGACGGTGCCGAGGAGCTCGAGGCTGCGGAGTGCCTCGCGCACGGACGCCCGTGAGACCTGGAACTGCTCGGCCAGCTGGCGCTCAGCGGGGAGCTGATCGCCGGCGCGGAGCTCGCCCTTCTCGAGAAGGGCCTGGATCTGCTCGACGATCCCTTGGTAGAGGCGGCTACGTCGGATCGGCTCAATGGTCGTCAAATCGTCTCCCCAGCGCTCTGGTCAGGTGGTCTGACCAGAGGCTAGGACGACCCGATATTGGCGTCAAGGCCGCCATTTAGGGGGCTGCGGCACATATTCCAACGGCCACGGAGGAAACGTGCGTCCTCGGCGCGCTCGCCGCCCTCCTCGCGTACGGCCGCTGGGGTCTTCTGGGCGCCAGCTGACTCGCGCATCGGGACCTAGTGCGACGCGGCCTCCGCGTGTCCCGCCATGAGGAGCCCGAGTCGATCCTCGGTCGCGTCCGCGGCGTCGAGCGTCGCGACGATGCGCCCCTCGAACATCACCGCGATCCGGTCCGAGAGCGCGCGGATCTCGTCGAGCTCGCTGGAGATGAGGAGGATGCCGCACCCGCGCGCGCGCTGCTCGAGCAGCCGCTCGTGCACGTACTCCGTCGCCGCAATGTCGAGGCCGCGCGTCGGCTGGCTGATGACGATGAGCCGCGGCGATTCTGAGATCTCGCGGCCCAGCACGACCTTCTGCTGGTTGCCGCCTGAGAGCGTCCCTACGATCACCTTTGCATTCGGTGGGCGCACGTCGAAGTCTTTCGCGAGACGGTCGCCGTCCTTCGCGATCGCCTCACGCTCCAGTACGCCGCGTCGCGCGTACGGCTCGCGATCCTGCTTGCCGAGGATGAAGTTGTCGGCGACGGTGAAGGGCAGCACGAGCCCTTCGACGCGGCGGTCCTCCGGCACGTAGGCGACACCGCGCGCGCGCGTGCGCTTTGGCGGATCGCGCGTGATGTCCGCCCCGCCCACAGTGATCGTCCCCTCGGTGACCGGCCGAAGCCCGAGGATGCACTGCGCGAGCTCGCTCTGACCGTTGCCGCCGACCCCGGCGACGCCGACGATCTCTCCCTCGCGCACGACGAGATCGACACCGCGGAGGGCCGGCGTGCCGCGGTCGGAGAGCGCTTCGAGCCGTGAGATCTGCAGGATCGGCAGGCTCGTGCCGGTGGCGGCGCGCGCCTTCAGCTCCTTCAACTCCCGGCCGACCATCGCCTTCGCGATCTCGGCCGCGTTCGTCTCTTTCGTGACGAGCTGCGCCGCGTTGCGGCCCTGTCGCAGCACGGTGATGCGGTCGGTGACCGCGAGGACCTCGCGCAGCTTGTGGGTGATGAGGATGAGAGTCTTTCCCTCCGCGCGGAGCTGGCGGACGATGACGAAGAGCTCGTCCACCTCTTGCGGCGTGAGCACGGCCGTCGGCTCGTCGAAGATGAGGAGCTCCGAGCCCCGATACAGGACCTTGAGGATCTCGACGCGCTGCTGGAGGCCGAGCGGGATGTCCTCGATGCGCGCGCTCGGCTCGACGACGATGCCGAAGCGCTCCTCGAGGGCGCGCACACGCTGCTCGATGGCGCGCGTATCGAGCGGCGGCCCACCGCGCTCGTCGCCGAGGACGACGTTCTCCGCGACCGTGAGCGGCGGCACAAGCATGAAGTGCTGGTGGATCATCCCGATGCCGAGCGCGATCGCGTCGCGCGGTCCGGTGATCCGCACCTCTCTGCCGCGATAGCGGATGGTGCCCGCGTCGGGGTGGTAGAGGCCGTAGAGGATGTTCATCAGCGTCGTCTTGCCTGCGCCGTTCTCGCCGACGAGCGCATGGATCTCGCCCTCGTTCACGACGAGGTCGACGCCGTCGAGCGCCTGGAGCTCGCCGAAGCGCTTGCGAATGCCGCGCATCTCGAGGAGCGGCACGAGCGGCGTCGCGACCGCCGTCGCGGCCGTACCCCGTTCGCGCTCGGGTCGCGGCGCGATCACCTAATGACCCTCGCTTTCGTAAGGGACGCCGTCCGCGGCGGGTGGGCGTGAGCGTCCCACGAACCCGGCGACCGCGAGGATCGTGAGCAGGTAGGGGATCGTCGAGAGGAGCTGCACCGGAATGCGCAGATCGCCGATGGACACGCCCTGCAGCGAGACCGACAGCGCGTCGCCGTACCCGAAGATGAGCGAGGCCACGAGCGCGCCGACGGGCGTCCAGCGGCCGAAGATCATCGCGGCGAGCCCGATGAAGCCGCGGCCATTTGTCAGGCCGTCGGTGAACGAGCCGGTGTCGGCGACGGTGAGATAGACCCCGCCGAGCGCGGCGAGCCCGCCCGAGGCGAGCACCGCCCAATAGCGCGTGCGACGCACGTCGATGCCGACGGTGTCGGCGGCGCGCGGATGCTCGCCGACGGCGCGCAGCCGGAGGCCGGCCACGGTCCGGAACATGTACAGCTGCAGCACGATGACGAGCACGAGCGCGAGCCAGACGAGCACGTTCTGATGCCCGATCACACCACCGACGAACGGCACGCCCGCGAGGAAGTCCAGGTTGAGCGCTGGCAACAGCGGCACTCCTGACGGCACGCCCGAGCCGTAGATCTCGTAGTTGAGGTAGGACGTCACTCCGAGCGCGAGGATGTTGAGGGCCATCCCGGTCACGATCTGGTCCGCGCGCCAGGTCACCGACGCGACCGCGTGCACCGCCGCGAGGACGGTGCCCGCGAGTAGCCCGATGAGCACCGCGAGCGGGGCGCTGCCGGTCTTATCCGCCGCGAGGATGCCGAAGAACGCGCCGAAGAGCATGCAGCCCTCGAGCGCGATGTTGGTCACCCCCGAACGCTCGGTGATGACGCCGCCGAGAGCGGCGAACGCGATCGGCGTCGCAAGGCGAAGCGTCGCCGCGATGACGCCGGCGCCGATGAGGAGCTCCACTACGCGAGCGCCTCGGCGGGTGTGCCCCGGCGTACCGCGAGCGCACGCACGATGGCCTCGGCGGCGATGACGAGCAGCACCGTCGCCTCGACGACCTCGACGAGATGCGACGAGACGCCGGCGTCCGCCTGCATGATCGTGCCGCCGCGCGCGAACGCGGCGAAGAGCACCGCTGCGAGCGTGATCCCGACCGGCGAGTTCTTCCCGAGGAGCGCGACCGCGATGGCATCGAAGCCGAAGCCGGCGGAGAACCCGTCGAACACGCGGTGGAAGAGGCCGCTCACCTGGATCATGCCCGCGAGACCCGCGAAGCCACCGGCGATGAACATCACGAGGACCATTCGTCGCCGCGGATCGATGCCCGCCTGCGCCGCGGCGCGCGCACCGAGGCCCACCGCGCGGAGCTCGTAACCGAGGCTCG
>Ga0209157_1002685_pt1 | contig 14030 bp, 16 predicted proteins | sample GraSoiAngelo_135_FD_185892 | JGI IMG/M metagenome (GOLD analysis project Ga0209157, IMG submission 185892) | Grasslands soil microbial communities from the Angelo Coastal Reserve, California, USA - 14_0929_05_40cm (SPAdes) (version 2) | ecosystem: Environmental > Terrestrial > Soil > Grasslands ... | reverse complement strand
GACGTCGAAGACCTGAATCGCCTTCTGGACCTCGATCGACCCTGTCACGAGGTCCAACTCCACCTCGACCGCGGTTCCCCCGAAGGTGTGGAAGATTGTCGGTATACCCTGCCCCGTCGTCGGGTCAAGATAGGTGGTAAGACTCGACGAGAAGTAGCCCCTTCCAATTATCGGGCCTCCGACTGTATTCCCATTCGGGTAGACATAGCCGAAGACAATATCCTTCAGCCGAATGTTCATCCAGGGCCTCCCCTTCACCTTCACCTCCCCTTCGCCGACCTCCAGCTGTTCGACCGGGATTCTCAGTACTTGGGATGCGAGGTCGGTGATCTGGCGCTTCGCGTCTTCACACGCCCGCAGAGACGCCGTCCCGTCGGTAAAGAGGCCCCTGCTGCCGACCGTCTGCCATGTATAGGCCGACTTGCTCGTATCTCGGGTGAGGTCGACCCTGACCCTCTCCACTGAGATCCCGAACTGGTCGGCGACGAGCTGCGAGAGCGCCGTCACGGTTCCCTGTCCAAAGTTTCCCGTGCCCACGACCAGGTCGATGGTCGCATCCTCGTTGAACTTCACAATCGCGGAGGCCGACGCGTTCGGCGGCTGAGAGGGCCCCTTGACGCAGAGCGCAAAACCCTTGGAGCGAATCTTCCAAGACTGAGAGGGGGGCGAGCTCTTCTCCCCCCAGCCCAGCTCCTTCAGCAAGGTCTGGAGGACTTTCCTGGGGTCTCCCACGTCCTCTCTGAGCTTCTCGCCGGTCGCGGTATGGGATTCACCCGGTTTCAGCAGGTTCATCCGCCTTAGCACCGCTGAATCGATTCCCAGCTTCTTCGCCGCCCTCTCGAAGACCTGCTCAAGAACCCAGTTGCTCTCCGCATATCCGAAACCCCTCATGGCCGTGGTTGGGATCTTGTTCGTGTAGACCGCGTAAGACTCGCAGTAGACATTGGGAATCTCGTAGACACCCTCCGCGGAGTAGCCCATCGCGCGGCCGACGTTCACGGTGTAGTCGGCGTAAGCCCCCGCATCGAGGACGAACCGCACCTTGTAGGCGAGGCACCTGCCATCCCTCTTGAAACCGGCCCTCACGTGAGCGACGACCCCCTCTCTCGACGCCCCGGACGAAAAGTTCTCCTTCCGCGAAAGGACGAGCTTGACCGGCCTGCATCCGACGAGCTTCGAAGCCATCGCGACCAACGCCTCCCAACCCAAACCCGCCTTCCCACCGAAGCCTCCGCCAACGAACGGAGTCTTGATCACAATCTTGTTGTACGGTATCCCGAGAGACTCAGCCATTATCTGCCTCACGATGAAGGGGGACTGGCAACTCGTCCATATCTCGACGGTCCCGTCGCGCATCCAGTGAGCGACGACGTTCTGCGTCTCCATGTAGGCATGGCTGACGTGCGAAACCACGAACTCGTCCTCGATGACTTCGTCCGCTTCCTTCAAGCCCCTCTCGACGTCTCCGTGGATGAGGGTGAACTTGTTCGCTATGTTCGTCCCGGGGATGGGGTTGAACGCGGGGGCGTGCCTGTACTCTGCCATCTTCTCGTGCAAGAGGGGGGCCTCGGGCTTCATCGCCTCGACGGGGTCGAAGACCGTCGGGAGGGACTCGTACTCGATGTTCACCAGCTCGGACGCCCTCTCCGCGCCCTCCAGCGTCTCGGCGACCACCATCGCCACGGGGTGTCCCGACCACCTGACCTTCTCGACCGCGAGGAGGTCCCTGTCCCCGGCGTACATCCCGACTCTGAAGGGCATGTCCTGCCCCGTCAGCACCGCCACCACCCCGGGGACCGCCTTCGAGGCGGTCGTGTCGATCCTGGTGATTCGTGCATGTGGCATCGTGCTGGTGACGAGCTTCGCGTGCAGTGTGCCCGGAATTGAGCAGTCATACGTGTAGACGGCAGTTCCGGTAACCTTCAGGGAGGCATCCTGTGGGGTGACCGCGCGTCCCACAGCCTCTCCGTTGCTCAAGGAGGGGTTTGACCCTATTTTCTTATAAAAATATTTCCCGGTCGTGAGGGCTTAGGGGGAGGCAGCCCATAAGTCGATTCCGGTGATTACGTGTCAGGCCTTGATGAAGGTCGTCCCCGCCCTCCCCTCCATCGACTCCACTGCCTTTCCCAGCGAGGTTATCACCGCCGCCCTGCCGCCCCATACAGTGAATCTGACGCACGCCTGCACTTTTGGCTTCATGCTACCAGCGAGAAACTCCCCCGCTTCCAGGAAGCGCCTTGCTTCATCGACGGTTAACTGCCTGACGCTCCTCTCTTTCGGCGTTCCGAAATTCAATTTGACCCCCTCGACATCCGTCAGGATGAGAAGCCCCTCAGCCCCCACAGCCTCGGCCAACTTCTCTGCCGCCAGGTCTTTATCGACGACGGCGTCCACTCCCTCGAGCTCTCCTTCCCCATTCATCGCGACCGGGATTCCACCTCCACCCGATGCGACTACCACGCCACCCTCGTCGAAGAGCCTCTTGATTGCCTCGGCTTCTATGATTCGAATCGGCTCCGGGGAGGGTACTACCCTGCGATAGACCCGAACTCCCTCGGGTTTCACCTTCGTCATCATGTAGCCGCGCTCAGCCTTCAGCCTCTCTGATGCTTCAAAGTCGTAGAATGGCCCGATCGGCTTCGTAGGGTTCTTGAACGCGGGGTCGCTCCTATCCACGAGGACCTGAGTCACGATGGAAATAACCGATTTGTTGATCCTGGCGTGGCCCGCTAGATTCTGCAGCGTCTGCTGAATCATGTAGCCTATCTGTCCCTGAGTCATCGCCCCGAGGACGTGCAACGGCTGAGTCGGCAGGTCGGCTCGCGCCTTTTCCTGCTGCAGTGCGAGATTACCCACCTGGGGACCGTTTCCGTGAGTTATCAGAAGCTGGTGGCCCCTCGCGAGAAGCTGGACGAGCTCAGCGCAGGCAACTCGTACATTTCTAGTCTGCTCCTCATAAGTCCCCCTCTCCTCTGACCTCTCAAGGGCGTTCCCACCGACGGCTACGACGATTCTCAAGCTCCGCCGGTCGACCTCCGCGACATTCGAACCAATGCGGTTACTCTTCGCGTTACAACTCTTAAATAATCTTGAAGAGAGAAACGCGCAATTCTCGCATGAAGAGAGCAGGTGGCAATAGGAAGAGCAGTAGGAAGGTCGCCTTCGTCGCTCGCTGTCTCGTCAACCAGAATGCGAAGGTAGCCGAGTTCGCCCGTCTCCCCGGAGTTGTTTCACCGGTCATCGATCTACTGAAGTCAAGCGGAATCCCCAGCAGTACGAGAGACTTCCCAACTCGCCTCACGTCTGTGAGTTTGTCCGCGACTCGGGGTATGGCATGATAAAGATGCCACCCCTCGCCATGCCCAAGGTGGCCCTCACCGGCTGGATATCGTCCGTCGCCGACCAGATTCAGGAATGCGGAAGCCGCATCTTTACAGTTCTGCTGCTCGGTATGAATTCGCTTCCGGGGAAGGGGGTGTGGGTCTCTCAGCTGAAGAAGGAGCTCTCGGCCAGGGGGGTCGAGATGCCGGCGACGAAGAACATCTCCGTCTCTGGCGTCGCGAGCCGTGACTCAACGAAGAAGAGTCTAGGCGGCTTTCTCAGGTAGCGACTGCGAGGATGAGCCCCCTCGAGGAAATTTCGAGCCTCCTGAGCGGGGGTGGCAGGGTGATCGTGATCGCCGAGAATGATGTCGACCTGAAGTCTCTCCGGGGGAAGAACACCCTCTTTCTCTTGAAAGTGGCGGAGGGGTCGCTGGCGGCCGGCGGGAGGGGCGGCGGGTTTGGGGAAAGGAGGGTAGTCGCGGTCCTTGCGTTTCGGTATGAAGAAGGAGTCTGCGAGAAGATCTTCGAGACCGCCGAGGAGGGGACTGTAAGCAAATTCGAGGTTCCCTACTACGTGACTAGGATGCCCATGACAATGAGTGACGGAGCCGAGAGCGTTGGCTACGGTGTCGTCGACCCCGAACTCGTTGCCGCCTTCGCCCGTAATGCGAGATGAGCCCATTCCGCTCTCTGGACAGTGCGTTCGAATGGGTAGGATTCTCGGCCGAGAATCTTCTCGGCACGGTCTCCCACCGAAGGCGTCTGCTCTCCGCAGCCGAATGTCTATCAAGCGAGTAGAGGAAAGCTAGCGACCCAACAAAATCGGGCGAACATCGGGGATTGCTGACAATCGGCATCGGTTCAGGCTGTTTTCAGAATCAGCCAAACGCCTAGCATGGTCGGGCCCTCAGCGTTTTCAGCATCCACTCAACGCCGACTCACATTAAAATAACTTCACCGGAGGTCGCCCATCACCTTGCGGGTCCTTATCACTGGAGCGAGCGGGATGGTCGGTCGAAACCTGCTGGATTACTTCTCAAAGAAAGGTGTGGAGACGATACCGACTGACCTCTCGGGGCAGAAGCTGAGCGGGAATCTTCTCGAGAAGGAGTTTGTAGCCAGCCTCGAGCCCCTCGATTTCGATGCGATAGTCCACCTCGCCGCCGTCACCGACATCAAGAAGACGGTCGAGAATCCTCGGCTCTGCTACGAAGTGAACTGCTTCGGGACCCTGAACGTCCTCGAGCTCGCGGTGAAGAAGCGTGTGAAGCGATTCGTCTTCTCAAGCTCGGCGAACGTCTTCGGCGCGCCGAAAAAGCTACCCGTCACAGAGGAGTCGCCCTTCGACCCGCGAGTTCCCTACGACTACTCGAAAGTGATAGGAGAGCAGCTGGCGATGAGTTACTTCAAGAACCGAGGGCTACCCGTCGCGATTACGCGGAGTTGGCTCCTCTTCGGCGAGCACGACCAACCCACGAGAGCCATCATTCGTTTCATTCGGGCCTGCCTCTCGAACCAGCCGCTCACCCTCTACAACGGCGGGAAGGACACGACGGCTCCTTCGCACGCAGCGAACTACGCTAAGCTCGTCACGGCGATTCTTGAGAATGACGGCTCCTCCGGCCAGCCGTTTAACTTCGGAGGCGAGAAAGTAGTCAAGATACGCGAGCTCGCCCATATGATAAAGAAGCTCACCAACTCCTCGTCAGAACTGATACTGGCGCCACCTCGGACCGAGCTTGAAAGGGAACCACAGGTGAGCTACCCGTCGAACAGGAAGGTCGAGAAGGTGCTGGGTTATGGGCACGAACTTAGCTTGGAGGAGGGTCTGAAGAGGACGATAGAATGGGTCAGAGGCGGAGAGAAATAGAAGTCAGGAAGTGAGTATTAACTCCACCTTCACGTCGTCGGGAATCCTGAGTTTGGTAATCTGTCTCATAGTCCTATCATCGGGCTGAACGTCAAGAATCCTTCTGTGTATCCTCATCTGCCAGTGGTCGAAGGTGTGCGTGCCCTCACCGGTGGGGGCCTTTCGTGTTGTAATCTTCAAAAACTTCGTCGGGAGCGGCTGGGGGCCTTTCATCTTTACGCCTGTCTTCACCGTGATCTCCTTGATCTCATTGGCAACCCGATCCAGCTGCTCGAGGTTGGTGCTTGTCAGCTTTATCCTGGCGAACTGAGGCAATTTCTTTGGAGTGCTTCTCAGATGGTATTAAGGTTGCGTATCAGACCGGGAAATGCCACTTCTTTCCCTGCGTATAGTCGTAGACCTGAATGCTCTTCGTCTCGTAATAGTAGTCGAGCCCCTCTATGCCTAGCTCTCTCCCAAAGCCGCTCTGCTTGAAACCCCCGAATGGGACCTCCGCCCTCGCAATAGGCGGCGAGTTCACCCATGTCGTCCCCGCTTCGATCCGCTCTGCGGCGTAGTAGGCCCTCTCCACGTTACTCGTCCAGACCGAAGAGCCCAGCCCGTAGATTGTGTCGTTCGCCCTTTCGAGAGCTTCGTCCATGTCTTTGACCACGAAGATTGGAAGGGCGGGTCCGAAACACTCCTCTCGAGCCATCGTCGCCCCGTAGTCGACATCTGCCAGAAGGGCCGGCTCGTAGAAGTATCCCCTCTCGAGCTCCTCTCCCTTCGGGCGCTTCCCACCAGTCAGAACCTTGGCTCCTCTCACCTTCGCGTCCTCAACCATCGATTCGACTTTCTCCCTCTGCTCGGCGTTGTGAAGCGGACCCATGTGCGTTTTTGGGTCGAGCCCCTGGCCGAGCCTTATCGTCTTCACCTTTTTCACCAGCTTCTCCGTGAACTCGCTCGCTATCTTCTCGAAGAGGAATAACCTCTTCACCGATGTGCATGACTGACCACAATTCCTGAACCTCCCCCAGGCCGCGCCCTCGACCGCCAGCTCCAAGTCCGCGTCGTCGCAGACAATCATGGGGTCAGAGCCTCCGAGCTCCAGCGTCAGCCGCTTGATGTACTTCGCGCAGCCCTCCATGATCCTCTTCCCCGTTCCGGTCTCGCCCGTGAAGGCTATCTTCTGAATCTTGGGGTTGTCCAGCATCTCCTCCCCAACGGTGGCGCCGGGCCCCGTCACGACGTTCAAGACTCCCGGAGGTAGGCCCGCCCTGGTCACGACCTCGGCGATTTTCAGGTCAGTCAGAGGCGTCGTGCTCGCCGGCTTCACGACGAATGTGTTTCCAGCGGCCAGTCCTGGTCCGACCTTCCATCCCATGAGCGAGACGGGAAAGTTCCAGGGGAGTATCGCCCCCACGACGCCTATCGGCCTCTTCGTCACTATGAAGTAGCCCTCTCCCGTCGAGAGGGGCGTGTGGGCACCCCTCACGCGCCCCGTCAGCCCCGCATAATACTCACACGTGTTGGCGAAGGAGTTCACCTCCGACTTGGCCTCCCCCAAGGGCTTCCCCTGCTCGTTCGTGAGCGACTTCGCGAGCTCTTCCGCCTCCCTCCTGACAAGCTCAGATATCTTGAAGAGGAGTCTGGAACGTTCGCCCGTCGGCCTTTCCGACCACTTCGCGTAGGCTCGCTCCGCCACGTCGACAGCCCTCCTCACGTCCTCTCTGTCTCCCTTCGGGACCGATTCAATCCTCTCCCGACTCGCTGGGTCGAAGACATCGAAGGTCGCCCCTGTGTGAGAGTCTACGAATTCTCCGTCAACGAACATCTTCATCCTTCAGTCACCTTACTTCGAAATCGGAGGGGCGTATAAGTTATTCTCGTCGGGGGGCAAGCTCGCCGTTCCACATCATCCTGTAAAAGTGAGCCATGCTCTTCTCGTCGAAGATGACGGGGCTGTTCGGGCGGTGGTAGAGCTTGATACATTCGTCAGCCAGCGTGGACAACTCCGACTCCTTCACCCCGAGCTCCTTCAGTGTCGTCGGGAGGCCAAGCTTGGAGACCAGTCGCCTGACCTTCTCCCCGATGGCGACCCCGAGGGCGACGGGGTCCTCCCCCCCGTCTACACCGTAGGCCTCGGCGAGCCTTCTCATCTTGGATGCGCAGGCGAGGGCGTAATTCGAGATTATGTAAGGGAGGGGGATCCCGCAGGAAATTCCGTGTGGCAGGTTGAACCTCGTCGCCACCGTATAGCCCACTGAGTGTCCGTAGACCATCCTCGCGGCCAGCGCAATCCCGCCGAGAAGTGCCCCCAGACTCATGGCCTCTCTCGAGGGCCTGTCCGAGCTGTTCGTGTATGCCTTCTCAAGGTTGTCAACTATCAGCCTGACCCCCTCGAGGGCCGCCGAATCGGTGATCACGTTCGCTGCCACCGAGAAGTATGCTTCGGTGTTGTGACATAGGGCATCCAGCCCCGTTGCGGCCGTAACGCTTTGGGGCATCGTCATCGTCAGTTCCGGGTCGACGAGCGCCACCGTAGGCATGAGGAGGGTGCTGTTTATCCAGCGCTTGTGGCCTTCCACCGTAACCATCGACGTGACGGTCAACTCGGCTCCCGTCCCCGCGGTCGTCGGGAGCATTATCGTAGGAAGTGCCTTCCTCCTGAGGAGTCCTGTCCCCACGAAACCTCTCGCTTCTCCCTCGTTCGTCGCCAGGCCGGCCGCGAGCTTCGCCATATCGAGCGAACTCCCCCCTCCCACCCCCAAGACCAGGTCGTATGGTGAGCTCCTCACCTTCCGAGCGACCGCCTCCGCAACCTCGACCCTCGGTTCCGGCTCCACCTCATCGAAGATATCGTAGCCGAGCCCATCCAGGTGGGCGCTGACCTTCGAGACGATTCCAGTCTTCTCCATCACCTTATCCGTCACCAGAAGCGCCTTCCTTGCCCCGAGATTCTCGACTTCCTCTCCTAGCCCTTTGAGCACGCCGAATCCGAAGAGAATCTTGGTCGGGAGATAGTAAGAGAAGTTCATCGTTGGTCATTTCTCGCAACTGCTTTTAAGAATATGTCGGGGCGCTCTAACTACAGATGTACCTGTCGCCGGAGCAGGAGAGAACTCTTTCGGGAGAGAGAGGCGAAGCGAAGGAACTCGCGATGACGATTCTCGCGAAGGTCGGCGAGGCTCTCGGTGCCGACTCTCTCGTCCCCATCAAGTCTGCACACGTACTGGCTCACTACAGCAGCCTTCACGAGGCCGGAATCGAGGTGCTCGAGAAGTTTTCTTCCTCCGGTGGGAGATTCGCTGTCCCGACTACGGTAGACCCCGCCAGCGTGGACCTCGAGAACTGGAAGAGCTTCGGAATCCCCGAGGAGTACGCGGAGAAGCAGTTCAGGTTGTGCGCAGCGTTCGCAAAGCTGGGTGGGATTCCTTGCTGGTCGTGCGCCCAGTACCAGGTCTGCAACTTCCCCAAGGCAGGGGAAACCGTGGCGTGGGCGGAATCCAACTCCGTCGTCTTCGCGAACTCCCTGATCGGTTGTAGGACGAACAAGATAACCTCCGGTCTGGACATCGCTTGCGCGATAACGGGGTTGACGCCCCGATTCGGAATGCTGCTTGACGAGAACAGGCGCGCCCGGGTCGCCTTCCGGTCCACGATCGATAGACCAACCGACCTCGACTACCGGAGTCTCGGATACTACATCGGGAGGCACTCAGGGTCGAGGGTCCCGGGGCTGGATGGTCTGCCCAGGAACGTCTCCTCGGACGAGCTGAAGCACCTGGGGGCCGCCGCCGCGGCTGCAGGGCCTGTGACGATGATCCACTACGTGGGAATCACACCGGGCTCGGAGTCCCTGAAATCCGCCTCCGGGGGGGAGAGGGTGGAGACTTTCGATGTCGGGCGGAAAGAACTCGGCGAGGTTGAAGCCGACCTGAACCAGTCGGAGGAGAAACCCGACCTCGTCGCTCTCGGCGTACCACACCTCTCTGCCACCGAGTTGGGACAGCTCGCGAAGCTCCTTGATGGCAAGAAGGTGAAGAGGGGAACGCGGATGTACGCTTATACATCGTCGCAGGCCTTCGACTTCGTGAAGCGCTCGGGGGTCATGCTAGAGATCGAACGCTCCGGGGCGAGGCTGACCCACTCCACCGACGCCGAGATATCGCCGCTCAAGAAGCTCGGCTTCGATGTGGTGATGACAAATTCGGCGAAATTGGCCGAGATCGTCTCCTCGGAAGGCGAGGTCAAGATCCGGTACAAGCAGATCGCGGAGATAGTGGAGGAGGTAACGAGTTGACGAAGGTACTCTACTTCAAGGGAAGAGTATTGCTCGAAGGAAGGGCGAAGGGCGAAGCACTCGTTTCGAGAAGAGCCTTCACCTTCGCCCACGGCGTCGAGCCGAGCACGGGTGTGGTGACAGACGTCAGGAGCGACCTGCTGGGCGAGAGCGTCAGGGAGAAGGTTCTCTTCTTCCCCTTCGGTAAGGGGTCGACCACCGGAGCAGCTTGGTTTCTCGAGACCGTCAGGGTGGGCAACGGGCCCGCCGCAGTCCTCACGCAGACAGCGGAGACGATGGTCGTAACGGGCGCGGTACTGGGAGAGATGCTCTACGGAAGGAGAATCCCCGTGATGACAGATTTTCCCTCCACGATGGCTGACGTCGTCCGCACTGGCGACCTCGTCACCGTCGAAACGAAGGATCGGCAAGTCACGGTGAGCAGGGGAGAATGATGATGATCGACCTAACCGGAAAGAAGCTCTTTCTCTTCGACCTTGACGGTGTTTTCTACAGGGGGAAGGAGAACCCCATCAAGATAGGAGGCACGAGGGTGATAAGGCGAATAAGGGAGAGAGGGAAGAAGCTCTTCATCCTCACCAACAACTCCACAGATACCGTGGCCACGATTCACTCGAACCTTGTGAATTTCGACATACCCGTAAGGGGTGAAGAAATCCTCACGAGCGGCGCGCTGACGGCGGAGTACGTCGTTAAGACCTACGGAAGGGCCACCTACTACCTGATCGGTGAGCAGGGGTTGGATGAGGAGCTGATCAAAGCGGGTCTCAAAAGAACTCTGAGCGCCCACGCCGACGTCGTAATCGTCGGTCTAGACAGGCACCTCACGTACTCCAAGCTCGACAGAGCGGCCAAGGTCGTTGGCAATGGGGCCGAAATCGTGGCAAGCCATTCCGCGAGGGTCTACATGTACAAGTATGGTCCCGCGATCGCCGTCGGGCCGATAGTCAAGGCCCTAGAATACGCCACGGGGAGGAGGGCCACAGTAATCGGGAAGCCGTCGCCGCTGATGTTTCAGATAGCCCTGAGAAAGGCAAACTGCGACAAGAGGGACGCCGTCATGATAGGGGACCAAGTCGAGACGGACATCGTGGGGGCGAGGAAGGCGGGGGTGGACTCGATTCTCGTCCTGACCGGCGTCGATAAGGGTGACGGAGGGGGAGGAAGGATTAAGCCGTCGAGCACTGTCCGCAACATCGACGACCTGGCGGACTACATCTAGCAACTAGTCCTCGAGGTTCTTCTTGACGAATGTCATGTCGACCTCGATGCCCAGTCCATTTCCTTCCGGCACCTGAAGTTTCCCGCCTCTCAATCGAGGAAAGCCAGGGCTCAGTTCGTTGAGCAACGGATTGCCGAAGGGGTCGTATTCTACCCCGACGAGCTTCCCGGCTGCCGCGGCGAGTTGAAGGGAGGCGGCAAGAGATACGGCCGAATTCATTCCGAGCATCGGCGAGAACCCGATTCCTCGCCTCGCGGCATCTTGCGATACTCCCCAGGCCACCCCGATCCCACCGCACCGGCTGACGCTCGGTTCGACCACATCGATCAGTTTCTCCTCGATCGGTTCGGAGAAGTCCGACACGAACCAGGTTTCCCCTGCCCCCACGGGGAGGGGGTCTTCCCGCGCAAACTTCCGATAGCCCTCGAGGTCGTCGGGGGGGACGGGTTCCTCGAACCACGCCAAGTCCAGACCTTTGATCTTGCCGGCCACCTTCAAGGCCTCGTCGGGTTCGTATGCGCCGTTCGCGTCTGCTATCAACTCGCACTCTTCCCAGCCTCTCCTGACCTCGCTCAGTGAGGCGAAGTCCCTCTCTGCCCCGAACCCAATCTTCACCTTGGCCCCCATGAGTCCGAGCGATTTGACGACCTCGACCTGACTCTTGAGGGGCCCTCTCGAGGTGAAGAGGGACCCCGCGTACGCTGGAACTTCTGAAGCTCTCCTTCTACCGAGGAGGTTCGAGACCGGAGAACCCCGGAGTCTGGCGCAAGCATCCTGGACAGCAATCTCAATTCCGCTCAATCCCTCCACCTCAACCCCCCTCGTATGCCCCCTCACCCTAAGCTCCCTCCAGATCGCGTGCCACACGCTCTCGGGTGAGTCGAATTTCTTTCCAACTATCATTGGTCCGAGGTACTCCTCCACGAGCAGGGCGGTTATCTTCGGCCCGGACCTCGTCATCGCCTCTCCCCACCCGGCCACACCGTCGCACGCGACGCGCACCAAGACGGCCTGATAGTCAGGGTAAGTGAAGGAGGCGGCGACTAGCTTCTCCTTCCTCCTCACTCTGATGGGGAAGGACTCGACCGAATCGACCCGCATTCCTCTTGCCTCTGCCACTCGAATCGAAAGTCTATTAAGGGAAGCGAGCACTTCGCAAACGATGCAGCATCTCACTTCCAAGACCCCCGCTAAATGCGCCGTCTGCGGGGATACTGAGTCTAGCCCCGGTACCTTCCCCATGGTGATCGGGGTGGGGAGGGTCTGCATGAACTGCGGAATGGCCAAGGTTCGCTGCGAAGTGTGCGGCTCCGATGTGAAGAGACTAACCTCGTCGAAGTTCCAGGGAAGAATCCTGTGCCTTAACGACCACATGAAGGAGGTGGAGAAGTACAAGCAACACATAGTCAAGACCTTCGATGAGGAGCTGGAGCCCGCTTCGTTGATCTTCGATAAGGCCCGGAAAGAGGGCCCGGAAGGGTACACCCTCCTGGCCGTCAGGCGCGCCCGTAACAGCACGCACGTCTGGGAGGCGGAGTACGAGAAAACTGAGATCTTCCTGATGAGGTGCAGTTAGAAGTATTGCCGGGAGAGGAGATGCGAGTTCTTGAAAGAATGCTGGAGGAGATTGAGAACCTCAAGCTGGGCCTCGACCCAGTCGTACTCTCGGGCTGGTACAACAAGATAGAGAGCGACGCGAAGGCTGAAGCTCCCTCACACCTTTCTGGTTCAATCGAAGTGATGCAGGACCCCATTCTTCCCATGAAGTTCGAGTTCAAGACTTCAAGGAGAGCTGTGAAGTATGTCCTCGAGGCGATTGAGCGGAACCTGCCCTCGATGCCCACGGCGACCCGCCTCTACTTTCAGAAACTCTCAGAGATTATTCAGCAAGAGATGTACCGCTAGTCGCGGCCGCTACGAGCAGACACGAGAACCATTACGATCCTTTCTTGCGGGAGTGGGTCTTCTAGCTCGCCCGTCTCGATGCGAGCGAGACAACTCCACCGATGATTGCGGAGCCCCCGATGATGGCCAGTAACTGGGTCAGAGACGACTGATTCCCACCTAGAGAACCAATCGTCTGTTGATTGATGGCCTGGGCAGACCCCTGGGCAGACCCCTGTGCGGCAAACTCGGCAGGCGCAGGCCCAGCCATCGTCGAGCGGAGCTGACCCTGGGAGGGGTAGAGGTAGGCGACTCCTCCGATGAGGGTCGCGCCCAGAACTACCGCGAGGAGGGAACTTAGAAGGAGTGAGTTCATTTCTTGGGCTTCCCTACTACATCTCTCAGCGCTTGCATATTATCCTACCATTTGGAACAGCTTAGAAGGGCTTCCTCCTCCAGACCCTGTAAGTTTCGTACCAGGAAAAGAGGCTCCCAGCGGCCCCAAAGACCGCTGCGTAGACGTTCGCGTTGCCTCCAAAGAGAAACAGGTAGAGGATGAGGGAGGTGGTGAAGAATACGGCGTAGAACGCGAACCTAGGGAGCATGAAGCTACCGACCCTTGTAAACGCCTGCATGACCCCCACTTCCACCTTCGACTCGAGGGTATACTTGCCGTACTCGTCAACACTCACGATCCCTGCCCCCTTCAGCCTGTCCAGATGATGAGAAACGACGCTCGGGGAGGATATTCCCAATCCTCTCTGTATCTCCCTCACCCCGACCGGCTCCTTCTTGCTCAGCATGTACCAATAGATCCTGAACCTCTGTCTGTTGCCGAAGACCTCCGTCTGAACCTCGGCCATCCTCCCCTCATCCGCTTCTGCCAAACTTCTCAATCGCCTCGCACTTACAATCGAATATAAACCCTCGAGCTCGACGGCGTTTCGGTTGCCAGGGAGGACGTCTCGGTATGAGTATCAGGTGGTTGTCGACTTCGTGAGCGGCGGTGAGGTAGCAAACTTGCTGAAGGGGTACATCCTCGCTGAAGGCAAGAAGGTCAGATTTTCTGGTGTCGCATACGGTCGCTTCGGGGGTCAGAATGTCTCCCCGAGACTATCCCCCGCGGCACAGAAGAAGGTGAGGGAACTCTTCGGTGACCTCGAGGGATTCGAAGAGGATTTGCAGCTCAGGCTGGTGAACGGCGAGTTCGAGATCAAGCCGAAGGAAGGTAATGCGCCGAAGGTCGGGGGGAGTGGGTAATGAGCTCCCCAGCTAGAATCATGATTCCCCCCCTGCTCGACCAAGAAGGAAGGCCGAGCCGCAGGAGGAGAAACGCTGCCCTGCTGGGGATCGTTGCTGTCTTGATCGTCCTCGTCGTCCTGCTCTTGGTCAGGTAAGATGACGAACCTCCTTCTCGGTGCGACGGGTTTCATGGGTGGGCATTTGGTC
>Ga0209157_1002684_pt1 | contig 14031 bp, 19 predicted proteins | sample GraSoiAngelo_135_FD_185892 | JGI IMG/M metagenome (GOLD analysis project Ga0209157, IMG submission 185892) | Grasslands soil microbial communities from the Angelo Coastal Reserve, California, USA - 14_0929_05_40cm (SPAdes) (version 2) | ecosystem: Environmental > Terrestrial > Soil > Grasslands ... | reverse complement strand
CGTTGCTTTATCGAAAAGCCGACAGCGCCGGCCACTGGGTGGAGTTCAAGCTCGTGGGCACCCGCAGCAATCGCTCCGCTATCGGCGCAGAGGTGACGGCGGAGATCGGGCCCGGCCGGCAGCGGCAGGTGGTGGATGGTGGGTCGGGGTTCTGCAGCCAAAACGACCGGCGGCTGCACTTTGGACTGGGCAATCAGCGCCTGGGCAGCGTGACGATTCAGTGGCCGTCGGGGCAGACGCAGGTGTTGAGCGGTCTTGGAATCGACCAGCTGCACGTAATCACGGAACCGCAGTGACGGCGACTCCCGCACAACCCCCCGCGCTTCGTCCCCCCTCTCCCGAAGGGAGAGGGGGTCAGGGGGTGAGGACCGCGATCGACCCCAAGTACCTCATCGTCTTTCTCATTACGCTCGTGTTGGTGGTCGGAGAGTGGCGTTACGGCATCCTCGGTGGCTATCAACGCCTCGCGACCACGCTGGGCGTCTCCGTCGCGACCGAGCTGCTGCTGTCGTGGTGGCTGCGAGGTCGAGTGGCGAATGTCTCGAGCGCGTACATCACGGGAATCAGCCTCGCGCTCTTGACCAAGCCGCAGGCGAACATGCTGTGGCCGTTCGTGCTCGGCGCGTTTCTCGCGATCACCTCGAAATACGTGCTCACCTACCGCGGCCGGCACCTCTGGAATCCCAGCAACTTCGCGATCGCGCTGCTTCTCCTCGTTGCGTCCGACTCCGTCGCGATTCTCAGCCACCAGTGGGGCAACGACCTCGGCACGAACCTCGTGATCTGGGCCTTCGGGCTCGTGATCGCGTGGCGCGCCCGCGTGCTGCACGTCACGCTCACGTACGTGGGGTGCTTCGTCGCCTTCGCGGTGTTGCGGCATCTCATGGTAGGCGGACCGCTGCTCGCCGAGATCGCGCCCATCACGGGACCGATGTATCAGCTCTTCGTCTTCTTCATGGTGACCGATCCTCGGACCACGGTGAGCACGCGCCGCGGCCGGATGATCGTCGTGGCGATTGTCGCGCTGGTCGAGACGCTCATCCGCCTCGCCGGCGATTACCAGCTGGCGCTGCTGCGGCCGTTCTACGTGTCGCCCCCGATTCTGGCGCTGGCGATGGTGGGGCCGCTGGCGATGTGTTGGGATCTGCGGCGTCGCGCGTGAGGCCTCGCTGGCTGACGATCGCCGGGCTCGCGCTGCTCGGTGGGGCAGCGGTCACCATAGGTCTCGTCGCGACGAGACATCACGCCGAGACCGTGCGCGCGGATAACGCCGTCGGAGACTCGACTTGTCTTGTCTGTCATTCGAACAAGGCGAGCTTCGAGCAGACTGCCCATCGCTTGACCTCGACCCTGCCGACGCGCGCGTCCATTCAGGGTCGACCCCGGCGAGAATGTGCTCCGGACCGCGAATCCGAACCTGTTCTTTCGCATGGACTCCGCGGCCGCGGGCTTCTACGAAAGCGCGATCCAGGGTCGAGCGCCCGACACGTCCGACGACGCGAGCGGATCGACGTGGTCACCGGCGTGCGGAAGGGCCAGTCCTTCCTTTACTGGCGCGGCGACCGACTGTATCAACACCCCGTGTCGTATTGGGCGGGGGTCGGATGACGAACAGTCCCGGATATCCGGACGGTGTCGTCAACTTCGATCGCCCCATTCGTCCCCGATGTCTGGAGTGTCATTCGTCCTGGTCCCAGTCGGTGGCCGACTCCAATGTCGTCAATCGTTACTTGCCCGCCGGCGCGATCCTGGGGATAACCTGCGAAGTCTGTGATGGCTCGGGTCGAGACCACGTCGCGCATGCACGCTCGCCGCTCTCCGGCCTGCGTGCCCCCTCAAGCGCGATCGTGAATCCGGCGCTGTGTCATAGCGGGACGGCGCCGCTCCGGTCGGCTCAGTTTTCGTTCGTCCCAGGACAGCGTCTCGAGAAGCGGTTTGACCTGTCGAGCCCGCCGGACACGGGGGTGCCCGACGTGCACGGCAACCAGGTCGCACTGCTCGAGCGCAGCGCGTGCTTCCGTTCGTCCCAAATGACATGCGCCACCTGTCACGATGTGCACCGCGAGCAGCGGGACGTCGTCGCACTCTCGGGGCGCTGTCTCACCTGTCACACGGTCCAGAGCTGTGGCCTCTTTCCGCGTCGCGGCAACCGGCTACTCGGGCGCTGCGTGGATTGTCACATGCCTCTCCAGACGTCGAGCGTACTCGTCTCCACCTCCCTCGGCCATCAATTGCGGCCGCAGGTGCGTACTCACTGGATCAAGGTCTATCCGGGGCAGCTTGAGCCTTAACCCGCGAACAAAGCGCAGCCTGTGGTTTAGTCAGAGCATGGCCCACCGTCGCTTCCACGCAATCGTGTTGCTGTTGCCTCTCATCGCCTGTCACCGTCCCACGGAAGTCAGTGGCGTGTACGTCAATCAAGACGGCACCGGCACGTTGTTTCCCTGCGACGATGCGAAGATCGCCATGATCGTGAAAGACTCGGCGCTGGTCACGCGATACCGCACCATCGCGCAAAGAAATGAGCCGGTCTTCGTGCGGCTGCGTGGGGTGAAAGGGCATGAGGGCAGCATCTACGGTGGGCAACGGTTCTTCGACGTGCAGCGGATTCTCGAGGTCCGGCCACGAGCGCCCGGCGAGTGTCCGGGGGTTGCACAGCCGATCACACCGCTCTTGCACTCATAGCCGAGTCTACCGGGGCGTGCCCACACCGATCTCCCATGCGGCCGTTGGTTACGCCATCGGCGCCTGGTCCCCGCATGAGATCCCGCCTTCCACACAGCGCGTGTGTCTGGTCGCGGCCGCGTGCGCCGCATTGCCGGACATCGATGTGATTGGGTTTGCTCCGCACCGCGGCATCACCCACTCCCTGAGTTTCGCCGCGCTCGCTGCCCTGATCGCCACATTGCTGATCTTTCCCCGGGGCCCGGCGCGGGGCACGCGTCTCCGGATCGCGCTCATCCTCTTCGTGGCCTTGCTGTCCCACAGCTGTCTCGATGCGCTGTCGCGGTACTCGCTGGGCATCGAGTTCTTCGCGCCGTTCTCAGAGCAGCGGTTTCGGTTTGTGTGGACGCCGCTCGGACGTCCGGGCGGCCACCTTGTCGGCCAATTTGTGCAGGAGGCCCTGGTCGTCTTCCTGCCCGCTGTGGCACTGGCTTGGCTTGGCCTCCGAGTTCGTCGCCGAGCTACTCCTGCCTAGGATCATTCTGGCTCGGCACGGCACCCCGGCGGTGGATTTCAAGACGCCCATTCCCGGCCATGGTCTCGCCCAATGGCTGGAGTGTGAACGGGATGCGGCGCTCGCATCGTCCCAGCATCCGAGCGCGGAGGTGCGGCGACTGGCCACGACCGCCGGATGCCTGACCGTGAGCCCGCTGCGACGATCAGTGGAATCGGCTCGACTCATTGCCCCTTCCAGCATGGCGCTGGTCGACGAGCACTTTCGCGAGGCGGCGTTGCCCTCGGCCATCACGTCGCGCCTGCGGCTTCGTCCCGGTCTCTGGGCCGCGCTCGCGCGCACGGCGTGGTTCTGCGGCTGGTCGGCGGGGGTCGAGAGCTTCAAGGCCGCCCGCGAGCGCGCCGCGGAGGCCGCGCAGATCCTGATCGCTCGCGCGGAGGCCCACGGCAGCGTGGCGCTGATCGGTCATGGACTCATGAACATCCTGATCGCTGGACGGCTTCGCGCCCTGCGGTGGAAGGGGCCGCTGTTCCCGCGACCGCGGCACTGGGCATTCGGCGTGTACGTACATTAAGGAAGGAGGACACATGAAATCGACGCCACGCAAGCCGACACTGCCGAAGATTCCCGTCCCGCCAAAGCCGCAACCGCCCGAGCCGTGGGAACCGGCCAAGATTCCGCGCTCGCCCGAACCCCCGAAACCGCCGATTCCGAAGTTCTAGATCACGCTAGCGTAACGACCCGATCGGCCTGCGCCGCAAACTCCGCGTCATGGGTGGCGACGAGGAGGCTGCGTCCCTGATCGCACAACGCACGTAACGTGGTTGCCAGGGCATTGCGACGGGCGGGATCGAGCGCCGCGGTCGGCTCATCCATCAGCAGCAACGCGGGATCCGGCGCCAGCGCGCGCGCGATCGCCACGCGCTGCGCCTCGCCGCCTGACAGTTGTCCCGGTTTCGCCTCCGCGCGTGCGCCGACGTCCAGCGACTCCAGCAGCGCCTGGGCGATGGCATCCGCCTCGGCGCGCGGCTTTCCCAGGACGTGCCGCAGCGCCAGCGTGATGTTGTCGCGCGCCGTGAGATGCTCGAACAGCGCGTGGCTCTGGAAGACGAACCCCACGCGCCGCCGCAGCGGGCCGAGACGCGTCTCCGGCGGCACGGGTCCCGGCGCCAGTGCAAATCCGTCGATGCGGATCGCCCCCGCATCGAAGGGCTGGAGCGCGGCGATCGCGCGCAGCGCGGTCGTCTTGCCGACGCCCGACGGACCCATCAGAGCGACGATCTCGCCGCGCGCGACGTCGAGGGATAAAGAGCGCAGGATGTCCCGCGAGTCGTGGCGGACGCACAGCCGATCGATCTCGAGCAGCGACGTAATCATGCCACTCGCCAGCGGCGCTCCAGCCGGCGTGCCAGCCGCGCCAGCGGCAACGACATCGCGAGGTACACGGCTGCGCACAGCAGGCCGGGAACGATCCAGCTGCCCACGTTGGTTGCGTAGATCGCGGTCTGCTTCGTGAGCTCGACGACGGTGATGACCGAGACGAGGGCGGAGTCCTTGAGCAGGGCGACGAAATCGTTGGTCATCGGTGCGAGCGCGTAGCGAAGCGCCTGCGGTCCCCGAATGAGACCCAGGATCTGCATTTCCGTGAAGCCGAGGGTGCGTGCCGCCTCGAGTTGCACGCGCGGTACCGCCTCCAGCGCGCCGCGGTAGATCTCCGCTTCGTAGGCCGCGTAGTTCAGACCGAGCGCGAGAACCGCGGCGAGGAACGCCGGCAGGCGCACGACACCCGCCAATCCATAGTAGATGACGAACAGCTGTAGCAGCAGCGGCGTGCCGCGAATCACCTCGACGTAGAGCGTCGTCAACCAACGCAGCCACACCGACCCGTACAGCCGACCAGAGGCCAGCGCCAACCCGACGATGACCGCCAGCGCCATCGAAAACACGGAGACGAGCAGCGTCACGACCGCGGCGCGAGCTAATGACGGTAAATAGGCGACCGCTTGAGCGGCCCCTGTCGGCAACGGCGCTCCCGCCGCGGCGGCGGTTGATGCGCGCAATACACGGTCGAACAGTGCTCCCTGGCTGTCATCCCACACGTTCCAGCGGCGGAAGATCTGCTCGAGATTTCCATCGCGCATCGCTTCGCGCAGGACCGCGTTCACCGAGTCGCGCAGCGCGGAGTCAGCCCGCGCGAGTACACCGACGTAGTGACCGACGGCGACCGGTTGCGGCACGATCACAAAACCAACACCGCCCCGCCGGCGGAGCGCGCGCTGCGCGATGATGTGGTCCAGCAGCACCGCGTCGATGCGGCCCTGGACGAGGTCGGCGTAGGGATGGACGTCGTCATCGTAGGAAATGGGGATGAGACCCGTCGAGTCGCGCGCGGCGAGGAGAATGGTATACGCGATCGTCGAGCCGAGTGTCGCGACCCGCCGGCCACGGAGATCCGCCAGGCTGTGGATGCGACCCGCATCCGCGGGCCGCACGGCCAGCACTTCGCGGAATTCGAAATAGGGGATCGTGACGGCATGTTGGGCGCGGCGCGCCGGTGTATCCTCGACTCCCGAGAGGCCGAGCGCGAAGTCGCCGCGTTCTACGGATAGGTCGATATCCGACCACTGAACCTGCACGAACCTCGCGCTCCTGTCGCCAAGTCCGCGCGCGATCCGCTCGGCAACTTCGACATCGAAGCCGCGAACGCGCGCCGGATTCGCGGGGTCGGCTTCCACGTACGGGGCACCGCCCTCCGCATCTCCCCCCCACACGAGCACGCGCGCGGTCCGATCCTGCGCGAGGAGACTCGTGCACAGGCAGAGCGCGAGCCTACAGACCTGGGAGGGGACTGCCCTGATGATCACGATTCAGGTGGATAAATGCTTCGGCGGCGGCCACTCCGATTTCGCGCCCGCGCCACTGCGCCATGATTTCGTGGTGCTCGCGCCAAATCCCCCGTCCGTCCTGGCTGGCGTGTGCGAAGAGGGAGGCTTTCTTCTGTTCGACGACGGTCGAGATGTCGACGTACGTGTTCGGGAAGAACCCCTCCGTTTGACTGCCCAGATCCACTTCAAAAAAATAGAGGCTCGGCGAGTTCAGGCTCATCCATGCCCGGACGGTGAGGATGCTTGCCACTTGATGATCCATGTGCGTATCGACCGGCCAGTGCGCAAACAGGACGTCAGGCTTTTCAGTCGCGATGAGACGTCGCATGGACTCGATCTGGGCCTGGGTCACCTCGGTCGCACCGTCTATTTGCCCGAAGAATGCCGGCTTTGCGCCGATGATCCTGCACGCAGTCTCGCATTCGGCCGACCGGATCCGGGCTGCGTCGTCCAGCGTTTTACCGGCGATGCCGCGCTCGCCGCGCGTGAGGTAGACGATGGTTACGTCGTGACCCAGGGCCGCAAACCGCGCCAGCGTGCCGCCGCAGCCCGATTCGGGATCGTCCGGGTGCCCGCCGACACACACGACCTTCAGACGTGTCGCGTCGGTCGAGACCGGCAGTGCAAGCGAGGGAAGGGTGCCAGCGGCGACTGTGGTCGAGCGCTTGATGAAGGTGCGACGGTCGAGGTCGTGTTTCGTCACGGACCTAGTTTGGCGATTCTGTTGAATCCTGCAACATCACCTCCCGTAGGGCCTATAACCTTCGGCCGGAACAAAGATGACACGCAGGACGAATGCACGCATCGCCGGCATCGCCTATCTCCTCTACATCGCCGTCGCATTTCCGAGCATGCTGATATCCGACCGAGCGACAGCCGGCGCCGATCCGGCCGCGAAGATCGTCACCATGGCGCAACATGCTGGCGATATCCGGCTCACGGTCGTCCTCTCGATGATCGGGGGTTTCTGCGCGCTCGTGCTCGCGGTGACACTCTACGCCATCACCCGCGACCAGGATCGTGAGCTCGCGATGCTCGGTTTGACCTGCCGGGTGGCTGAAGGCGTTATCGGTGCGGCCTCGCACCCCGCGACTCTCGGCCTGCTCTCCATCGTCACCGCCGCAAGTAGCAGTTCATCAGATACGGGCGCCGTACAAGCGCTCGCAGCGTTCGTCCTGAATCAGCCGTGGACAATCGGCGCCTGGTTTTTCGCTTTGGGGAGCACCACCTTCTCCTGGCTGCTGCTCCGCGGTCGCATGGTCCCTGTATGGCTGGCGTGGCTCGGCGTCGTCTCGTCCGCGCTGGTCGCAATCGCGCTTCCCTTACAGATCGCGCGGCTCCTCACTGGACCCGCGACTCAACTCATGTGGCTACCGGTGGCGGTGTTCGAGCTCGTGATCGCGGTCTGGTTTATCATCAAGGGCGTGGCGCCGCCCCTGGAAGCGCGACAGCAGGAGGCGCGATGAACGATCCACGTCGCATCGCTTCCTTGACGCTCTGGCTGCTGATCAGAGGCGTGAAGGTTCCATGACGCAGACTCTGGGGCGTCGAATTGCGCTCGCGCTGAGTGTGGTCAACATAGCCGGTGCCGGCTTCGCGATCGCGTCTTCCGAGCCGTGGCACGCGGGCGCGCACATATCGCTGGCGTTGGTATTCGCGTTCGCGGCTACGCGTCTCAAAGCAGGCACCGCCAGCAACGACGTCGCCAGCGTGCAGCAGCAGCTGGACGACCAGGCAGCTGCACTCGAAGACGCCCAGGCGAAGCTGTTGCTCCAGTCCACGCAGCTCGCGGAGCTCCAGGAACGTGTGGATTTTGCGGAGCGCATGCTCGCCCAGGCACGCGATCGCATGAAGCTGGGTCCCTCGTAGATTTGCAGTGATTGGATCGCGTTCTTGTTCTCCTAGCCAGTGGATTGGTCCTCGCGGCGGCGGTGCTTGCGCTGCGGCCGCTCCTCCTGCGTCTGAGCCAGCGTGATGCGCTGCGCCAGCAGGCGCAGCCGCTTCCACCTCGATGGCTGTCTCTTATCAGCGATTCAGTACCGGCAACGCGGCATCTCAGCGAAACGGACCGGCTCAACCTGCTCCGGGCCGGCCGCGAACTGATCCGCACGCGGCATTGGGAGGGTTGTCAGGGGGTCACCCTTACAGAGGAGATCCAGCTGATCATCGCCGCGCAGGCCTGTCTCCTGACACTGGCCTTGCCGGGCGAGCCCTTCCCTGGGGTGCGCGAGATTCTCGTGTATCCGCGCACGTTCGTACCGCGTCGCGTCTACGATCCGCGGAAGTGGCTACACGACGACGAGCCTGAGCATCCAACCCCGTTATTGGGAGAGTCCTGGGGCAATGGCGTCGTGGTGCTCTCGTGGGAGGCTGTGCTCGAGGGAGCGCAGAATCCTGCCGACGGGAGTAACGTGGTGGTCCACGAGTTCGCGCATGAGCTGGACTATGAACGTCATCTGACGCCGCCGCCTCCCGGGCTCGGCGGCGATATGCGACCGAGCGTCACCGATCCTGAGATGTGGCGACGCGTGCTCGAGGAGAGTTACGAGCGTCTCTGCGCGAAGATCGAAGCCCGCGCGCCGAGCGTGCTGCACGCGTACGGCGGCACGAACATCGCCGAGTTTTTCGCCGTGGCGTCAGAGAGTTTCTTCGAGAAACCGGTCGAGCTCGCGCGTGAGGATCCAGATCTGTATGTCCAATTGCGCAGTTTGTACCAACAGGATCCGGCCCGTACCTTAGGCTCATGAGCCCGACGGCTGAGAGCCTGTCGCAACAAGCGCATCGCCGTCTGATCGGCATTCTCGGTCTGCTGCTTCCCCTACTCCTTTTCATCTTCGCGGGCCTGCGCCGCACTGTGGGACTGCCCGGGTGGACGCCGCTGAACTCGATCAGCGCGTACTACTACACGGGAGCCGTGGCCATCTTTGTCGGCGTGCTGTTCGCCTTGGCGCTCTTCCTGTTGACGTATCCGGGCTACAAGGGCGTCATCGCCGATCGCCTGCTCGGCCTGGTGGGCGGGACGGCAGCAATCCTGGTCACCTTGTTCCCGACGTCGGCCCCGGATGGGCTCTGCGCACCGACCTGGTGGAGCCCGTACATGCGAACCGTCCATTATGTCTCGGCCGTGGTCCTGTTCGTCGCGTTCATCCTCTTTGCGATCTGGCTCTTCCGGAAGTCGAACATCCCGCGCCGCGGCGACCGGCCGCTCGAAAAGCGGCGTCGGGACGACATCTGTCTTGCGTGCGGGATCGTGATGATCGCGAGCGTGCTCTGGGCCGCTAGCTCAATGCTCACGCACGCGCCGCTATTTCTTCCGGAGTCCATCGCCATCATCGCGTTCGCCGCCTCCTGGCTGACGAAGGGCGAAATGCACAAGCCGGTCATGCAGATGGTTCACAGCCTGCGGCAGCGGATGCAGTGATCACGGCGAAGCGACTAGCAGTGCTTGGCGGGCTGGCATTCACCGCGTGTACGCGCTTGCCCCGCGATCCGATCGTACCCGGCGCGTCCGTCGAGCAGACGACGCAGGGGAGCCGACCGGCCGCGACGCTCGTCGCGAGTTTCGACGGCTTGGGCTTTGGCCTCCAGGGTCCGCACGGCCGCTGGTCGCCACGCAATCCATCCGATAACTCGCTTGCCGTGAGCCGAGACTACGTGTTCCAGATCGTGAACACGCGCATGGCGATCTTCCGCAAGAATGGAGAGATCGTCTACGGTCCCGTTCCGACCAATACGCTGTTCAAGGGCTTCGGCGGAGCCTGCGAAGCGCGTAACAATGGTGACGCCGTCGTGCGCTACGATCAGCTCGCCGATCGCTGGCTCATCGTCATGCCGGTGTTCGCCCGCAGCCCCGAGCGGCCCGACCAACCGGCGACCTGGCAGGCGTCGCCGCACGCGTACGTCAGTCCGCCTGGTGTGGCCGGCCAACCCGGTCCCGCGGCACCCCTGTTCGTTCCGCCGACAGTACCGCCATCCCCTCCCGGCCCTCCTGATACGACGCGCCGAGGCCCACCCCCACAGCGGCCGCCGGAGGAGAAGGGCCCGTTTTCGATGTGTTATGCGATCAGCACGAGCCCCGATCCGCTGGGCTCGTACTATCGGTACGAGTTCTTGCGACCGCTCTTCCCCGATTACCCACGTCCCGCAGTGTGGCCCGACGGCTACTACGTTCCGACCAGCACCGGAGACGACGTGATCCAGAAGCACACCTGCGTCGTCGATCGCCGCCACATGCTGCTGGGCGAGCCGGTGACGGAGCAATGCATGGTCGTCGATGGCGTGAACTTCATGAATAACGCGGATCTCGACGGCAGCACATTGCCGCCTGCCGGCGCGCCGAATGTCGTGCTGGCGGCCGGTGGCACGCAGCTGCACGGCGACTTCGACGATGCTGGCATCTACGCCTGGCGCTTCTCAGTCGATTGGAACGACCCGGCCAACACGCGGCTCACCGGCCCGGACCGGATTGCGGTCGCTCCATACCACTACCTGTGCGATGGCCAGTTAACGACCTGCGTGCGGCAGCCGGGGACCGACCAGCACCTCGACGCGCAGGGCGACAAGATCATGGCGCGCGTGGTCTATCGGAACGTGAATGGTCGCGAGTCGATCGTCGCGGTGCACTCGGTAAATACCGCGGCGTTTGGCGGAGGGGTGCGGTGGTATGAGCTCACGATCGCCCCCCCGCCGGACCGGACGCTGCGGCTGCGCCAACAGGGTACATACGCGCCCGACGGCTTCTATCGCTGGATGGCCAGTCCCGCGATCGACCGCGACGGCAACATCGGGATCGGCTACTCGTTCGGCGGCACACCAAATTTCGCCGGCCAGCGGTTCGCCGCTCGGCTCGCGGGTGATCCGCTCGGCGTCCTCACGCTCCACGAGACCGTGCTTGCGACAGGTGAGGCCGCGCAGGGCAACACCATGCGCTGGGAGGATTACACCCAGACGGCCGTCGACCCAACTGATGATTGCACGATCTGGTACGTCGGCGATTATTTAAAGAAGGACGCGCCGAGCTATTCCACCCGCATTGGCGCATTCCGGATCTGTCACTAAGGTCTGCCCTATGGCCGCTCCTCGGTTGTCGCGCCGCGAGTTTCTGGCGCTGAGCTGCCTGGCGTTTTCTGCAGCGACCGCCAGCTCATGGATACGCCGCGCTCCCAGGCAGGGCCCAGTCGGTCCCCACCCCACGCCGCGGCCGGGCATCGATGCGTCCCACGTCCTGAAAGAGGATGCGATCAAGGGTGGTAAGGATGTGATCGCCGCCTTCAACGACGTCCGTCAGATTCCACAGATCGTGGACGGTATCCGCTGTCAGTGCGGTTGTGCCAAGCATCCTGAGTTCTACTCGTTGCTCAGCTGCTATGAGGGTCCCAAAGCGATGGCACAAACGTGTGAGACGTGCCAGGCGCAGGGGCGCTACGCATTCGAGCTCCACACCTCTAACAAGTCACTCGACGAGATCCGCGCGGCGATCGAAGAGCGCTACGGCTCATGACGTACCAGCATGCGGTCACCGCGCGAATCTGGGAGCCGATCGAACCGATCGCGCGCGGCGAACGCTACGAGGACCCGCTGCAAGACGCGCTGCAGCGCGCGAAGCTTGGCTCGGTCGATGGTGGCGGCTCCCAACTTTCGAAGCTCGGCGAGGTCCTGTTCGCGGAGTTGGAGCTCCACCTGACGAACCTCGACGCGGCCCTGGAGCTGACGAAGCGCGTGCTCGAAGACGCGGGCGCGCCGCAGGGCTCTGAGCTCAGATTCGATGATCAACAGAGAACCCCGATCACGTTTGGCACCCAGCAGGGTCTGGCCATCTACCTCGACGGCATGACCTTCGGCTGCCGCGGCACGGATGAGACGTAGCCTCCTTCGTGGATGAAGAACCTGCTGCAAACCCATTCCCTCGCCTGGGCACAAGGCGTCAAAGTTGCGCTCGAAGCCGAGGGCATCCGTGCCGTCATCCTGGATGAGCATGACCGCGGAGCGTTGGGAGCCTGGGGCCGGGTGCGGGTGGCAATCGTCTACGACGACGATCTCGCCAGAGCGCAGGCCGTGGTCGAACGCCTCACGCCTCCGCGTACGGGACCTCCGCCGTCATGGCGCTGGCAAAAACGCGGGCTACTCCTGTTGTTACTCGATGTCCCTCTATTCATCGTCTGGGTCGGACTGCTCGACGACTCTGGAGTCAGCCCTCTTCTTCTCGCCTTCGCGGCAGTCGTCGTGATCCTGTTCATCGCGGGCGCGTTGCTTGTCGCGCTCGGGCCACGTGCGGACAAGAAAGGGAGCCCATGACGTCTCCGCTGCTGGGAGAGTTCCTCGGCACCATGGTCCTCATCCTGCTTGGGGACGGTGTCGTGGCCGGCGTGCTGTTGAAGGGCTCCAAGGCCGAGGGGAGTGGCTGGATCGTGATCACCGCCGGATGGGCGTTTGCGGTGATGGCGGGCGTCTTTACCGCGATTGCCTGCGGGTCGAGCGACGCGCATTTGAATCCCGCGGTCACTTTCGGATTTGCCGCCCGTGCCGGTGACTTCTCCAAGGTCGCTCCGTATCTCGTGGCTCAGCTGCTCGGCGCGTTCACGGGCGGCGCGCTGGTGTGGTTGCACTATCTGCCACACTGGCGCGTTACACCGGACGCGTCTCTCAAGCGTGCGTGTTTCTGCACCGCGCCAGCCATCCGCCAGTTCGTTCCCAACCTGTTGAGCGAGATCATCGGCACGTTCGTGCTCGTCTTTGTGGTCGGCGCGATCTTCTCGAAGAGCGTCGCCGCCACCGGTCCGGCGGCCGGTCTCGGCGCCTATCTCGTCGGCAGTCTGGTTTGGGGCATCGGGCTGTCGCTGGGCGGTACGACAGGGTACGCGATCAATCCCGCGCGCGACCTGGGCCCGCGCATCGCGCATGCGATCTTGCCCGTCGCTGGCAAGGCGTCATCAGACTGGGGCTACGCGCCCATTCCGGTATTCGGACCGCTCGTGGGTGGCGCACTGGCGGGCGTTGCCCTTCGCGTGCTGGGCGTGCAGTGACCGCTCGGCTGCACGGCATCGCTCGAGTCGCGGCGCTGATCGGGGCGATCGGCTCGGTCGCGTTGACGCTGTACGCGGGCCGAAGTAACAACATGCCGGGGCTGATGATCCTCATGTCCCTCTGGGTGATCGCGCCCTTCATTGGCTACGCACTCGCTGGTCGATTTGCCGCGCGCTGGCCGCCAGGCCCGCAGGTGGCGCTGGACGGTCTCATCATCGTTGCCGCCGCTGTGTCGCTGGCGGTGTATACGTATGCCGCGCTCAGATCAGCGCACCCCCGCGCCACCCCGTTCGTTGCCGTGCCGATCGCCGCGTGGCTGTTGCTGCTGATCGTGGTTCCGGTCGTCGCTCTCATGTCGCGACGCTCGGTGTAAATTCCCTGATCATTCGGGATTGTCGGGAGGTCCGATGCGTCAGCTTCTGCATGGTGGGGACCCTCGTCACAATCGATGAAATCCGCAGTCGGTAGCTGCACACTGCTCGTCGTACTCGGCGGGCCCGCGCTCTCGCGGCCCGTCGACGTTTCTCAGCAGCAGTCGTGGATGGTAGGTCCCTTTGCAAAACCGGCGCGGGTCAACCCGGTCATCACGCCGAACTCCGCCTCCCGATTTCGCTCACCGGTGAACGACAGCATCGTGGCTTGGGAAGAGTACGCGACGTTCAATCCGGCCGCGGTCGTCAAGGACGGAAAGGTCTTTCTCCTCTACCGGGCCGAGGACGCCAGCGGCGCGCGGCAGATCGGCGGGCATACATCACGCCTCGGCCTTGCGGAGAGTAGTGACGGCCTGCACTTCATGCGGCGCACAACTCCCGTCTTGTATCCCGACACGGACGCCCAGCGGCAGAATGAGTGGCCGGGCGGCGTCGAAGATCCGCGCATCGTCGAGTCGGAAGATGGGACGTACATCCTCACCTACACGCAATGGAATCGCGACGTGCCGCGATT
>Ga0209157_1002682_pt1 | contig 14036 bp, 15 predicted proteins | sample GraSoiAngelo_135_FD_185892 | JGI IMG/M metagenome (GOLD analysis project Ga0209157, IMG submission 185892) | Grasslands soil microbial communities from the Angelo Coastal Reserve, California, USA - 14_0929_05_40cm (SPAdes) (version 2) | ecosystem: Environmental > Terrestrial > Soil > Grasslands ... | reverse complement strand
GCTCGAGCTGGCCGAGGTTCCGGCCGTCGGCGCGGCTGTCGCGGTCCCGCTCCTCGGGCGGGTGGCCGCGGGCACGCCCATCGAGCCGGTGGAGGTACCCGAGACCGTGACCCTGCCCGAGGAGCTGCTCGGTCGCGGCGAGACCTTCGCGCTGCGCGTATGCGGCGACTCGATGGTCCGCGACGGCATCCTCGACGGCGACCTGATCGTGGTCGCGTCGCGCCCCGACGCCGAGAACGGCGCCACCGTGGTCGCGCTCGTGCGCGGCGAGGCGACCGTCAAGAAGCTCCACCGCGAGCGCGGGCGCGTCCGCCTCGTGCCCGCCAACGAGAAGCTCGCTCCCATCGTCGCACGCGCCGCCGACGTGGAGATCCGCGGCGTCGTGATCGCGCTGCTGCGGCGGTATCGCTGACCCGGATGCCCCGGAGCCTCCTCCTCCTCGACGTCGACAACACGCTCTACCCGCCCTCGCGCGGCGTCGTCGAGCGGGTCGACACGCTCATCAACCGCTACCTGATCGAGCGGGTCGGCATCGACGCCGCCCAGGTGGACGACATCCGCCGGCGGCTGTGGAGCGACTACGGGACGACGCTCCACGGGCTCATGCACCGCCGCGGCATCGACCCCCACGACTACCTGCGCTTCGTGCACGCGATCGAGCTGGGCGAGCTGCTCGCGCCGGACCCGCCGCTCGGCGCGATGCTCGGCCGCATCCCGCTCCTCAAGGTGGCGGTGACCAACGGCTCGGCGGCGCACGCGCGCGGCGTCCTCGACTGCCTCGGGGTGCGCCCGCTCTTCTTCCGCGTCTACGGCCTCGAGCGCCTCGCCTTCGTCCCCAAGCCCTACGTGCAGGCATATCAGATGGTGCTCGCGGATATGCACGCGCTCGGGCGCGACTGCATCCTGGTCGAGGACCGGGCCGTCAACCTGCGCGCGGCGCGCCAGCTCGGCATGCGGACCGTGTACATCGCCGACGGCGGCCCGCCCGTGCCCGGGGCCGACCTGTCGATCGGCTCGGTGCTCGAGCTCGAGCGGGCGCTGGGCGCGCTCGCATGACGGCGGAGCCCTTCGCGCTCTACGTGCACGTGCCGTGGTGCCGGCACGTCTGCCCGTACTGCGACTTCAACGTGTACCCGAGCGCCGAGCCGCCCGAGCGCTCGTACGTGGAGGCCGTGGTCGCGGAGCTGCGTGCGTGGGCCCGGGGCGCGCCGTGGCGGGGGCGGTGCGCGAAGACCGTCTACCTGGGCGGCGGGACGCCGTCGCTCCTCTCGCCCGCGGCCATCGCGACCGTCCTCGACGCGGTCGCGCACACCTTCGGCATCGCCGGCAGCGCCGAGGTGACGCTCGAGGCGAACCCGGGTACCGTCACGCGCGAGCGCCTGGCGGGCTACCGCGCCGCGGGCGTGAACCGCCTCTCGCTGGGCGCGCAGTCCTTCCACGCCGGGCATCTGCGCACGCTCGGCCGCGACCACGGCGCGGCCGACGTCCGCGCCGCGGCAGCGGCGGCGCGGGCCACCGGCTTCGCGAACCTGAGCCTCGACCTGATCTTCGCCGTGCCGGGACAGACGCTTGCCGAGTGGGAGGACGATCTCGAGGCCGCGCTCGCCCTCGGACCCGAGCACGTCTCGGCCTACACCCTCACCTACGAGCCGGGCACCCCCTTCCATGCCTGGCGCGCGAGTGGCCGGCTCCGCGCGGTCGAGGAGGACGGCGAGGCCGCGATGGCCGAGGCGGCGCTCGGGCGGCTCGCGGCCGCCGACTACGCGCGCTACGAGGTCTCGAGCTTCGCTCGTCCCGGCTTCGCCTCGCGCCACAACACGAGCTACTGGGACGGCTCGGACTACCTCGGCCTCGGCGCCGGGGCGCACTCCTTCAGCGCCGAGCCCGCGCCCGGGCGGCGCTGGACGAACGAGCGCCTTCCCGAGCGCTACGTCGCGGCCGTGCGCGAACGCGGGACGGCGGTTGCGACCGAGGAGCGGCTCAGCCCGGCCCAGGCGCGCGGCGAGTTCTGCTTCACCGGGCTCCGGCAGGCGGCCGGCGTCGATCTCGAGCGGTTCTGGCGCCGCTTCGGCGTGGCGCTCGATGCCGCCTTCCCGCACCTCGAGCGCCTGATCGCCGACGGGCTCGTCGAGGTGAGCGGCGGCCGCGTGCGCCTGACCGCGCGCGGCTTCCGCTTCGCCGACTCGGTGGCGGCGAGCTTCGTGTAGGCCGTCACGGCCTCCTAGGACTAGTACCGGTAGTGCTCCGGCTTGTACGGCCCCTCGGGGGCGACGCCGATGTACGCCGCCTGCTCCGGCGTGAGCTTCGTGAGCTTCACGCCGAGCTTCTCGAGATGCAGGCGCGCCACCTCCTCGTCGAGCTGCTTGGGGAGCATGTGCACCGCCTTCCCGTACCCGGCGGCATTCCGCCACAGCTCGAGCTGAGCCAGTACCTGGTTGGTGAAGGACGCGCTCATCACGAACGAGGGGTGACCCGTCGCGCAGCCGAGGTTGAGCAGCCGGCCCTCGGCCAGCACCAGCACCGAGTGCCCGTCGGGGAACACCCACTCGTCGTATTGGGGCTTGATGTTGACGCGCTTCACGCCCGGCAGCCTGGCCAGGCCCGCCATGTCGATCTCGTGGTCGAAGTGGCCGATGTTGCCGACGATCGCCTTGTCCTTCATGCGCGCCATGTGCGCGGCGGTGATGACGTGGAAGTCGCCGGTGGCGGTGACGAAGATGTCGGCCGTCTCCACGTGGTCCTCGACGGTCGCGACCTCGTAGCCCTGCATGGCTGCCTGCAGCGCGCAGATGGGGTCGATCTCGGTCACGATCACGCGGCACCCCTGGCCGCGGAGCGCCTCGGCCGAGCCCTTGCCCACCTCGCCGAAGCCGCACACCACCGCCACCTTGCCGCCCAGCATGACGTCGGTGGCGCGATTGAGTCCGTCGATCAGCGAGTGGCGGCAGCCGTAGATGTTGTCGAACTTGCTCTTGGTGACCGAGTCGTTGACGTTGATGGCAGGGAAGAGAAGCGTGCCCTCCTTCGCCATCTGGTAAAGGCGGTGCACGCCGGTCGTGGTCTCCTCGCTCACGCCGCGGATGGAGCGGGCGACGCGCTTCCACTGCCCCGGCGCGTCCTTCTGGAGGCGGCGGAGGAGCGCCAGGACGACGCCCCACTCCTCGGGATCCTTGGCGGGGTTGAAGGCGGGCACCCTGCCGGCCTTCTCGAACTCGACTCCCTTGTGCACGAGGAGCGTGGCGTCGCCGCCGTCGTCGACGATGAGATCGGGGCCGGCGCCGTCGGGCCACACGAGCGCCTCGTTGGTGCACCACCAGTACTCCTCGAGCGTCTCGCCCTTCCAGGCGAAGACGGCCGTACCGCGCAGCTTGGCGGGGGTGCCGTCCCGCCCGACCACGACCGCCGCGGCGGCCGGGTCCTGCGTGCTGAAGATGTTGCACGAGGCCCAGCGCACCTCCGCGCCCAGATCCATGAGCGTCTCGATCAGCACCGCGGTCTGCACCGTCATGTGGAGCGAGCCCGTGATGCGCGCGCCGCGGAGCGCCTTCACAGACGCGTGCTTCGCGCGCAGCGCCATTAGGCCGGGCATCTCCTGCTCGGCCAGGCGGATCTCCCTGCGGCCGAGCTCGGCGAGCGCCAGGTCCTTCACCTTGAAGCGCGGGCGCGCCGCGCGCGCCGGTGCGACGGACTTGAGCTTCGCGGTCGTCTTCATGAATCCTTCCCGTTCAGCGTCCCGCGGCCCGCCCGAGCCCGGCGGCGGAGCGCAGGTCGCCGATGCGGTCGGTGCGCTCCCAGGTGAAGTACGGCCCGTCGGGGACGCGCCCGAAGTGGCCGTAGGAGGCGGTGCGCTGGTAGATGGGGCGCTTCAGTCCGAGCGCGCGGATGATGGCCGCGGGCTTCAAGTCGAACACCTCGCGGACGATCGTCGCGATCTTCTCGTCGGGCACGGCGCCGGTGCCGAAGGTGTCGACCAGCACGGAGACCGGATCGGCGACCCCGATCGCGTAGGCGAGCTGGACCTCGCAGCGGCCGGCGAGCTCGGCGGCGACGATGTTCTTGGCGATGTGGCGCGCCATGTAGGCGGCGCTCCGGTCGACCTTCGAGGGGTCCTTGCCGCTGAAGGCGCCGCCCCCGTGCCGCCCGTAACCGCCGTACGTGTCGACGATGATCTTCCGCCCGGTGAGGCCGCAGTCACCCTTGGGCCCGCCCTCGACGAAGCGGCCGGTCGGGTTGATGTAGTAGACGGTCGACCCGTCGAGGAACTCGGACGGGATGACCTTCTTCACCACCTCCTCGACGATCGCCTCCTTGAGCGCGCCGTAGGAGACCTCGGGGGCGTGCTGCGTCGAGACGACCACCGTGTCGGCCCGCACCGCCTGCCCGTCGCGGTACTCGACCGTCACCTGGCACTTGCCGTCGGGCCGGAGGAAGGGGAGCAGCCCCGAGCGCCGCGCCTCGCCGAGCCGCTGCCCGATGCGGTGCGCGGTGTAGATGGCGAAGGGCATGTACTCCCGGGTCTCGTCGCAGGCGTAGCCGAACATCATCCCCTGGTCGCCGGCGCCCTGCTCCTTGAAGAGCCCCTCGCCCTCCGTGACGCCCTGCGAGATGTCGAGCGACTGCCGCTCGATGGCCGTCACGATGGCGCAGCTGTCGCAGTTGAAGCCGCTCTCGGCGCTCGTGTAGCCGATGTCGCGGATCACCTTCCTCGCGATCTCGCCGAACTCGACCCGCGCCTGGCTCGTGATCTCGCCGGCGATGACCACGAGCCCCGTCTTGATGAGCGCCTCGCAGGCGACCCGGCTGTCCGGGTCCTCGGCGAGGAGCGCGTCGAGGATGGCGTCCGAGATCTGGTCGCAGACCTTGTCGGGATGGCCCTCGTTGACCGATTCCGACGTGAAGACGTAGTTCCTCAACACGGCTCGCGGGTATATCCGATGCCCGTCCGGCGGAGCAACCCAGCGCGACGGGCGGGCTACTCGGGCTCGTTGAAGCACGCGGCGACCAGCTCGCGGATGGCGGCCAGCGCCTCGGTGGCCTGGGGTCCGCTGGTCGCCACGTCGATGCGGCTCCCCTGCTCGGCGGCGAGCATCATGACGCCCATGATGCTGCGCCCGTTCACCACCTGCCCGTCCTTGGCGATCGTCACCTCGGCGTCGAAGCGGCTGGCGGTCTGCACGAGGAGCGCGGCCGCGCGCGCGTGCAGCCCGAGGCGGTTGCGGATCTCCAGGCTGGCGCGGTGCTCGTCAGTGGTCGCGGCGCCCATCGGCGTCTGCGTGGCGCGCGCGGGCGTCGCCGCGCGGCGCGGTCGCCCAGAAGATGTGGTCCTGCCCGTAGCGCTGGATGAAGCACGCCAGGCTGCGGGCGTCCATCTGGCCGCGCGCGGTCGCGAGCTTGACGAGGATCGGCATGTTGACCCCGGCCACCACCTCGGCGCCGGTCTCGCGCGCGACCGCGAGGCTCAGGTTGGTCGGCGTGTCGCCCAGCATGTCGGTGACGATGAGCGCGCCGTCCCCGCGATCGACCCCGCGCACCGCGCTCGCGATGCGCTCGCGGATCGCGTCGGGCGGGTCGCTGAAGGCGGCGGCCACGCTCGCCAGGCCCTCGAGCGGGCCGAGCACGCCCTCGAGCGTCTGCACCATCTCCTCCGCCAACCGCCCATGCCCGACCACGACGATTCCGACCATCATGCAATGCTTACTCCGGCAGCCCGGCTCGGGCAAGCAATCAGCGCTCGGCGTCCCGGTGGCGGACGAGCACGCGGTGGCCCCGCGCCGCGAGCCGGCGGCTCAGCTCATCGACCAACACGATCGAGCGATGGCGGCCGCCCGTGCAGCCGAGCGCGATGGTGAGATAGCTCTTCCCCTCGCGCTGATAGCGCGGCAGGGTGAAGTCGAGGAGGTCGAGGACGTGGCGGAGGAATTCCGCGGCCTCCTCGCGGCGCAGCACCCAGTCGGCGACCGCCGGATCGGCGCCCGTCTTGGTGCGCAGCTCCTCGACGAAGAAGGGGTTGGGGAGGAAGCGGCAGTCGAGCGCCAGGTCCGCGTCGGTCGGGAGGCCGTACTTGTAGCCGAACGACACGAGCGCGATCGTCATCGTGCCCGCCTCGGGGTGGTCGACGAGGTCGCGCAGCGCGCTGCGCAGCTCGTGCACGGTGAGCGCGCTGGTGTCGAGGACGCGGTCAGCGACCTCGCGCAGCGGCCGCAGCTTCTCGCGCTCGCGCCGGATGGCGTCGGCGAGTCCGCCGCCCCCGGCGGCGGGATGCGGCCGGCGCGTCTCGCTGAAGCGGTGCACCAGCACATCGTCGCTCGCATCGAGGTAGAGCACCTCGAGCGCGACGCCGCGCCCACGCAGCTCCTCGAAGACGCGCGGGAACTCGTCGAGGAAGTGCCGGTCGCGCGCGTCGAGGCCGAGCGCCACGCGCCGCACCTCCTCGCCCGAGCTCTGCCGCAGCTCGACGAAGCGGGGGATGAGCGCCACCGGCAGGTTGTCGATGCAGTAGAACCCCAGGTCCTCGAGCACCTTGATGGCGCTGCTCTTGCCCGAGCCGGAGAGGCCGGTCACCACGGCCAGGCGCAGCCCCTCGGTCACACGCTCACTCCGGTTCCCCGGCGCGGCGCCGGCGGCGGCTGGCGATCTCCTCGTCGATGCGTTCGGCGAAGTCGAGCGCGCCGTGCCGGCCGCGGCTGCGGAGGAGGTGGTTGCGCGCCGCGGTCTCGATCAGCATCGCCATGCTGCGGCCCGGGCGCACCGGAACGCGCACCAGCGGCAGCTCGATCTCGAGGAGCGGATAGCATCCCTCGACCAGCGCGAGGCGGTCGGCGCCGCCGGGCCACTCGACCAGCTCGACCACCAGGTCGATCTGGCGCTCCTCCAGCGTCGCGAGCGTGCCGAAGAGCCCTGCGATGTCGATCACCCCGAGGCCGCGGATCTCCATGTGGTACTCGAGGAGCCGCGCGGCACGCCCGCGCACGACGGTCGGCGAGATACGGCGCGCCAGCACCACGTCGTCGGCGACCAGGCGGTGCCCGCGCACGACCAGATCGAGCGCCACCTCGCTCTTCCCGATCCCGCTCTTGCCGAGGATGAGGACGCCGAGGCCGTGTATCTCGACCAGGTCGCCGTGGAGACTCACCTCCGGCGCCATGCGCTCCTCGAGCCAGGCGGTCGTGCTGCGGATGAAATCCGCGGTGCGCAGCGCCGAGCCGAGCACGGCCACGCCCGCCGCCTCGGCCGGCTCGGTCAACACCGCGGGCGGCGCGGTGTCGTTGGTCACTACGAAGCACGCCACCCCCGCCGTCGCCACCGCGGCGACCGCGGCGCACGCCCGCGCGGGCTCGAGCGTAGCCACGTAGGAGGTCTCGCTGTTGCCGAGCACCTGGACGCGGTCGGGATGGAGCTGGGGCAGATAGCCGGCGAGGGCCAGGCCGGGCTGCTGGAGGCGCGGCAGCGCGATCGCGCGCTCGAGGCCGCGAGCACCGGAGACGAGCCGCAGGCGGAGCGCCGCACCTGCCTCCTCGAGCAGCTCACGCACCCGCACCGTCAATACTTCTCGTCCTCCTCGCGGATGGTGCGGTAGAGGTCGGCGGCCGTCGTCGCGCGCATCAGCCGCTGGCGGAACGACTCGTCCTTCAAGAGCCGCGAGATGCGCGCCAGGGCCTTCAGGTGCGCGCCGGCGCAGTCCTCCGGGGCCACGAGCAGGAAGAAGAGGTGCGTCGGCTTGCCGTCGAGCGAGCTGAAGTCGACGCCGCCCGGGCTGCGCCCGAAGGCGGCGATCACGCGCCGCAGGCCCGGGAGCTTGCCGTGCGGAATGGCGACCCCCTCGCCCAGCGCCGTGCTGTTCAGCTTCTCGCGATCCTCGAGCGCCTGGACGAGCTTGGCAAGGTCGACCTCGTCCCGGTGCCGCTCCGCCACCGCCCGGGCCAGCTCCTCGATGACGTCGTCCTTCGAGCGCCCGGCGAGAGCGGGGAGCACCAGGTCCTCGCTCAGGATGTCGGTGATCTTCATGCGTCCGTGCTCCGCGCCCTAGCTAGCGCCCCTGCGGCTCGATCAGGCCGAAGTTACCGTCCCGCCGGCGGTAGAGGACGGCGAGGCGCTGGTTCGACGCGTTGGTGAAGACGAGGAACTCGTCGCCCGACACGGCGAGCTGCTCGACGGCCTCCTCGATCGCGAGCGGCTTGGCCGGCACGCGCTGGGTACGGATCACCTCGGGCGCGCCGCCGGGCCGCCGCCGGTCCGCGGCCAGCACCGAGGTCGTCACCTCCGACACGCCGCGCGCCGCCGCGGCGCCCTTGTGGCGGCGGCGCTTCTCGTGGAGCTTCTGCGCCTGGTGCTCGAGCTTGTCGATGGCGAGGTCGATCGCCGCGTAGAGGTCGTGGGTCTCCTCCTCGGCGAACATGGTCACGTGGTCGGCCTTGAGCGTGATCTCCGCGACGTGCCGCTCCTTCGACACGGAGAGGATCACGTGCGCATCGACCGGGCGGTGGAGGTACTTCCGGACCCGCTGGAGCTTCTCCTCGGCGTAGGCCTTGAGGGGCGGGGTCGGGTCGACGTGCCGGAAGGTGACCGTGATCTGCATGGCCCCGTCCTGGCGCTCTCGGAAACGGCTCCTCTTCGGCCGGGAAGGCGCGGGCGGCATCGCCGGCGGAGTCTATCAGTAAACTTGCTTCCGTTTCGACGAGGGCAGGATGCCCATCAGCTCGCGGTACTTGGCAACCGTCCGGCGGGCGATGTCGATCTCCTCCTTGCCGAGGAGCTCGGCGATGTACTGGTCCGAGAGCGGCTTCCGGGCGTCCTCCTTGGCGATGATGATCCGGATCTTCTCCTTGACGCTCTCCGCCGACACCTCGGAGCCCTGCCCCCCGCGCAGGCTCGAGGTGAAGAAGTACTTGAGCTCGAAGGTCCCCTGCGGCGTGTGCACGTACTTGCCCGCGGTGGCGCGGCTCACGGTCGACTCGTGCATGCCGATGTCGTTGGCGACGTCCTTCAGCACGAGCGGGCGCAGGAAGGCGACGCCGCCCTCGAGGAAGTCGCGCTGGAACTTCACGATGCTCGAGGTGACCATGTAGAGCGTGCGCTGCCGCTGGTGGATCGACTTGATGAGCCAGGCGGCGGCCCGCATCTTCTCCTGGATGTAGCCGCGCGCTTCGGGCGAGCCGTTCTCCCCGAGCATGCGGCGGTAGAAGTGCGAGACGCGCAGCCGCGGCAGTCCCTCCTCGTTCAACGTCACCACGTACTCGTCGCCCACCTTGTGGACGTGGACGTCCGGCGTGACGTAGCGCGTGTCGGAGTCGCCGAAATCGCGCCCGGGCTTGGGCTCGAGCACCGAGATCACCTTGGTCGCCTCGGCGATCTGCTCGATGGTGGCGCCCAGCTCGCGCGCCAGCCGGTCGAAGCGGCGGCTCTCGAGCATGGGCAGGTAGTCGCGCACGATGCGCACGGGGAGCGCGTCATCGGCCACGCCGAGCTGCCGGAGCTGGATGAGCAGGCAGTCGGCCAGGCCGCGGGCGGCCACGCCGGATGGGTCGAACTCCTGGATGCGGCCGAGCACCCGCTCCACGATCGCGACGTCGGGCCAGGTGTCGGCCAGGAAGGCGACCTCCTCGAGCTGGAGCGGCAGGTAGCCGTCCTTGTCGAGACTCCCGATGATGAGCGCGCCCACCTCCTTCTCCCGGTCGGAGAGGTCGGATAGGCGCAGCTGCCACATCAGATGGTCGGGGAGGAGCGTCCGCTTCACCAACACGTTCTCGAGCGCGGCGCGCCGATCGTCGTCGTCGGCACCGCCGCTGTGCCCGATCGAGCCGTGGATGTCGTTGCTGTAGTTCTCGGCGTACTCCTTCCAGTCGATCTCGCCCACGCTGGTGGCCGCCTCGCTCTCGGGCTTGTCGGCGTCGGCCTGCCACTCCTCGGCGCCGTTCTGTCCGTCGACGGTGGGCACCTCGGAGGCCGCGTCGAGCTTCTCGTCGAGGTTCTCCTCGAGGAGGGGGTTCTCGGTCAGCTCCTGGTCGACCAGCGTCTCCAGCTCGGCGCGGGAGACCTGGAGGATCTTGATGGCCTGCCGGAGCTGCGGCGTCATCACCAGCTGCTGCGAGAGGCGCTGCTGGAGGACGATGCGGGCGTCTTGCGCCATCGGCTGCTTCGCGAATGCTACAGTCGGAACTTCTCGCCCAGGTAGATCTCGCGCGCGAGCGGGCTCGCCGCGATCCGCGCTGGCGCGCCCTCCTCGAGGACGGCGCCGTCGTTCAGGATGTAGGCGCGGTCACAGATCCCGAGGGTTTCGCGCACGTTGTGATCAGTGATGAGAACCCCAATGCCTCGCTTCTTTAACTGGTCCACGATGCCCTGAATGTCAACCACCGCGATCGGATCGATGCCCGCGAAAGGCTCGTCGAGGAGCATGAACGCAGGCGAGATGACAAGCGCGCGGGTGATCTCGACGCGCCGCCGCTCGCCGCCGGACAGGGAGAGCGCCTTGTTCTTTGCCAGCCGTGCGATGCCGAGCTCGTCGAGGAGCTGCTGCAGGCGCTCGGCGCGCGCCGCCGGGCTCAGGTCGAGAGTCTCCAGGATGGCGAGCAGGTTCTGCTCGACCGTGAGCTTGCGGAAGACCGAGGGCTCCTGGGGCAGGTAGGAGATGCCGCGCCGCGCGCGCTCGTACATCGGGAGGCGCGTCAGGTCCTCGCCGTTCAGGTGGACCTCGCCGGCGTCGGGCCGCGTGAGGCCGACGATCATGTAGAAGGTGGTGGTCTTGCCGGCGCCGTTGGGGCCGAGGAGGCCGACCACCTCGCCGGCGTGCACCTCGATTGACACGTCGTTCACCACCCGCCGCCCCGCGTACGACTTGGTCAGGCGCTCGGCGCGCAGGAGCGCGGGGCCGTGGCCGTTGTGCTCCGCGCTCACGGCGCCCCGTCCCGGTCGCCGCCGGCGACGGCCTGGAGCGCCGAGGCGTCGTCCTTGGGGGGCGCGGCGTTCGGGCCGGCGAGGTCGCCGCCCTGGTTCGGGAACACCGTCGCCTTGACCCGCCGCCGCCCGCTCTCGACCACGCTCCGGTTCTCGTCCAGGTACACCGTGACCCGGTCGCCCGACACCTCGTTCGCGCCGTCGTGCAGGACCGGGTTCTCGGTCAGCACGAGCGTGCGCGTGCCCTGCTCGAACACCGCGCGGCCGCCGGTCGCCCAGCGCGTGGCGTTGTCGATGCGCACGTTGCCCGCCGCGACGACCTCCTGCAGGCGCTGGCTGCCCTTGTCCGTCGCGTCGGCCGGCCCGTCGTTCTTCTGCGCCGCGAGGGTGACGGTGAGCGTGTCGCTCCGCACCTTGGTGTCACCCTGCACCGCGACCACGTCGCCGCGATAGACGACGACGTTGCTCTTGTAGTCGTACTCGAGCGTGTCGGCCGTGATGACGATGGGCTCCTTCTTGCTGCCGAGCGACCCCGCGTCGAACAGCGCCCCGCCCGTGGCGGGCTCGCGCGCCGGCTCCGCCACCGCTGCACTCGCGAGCGCGGTCAAGACGACGGCGGCCACGCCCCCGCCCGCCCGCCGCCGCGACCCCTCACGACGGCCGCGCATTGCCATGCACCCTGGTGTGTACGTCCGCCAGCAGGCGCACGTGCTGCGGGCCCACCTGGATCTCCATGCCGTGCCCGCGCACGTCGAGTGTGCGCCCGTGGATGGTCACGTCGCCCGGCGCCGTGATCAGGTCGTGCGCCCGATCGTAGGTCGCCTCCTCGGTCTCGAGCTCCATGTCGTCGAGCTGGACAGCCACGCGACCGCGCAGCGTGACCGCGCGCATCTCGTGGCCTTCGAGCGTGATGCGGCCCTCGCTGCCCTTCAAATGCGCCTGGCGGCCCTCCTCCTTCATGAAGAACGTCACCCGCGGCTCGAGGACGACGATCTGGTCCTCCTGCTCGAAGAACTGCGCGTCCCGCGCCGTGATCTCCCACATCATCCGCCCGTGCTCCACCTTCACCCGGCGAAAATTCTGGATGCGCTGCGCGACCTGGGGCAGGAAGTCGCGGCCGAGCTCCTCGAGCGGGTTCGCCCGATGAGCGACCACGTTGCGGGAGACCAGGTATCCGATGCCCCCGAGGGCGGCGCCCACCACGATGAGCAGCGTGGCGCGCACCCCTTTCCTTCTCATGGCCGTTCGAGCTCGGGGCAGAGCTAGCACGCGACTCGGGAAGAGTAAAGGCGAACGCCGCTCAGGAGAGCGCTCGCGCGGCGGTCGCGGCCGAACGTCGCGTCGCCGGCGCGGACGGCTGCTTGCGCCAGCGCTCGTGCCACCACACCCACTCGGCGGGGCTGCGGCGGATCTGCGCCTCGATCGCCGCGGTGAGGCGCGCGGTGAGCTCGCGCACGCCGTCCCGCCCGCGCGGCAGCTCGGCCGGGACGGGGGACACCCGCACGAGATGCCCGCCCTCGGGGCGGCGCTCCATGAAGACGGACACCACGGGAACGCGCGCGCGCAGCGCGAGGAGCGCCGCGCCGGGCGGCGTGTGCGCGGGGCGGCCGAAGAAGGGGACGAAGACCCCGGGGCCGCGCGTGTCCTGGTCGATCAGCATGGCGACGACGCGGTTTCGACGGAGCGCCTCGCCCACCGCGGCGACGAAGCGCGGATCGTCTCGCACCAGGACCTCGACCCCGGCCGCCGCCCGGAAGCGGATGATGAGCGAGTGGAAACGGAGGTCGTTCACGCGCCGCACGACCACCGTGATCGGGTAGCCGATGGCCGCCGCCCACGCCGCGAGGAGCTCCCAGTTGCCGACGTGCCCCGTGACCGCGATGGCGCCCCGCCCCCGGACGAGCGCCGCGTCGAGCGCCTCGACACCCTCGAGGCGGATGTAGTCGGGCCGGCGGAGGACCTTCTCGAACAGCGACAGCTCGGCGAACGCCTGCCCGGCGTGGCGGAAGGTCTCGCGCACCAGGCGCCGGCGCGTCGCGAGGTGGAGCTCCGGGAAGGCCAGCCCCATGTGGGCGACGGCGAGCCGGCGCGGCGTGGCGAGCAGCGCGTGCGCCGCCATGCCGAGGCCGCGGCCGGCGGCGAGCGCGGCCGGCATGGGGAGCGCGCCCAGCGCGCGGCCGAACCCGCCGATCGCGCGCGCGAGCGCCGCGTTGCGCGGGCCGCGGGTCGCGCGACGCAGCCGGCGCCATAGCGAGCGTCGGGCCATCAGCCTCCGGGCACGCGGATCAGACGACGCCGGCGCGGAGCATGTCGTGGAGATGGATCACCCCCGCCGGCCGGCGGCCGCCCTCGGCCAGGATGAAGAGGGAGGTGATCGCGTGCCGCTCCATCAGCGCGACGGCCTCGGCCGCCAGCGCGCCGCCGCCGATCGTCTTGGGCGCGGTCGTCATCAGGTCGCGCGCCGTGAGCCGCCCCAGATCGACGGCCCGCTCGAGCCCGCGCCGGAGGTCGCCGTCGGTGATGACCCCGACCAGCTCGCCGACGCCGTTCACCACCCCCGTCACGCCGAGACGTTTGGAGGTGATCTCGACCAGCGTGTCCTTGAGCGCCGCGCGTTCGGGCACGAGCGGCACCTCGCCCCCGCGGTGCATGATCTCCTCGACGCGCAGCAGGCGGCGGCCGAGCGCACCGCCGGGATGGAGGAGAGCGAAGTCCTCGGCCGAGAAGCCGCGCTCCTCGAGGAGCGCGATGGCGAGCGCGTCGCCGAGTGCCATGGTCGCGGTCGTGCTCGCCGTGGGCGCCAGGCCGAGCGGGCAGGCCTCCTCCGGCACGCTCACGTCGAGGACGACGTCCGCGCTGCGCGCCAGGGTCGAGTGGGGGTGGCCGCAGATGGCGACGAGCGGGAGGCCGAGGCGACGCGCCACCGGCAGGAGGCTCAGCACCTCGGCGCTCTCGCCGCTGTTCGAGACCGCGAGCAGCACGTCGCCGCGTACGAGCGTGCCGAGGTCGCCGTGGCTGCCCTCGCCGGCGTGCAGGAAGAAGGCGGGCGTGCCGGTCGAGGTGAGCGTGGCCGCGATCTTCCGGCACACGATGCCGGACTTGCCGACGCCGGTGACGATCACCCGCCCGCGGCAGGCGAGCAG
>Ga0209157_1002680_pt1 | contig 14039 bp, 10 predicted proteins | sample GraSoiAngelo_135_FD_185892 | JGI IMG/M metagenome (GOLD analysis project Ga0209157, IMG submission 185892) | Grasslands soil microbial communities from the Angelo Coastal Reserve, California, USA - 14_0929_05_40cm (SPAdes) (version 2) | ecosystem: Environmental > Terrestrial > Soil > Grasslands ... | reverse complement strand
ACAGTGATGTTTTTGCCGCAGTACTCTGCGAGCTGATCGTTAATTGGCTTGTGTTCGCCAACCACCAGATACGCTTTGCCCTCGCTCACGATACCAACCGGCCCGCCGCTTTTGATGCACTTGGCCCCGCAGGACTGGCCATGCTTTTCGCCCACGGCGTTATGATCGACGTAGCACATCATATCGACCACTTCGCCGGTCACTTCTTTCGAAGCAGCCGTGTCATCGCCGTGCTCGTGTTCCTGCGCGATCGCCAGCGGCGCGCACGCCAGAGCTGCAATGAAGGTCGCAGTCAATGCAACTCTCCACACAGTAGGTTTATTGTTTGTTGAATTAATCATGGGACAAATGTGGGCTGTCGGCTCTGCTGGTCAATAGCGCGGAGGATCGAGGGGACGTTCGTTTAGGCGCCCTACCTTTGCTTTTCAATTAGATCCGCGAACTGATCGAAAAAATATGAGGCATCATGTGGGCCGGGCGCGGCTTCGGGATGATATTGCACGCTGAAGATCGGCAATTCCCTGTGGCGCATTCCCTCCACCGTGCCGTCATTCAAATTGATGTGCGTTATTTCCACATCCGAAGGAAGCGACTCTGCGTTGACGGCGAATCCGTGATTTTGCGCCGTGATGGCCACTTTGCCGCTGCGCAAATCCTTTACCGGTTGGTTAGCGCCGCGATGGCCGAATTTTAATTTGAACGTCGAGCCGCCGAACGCGAAGCCGAGGATTTGATGACCGAGACAGATCCCAAAGATCGGTTTTTTGCCCATCAGATCATGCACGGTTTTGTGTGCGTAAGGAAGCGCCGCGGGATCGCCAGGACCGTTGGAGAGAAAAATTCCATCGGGATCAAGACTCAGCACTTCGTCTGCCGACGTAGTCGCCGGCACAACCGTTACTTGGAAACCTTTCTGGCGCAGCAGGCGCAGGATGTTTTCCTTGATGCCATAATCGTATGCAGCAATTCGAGATCGAATGGGTGGCAATCCCCGTCTGCCTTCGCCGTCTCGTGGCTGTGCGATCGACCACGGCGAGCTGAGGTTGTCCTCCGGATCCCAGCGGTAAATCTTTCTTGTCGTCACTTCACGCACATAATCCATCCCGATTACGCCCTCGCCCTGGATCGCCATTTGCGTCGCTTCTTCGGGCGAAATCTTCTCGGTCGTTAGACAGGCTTTCATCGCGCCGAGCGTGCGCAAATGCCGCGTAAGGGCGCGCGTGTCGATTCCTTTCGCGCCAGGGATATTCCATTTTCGCAAGTATTCATCGAGCGACATTTCAGAGCGCCAGTTGCTGGGGACCTCCGTCAATTCCTCTATGACAAACCCGCGCACATGCGGCGAAGAGCTTTCCTGATCGAGCGAATTGATCCCATAGTTTCCGATCAACGGATAAGTCATCGCGACGATCTGCCCACGATACGATGGGTCGGTCAGTACTTCCTGATAACCGGTCATGGCGGTGTTGAAACAAACTTCGCCGACGCGGGTACCGGTTGCGCCAAAGGATTCGCCCTCGAAATATCGACCGTCTTCGAGGGCTAGGAGCGTGCGCACGTCACTGCGCACTATCAATCCCGTCAAAGGATTTTCAAATCGCGATTCTTCGATCACGCGAAAAAACCCGGATCGAAATTTCGATCCGGGTTTCTAAAGATTACCCCGCCGATGCCGTTTAGGCGGATCTCCCGTTCCCTTTTCGTAACGGGTGGATGACCGTCGCCGCAGCGTCTGACTTCCAATCAAGGCCTGCCATGTTCTCCGAGCGACTCAGCCTCCTGAGGTTCGTCAATTATCGGTTCGGGAATCTCACCTGTAATCTCGAACATCACAGGGTAAAAATTGGCGTCGCACAACCTGTCGCGATGAATGAGAGCCGTCAATTGAGAGTTGAGCGAAAAGCACTGGTTTTCTTCCCAACCCTCAACAAACGACTCTCACAGTTTCAAAGAACTACTCCCGAAGTGTGACGCCCAACTCGTGTTTCAGTTTTTCGCGAATCCTGGCGTGCACTTCGTTTACTTCCTCGTTTGTGAGTGTGCGACTTCGATCTCGATATGTCAATCTATATGCGAGCGACTTTCGAGCGGCTCCGATTTGTTCGGTGAATAAGTCGAACAGATCCACGCGTTCCAAAAGTGGCTCGCGCGGTTCTTCAATGGTGCGCAAAATTTTCTCGTGCGAAATTTCGTCAGGCACAATCATCGCGATATCGCGCGTTATCGCAGGAAATTTCTCGATCTCGCGAAAAGTTTTCCGCAATTCGGCGCCGCGCAGCACAAGATCGACATCCAACTCGGCAACAAATACTGCTCCGGCCGCGTCAATTCTTCCTTCGCGAAGTTGGCCCCCAAAACCAATCGCTCGCTCGTTTGAAGAAATTTCGGTGGCAAGCGAAAGATCGGGATGATCGCCTCGGCGAAATGAAATCGCCGGAAGTGCGAGCGATTCGATTGCACCTTTGAGGTCGAAAAAATCGAGCCGGTAGTTTCCCTGTAGTCGCCAATGTGGCGCGCTCGTGGCATTGCCCCAGAGCAAAATTCCAAGATGTCGATGTTCCTTAGCTTGGGGTGGTAAAAACGTCCGGCCAATTTCGAAGATCGCGACTCTTTCCGCGCCGGCTCGCACATTCCGATCGAGCACGGCGAGCAATCCCGAAATCAAATTCGGTCGTAGTGCGACGTGGTCCTCAGTGAGCGGATTGCGCAATTCGATCGCTGAGCTTGCAGCAGCCGCAGATCGCGGAATTAATTTCGACGTTCGCACTTCCCACAAACCTTGCGCGCTCAATCGTTCCCGAAGCGCTGATTCGAGATTGTGTGAATCATCCGCCGCGCTCGAAGGGGTAGAGCGGCTTCGATCACTCCCCGGAACCTTGTCGACTCCAAATGCGCGAACGACTTCCTCTATAAGATCGACATCGCGCTGCAAATCGCGTCGATAACTTGGAATTCTCCATTTCGTCGTTTTAGCAGCACTAGTCTTTTGTAAACCAAACCCTGTCAGAATGTCGTCGATAGCTTTCGGTTTGATCGAGATTCCAATGACTCGATCGCATTTGTCGTAGCTGAGCGAAACATCCGCGGGATTCGGCGGCAGCTTGCCGGCAGGGTTGATTTCCTTTGCGGGAGTTCCGCCGGCAATCTCTTGAATCAATTCGGTCGCGCGCTGCGACGCACGCAAAATCATTTCGGGATCGACACCGCGCTCGAAGCGGTAACTCGCGTCAGTCGGCAAATTTAAATCGCGCGCCGTTCGGCGAATGCTCGCCGGCAAAAAGTAAGCGGCTTCGAGCAGAATATTTTTGGTCGAATCGGTGACAGCCGTTTCTTCGCCACCCATCACGCCGCCGATCCCAATGGCACGCTCCTGATCGGCAACGACGAGATTGTCCGGTTTGAGCGAGTAAGTCTTTCCATCGAGCCCGAGAAACTTTTCGCCATCGCGTGCCAGCCGCACGTTGATGTCGCCTTTTAGTTTATCGGCGTCGAAAGCGTGCGTCGGTTGGCCGAGCTCGAGCATCACGAAGTTGGAAACATCGACGATGTTGTTGATCGAACGAATCCCAACGCTCTCGATTTTCGCGCGCAGCCATTGCGGACTCGGCCCGACTTTCACATTGTCGATCTTGCGCGCCGAGAAAAATGGACATTCTCGCGATGCAGAAATTTTCACTTCCGATGCTGTAGTGTCCGCTGTCCTCAGCGGAGGTGGCTCGCGCAATTTCTTTCCAGTCAGTGCCGCGATTTCGCGTGCCAGACCGAAATGACTCAGCAAATCGCCACGGTTTGGTGTGATCTCGACATCGAGAATCGTGTCCGCGGGGAAAAGATCACCGATCGGCATGCCGATTTTTGCATCTGGCGACAATATCAACAGGCCAGAAGCATCGTCGCCGAGACCGAGCTCGATTGGGCTGCAAAGCATTCCTTCCGATTCGACACCGCGCAGTTTGCTTTTCCTAATCTCAGTTCCGTTCGGCAACTTTGTCCCCGGCAACGCGAGTGGAACTTTGTCGCCGACTTTGTAATTGGTCGCGCCGCAAACGATCTGGCGTTTCGTGCCGCTGCCGTCATGCACTTCGCAAACTGTGAGCCGATCGGCATTCGGATGGCGCGACGATGCGGTGATTTGCGAAACGATCACTTTGTCGATCTTCGCGCCGCGCGTCTCGATGTTTTCGGTCTCAACTCCAGCGCGAGTCAGCAACTCGGCGATCTCTTCCGGATTTTCTGGAAGATCGACAAATTCGCGCAGCCAATTAACGGAGAATTTCATTTCGTCTCGCGCTCTACCGGAACATAGGCATTCTGCCTGTGTGCCCAGCGGAGATGTTCTTCGCTGCCTGCGTGACAGCCGAGTGCAACTCCGCTGGGCACACAGACCACAGGTCTATGTTCCACTGAAACATTCATGCAAATTGTTTCAAAAATCGGAGATCGTTCTGCGCAAAGAGCCGGATGTCGGGAATGTCGAACAGAATCATCGCCAGCCGATCCATTCCGAGACCGAATGCATAGCCGCTCCATTTCTCCGGATCGTAAGCCTTGTCGCCGCGCGCCTTATTTATCGCTTCGAAGACCGCCGGATGTACCACGCCCGAGCCCGCAACTTCAATCCATCGCTCCCCGCCCTTAAGCGCTTTTGATCGCACATACACTTCAAGGCTCGGCTCGGTGAATGGAAAATAGTGCGGGCGAAATTGGACTCCGGTTCCGGGACCGAAAAGTTCGCGCATGAAAAATTCGAGCGCGCCTTTTAGATCCGCGATGCTGACGTTCTCATCGACGTAAAGTCCTTCGATCTGGTGAAATTGCGGGCTGTGCGTGGCGTCGAGTTCATCGCGCCGGTAAGCCGCGCCGGGCGCGATCACGCGAACCGGCGGCGGCGCGGCTTGCATCGTGCGGATTTGCACCGTCGACGTGTGCGTGCGCAGCAAGCGGCCGTCCGGCAAATAAAATGTGTCTTGTTCATTCCGCGCCGGATGTTCCGGCGGCGTATTCAACGCGTCGAAGCAATGCCACTCGTCTTCAACGTCCGGCCCATCTGCGAGCGCGAAACCCATTCGCCGGAAAATTTGAATGGATCGTTCGAGGACTTGCGTGAGTGGGTGCAATGAGCCGCGTTCAAGCGGTAAGTAACCAGAGTAACCAGAATAACCAGTCAGCGGAGTGGAGTGTCCGCTGTAACCAGAATATCCAGTTGGTCCAGTGGCTCCTGGGAGCGAGATGTCGATCCTCGCGAGTGCGCCCGATTCTTTTTGCGCGCGGAATTCTTGCGCGCGCGATTCGATTGCGACGGTGACGGCTGTTCTAACATCGTTGAGCAGTTTGCCGACGACTGGCTTCTCTTCCTTCGGGAGCGTTTTCATTTGCTCGCTCCAGGCGGAAATGCTGCCGCTGCGTCCGAGATATTTCACTCGTGCGGCCTCGAGCGCTTGCTCGTCGTTGGCGGCGTTTATTTCAGCCAGTGCGGTCGTTCGAAGATCTTCAAGTGGATGCGGCATGAATAAGCAAACGTTGAACGCTCAACGCCCAACGCTCAACGTCCAATTCAGAGAATTGTAGAGCAGGCGCATCGCCTGCTGATCCTATAAAGTGGCAAGCGGAGCGCTTGCCCTACAAACCAATCAGACCTTCTCTACGAATTTTTTCCCTTTGAGGGCTTCCTTTGCCTGTTCGACGATCGATTTAAATGCGGCTTCGTCGGTGACAGCCAAGTCGGCGAGAATTTTGCGGTCCAGGCCAATGCCAGCAGCTTTAAGCCCTTCGGCAAAACGGCTGTAAGTCATAGCATTAGCGCGGGCAGCGGCATTTAATCGTTGAATCCAGAGATAACGAAATGTGCGTTTGCGTGTTTTGCGGTCGCGATAGGCCCAATACTGGCCTTTCATGATCGCGTCCTTCGCGTAGCGGAAAAGTTTTGAACGGCGTCCGCGGTAGCCTTTGGCTTTTCTTAAGACTCGTTTGCGGCGCGCCCGGCTTGCCGGGGCATTTGTGGCTCTTGGCATGATTGTTTTGCCCCAAAATCGCTTCAGGGCTCCTCGTTCAGCGAGTTGTTTTTAATTACTGATCTTCGCGACCTCACTCGCCGATTCGATCCCAGGATACGGAACCAGGTGCGCAGATCGAAGGCGAGGAAGTTAGGCAAATTGGGACAAAAAACAAATGGAGACCCGAGAAATTACGAATAAAGGAGGAAGCCTGAAGTAAACCACCGATACAGAAGCGAAAGATTCTTTCACTGTTCGGATTTCGTCATTCCTTGGTCATTCGACCTTCGTCATTGGGTTTCTCTTTTCTCCAAAGTACCCACGCGACAACGCCCACAGCCGCGCCGCCCAAATGCGCAGCCGATGAGACCGAACTGATGCCGGCCTTCTGTTCCAAAGCACCGATAAGCTGAAACAAAATCCACAAGACGAAGACCGACCACGCCGGCAAGCGGATCCATCGGAACCAGACAAATCCCCATCGCATCAGGAACCCGAGCCGGACGCGCGGAAAATTGAGCGCGTAAAACGTAATCACGCCAGCAATGCCGCCGCTCGCGCCGATGCATGGCGTTTGTGAGCGAGGATCGAGAGCGATATGCGCGAGATCACCAACGAACGCCGCCAGCGCGATGAGCAGGAGATAACGAAGCGGTCGGAGAAAATTTTCGTCGTCGTCGCCAAAGACAAAGAGAAAATACATATTGCCGACGAGGTGAATGATTCCGGCGTGCAGAAAAAATGAAGTGACAAACGTGAGGCCGTGCAGGCGCGTGGCTTCCGCGGGAATTAGTCCGAATTCCGTCACCATTTCGTGGAGCCGCGTGAAGGCGAATAGGCTAGCGGCGATGATCACCGTTCCGAGCAACCATGTGGCCCACGGACGCCGAGTGTGCGGCGCGGTATCGAATTCAACCGGCACTCCGAGAAAGGCTGCGATCTGTTTCCACGATTCATCAGGTGGTACGCTGTCGAGGTCCGAGCCTTCGGCTTCTTTGGCTAACCGCTCGACTTCGGCAATCGCGAGCATCTCGCGCGCTTTCTGCGGCAGTTCGGGAGCAGAGTTTGCGGCCGTCGTGGAACCAGCGTGTCAACTTCATGCGTGTCGAACCACACGAAGTGGCAGCGCCGGCAAACGTCGACGTTGATTTCGGCCCGGTCGGACAAGGCGACGTCGATCATCGGGTGTCGGCACGATGGACAAGGAACGCCGCTGCGCCCCTCACCTCGCATGGCGTGCAGCCACAATGGATTGATCGATTCTGGCGTGAAGCGATTGCGCAACAGCGCGATCGTAATTGCACGACCGCCGCAGTTGTCGCACGCCCAGAAAACGCCGCCCGAAGTACGTACTTCTTTCAATGGCAGTTCGCAGCGCGGGCAAATGAGCGCCGTGTCAGTAGTCATCGGGTACGGTTTGCACTCACAATGACAAATGACGATTGCAGAACGAATGACGAAATCCGAACAAAAAACGATGCTCGCGTCCCAGTTCGCCATAGGCATACTTGGAGCTCTCATTCGTCATTCCTGATTCGTGCTTCGGGATTGTTCTGATATACTCGGCCCGTGCATTGGTTTGGTCGCGCCCGGCTATTGATCTTGACGTTAATTTGTCTTTTTTGGACAGGGCTGATTGTTCTCGGGCATTTTCTTCCAGGTGCGCCGTTTCTCTCGGCGCCGTGGCGCGGCGAACAAAGCTTCGAGGATTTGCTTCGACGCGAGGGTCGCAAGACAGCGGCGCCTCGCGATTTTGTTTTTCTCGGAATTGATCAAAGCACATTGCAGTTGCCGCCGCTGACTGCTGAAGAAGTCGCGGGAAGCCGCGCGTTTCAACTCATGACTGAGCTGCCGTTCCCGTGGTCACGCGAAGTCTGGGCACTTTTACTCGATCGACTGTTTGGGGCCGGTGCGCGACTCGTCGTATTTGATTTGCTTTTTAATCCTCCTAACGATGGCGACCCAGCATTTCACGCCGCGCTGGATCGTTATCACGACAAGGTCGTCGTCGGCGCAAACTTCGACATGGAAAATGGCGCGCAGGCCACTACGCCAAACGATGCGCTAATCCCCCCGCCGCAACTGCTCGACGATCGAGTCGGATTTGTGAATTTCTGGCCGGACGCGATCGACGGAAAAACGCGCGCTGTGACTTATCAGGTGACCAATCGCCAACTCGCGGGTTTGCCGCCGCACCCGAGCGAAGAAGTTTATGAATCTCTTTCCGCGCGCGCGTTGGCCAAAATCGGCCACGGAAATGATGTGCCGCGCGATTTTCGCGGCCATATGATTCGTTTCACCGCGCCGGACGCGTTCGAACCGCGACCGCTCTACGAGGTGTTCGATCCCAAACTCTGGCATGCGGACTATGCCGACGGGGCGTTTTTCAAGGACAAGATTGTAATGATGGGGCCGTCTGCGCAGGTCTTGCACGACTTCGTCGACACACCACTGAGCCCAACCACGCCGGGACCCAGGCTACATATGCAGGCGATGGCTGCGGCGCTGGGCCACGAGTTTTTGCGGCCTACGCCTCCGAACGTCGCCCTGGCACTCGTAGCCGGAGCGGGGCTTATTGCGTGGTCGCTTGTTGCATTCCTGCGCAGGCCGTTGCTTTGCGTTGGAGCGCTCATTGCAATCACCGTCGCATATCTCGTAACGGCGCGATTGTTTTACGACAAGACTGGACTGCTGCTGCTTACTGTTCCGGTTCTCTCTGCTCTGTTGCTTAGCGGATTATTTTCGCTCGGCTTTGAATACGCAGTTGAACGGCTGGAGAAATTGAGGACGCGCCGGACCCTCGAGCGATACGTCTCGAAAAATTTGGTTAGAGAGATTCTGGAAAACCCAGACAGCTACTACAGCTCGCTCAAAGGCGTCCGCGTGCCGGTGACCATCCTGTTCTCGGATTTAATTGGTTTCACCACGTTGTCCGAAAAAGCAGATCCCGAAGCACTGGTCGCGCAGCTCAATGAGCATCTCACCGGGATGACTTCTGTCATTTTCGGCAATGGCGGCACACTCGATAAATTCATTGGGGACGCGATCATGGCCGTGTGGGGCAACGTGCGCAGCCTTGGGATGGCGGAGGACGCGAAAAATTGCGCACGCGCGGCATTGGGGATGCGCCGAGAGCTCGCACGGCTCAATCAAAAATGGCGCGACGAAGGGCGCATGGGACTCGGCATGGGCATTGGTATCAACCAGGGCGAGGTGATCGTTGGCAATGTCGGCTCGCAGGAGCGCATGGATCCGACCGTTATTGGCGACGCGGTCAATCTGGCGTCGCGGCTGGAAGGCCTTACCCGAACTTATGGCGTCGATATTCTAGTTGGTGCGGCAGCGGCCGAGCTGGTGCGAGAGGAGGTTTATCTGCGCTCGGTGGCCCGCGTTCAGGTGAAAGGCAAAATGAAGCCCGCGGACGTTTTTACCTTCGTCGGTGCACGAGACGAAAAGGTCGATCCGGAATTTCTGAAATGGCTGGAAACTTACGAAGAGGGACTGGAAAAATTTCGCGCCCGTGATTTTGATGAGGCGAAGATCCTGTTTTCACGCTTCCTGGAATTTTACCCGGACGATCTTCTGGCCAAAATGTATCTGGAGCGCGCGCTCGGATATGAACAAGCGCCGCCCGATGAAGCGTGGGAGGCTGTGGAGGTGTTCGAAAAAAAGTGACGATCACGAGGCGATCGTCATGCTGAGCGGAACGAAGCGAAGCCGAGGCATCCGGCGGAGAAGGCGAAAACTTTAGGCATCGACTTCGTTCAGAATGACAGATGATGGCTAGCCAAAGCGGCTGACGGGTCGTAGAACATCCGCGTGAAAGAAGCGCCGAAAAACTTCCATTTCCTCGGAATTTGCGGGACCGCGATGGCGTCTGTGGCGGCCGCAATGCAAGAGCGCGGCTTTAAGGTCACTGGTTCGGACGAAAATGTTTATCCGCCAATGTCGAGCTTCCTCCAGGAGAAGGGCATCGCACTCAAGCAGGGCTATCGCGCAGAGAACATCCCTGGCGATGCGGATGTAGTGGTCATCGGCAACGTGATGAAGCGGGGCAACGCCGAAGTGGAAACGGTCCTGAATAGAAAATTGTTTTACCTCTCCTTGCCGGAAGTTTTGAAAAATTATTTTTTGCGGGGCCGTCACAACCTCGTAGTCACGGGAACGCACGGCAAAACAACCACTACGGCGTTGCTTGCCTGGATTATGGAGAAAGCCGGGCGCCAGCCCGGTTATCTTATTGGCGGACTGCCGAAAAATTTCGGCGAGGGCGCGCGCCTGAACGATTCCAAGTACTTCATTATTGAAGGTGACGAGTACGACACTGCGTTTTTCGATAAGCGCTCAAAATTCGTTCATTATCTGCCGGAACTGGTGATCGTAAACAATATCGAGTTCGACCATGCGGACATCTTCAAAAATCTCGATGAGATCAAACTCAGCTTCCGGCGTTTACTTAACATCGTTCCGCAGAATGGAATGGTGCTGTTGAATGGCGACGATCCGAATTGCGTAGAAGTCGCCAAAGATTGCCTGGCGCAGATGATCGAGATCGGGTTCTCCAAAAATTGCGCGCAACGAATCCGCGACGTCGCTTACTCTTCCGATGGGTCCAGGTTCAAGCTTGGGGAGCAAACTTTCGAAATTCCGCTCGTTGGGGAATTCAACGTTCGCAATGCTGCGATGGCTGCGATGGCGGCGCGTTTTTATGACGTGCCAGAGAAGAAAATCGAGAGCGCATTCAGGAGTTTTGCCGGTATTGCGCGGCGGCAGGAGCTGCGCGGTGAAGGGCGCGGCGTGAAGGTGGTTGACGATTTTGGCCACCATCCCACGGCAGTCGCGCACACGTTGCAGGCGCTTCGTCATCAGTATCGCGGGCACCGGCTCTGGGCTATTTTCGAACCGCGCTCGAATACCACCCGCCGCGCGGTGTTTCAACAGCAACTTCCTGACGCGCTAAAATTGGCCGACGGAGTTTTCATCTCTCAGGTAGCCAGGCTCGAACAGATCCCCGAAGATGAGCGATTAAATCCAGAGAGAGTTGTGGCTGCGGTTGCTAAGACCGGCCGGCCCGCGTTTTACGAAAGTAACGCCGATGCCATTGTGAACCGAATTGTGTCCATGGTGCAGCCAAAAGACGTGATAGTCGTTTTTAGTAACGGCGGATTCGATAACATCCACGAGAAGCTTCTCATGAGGCTGCGCGAATTGTAGAACATTTCTGTGAAAGGCTAGCGTCTGACACAGACGCCTTAATCACTTCGGCTTCGCAGCCGCCGACGTATGATCGTGCACAATTCGCCAGCCTTCCGGCAGGCGTTTGAAGATGAGGGTGAAGCGCCCGTGCGGATGATCTTTTGCCCGCTGCAACTCCAGCGGCCGAGCACGACAGCAGCATCAGAGGCAAGCAGCGTAACCTCGGCATCAGAAAAGATCAGCGTGCCCATCTTCGCGCGATCCGCGTATTTTTCGCGATAGCGCTCGCGCACATTTTCCCAACCACGTTTGACCGAATCTTCCGACACGAAAACAGTGGATGCTGAGCGCGAGTATCCATTCATAAATCCATCGATGTCGCCTCGGTTCCAAGCTTCCTGTTGTGACTGAAGGACGGACCTGATATCAGCAACTGCGTTTGGCTCTTGCGCCGGCAAAGCGGAGGCGTTCGCCGCCATTAGCATGCAACAAGTGGTCGCGATCGCGCGCGGGAGCCGGCGGATACGCCCGGCCCGCGTTCTGCCGGGATTTGAAGGGCGAATCAGTTGCAGGATCGGCAATCGGCAGTAAGCTACGAGGCTTTGTCGCATCCAGCCTAAGCAGTGAAGGATCGTTTCAACTGAGGGAAATACGTTGACGGGTTTCATAAATCTAATAGCGTCGCCCATCGACCCAGACAGCACTGTGCACCGGCTTCTTTGCATTGCGATACTCGCGCTTGTCAGCGCTACGTCACTTTTAGCTCAGGGCGCACCGCAGCGTCCCGAGCCATTGCGACCTGTCGAGGTAGCGAATCCGCCACCGAAAGATGCGCCTGCTCCTAAAGTAGCGAATACGCCACCGGCGGACGCGCCTGCTCCTCCGAGCGCGCCAACAACGTCCCCGGTTCGGCTCCAATTTCCAAACAGCGACGTAGTCGATGTGTTGCATCTGTACGAACAACTCACCGGTAAGAAACTGGTGATGGATAATTTTGTGCAAGGCAAGGTGAACATTTTCATCGCCAAGGATGTGTCGCGCGATGAGGCAATCAAGATCATCGAAATGAGCATGGCTCTCAATGGCATTTCGCTCGTTCCGGCTGCTCGCGATATCGTCGACGTTGTCGGGGCCGGTCAGAATCCTCGCAAGGCGCCGGTGCCAATCGTTTCTGATCTAGCGGACATTCCGCCAGGCAATCCCGTCGTGAGCTTCCTATTCAAGTTGCAGTACGCCGATCCGCAGGAACTTCAGCAAGTGCTGATGGCATATTTTCAGGGGAGCTCAGGCACCATCAATATTCTCGCCCTGCCGAAATCATCCAGTCTTTTGGTGACGCAGAACGCCGACATCATTCGGCAGCTTGCCGGTGTGATTGAACAAGTGGACGTCGCTCCGGCAGAAGTAGTCAGTGAATTCATCAAGCTCGAGCGGGCCGACGCCAGCAAAGTAGTGGATATGCTCAAGGAAATTTTCGAAAAGGGCACTGAAACGCCCGGTCAGCCAGGCGTTCGCTCAGTGAAGGTGCCGGGAGCCGTGCCGCAACCTGTGCCCGTGGAAGCCGGCGGTGGCGGTGTGCTATCCGAAGAAGCAGTGATCGTGGGCAAAATTAAAGTTACTCCCGACGTGCGCACCAACCGCATTCACATCGTGACGCGGCCGATCAACATGCCTTTCATCCGGCAACTCATCCACGAATTTGACGCGAACGTTGAATTTGGAAAACCGGTCACTCGGTATTTGCGATACATTTCCGCCGGCGACGTTCTGCCGGTGCTGGTGCAGGCATTGACCGAGCCGGGAATGGAAGGAGCCGGCGCGGCTCCAAGTGGCGGCGGGCCGCTGCCTGGTGCGAGCCCTACACCGCAGCGCGGTCAGCGCGGTACAAACACCTCGTATGGGGGCGGGGGCAGGGGTGGTGGTGGTCTTTCAGACCTGACCGGTACGAGCGGCACTTCGGGCGGTGCCACCGGCAGCACAATCAACATTTCGGAAGAACTTTCCACGCAGCCGGTGGACACTACGCCCCAAGCGGTCACGATCGGAAACGCCAAGCTCATCGCCGATCAGCGTGCAAACTCGATCATCGTTCTTGGCAACCGCGAGGTAGTAGTGAAGGTGGGAAAAATCCTGGATGAAATGGACGTCAAGGCGCCACAAGTGGCGCTGAGCACCGTGATTGGCCAATTGACCCTAACTAACAATGAGGAATTCGGGGTCGATTACTTCGCAAAGTACAACAAGAAATTCGTGGGCATCTCGCGCAATACCGGTGTTTCAATTCCACTCCCGATGGCGAGCGCCGCGCCTTCCATATCACCCGGCATCAATAATGGAATTGCCAGCGGAATTGTTGATCCAGCCGGTCTGATCAATTTCAGCCAGATTATTCAGAACGTAGCCACCGGCACCAACCTTTACGTTGCGGCTGGGAACTATCTTGCGGCGATCGTGCATCTACTTGAGCAGACCAACCGGTTCAGAATCCTTTCGCGTCCGACCGTTTTCACCAGCAACAACAAGAAGGCAATCATTGCCTCAGGCCAGGAGATTCCTATTCCTACTAACACCCTGACAAATGTCGTTAGTTCGAATGTTGTCGCCAACCAGGCTGCGGTGTCTTCAAATATTGAATACAAGAAAGTCGCGTTGCAACTCGAGGTCGTCCCGCTGATTAATTCCGAGAAAGAAGTGTCTCTGGATATTTTACAAAAACTCGATAGCCTCGGCGAAAATAAAATAATCAGTGGCAACGTAATTCCGACAATCAACACGCGTTATGTCCGCACGAATGTTTCCGCACCAAATGGTTCAACCATTGTTCTGGGCGGGTTAATCGAAGATAACAAG
>Ga0209157_1002678_pt1 | contig 14045 bp, 14 predicted proteins | sample GraSoiAngelo_135_FD_185892 | JGI IMG/M metagenome (GOLD analysis project Ga0209157, IMG submission 185892) | Grasslands soil microbial communities from the Angelo Coastal Reserve, California, USA - 14_0929_05_40cm (SPAdes) (version 2) | ecosystem: Environmental > Terrestrial > Soil > Grasslands ... | reverse complement strand
AACCTGCGACCGGGTTCGTCCGGGGCCCAGTTGCGATCCGGCGGTGATTTTGTTAGCGTTCACGGCGTTGTTCGCGCCCGGGATGCCCACGAGGGCCCAGGGAAGGCGGTAGAAGCCGCCGCGACCCCGTCACTGTGATCGGGGACGAAACCCGCGAGTGCCACTGGCCGACAACGGGTCGGGAAGGCGCGGGGAGTAGGACGATCCGAGAGCCAGGAGACCTGCCCGGGCGTGCATCCGAAACCGGTCTTCGCGGGAGGATCCGGGCCGTGGCCTCATCGCTCTTCATAGTCGGCGGCGCCCGCAGCGGGAAGAGCCGCTTCGCCGCCGAGCGGGTCCCCACTCGGGGGAGCATCGTCTTCGTCGCCACCGCCGAGGCGCGCGACGAGGACATGGCGAAGCGCATCGCGCGTCATCGTGCCGAGCGCCCCTCGCACTGGGCGACGGTCGAGGAGCCCCTCGATCTCGTTCCGCGCCTGGAGAAGCTCGAGGGGACCTGCGATGGCATCATCGTCGACTGTCTGACGCTCTGGGTTGCGAACCGACTGCTGCGCGGCGATCGCGACGACACGATCCTCGATGAGGCGGACGCGCTCGGGCGGCTGATTGTTCGCCGCCGGTCGAGCTTCACGGTGGTGTCGAACGAGGTCGGTGCGGGTGTGCACCCCGAAACCGCGACGGGTCTGCGCTTCCGTGACCTGCTGGGCAGCGTGAATCAGCGCGTCGCGGCGTCGTGCGATACCGTCGTGCTGATGGTCGCGGGCGTTCCGCTCACCGTCAAGGCACCGTCGGCGATTCCACCAGCCAAAGATGACACAACTGTCCAGGCTCCTTAGCGCCGTCGCGCCGCCGCCTCTTGACGGAGCCGAGGCGGCCCAGCGCCATCTCGACGGCCTGACGAAGCCGCCGGGGAGTCTGGGTCGGCTCGAGGAAATCGCGCTGCGGCTCGCTCTCCTGCGCGGGAGCGCGCCCGAGGTCGGGCACCCGGTAATCTTCACGTTCGCCGCCGATCACGGGGTCGTCGCCGAGGGCGTCAGCGCCTACCCCCAGGTCGTGACGGCGCAGATGGTCGAGAACTTCCTGCGTGGGGGCGCGGCGGTGAACGTTCTGGCGCGGCAGGCGGGCGCGCGCGTGGTGGTGGCCGATCTCGGCGTGGCCAGCCCGCTCCAGGGGTCGGCGAACCTTGTCGCGCGCCCGATCGGGCCCGGCACAGGCAACATCGCGGCCGGCCCGGCGATGACCCGCGAGCAAGCGATCCGGGCCATCGAAGCCGGCGCGACGCTCGCCGAGGAGGCTCTCGACGGGGGCGCCGACCTGCTGGCGACCGGTGAGATGGGGATCGGCAACACGACGGTGGCGAGCGCCATCGCGGCGGCCATCACGGGCGCCGCGGCGGAGCGCGTGACCGGGCGTGGCACCGGAGTGGACGACGCGACGCTGGCGCGCAAGGTGGCCGTCGTGCGCCAGGCACTCGAGATCAACCGGCCCGACGCTGGTGACGGGCTCGACGTCCTCGCGAAGGTCGGCGGCTTCGAGATCGGTGGCCTCGTTGGCGTGATCCTCGCGGGCGCTGCGCGGCGCGTCCCGGTGGTGCTCGACGGGTTCATCGCGGGGGCGGCGGCGCTGATCGCCGTCACGCTCGCGCCGGCGGCGCGGCACGTGCTCTTCGCCTCGCATCGCTCCGCGGAGCCCGGCCACGCCTTCGTTCTCGGCCACCTCGGGCTCGAGCCGTACCTCGACCTCTCGCTGCGCCTCGGCGAGGGAACCGGCGCCGCGCTCTTCATCCACCTGGCGCGCGCCGCGGCGCTCGTGTGGAGCCAGATGGCGACGTTCAAGAGCGCCGGCGTGAGCGAGTCGGAGGGGGCGGAAGCCGCCCCCGAGAACAAGGTTGCGCCGGCAAAGTCGGCGCCCGAACGGCGGCGATGACGAAGCACGCCTTGGTCGTCGTCGCCGTCGCGACGGCCCTTGCGGTGTGGCTCCACGCGGTCTCACTGCCCGTTGCGGCGTTCACGACACGCGACATGCTCGGCCGGGACGTCACGCTCGGGGCGGCCCCCGCGCGCATCGTGTCGCTCGTCCCGAGCGTGACCGAGATCTTGTATGCGCTCCATGCCGAGGACGTGCTCGTCGGCGTGACCGACTTTTGCGATTTCCCTCCGGAGGCTCGGCGCAAGCCTCGCGTGGGGGGGATGGTGGCCCCGAGCCTCGAGGCCATCGTGGCGCTTCGGCCCGACCTCGTCATCGCTACGAGGGAGGGGACGTACGAAGACGCGGTCACGCAGCTCACGCGCCTCAAGGTCCCTGTGTACCTCGTGGCGGCCCACAGTGTCGCCGACGTGACGGCACTGATCGTGAAGCTCGGCGAGCTGTCGGGGCGCCAGGCGGCGGCCGGATCGCTCGTGGCGCGACTCGAGCGGCGGATCGAGTCGGTGAAAAAGGCCGTCCTCTCGCTCGGGCGCCCGCGCGTTCTCTACGTTTTGTGGCCGGAGCCGTTGATCGTGCCGGGGCGGAACGCGATCGTGACCGAGCTGATCCAGCTCGCGGGCGGGCAGTCTCTCACCGCCCATGACGCCGACGCCTGGCCGCGTTATAGCCTGGAGGCGGCGGTGGCCAAGGGCCCCGAAGTCATCCTGCTGGCCAACCACGGCGCCGGCACCGGCGCGATCGCGATGGACCAGTGGCGCCGCCTCACCGAGCTGCCTGCCGTCAAGGCCGGGCGGCTCCGCTCGGTCGACGGCGACCTGCTGCATCGCTATGGGCCGCGGGTTGTCGACGGCCTCGAGCAGCTGGCGCGAGCGATCCACCCAGAGGCGTTCCCCTGAGTCCGGCGAGACGGCTGGCCCTGGTGCTCGGCGTCCTCTGGGCGGCGCTGCTCCTCGTCGCCGCCGCGGCGCTCTTTGTTGGAAGCGCCTCGATCTCGCCGCGCGCGGTCCTGAACGCTGTGGCGGGACGCGCCGCGCCGGAGTCGATCGAGCGCGTCGTCACGCTGTCTATCCGTCTGCCGCGGATCGCCGTTGCCGCGCTGGCGGGCGGCGCGCTCGCCGTCGCGGGAGTCGCCTTCCAGGCGCTCACGCGGAATCCGCTCGCCGAGCCCTCGGTGCTCGGCGTCACGAGCGGCGCCGCCTTCGGTGTCGTGGTGGGGCAGAGTTTCGGGCTCGGCCCGACGTTCCTCGAGGCCGCGGGCCTGACCGCCTTCGCGTTCGCCGGCGCGCTTCTTGCCGCCGGAGCGGTCTATCTGATCGCGGCCGTCGGCCGGGGGCTGTCGGTCCAGACCCTGCTGCTGGCGGGCGTCATCGTCGGGATCTTCTTCTCGTCGGCGATCACGGTCGTGATCTCGCTCCTCGATTTCAACCGGCTTGGCGGGGTTATTCACTGGCTGCTCGGCAACCTCACCCCGATCCCGCCCGGGGCGCTCGGGCTGTTCGCGCTATTCGCGGTCGTCGGCTTTTGGCTCGTCGTGAGCCACGCGCGAGAGCTGAATCTGATGGCGCTCGGCGAGGAGACCGCGCTCCTGCTCGGCGTTGGCGCCGAGCGGCTCAAGCTCACGATCTTCGTCGGAGCGGCGCTCCTCACCGCGAGCGTTGTGGCCTTCACGGGGCCGATCGGCTTCGTGGGGCTGATCGTGCCGCACGCCCTTCGTATGCTACTGGGCTCGGACAATCGGCTGCTCGTCCCGGCCTCGTTCGTGGGCGGCGGCATCTTCCTCCTGCTCGCCGACACCGTCGCCCGGAACGTCGTGGCGCCCGCCGAGCTGTCGGTCGGGGTCATCACGTCCTTGTGCGGCGCACCGTTCTTCGTCTACCTCCTGCGCACGCGCTACCGAGCCAACCTCTGATGCCGTACGACCTGACTTTTACGGCCTCGACGATGATCGCGGTCACGGGCAGCCGGACCGGGGAAGGGGTCGATGAGACCCGTTCCCTCCAAGCGACGACGCACGCATCCGCGCATGATGGAGCCCAGCCGCAAGGGACTATTCGGACGCGTGCCGCGTGGTCGAGCGACCCCTTCCCCGGTCCGGCTGCCCGTGACCGCGCCGCAAGCGTCGAGACCAGGTGATGCTGGTAGAGTTCCGCGGCGTGAGCTTCGCCTATCCGGTCTCGGCCGAGCACCGAGCGCGCCCCTTCGCGTTGTCGGAGCTCTCGTTCGAGATCGCTCCGGGCGAGATTGTCGGCGTGATCGGGCCGAACAGCTCGGGCAAGACGACCCTGATCCGGCTCCTGACACGCGTGCTCGAGCCGGCGGCCGGCGAGATCCATCTCGAAGGCGCGCCGATTCGTCAGCTCACTCGCACGGATCTGGCCCGGCGCGTGGGCGTCGTGCCCCAGGGAACCCTGGCGCAGGTTCCCTTCAACGTCGGCGATCTGGTGCTGATGGGGCGCTACCCGCACGGTCCCGGTCGCTACTTCGAGAGTCCCCGTGATCGGACGTGCGCGCGCGCGGCGATGGAGGCCACCGGCGTTCTCGATCTGGCCGATCTGCCGCTCGACCGTCTGAGCGGCGGAGAGCGCCAGCGTGCCGTCATCGCGCGCGCCCTCGCCCAGGAGCCGCGTCTGCTCGTTCTCGACGAGCCGACGGCCTACCTCGATCTGCGCTATCAGGTCGAGGTCGCGGCGCTTCTGCGACGCCTGAACCGAGAGCGCGGTATGGCGATCCTGCTCGTCTCCCACGATCTCAATCTGGCCGCCGAAGTGTGCGATCGGCTGCTGCTGCTGGCCGGCGGCCGGACGGCCGCCACCGGCGAGCCCGAGGTGGTGCTGGACGAATCGCTCCTCGCCTCGGTCTTCGGTTGCGAGCTGATCGTCGACAAGACCGAGGCGACGCGACGGCCGATCGTGCGCCCGACGTGGCGGGCGTGAGGGACACGGCGGCCCCACGAGGATGCGTGAGGGACACGGCGGCCCCACGAGGATGCGTCCGTGTCGGGGGTCTTGCCGGTCTCCGGGCCGCGTTCTAGAGTCCGGTCGGGAGGGCAAAAGGTTCACGTGATCGACGGGATCGAGGTCGCGGTGGATCCTGAAGCCGTCGTCGTCACGGCGCACGAGCCGCTGACAGTCCTCTCCTCGGCACTCGTGAGGGGCGGGTTCACCGCGGCGCGCGCCATCGTGAACCTCCACGTCCCGAAGGATCTCCGGGAAGAGCAGGCGGACGGCCTGCTGCCGAGCTTTACGATACGGCGCGGGATTCCCGGGCCGTGGGTCGGACTCCTGACGTCGGCGTGGACCGAGAAGGCGGAGGTCGCCACAGTGACCGGGTGCGGGCTGAAGGCTCTCGCGGTCGTGACCGTCGGGCTTTCGAACCGAGTAGCGGCCGGAGCGACCCCGATCGCGGCGTGGGCACCGTCCACGATCAACGCGATCGTCGTCGTCGACGGCGCGCCCGAGCCGGCGGCGCTCGTCAACGCCGTGATGACGGTCACCGAGGTCAAGACGGCGCTGTTGGCTGCCGCCGAAGTCCGGTGCGACGATGGTCAGGTGGCGAGCGGTACATCAACGGACGCCGTGGTCGTCGCAGTGACCGGGCACGGTACGCGGCATCGGTTTGGAGGACCCATCAGCGATTTCGGATGGGTGGTCGCCCGCGCGGCCCGCTCGGCGCTGAGCGCCGGGATCCGGCGCTGGATGGACGAGCATCCGTGACTCAACGGCCGCCCCTGCTGACGATGCTGGCCTCCCTCGCCGTCCACGGCATGGCGCTCGGGGTTCTCTGCTTCTTCGCCCCCGGCGAGCCAGTCTCAAGCGCGCTCGTCATTGATCTGTCGGAGCTGGAGGCCGCTACGGACGAAAGGGGCCCGAAAGCGGAGCGCGCAGGCTCCGCACGCTTGATCAGGCGCGCGGCGACAGTCTCGAGCGCCTCGTCATCGCCTGTGGCGTCGCCGGCGGGTGCACGTGCGCTGGTCGAAGCGGAACCGCCGGCGGTCTCGGCGCCTGCGCCATCCAGTCCCGAACCGCCCCAGCTGCCCGAGCGGGACGTTGCACCGTCGAGGCCGCCAGAGTCCCGCCCGCCCGAGAGGGCCGCCGAATTGCCGCGCGAAGAGCCTCCGGGCGATGTGGCGCGAAGCGAGCCCAGCGCCCCCGCGGGCGAAGTCGGCGCCAACCCGGGCGGCGCGAGCGCCGACCAGCCTTCCCGCGCTGGCTTCGTACGGGGCGCGACGTCGGGGCCACCGGCAATGGCGGGTGGCACCCCGCCCGACGTCGCGCTGGCCCCGGTCGGGCCTCCGGGCGGCGGGCCCGGGTCCGAATACGGTGCCTACTACAGGCAGATCAGACAGCGGATCCAGGAGACGCTTGAGTACCCGCTGGCCGCACGCCGGCAAGGGATCAAGGGGACGGTCCTGCTAGAGCTTCTCATCAAGCCGGACGGCGCGATCAGCGCGGTCGTCAAGGTCTCGTCGTCCCACCGGCTGCTCGACGACGCGGCGCTCGAGACGGTGCGGAATCTTCCCCGCCAGCCGTTCCCCGCGGGCGTCGTGCCGAGACAGTTGAAGGTGCCGCTGCCGGTGGTCTTCGATCTAAAGTAGTATGCTCACCGATCCACCGACTGGGAGGTGAGCATGCCCGAAGAGAGCGCGCGGACGGTCGAGCGCGGCCTCGATGGCGCCACGACCGAGTATCACGACATGGCGGTCGAAGGAGACGGGGTCGAGCGCCTCCTCACCGAGCTCTTCACGGAACACTGGGCGAAGCTCACCGTCGGACCGCTGATCGAGGGCGCGGCCTACGAGATCCAGTTCGCCTCGGCCCCGAAGGTGACGACGCTCGACGGGTACTTGACGGTGGACACCGGCCCCTGGCACTTCCACCTGTGCGTCAACGATCACCGGGGGACTCGCAGCGAGGAGCTCGCGCGCATCCGGCGCGTGGCGCGCGCCGCATTCTTCCGGACGGAGGGTGGCTCCTGCGCGGGGACGACGTGGGGGCTCAGGCTCTGGAACGGTCGCGGCGAGCAGATGATCACGATCCTGTTCCCGAACCCGCACTTCGACGAGGACTGGCGGCGCCTCCCAGAGCCGCGCTGGGAGAAGACGGCGCTCTGGCAGGAGCTCCGGCGGCGATACGCGGGCGACTGAGCGCGTGAAGCCAGGGGGCCGCAGCCTCGCGGTCTGTGCGGCCCTGACGTTCGGGGCATCCGTTGCGGGAGCCGAAGAGCCCGCTCGTATCCAGGCCGATCGCCCCGGCGTCAGCAACAGCACGAGCACCGTTCCCCCCGGTGCTCTCCAGATCGAGGGCGGCGTCGACTACTCCCGGTCGCGAGTGAGCGGTGGTCCCGACGAGCGACAGTTCGTGCTCGGCGCGATGCTCCGGGCGGGGCTCACCGACCGACTCGAAGTCCGGCTCGACGGCGCTCCGTTGGTTCGGCTGCGTGGCGCGGAGAACGATACCGGCTTCGGCGATCCCACGCTGGGCGTGAAGTACCGGTTTCTCGACTCACCGGAAGGCAGCTGGTGGCCCTCGCTCGGCCTCCTGCCGTTCGTCAAGCTGCCGGTCGCCCGCTCGCCGATCGGTTCGGAGCGTGTGGATTTCGGACTCACCGCGCTCGCGAGCGTCGATCTGCCGTGGCAGCTCGGCCTCGAGGCGAACGTGGGACTCGTTGCCATCGGCCAGTCGAATCGCGACGCCTTCCTGCTCCAGGAGGCCGTCTCGGCGGCGCTCTCGCGCCAGATCGGAGAGCGTTGGTCGACCTACGTCGAGGTCTTCTATGCCTCGCCGGCCGAGCGCGGCGCGCACGACATCGTCGGCCTGGATGCCGGCATCCAGTTCTTCCTGACGCCGCGCGTTGCCCTCGACGCGTCCGCCGAGACCTCGTTCGGCGGACCCGGGCCCGACTATGCGTTCCGTGCCGGGGTGAGCGTGCGGCTCGGGCGGTGACCGGCGTCGCTGCGTGCCTCACGCCCTGAGCCCCGACGTCGCAAAGCCGGCTGCGCTACTCTTGGCGCTGGCGGTCGACCTCGCCTTCGGCGATCCCCCGAACCGCTACCATCCTGTCGCGTGGATCGGCCGGCTGCTCGAAGCGGGGAGGCGCTGTCTCTGCCGCGGATCGCCGGCGAGGCTTCTGACCGGCGGCGCAGCGGTCACGATCGCCGTCGCCGGGCTTGCCGGGGCGGCGGGAGCGCTCGTGTCGGCACTCGGGGCGCGACTCGGAGCCGGCGGCCTTCTGCTCGAGGCGCTCGCCCTCACGTGCCTGCTCTCCTTCCGAGGTCTCGTCGGCGCGGCCTGCTCCGTCGCCGTCGACCTCGGCCGCGGTGATCTTCCGGCGGCCCGGCAGGCGGTCGGCTACCACCTCGTGAGCCGACCCACGGCCGAGCTCGACGAGAGGCAGGTTGCCTCGGCGACCGTTGAATCCGTCGCCGAGAACCTGACCGACGGCCTCGTCGCCCCGGTGTGCTTCTTCCTCGCCGGGGGACTCGTCGGCGCCGCGGTCTATCGCGTGATCAACACGGCCGACTCGATGTTCGGGTACCGCACGGGACCGCTCGAGTATTTCGGCAAGAGTGCGGCGCGGCTCGACGACCTGCTGAACTTCCTCCCGGCCCGGATCGCCGGGTTGAGTCTCGTCGCCGGCGCAGCTCTCGCCGGCGAGAGTGCCCGCGGGGCCCTGGCGATCCTTCGACGCGATCGGTGCCGCACCGAGAGCCCGAACGCGGGATGGACGATGGCTCCCATGGCGGGTGCCCTCAGCGTGGTCCTCGAGAAGCCGACCGTCCATCGGCTTGGCGCCGGCGCTATGCCGATCGTGAGCGACATCGAGCGGTCAGTAAGAGTGGTGCGAGCGGCAGCCGCGGTTAGCCTCTTGCTCATGGCCGCGGCGTTCGTGGTCGGAAGGAAGCTGGTTTGACGGTGGGTTACATGTCTGAATCTCAGAGAAGACTGGAACGTGCGATTGGGCCCGCTACGCATGCCGGGGACCCCTGCACGCTCTCTCTGCGAGTGCGACTGTCGTCTCGCTCGTCGGGCTTCCAGGGCGCGTCGCTCCCAGTGCCCGCGTCGAGAACCGCCGCCGCACGGGCGTTCCACCCGCGATCGACGGCCGCCCACGAACTCGTCTGAGCCATACTGCGAGCTCGCGTGATTCACTCCTGCGCGCCCCGCGCGCGGGGCCCCAGCCCCCGGGCAGTGCGGCGGCTCGCTTCACCATCGTCACCTTCTGGAGCGCTCGCCTCGCTGCACGCGTCGCCGAGCCCCCGCGGCCGCCCGGCTCGCACGATCTTCATCTCCGTTCGCCTCGAACGGCAGAGCCTCCGTGCGACATCTTGCGGCTCGCACGGCCTTCATGTTCACGCGCCTCACGCCGTGCGAAAAGATCCAGCGCGCGGCCGCCGTGAGACTTGCACTGCGGCCCGCTTTTTCTTCGTCACGACGCGGCGCAGGGCGGGTACCCTGTTACGAGAGTGCGGCTGACAGACCGGTTGACGGACGGAGTGCGGACGGCGCTCGCGAAGGCGGGCCTGCCCGAGCCCGCAGAGTGTGCGTGGGAGGTCCCGCGCCAGGCGGAGCACGGCGACTACGCGACCAACTTCCCCATGGTTCTCGCACGGATCGCGAAGCGCGCGCCCCGACAGATCGCCGACCTCGTCGCCAAGCATTTCCCGCCGATGCCCGAGGTCGAGCGCGTCGAGGTCGCGGGGCCCGGGTTCCTCAACGTGTTCCTGACTCCGGCCTGGTGCGCCAGCGCGCTCAGCGAAATTCTCGCGGCGGGCGCCGCCTATGGGCGTGGTGAAAGTCAAGCGGGGCGGCGCATCCGTCTCGAGTTCGTCTCCGCGAACCCGACCGGCCCGCTGGTCATCGTCAATGCGCGCGCCGCCGCGGTTGGCGACGCCCTCGCGCGGTTGCTCCGGACGCAAGGCGCACACGTCGCGACCGAGTTCTACGTCAACGACGCGGGCAATCAGTTCGAGGCCCTCGCGCGCTCGTTCGAGGCGCGCGTGAGGCAGGAGTTCGGCGAGTCGGCCGCGCTTCCCGAGAACGGCTACCCGGGTGAGTACCTCGTCGATCTCGCGAAGGCGTACCGGCACGAGGGCGGCCGCCTCATGAACGGCGCGCCCGAGCGCGAGCGCATCGAGCACTTCGGGCGCTATGCGGTCGCGCGGATGGTCGAGGCGCAGCGCCGGATCCTGCGTGAGTACGGCGTGGAGTTCGACGTCTGGTCGTCCGAGCAGCGCGACGTCCGTGACAAGCGCCTTTCGGAGAAGGTGCTGGAGGAGTTCGCGTCACGCGGCCTGAGCTATGAGCAGGACGGAGCGCTCTGGTTCCGCTCGTCCGAGCGCGACGAAGCGGGCGACGACAAGGACCGCGTGCTCAGACGATCGAACGGCGAGCCGACCTATTTCGCGGTCGACGTCGCCTACCACCACTATCTGAAGTTCGCGAACACCGACCGTGTGATCAACCTCCTCGGTCCCGACCACCACGGGTTAGTGGCGCCGATGCGGGCGGCGATGCAGGCGCTCGGCCACCCGCCCGAGGCGTTCGAGGTCCTGCTCGTGCAGCTTGTGACGCTGCTGCGCGACGGACAGCCCGTGCGCATGTCCAAGCGCCGGGGCGAGTTTGTGCTCATGGAGGAATTGCTCGAGGAGGTCGGCCGGGACGCCGCTCGCTTCACGTTCCTCACACGCCGGCACGACAGCCCACTCGAGTTCGACCTGGCGGTCGCGACGCGGCAGTCGAACGAGAACCCCGTCTACTACGTGCAGTATGCGCACGCGCGAATTCGCTCGATCTTCCGCCAGTCGGCGGAGCAGGGGATCGCGGTGCCGAACCTGCCCGACGTGGACACGAGCCCGCTCGTCGAGCCCGCGGAGCTGGCGCTGATCAAGCTGCTCTTGCAGTTCCCGGAGCTCGTCAACGGGGCGGCCCGGGCGCTGGAGCCGCACCGGGTCGCGTACTGGCTGCAACAGCTCGCGGCCGAATTCCATCCCTGGTACAAGACCCACCGGGTCATCCAGGACGACGCTCGCCTCATGCGTGCGCGCATGGCGCTCTGCGCGGCGGTGGACACCGTCATCCGCAACGGCCTGGAGCTCCTGGGCGTGAGCGCGCCGGAGAGCATGTGATGGTCGTGCGAGCCGGGCGGGCGCGGCGGAACAGAAATAGCCGCAGCACGTCGTGGGGCTGGGGCCCCACCGTGCGAGGCGCGCCGATGAACACGCTCGTGCGGGCCGGGCGGGCGCGGCGGAACAGAAATGGCACCGCCTCCGTCCTCTTCCTGGTCGGCTGTCTCGCGGTCCTCGGCGGCACGTTCATGCTCGGAGTCATGGCGGGGCGCTTCTGGCCGCGCCCTCTGTCTTCCCAGGGCCCCACCGCAGCGAGGGCGAAAGAGGCGTCGCCGGCGCGAGGGGGGGACAGAGCTGCGCGCCAGGCCGAGCCGGCTCCGACGCTGACCTTCTATCAGGATTTGACCGCACCGCTCACGTCGCCGCCGCCGGTGAAACCCTCGAAGCCCCCGCGCGTCGAGAGGAGCGACAAACCCGACGCGCCGCCGCCGACCGAGGGGACCGCGGCGCCCGAGATCCCGAGACCGGCGCCGAACCAGGCGGCGTTCACCGTCCAGGTCGGCGCGTACAAGGCGAGGGAGCCCGCCGAGGCGTTGCGCGCGCGGCTCGCCGCCGGGGGCCACCCCGCGTACGTCGTCCAGATCGACGCCCCCGGCAGCGTCCGGTTCCGCGTGCGCGTCGGCTCCTTCGCCACGCGGGAAGCGGCCCAGCAGGTCGCCGACCGGATCGGCAGCGAGCGTTCGCTCTCGGCCTTCGTGACGTCCCGGTGAGATGGGGGCGCCCAGGCCGGGGCGAGTGCTCGTCGCCGAAGGCGAGCTCACCGCGCGCGTGGCCGAGCTGGGCCGAGCGATCGCGCGCGACTACGCGCGGGAGAATCCGGTGCTGGTCGGTGTTCTCCAGGGGGCGGTGCCTTTCGTCGCCGATCTCATGCGGGCGCTCCCGATCGACCTCACCGTCGATTTCATTCGCGCCTCGAGCTACGGCGCGGGAACCAGCTCCTCGGGCACGGTGCGGCTCGTCGCGGACCTAGCGGTCGACATCGCGGACCGACACGTGCTCATCGTCGACGACATCGTCGACACGGGCCTCACGCTCGGCGCGCTGAAACGAATGCTCGAGGCGCGCCGGACGCGGAGCGTGCGCACGTGCGTGCTCCTCGACAAGGCGGGTCGTCGGGAGACGGACGTCACCATCGACTACCTCGGGTTCACGATCCCGAACGTCTTCGTGGTGGGCTACGGGCTCGACTACCACGGGCTCTACCGCAACCTGCCCTACGTCGCGGCGCTCGACGCGATCTGACGCTCTCCGCCGTCGTCGCGCCCGGTGCTATAATGACCGGGGCGTATATGAACCAGGTCTACAAGAACCTCGCGCTCTGGATGGTGATCGGCCTCATCGTCATCCTCCTGTTCACCATCTTCCAGGGTGCGCAGCAGGGCGGCCAGGAACAGCCGAACTTCTCCGAGTTCCTCAAGGCGCTCGATCAGGGTCGGGTCGAGTCCGTCGTCATCCGCGGCAACCTCGTCACGTACTCGCTCAAGGATTCGGCGCAGACACAGCGCACGTACATCGTCGAATATCCCGACCTCGTCAAGACCCTGAAGGACCGCGGTGTCCGCATCGCGGTGAAGCCGCCCGACTCCAACCCCTGGTACGCGATCTTCCTGCAGTGGGTGCCGATGCTCCTCTTCATCGGCGTCTGGGTCTTCTTCATGCGCCAGATGCAGGGGGGCGGCGCCAAGGCGCTGAGCTTCGGGAAGGCGAGGGCCCGGCTGATCTCGGAGAAGCAGAACAAAGTCACCTTTCAAGATGTCGCCGGGGTGGACGAGGCCAAGGAAGAGCTGCGCGAGATCATCGATTTCCTGAAAGACCCGCAGAAATTCCAGAAGCTCGGTGGAAAGATCCCGAAGGGCGTGCTGCTCGTCGGGCCGCCGGGCACGGGCAAGACGCTGCTCGCGAAGGCGATCGCCGGCGAGGCGAACGTCCCGTTCTTCTCGATCTCGGGCTCCGACTTCGTGGAGATGTTCGTGGGCGTCGGTGCTTCCCGTGTGCGCGATCTGTTCGAGCAGGGTAAGAAGCACGCGCCCTGCATCATCTTCATGGACGAGATCGACGCCGTCGGGCGCCACCGCGGGGCCGGCCTCGGGGGGGGCCACGACGAGCGGGAGCAGACGCTCAATCAGCTCCTCGTCGAGATGGACGGATTCGAGACGAACGAGGGCGTCATCCTGATCGCGGCCACCAACCGGCCCGACGTCCTCGACCCGGCATTGCTGAGGCCCGGGCGGTTCGATCGTCAGGTCGTCGTGCCCCGACCCGACGTGAAGGGGCGCGAGGAAATACTCCGCGTGCACGCTCGGCGGATCCCGCTGGCTCCGAACGTCGAACTCAAGGTGCTGGCGCGGGGGACGCCCGGGTTCTCGGGCGCGGATCTGGCGAACCTCGTGAACGAGGCGGCGCTGCTGGCGGCGCGCCAGAACAAGAAGCTCGTCGAGATGTCCGACTTCGAGAGCGCCAAGGACAAGGTCCTGATGGGCGTGGAGCGGCGCTCGATGATCATCAGCGACACCGAGAAGCGGACGATCGCGTATCACGAGGCGGGCCACACGCTCGTGGCCGACGTTCTGCCGGGCACCGACCCGGTCCACAAGGTGACGATCATCCCGCGCGGCCGCGCCCTCGGCCTGACGCAGCAACTCCCGGTTGACGACAAGTACAACTACTCGAAGGAGTACCTGGTCAACCGCATTACGATCCTGCTCGGCGGGCGGGCCGCCGAAGAGATCGTGCTGAACCAGCAGACCACCGGCGCGGGCGACGATCTGGAGAAGGCGACCGAGATGGCGCGCAAGATGGTCTGCGAGTGGGGCATGTCGGACAGGCTCGGGCCACTCACGTTCGGGAAGAACGAGGAGCACATCTTTCTCGGCCGCGAGGTCGCCCGGGCGAAAGATTACAGCGAGGACACCGCCCTCCTCATCGACTCCGAGATCAAGCGGATCGTGATGGAGGCGGCGAGCCGCGCCAAGCAGATCCTCCAGGAGAACATCGA
>Ga0209157_1002671_pt1 | contig 14067 bp, 14 predicted proteins | sample GraSoiAngelo_135_FD_185892 | JGI IMG/M metagenome (GOLD analysis project Ga0209157, IMG submission 185892) | Grasslands soil microbial communities from the Angelo Coastal Reserve, California, USA - 14_0929_05_40cm (SPAdes) (version 2) | ecosystem: Environmental > Terrestrial > Soil > Grasslands ... | reverse complement strand
CGCGCCGCCGTGAGCGCCGCCACCGCCTCCTCGACCGTCTTGAAGCGGTCGAGCCACTCGCAAATGACCGGGTGCAGCTCAGCCCAGTGCTCCCGGCGTGCCTTCGGCGTGGCGAAGCGCGGGTCCCCCGCCAGCTCGGGCCGGTCCATCATCGCCACGAGCCGCGCCCAGAGCTGCGGTGCCCCGACCGTCTGCATCGCCACGTGGCGGCCGCCGATCCCGTGGACGACCATGCCCGGACGGGGGCCGGGATACTCCGCGCCCGCGTTCAGCATGCCGCCGTAGTTGATGTCCTCGGCGGCGACGAGGCACTCGAGCATCGAGACGTCGAGGTGCCCGCCCTTGCCCGTCCGCGTTCGCCGCCAGAGCGCGGCCAGGATGGCGCCGAACGCGTGCGTGCCCGCCAGCACATCGGCCGCCTGGAGATATCCGGGCCGTGGCGCCGGATCGTCCTGCTGCTCGAGATGCATCACACCCGACATGGCGTTGATGATGTGGTGAAACGCGGGCTGCAGGCTCAGAGGCCCGGTCTGGCCGAAGCCGGAGATCGAGCAATAGACGAGATCGGGCCGGACGGCCGTGAGCGTGGCGTAGTCGCAGCCGAGCTTCGCGACGACTCCCGGCAGGAAGTTCTCGACCACGACGTCGGCGGCGTGCGCGAGATCCAGCACGACCTCGCGCGCCTTGGGATGCGCGAGGTCGAGCGCGAGGCTCGACTTGCCGGCGTTGATCCGGATAAAGTACGTGGCCTGATCGGTGCGCCCCTCCTCGATCTGGACGTGGCCCCGCCGCGTGTCGTCTCCTTCGCCCGGGCGTTCCACCTTGATCACGCGCGCGCCCAGGTCGGCGAGCAGGCGCGTGCAATAGGGGCCGGCCAGCACGCGCGTGAAATCGAGCACGGTGAGACCGGCGAGAAGCGCGTCGTCAGAAGCGGGCATGCGATCTCCTTCCTTCACGTGTTTCAAGCTCGCCTTCGCGCAGTCGGTCCATTAGTCTAGCAGGGCGTTCGATCGGAGCGAGAGGAGGACCCCGGCATGCGGATGCTCGAGACGTGGCGGCCGATCACGGAGCGCGCCGTCGAGGTGGGCGTCGATGCTTGAGGTCGTGACGATGAGAGAGATCGACGCGATCTTCGCGGTGACCGACGCTCTCGGCATTCACCGGGAGTCGCTGGTGATCCCGCTCGGCCCCGCCGCGCCCGGGCGCGTCCGCCGTCTGCCGAGCGGAAAGCTCGAGATCACGGTGGACGCCACCCGCCCGATCGACGAGTGGGTGACCGATCTTCCGCGGCTCATCGCCGCCGCCCAGGGGAAGTGAGCTGACAGCAGGGCTCAAGCGCGAGCTGGGCGTCCTGTCGCTGGCGGCGGTCGTCTTCTTCAACGTGAGCGGCGGGCCCTACGGCGTCGAGGACACGGTTGCCTCCTTCGGCCCCGGACTGGCGCTGCTCCTGCTGGTGCTGACCCCGGTGTTCTGGAGCCTGCCCGTCGCGCTCGTGATGGCCGAGCTCGCCGCGGCCATGCCGGACGAAGGCGGCTACGTGACGTGGACGCGCCGCGCCTTCGGGCCCTACTGGGCGTTTCAAGTCGGCTGGTGGAGCTGGCTGGACAGCTTCGTGGACGTTGCCGTCTATCCGGCGCTGTTCGTGGAATACGTCAGATTCTGGTGGCCGGGCATGTCGTCGACAGAGCGTTGGCTCCTGGCCCTCACCTTCATCGTGCTGCTCACAGGTCTGAACCTGGCCGGCGTCCGACCCACGGGACGCGCCGCCGTCGTGCTCGCGATCGCGGCGCTCCTGCCGATCGCTGCTCTCACGATCGCCGGGGTCGCGGCATCACGCGGGGCACCGTGGACGCCGTTCGCTCTCGAAGACCGGACCCTCGGCGCGGGACTCGGCGTGGGCCTCGCCGTCGTGATGTGGAATTACTCGGGATGGGACACGCCCGCGACCGTGCTCGGCGAGACGCGCGCGCCCGAGCGGACCTTCCGCGCCGCGCTCTTCCTGGCGCTGCCCGTGATCGGCCTGGCGTACGTCCTGCCGGTCGGCGCCGCGCTGGCGGGCGGCACCGTCGAGTGGAGCGTTTGGACGACGGGCGCACTCCCCGAGATCGCGCGATCGGTCGGCGGCGACTGGCTCGGTCACGCCGTCGCTCTCGGCGCTGTCGTGAGCAGCGCGGGACTCTTCATGTCGCTCGTGCTAACCAACTCGCGTCTGCCGTACATCCTGGCCCGCGAGCAGGCGCTGCCCGCGTGGCTCGCCTTGGTCAGTCCGCGGTTCGGGACACCCTGGGCCGCGATCATCGTCTCGGCGGCGTGCTACGCGGCCTTCGCCGTCTTCTCGTTCAAGGAGTTGATCGTCCTGAACATCTGGCTCTACTCGATCACGCTGCTGATCGAGCTGGCGGCATTTGTGAGGTTGCGGGCGACCGAGCCGGCGATGAACCGCCCGTGGCGAGTGCCCGGCGGCCCGGCGGGCGCGGCCGTCGTCGTCGTGTGCCCCGCGCTCTTCGCCCTCGGCGCGATGGCGACCGCGGGATGGGGCAACACGATCGCCGGCGCGGGGGCGGCGCTCACGGGGCCGCTGGCGTACCGCTTGCTCGGCGGACGCGCTACGCTGGCCCGGGAGGGCCGGGCATGAACGGCGTGGTGAACAGCGTGGCGTACGCGGGCGGCCTCCGGATCGGGGAGGTGGCGATCCCCGATATCAGCGAGGTCCTGAAGCAGGCGGGCCGGTTCGTCTGGATCGGGCTCCACGAGCCGGACGACGCAGTGCTTTCGGAGGTCCAGCAGGAGTTCGCGCTCCACGACCTCGCCGTCGAGGACGCGGCCCGCGCCCACCAGCGGCCGAAGCTCGAGCGCTACGGCGATTCGCTCTTCGTCGTTCTGCGCACTGCCCACCTCGATGCCACCACTGGCGGGATCGATTTCGGGGAGACGCACCTCTTCGTCGGGTCGAACTACGTCGTCTCGGTTCGACACGGGCCCTCGCTGCCCTATGTCGAGGTGCGCTCGCGCTGCGAGGCGAACCCGGAGCTCCTGGCCAAGGGGCCCGGCTTCGTCCTGTACTCGCTCATGGACTTCATCGTGGACCAGTACTTCCCGGTCGTCGACGCGTTCGAGGACAAGCTGGAGACGCTCGAGGACAACATCTTCAGACAGACCCTCACCCGGGAGACCACCGAGCGCATCTACGGGCTCAAGCGCGACCTCCTCGAGGTGAAGCGAGCGGTCGTCCCGCTGGTCGACATGTGCAACCGGCTCGTGCGCGCCGACGTCGCGGTGGTTCCCGAGGACGCGCGCGTCTACTTCCGCGACGTCTACGACCATGCGATCCGGATCAACGAGATGGTCGACACGCTGCGGGAGCTCCTGACGACCGCGCTGGAGGCGAACCTCTCGCTGATCTCGGTCTCCCAGAACGAGGACATGAAGCGGCTGGCGGGTTGGGCGGCGATCATCGCCGTGCCGACGATGATCGCGGGAGTCTACGGCATGAACTTCAAATTCATGCCCGAGCTCGAGTGGCCGTTTGGCTACCCGGTGGTGATGGCCATAATGTTCGGGGCCTGCGGGTTTCTCTACTACCGCTTCAAGCGCTCCGGCTGGCTCTGAGCCGGCTCAGCGCCGGGTCCGCCCCCGGCTCGACCCAAGGTTCTCCTCGATGACGGCGGCCAGGCAATCGAGGGACGCCAGTGAGTAGACGTAGGTTTTCCAATCGACGGCGACGTGGTCCTCCCGCTCGCCGGGGCGCGTCATCGGAAAGATCTCGACCGAGACATTGGGGCCCGGCGCCGAGCAACCGCCGGCGCACCCCTCGCGCAGCCGCACGCGCTCGTCGAGCCCCCGCTCGGCGACGAGTTCCCGCAGATGGCGCCCGATCGCCGCCGCGTTCAGCCTGACGGACCGTCCGCCACGCGCGATCGGCAACGCCACGCTGCCCGGCTCACGCGGGCACACGGTGATCACGAGCCGGCGGGGCGTCACGCGCGCGCCCGCGTCGCGGCGAGCCGTGCCGCGGCGACGACGGGCTCCTCGGCGGGCCGGTGCCAGCGCGCCCGGAGCCCGGCGCGGGCGACGGCGCGCATCGTCCCGGCGCGGAACCACGGATCGTCGAGCACGCTTCCGGCCCAGCTTGCATTCACCGGCTGCGTGAGCTTCAGCGTCCGCGCGACCTCGAGAGCGCGCGCCGCGAGATGGCGCTGGCCTTCCGCCACGATTCGCCGTGCGCGCCGGTCGCCACGGCGCGCGCGCGCGAGTACGCGCGGCGCCAGGGCGGCAATTGTCTTGACCGGGTCCGGCGCGTGGACAGCCCGGAGAGTGGACAGGAGGTGTCCATCGCGGACCGCCTCCCTGAGCCACTCGCGGCCGAGCCAGAAGCCGGAGCCCTCGTCGCCGACGAGCGGTCCAAGACCTCCGGCCCGCGCCCAGCGGCTCCGCGCGTTCCAACCAACGATGATCGATCCGGTGCCCGACAGCAGGAGCACGCCCGGCCGCTGTCCGAGCGCGCCCAGCAGCGCGGCTTGCGAGTCGGAGATAACCCGCACGCGGCCCGCGAGCGCTTGCAGCCGGCGCGCGAGTGCTTGTCGCTCGCGGACGGTCCAGAGTCCGCGCGAGGCCACGACAAGCGACGCGACGCGCCGGCGGCTCCACCGGAGACGCCGCCACACGACGTGCAATACCGAGGCGAGCTTCTGCAAATCTCGGTCGGCGGGAACCACGACCGTCGGGACGCGGCGCGTGCCGGTCCAGACGGCGATGCGGACCCACGTTCCGCCGACGTCGGCGCCCACGCACACCGGCTTCCGAGCCTCGTGTCGAACCGCCGGGATTGCCACTTTGTCCATTATGAGGCTCCTGGCAGTGATCCGAAGGGTTCTGAAATGACGCGCTTTCCGCTTATTCAGGCCCTGGCACAGCTGATGCTGAAATAGGGGCCGGAGGATCTGGTAATGGGCAAGACACTCGCAGCCTGGATTATGGTGGCCGGAGCGGTCGCGGCGCCCGGGATGGGCCCGCGAGAGACCGTGGAGTCGGCGGTCGGCCGCGTGGTCACGCTGCTGCAAGACGGCGATACTGCGAAAACCGAGTCGACGGCACGGCAAGCAGCGGATCGGCGTACCGAGATCCGGAGACTCGCGCGAGAGCTCTTCGATTTTGAGGAAGTGACGCGGCGTACGCTCTCCCGCCACTGGGCCGCACGCTCTGCCGATGAGCGGGCCGAGTTCGTGGCGCTCTTCACCGACCTGCTCGAGCGCTCCTACGTCACCCGGGTCGAGGCGTACGCGGGCGAGAACATCGCGTACTTCGGGGAAGCGGTCGACGCGAGCTACGCCACGGTGCGGTCGAAGATCCTCACGGATCGCCGCAGCGAGATCGCGCTCGACTACCGGCTCCACCTTCGGGACGGTCGGTGGCGCGTCTACGATCTGCAGATCGACGGCGTGAGCTTCGTCTCGACCTATCGCAGCCAGTTCGACCGAATCATCCAGGCAGAATCCTACGCGGCGCTCGTCGAGCGTATGCGCAAGAAGAGCTTCGAGGCCACCCTGGCCGAGCGCGGAGGCAAGAAGCTCTAGCGACTGTGGCGTCGCCTGGTGGGGGCGCGGCGCCCCCACCGGGGCCGCGCGCCCCCCGCCCGGCGCCGTCACAGTCTTCGAGAGTCGAAGGCCCGTCCCGCTTGAATGGATCGTGCTTCACCTGGCCTGACTACGCGGTTCTCATCGGCTCGTTGATCATCCTGCTCGCCATCGGCGCCCGCTTCGCGCGCGAGCAGCGTGATACCGTCGATTTCTTCTTGGCGCGCTGCTAGTCCCCTGGTGGGCGGCCTGTCCGTCGTTCCTCGCCACCGAGGTCAGCGCGGCCACGATCATTTCCGTGCCCGCCACCGCCTACAGCGAGAACTGGGAGTACGCCCAGTTCTTCGTGGGCTCGAGCCTCGCGAAGCTCGCCGTCGCGTTCCTGTTCATCCCGGCTTTCTACCCGCACAACGTGACGACGATCTACGAGTTCCTCTTGCACCGCTACGGGCAGGCGAGCCAGCTGACGGCTCGATCTTCTTCTTCATTACGCGTCTGGCCGGCTCGGGTGTGCGCTCACGGTCACAGCGGTGGCGGTGGCGCATCTCTTGGGCTGGTCGCTCCTGCCGACGATTGCGATCTTCGTGGTCGTCTCGATCGTCTACATCGCGACGGGAGGAGTGAAACCTGACCCTGCTCGTGCTCTCCGAGATGAAGGTGCTCACCTTCGGGTGGTCGTGGCTAGTGGTCCTCGGGACCATCGTGACGATGCTCCTGGCCCTCATCTTCTCCGCGGCAGCGCGCCGGGGTCCCCCCCGACCGGGCTAACACCCGGACCGAGGCCGAGGATCCATCCCTCCACGACACGCGCGTAATCCGGGGGCTCCGGCACCGCGTCGTTGAGCACGAGCTTCGCGAGGGCGATGCAGGCAGTCGTCGCGTCGAAGGGGTCCTCGCCGGATCTCGAGTGTCCGAAGCCCCCGCGCAGGAGGCCCCCGACCGCGTCGAGATCGATCCGGGCGTCGGTCTCGACGCCGCGGAGCAGCGCGCCGCCGCACGCGGCGCGCGCCGCCGGATCCGATTTGCGGGCGACCGTGACCCCGAGCGTCCGGAGGAGGAACGCCGGGTACATCTCGGCGATGACCGGGCGACCCGAGGCGGCCAGCTCCATGAGCGGCCCATCGAACGGCCAGAGCGCCACGCGGTCGAGCTGCGGCGTGATGATGTCGCGCCAGACGCAGGCGGCCGATCGGCCAACCTGCCGAGGGCCGACCAGCCAGAAGATTGGCCCGGCGCCCGTCTGCCGGTCGCATTCGCGCGGCGCGAACGCCGCGTTCCCGAGCCCCTTCCGGAGGGCCTCGCGGGAGGTCCCTTTCAGCGCTCGGAGCGGATAGAAGGGGCGCTCGGTCGTGATGTCCTCCGCCCGAGCGGCAAACTCGTAGAAGTGACGGAACCGGCCGGCCCCGAAGGCGCCGAGCGCCTCGCGGAACGAGCGAAGGCCGGCTATCGCCGCGTACGTGCGCGAGACGCCGATGGGACAGTCAAACGCGACGAGTGCACCGTCGGGCAACTCGAGCGCGCCGACGTCCTCCACCGGCCGCGGCGGGGCCAGGACATAGCGGCCGCGACGCAGCACCGCCCGGCACAGCTGGCGCTTGGCCGGCGTCGAGCCCCAGTCGATCGCCAGGATTTCGGCGGGCGGCCGCGGAAGGCGGCTCACCCGTGGAGGAGACGAGCGACGACCGCGTCGAGCTGGCACTTCCTGAACCCGTAGGCGGTGAGGCCCAGCACGCCCGGAGCCAGCAGGGCCGCGTCGTACGGGTCGCGAAGGACCACGACGGCCAGCGCGCGCGCTCGCGTCTGGAGCTCGGCGAGCAGTTGCGCGTTCGACGGATAGAGGTGGGCGTCGAACAGGAACAGCACGATCGCGTCGGATGCCTCGGCTAGGGCAACGGCGCCAGCGATCTCCGGGTCGGTCGGCTCGATCCCGACCACGTGCGTCACGGGCGCGACGCCCGCCCGCCCGAACGCATCGGCGACGTAGGCCGTCTCGGCGGCGACCTCGGGCTCGATCGTGATCCGCGGCGCGAGATCCGAAAAACGCGGGAACACGACGCCGACACGCCCGTTCAGCGCGCGACGCAGATCGGGACGCCCGGGCGTCAGGACGGTGACGGAGCGGGTCGCGATCGCTCGCGCGAGCGGTCCCGCATCAGGTTCCGGCGCCGGCGCACCACCCTCGAAGCGAGTGGCGCGCCGCTCGCGAAGGCGACGCACTCGCTCGGCCGCGGCCTCGAGGTCGCGGATCGGAAGCGCGCCGGAGCGGTACGCATCGACGAGGGCGCGAGCCGCGGCGCGCTGCGCCGGTTCCGTGTGGCAGACGAGGAGGAGATCGTGGCCGGCCGCGGCCGTCCTCACGACCGCCTCGCCGATCGGGCACGTCTCGCCGATGGCGCCCATCTCGAGGTCATCCGAGACGATCACACCCGAGAACCCCACTTCGCCGCGCAGGCAGTCGTGGACGATGCGCCGCGAGAACGTCGCCGGCACGCGCGTCGTGTCGAGGTTCGGGTAGACGGGGTGGCTCGTCATCAGACACTCGATGCCTTCCTCGACGGCGGCGAGGAAGGGCGGGAGGTGCGTCGCGCGCATCTCGGCCCAGGTCGAGTCGATCGTGGGCAATCGAAGATGGGCGTCGAGCGGCGAGTGGCCCTTGCCCGGGAAGTGCTTGGCGCACGCCGAGAGGCCGCCCTTGTGCATCCCCTTGATTCGCGCGACGCCGTAGCGGGTGACCACGGTCGGGTCCTTGCCGTACGAGCGGATCCCGATGTTCGGGCTGTAGCGCTCCGTGAGGACGTCGAGCACGGGCGCGAAGTTCACGTCCACTCCCAGCCGCCGCAGCTCGCGGGCCTCGAAGAGGCCCTGGCGAAAGGCGAACGCCTCGTCGCCCGCGGTCCCGGTCGCGAGGTTGTCGGGGAAAATCGTCGTGGCGCGACCCAGCATGACGATGCGGCCGCCCTCGTGATCGGTGGCGACGAGCAAGCGCCGGCCAAGGGCCGACTCGAGGTCGCGCAGGAGGCGGCCGTGCTGGTCCGGCGTCTCGAAGTTCCTCCGGTACAGGATGAGCCCGGCGGCGCGCGTGTCGCGGAAAAGACGGACGTCCGCATCGGTGAGTCTGGGGCCGGACAGGCCGAACATCAGCCGTTCGCCGACGAGCGTCTCGAGATTACCCACATTGCGATTATAGGCTGCGGTCGGCTCGCGACTGCGACCTGCTGGAGGCGCTCACTGTCAGGCGGCTGACACCGATGTGCCCGACGCGACGCCGCCAACACCAACGGGCGCCTATAAATTCCCTGAGTTTCGATCCACTCGGTTCTGGCACGGCGGCTGCACTTGCTGACCATGGAAGACCGACAAAGGGAAAAACCTGATGCGTCCTTGGCTCGTCGCGTTCGCCATCGGGACCGTCGCACCGGGCCTGGCAGTCGGATCGGCTGTGCTGGCCCAGACGAACTCGAAGACTTTCGGCGCGCCCACGGGTGCGTTCGACAAGCTGTCGGTTGGGAACCAGAAGGTCGCCGCCTCGCTGTACGAGGCCCAGAATGCTGCACCGTTCGCGACTGGTACTACCCGGCCGACGTCGACCGCCCGACCCCTCACGCTGAATGAGATCGCAGCGAGAAGGCAAACCGGTCAGGGTTGGGGGCAGGTCTTCAGGGACATGAAGGCGCAGGGGCTCGTGCAGGAGAAAAGTCTCGGCCAGGTGGTCACCAAATACGGCCAGTCCACCGGTCCCGGTCACGACGAAAGCGTGAGCGGTAATGGCAAAGGGGGCAAATGATGGACCAGAGCTGGAATCCCTGGAAGGTGACGGCACTCGTCCTGGCGCTCGTCATGGCAACGGCCCTCGTCACTGGGCTCGTCGTCGCCAACTGGTCGGGGTCGGGCCCGGAATCGGAGCCGATGATCGCGGCGGGAACCCGCCCGGCCCAGCCCGCGCGGGCCACCACTGTCAAGCCACCGACGCATCAGGTAGCACCGGCGGTGCCAGCGACCCCGGCGGTCCCGACGCAGGAGGTCGTCGACGCCTGTAATCGGTACGCTGCCTCGCAAGTCGGCGAGCAAAACAAGACGCAGGAGGTCGTGAAGGACGCCGCGCTCGGGGCGGTGGTCGGCGCGGCCGTCGGCGCCGCCGGCGGCGCGGTGGCCGGAGGCGGGAAGGGCGCGGGCAAGGGCGCCGCGATCGGCGGCATGGTGGGCGCCGGAGGCGGCACGCTCTACGGACTCAACGAAAACAAGCAGCACGACGAGCACTACCGAGCGTCGTACGCGAGCTGCATGCGCTCGCGCGGGTATACGGCAGGATGATCCCCTCCGCGCGCCTCGCATGGGCATGAGGAGTTTGTCATGAGGCTCATTACCAGCGTACTGGCCGGCGCCGTGCTCGCCGTCTCGGCGCTGTACGCCTTCGCAGCGGACGATTCGAAGGTGAAGGCCGCGACCCGGCAGGTCGAGACCGGCGCGAAGAAGATCGGCGACGGCAAGATCGGCGAGGGCGTCGAGCAAACGGCCAAGGGTATCGGCAACTCTGTCGTCGAGGGGGCGAAGTACAGCGGGGAAAAGATCAAGGAGGGCGGAAAGGCCGCCGAGCCGAAGGCCAAGAGCGCCTGGGAAAGCGTACGTGACGGCGCCGTGGACTTCGGCCACAGCGTGAGGAACTTCTTCTCGAGCGTGTTTGGGACCTAGCGGTACAGTAGATAGGGAGCGCGGCGCCGCTTCCAGCGTTCGAGATCGCGCTGCCACGCAAGCTCGATCGTTGCAAGCGGTGTCCCACCTTCGATCGCCCGTCGAATCGTGTCGGTCCCACACAGGATGTCGATCGGCAGGCGCCGCGCCTCGAACTCGTAGGGCGGCCGCCGCCACGCGAAACCTCGCGGCGCCAGTCGGCGCGCGATCGCGACCTCGGCTAGCCCCGTCAGGAACGGCTTGAAGCGCGTCGCGTCGGTCACGTGCACCTGAACACCTTCGCAGAGTCGTCCCGCCCACTTCTGAAACGTCGGCAAAAAGCGCGCAGGACGGAAGCGCACGCCGGGTAGCCGCTCGCGTTCGAGCGCGGCCGCGTACCGGTGCGCCTCGAGGTAGGGCGCCCCGATCCACTCGAAAGGCCGCGTCGTGCCCCGGCCCTCCGACAGATTCGTGCCCTCGATGAGACAGCCGCCCGCATAGACGCGCGCGGTGTCCGGCGTCGGCATGTTGGGCGAAGGCGGCACCCACGGAAGCCCGGTGTCCTCCCAGAGCATCGCGCGGCGCCAGCCCCTCATCGGCACGACGGTGAGCCTGCAGCCGATGGCATGCTGCTCGTTGAGATAGCCCGCCAGCTCTCCGATCGTCATGCCGTGGCGCGCGGCCAGAGGATAGAGGCCGACGAAGGACGCGAAGGCGGGGTCCGCCACGTTGCCCTCGACGAGCACGCCGCCGAGCGGGTTGGGCCGGTCGAGCACGACGACCCGCATCCCGATGCGCGCGCACGCGCGCATGGCGAGCGCCATGGTCCAGACAAACGTGTAGTAACGGGAGCCAACATCTTGAAGATCCACGACGAGCGCGTCGACTCCCCGCAGCATGGCGGCCGTGGGCTCGCGGCGCGCACCGTAGAGACTCCACACCGGCAGGGCCGTGGCCGGATCGCGGGCGCCTGCGACTCGGACGTGATCCTGGGGTGCGCCCCACAGCCCGTGCTCTGGCGCCAGAAGCGCCAGGAGTTTCACCGCTGGAAGATCGCCCAGGAGGGCGGTCGCGTGCTCGTAGCGCCGGTCGATCGACGCTTGATGGGCGAGCAGCGCAATCCGCTGGCGGCGCAGGAGCGCCGGTCGCCGGCGGATGAGCACGTCGAGACCTGATTCGACGCGAGGCATTCGATCCGATAGTAGTAGCATGCGGGCGTGCCGGCCTCGCGAATCCGCTATGCGCGCCTTGCCACCGAGCGCTCGAACCCGAGAAGCCGCGCCCTTGACCGCATGACGCCGCGAGAAATCGCGGCGCTGATGAACCGCGAGGACCGCCGCGCGGTGCTCGCCGTGGGACGCGCGCAGCCCCAGATCGCCGCCGCGGTGGAAATGATCGTCGCCGCCCTCCGTGACGGCGGCCGCCTGGTCTTCGTCGGGGCCGGCACGAGTGGGCGTCTCGGGGTGCTCGAGGCGGCCGAGTGTCCTCCGACGTTCGGCACGCCGCGTCGGCTCGTGCAGGCGATCATCGCGGGTGGGCGCGGCGCCGTGTTCCGTTCGCGCGAGGGCGCCGAGGACGACGTTGCCGCCGCCCGGCGCGCCGTGCGCGCGCGGGTCCGCCGAGGCGACGTCGTCGTGGGAATCTCCGCCAGCGGCGTGACGCCGTTCGTGAGCGCGGCGCTCACGGCGGCGAGGAGGCGGGGCGCAAAAACCGTGCTCGTCGCCTGTAACGCCGAAGGTGCTTTCCACCCGCCGCGGATGACCCATGTGCGGGTGGTGCCCGCCACGGGAGCCGAGGTGCTGGCGGGCTCGACCCGCCTCAAGGCAGGCACCGCCACGAAGCTCGTCCTGAACACTCTGACGACCGCGAGTATGACGGGGCTCGGCCGAGTTTACGGTAACCAGATGGTTGACCTCCAGCCGCGCTCGGCCAAGCTCCGCGAACGGGCGCTGCGGCTCGTCGCCGACTTGGCCGGAGTCTCGCGCCGCCGGGCCCGGGCGACGCTCCGGGCGTCGCGTGGCCGGGTGCGCGTGGCGATCGTAATGGCGCAGAGCGGGCTGAACGCGTCGGAGGCGTCTCGTGCTCTCGCGGATGCGGGCGGATCGCTACGGGTTGTGCTTCAGAAGTTTCGACGGAAGTAGCGGGCGCGAATCCGGACAGGCTCGAGCTTGAGCGCGAAGAGCAGCCAGCCGAAGGGAAGGACGATCGCGGCGACGGTAAGCCAGAAGGTGCTGCTCCTCCAGAATTCGCTCTCTCTTATCCTGTCCATGCTCTTCGTCTACAGCAACGCTGGTGCCATCCAAATAACAGGCCTATAAATCATTGAAATAATTGGCGTAAAAGCAGTCTAAACCGAGAATATTCCGGAAGAAAACGGCAATTCTTTTATCAGAGGGCTGGAGTTTTTCTTCCCTGTCTTCGCGCACTACGGCGGTGGAGATCCTCGTGGTCCTGAGGACGGATGACGTCTTCGTTGCAGCACCGTTGTCCGCCATCGACTGGCGGTTGACCGCCAGCGCCTCGCCGTGCAGAAGCGGCCGCAGCTCCTTTTCGACAACTCATCGAATCGCGTGAGGGGCAACGACATCCCGACGCGACCGGCGATCGCGTCGGGGTGAATGATCGCGTTTGGTCGAGCCGCGATGCCCGAATCCCTCGAGGTCGCTCCGTCCGAACCAGTTGCGGCTTCTGAGCCGGTGTGCTGTCATGTGTGCCTCCGGGGCACCGACTATAGATCGCAAGGGGGACTTCATGCGGCTCGACGGCAAGGTCGCGGTCGTGACGGGCGGAGGCAGCGGTATCGGCCGCGGCATCGCGCTGGCGATGGCGCGCGAGGGCGCCGACGTCGCGATCGCCGACATCCAGGTGCTGAACGCGGAGAAGGTCGCCGGTGAGGTCAAGGGACTCGGCCGCAAGGTCCTGGCCATGAAGACCGACGTTACCAGCGCCGCCGACGTCAAGACGATGGTCGACCGCACGCGCGAGACGTTCGGCAAGATCGACATTCTCGTCAACAACGCGGGCGCCGCGGGGCCTCCGGGCATGCCGTTCACGAACAACACCGAGGAGGACTGGGACCGCACCTTCACGGTCAACACCAAGTCGGTCTTTCTGACATGCAAGGCGATCACCCCGTATTTCATCGAGCGGAAGGCGGGTCGCATCGTCAACATCGCGTCGATCGCGGGGCCCATCTCGGCGCCGACGATGCCGCCCTACAGCGTGGCCAAGATGGGTGTGATCACGCTCACGCGTATCATCGCCAAGGAGCTGGCGCCGCACGGGATCACCGTGAACGCGATCTGTCCGGGCGTCCTCTGGACGGACTTCTGGCAGAAGCTCGCCGCCCACCTGGCCGAGACGAACCCCGCCTTCAAGGGCATGACGGCGCGCCAGGTGTTCGACAAGCGCGTGGGCGACATCACGCCGATGAAGCGGGAGCAGACCCCGGAGGACATCGGCTGGGCCGCCGTCTTTCTCGCCTCCGAGGAGGCGCGCAACATCACCGGTCAGGCGTTGAACGTCGACGGCGGCGTGGTCATGCAGTGACCTACCGCCACGCGTGTTCGCAGGGGAGTCGAGAGGGGGGCGGAGCCCCCTTCTCCCAATGAATTTCGATTTCACCGACCGCGAAGAGGCCTTCCGCAAGGAGGTCCGCGGCTGGCTCGAGGCCAACCTGCCGGATGACCTGCGCGGCCGCGCGTTCGCATCCTCGCGGGCCGACCGCGAGGAGGTCCGGAAGCTCCGCGCGTGGCAGAAACGAATGTGCGAGGCGGGCTATGTCGGGCTCGACTGGCCGCGCGAGTTCGGCGGGCGGGGTGCGACG